>Ga0224529_1000233_pt1 | contig 44147 bp, 38 predicted proteins | sample CBST50metaG_FD_179893 | JGI IMG/M metagenome (GOLD analysis project Ga0224529, IMG submission 179893) | Peat soil microbial communities from Stordalen Mire, Sweden - C.B.S.T50 | ecosystem: Environmental > Terrestrial > Soil > Wetlands > Peat | place: Sweden: Norrbotten County, Stordalen Mire...
ACGATGATTAACGGCCTCGGCCTCGATGCCGCCCACGCCCCAGCCGAGGACGCCGAGGCCGTTAATCATCGTGGTGTGCGAATCCGTGCCGACAACGGTGTCCGGGTAAGCAACGAACTCCCCGCCTGATTCCGCGGTGAAAACCACGCGGGCCAAGTGCTCCAGATTGACCTGGTGACAGATACCCATGCCGGGCGGCACGGCGCTGAAGTTGCGGAAGGCCGTCTGGCCCCACTTGAGGAAGGCGTAGCGCTCGCGGTTGCGATGGAACTCCAGCAAGGTGTTGGCGGCCAGAGCGCCGGCGGAGCCGTACTGGTCCACCTGGACGCTGTGGTCGATGACCAGCTCGGCCGGAACCAGCGGATTGACGCGCTCCGGGTCGCCGCCCAGCGTGCGGATGGCGTCGCGCATCGCGGCCAAGTCCACCACAGCCGGCACGCCGGTAAAGTCCTGCATCAGCACACGGGCCGGCATATAGGCGATTTCGCGGCTGGGTTCGGCCTTCGCGTCCCAATTGGCCAGAAACTCAATGTCGGCAGCCGTCACGTTCACGCCATCTTCGCGGCGCAGCAGATTTTCCAGCAGAATCTTCAGGCTGAAAGGCAGACGGGCAAGGTTGAAGCCGCGCGCGGCCAGCGATTGCAGCCGGTAAATCGTATAGGTGCTTTTGCCGGAGGCGAGCGTGCCCCGGCTGGCAAAACTGTTCATCGTGAGAGGCCTTTCCAGTGGCGCAGGTGGTTGCACTCTTCAATTTTATCTGTTCGCGCGGTGGACAGAGTCTGACCGGGCAGGTCTATTCTGAGTGAAGGCGAGCCATCCTCTCACCGGCAGAGGCCAAGAATTCGCCGAAGGCATGGCCAGCGGCACGCACTCGCTGGCAGGCAGGAATCCCGCGCATGACCAATAGCTCCGGCAGCCCGCGCACGCTTCAGAGCGACATCATCTTTGCCTTTGCCCTGGCCTTGGCTTGCTACGTGGCGTGGCTGATCCGCAATGTGCTGATGGTGCTCTATGTCAGCGCCCTGTTCGCGGTAGTGCTCAGCCCCGTGATGCACGCGACCTCGCGGCTTCGCATTGGCCACTGGCGGCCGTCGAAGGGCGTAGCCATTTTTTTCCTGCTGCTGCTGGCCGCCGGAGCGCTGGCGGGCTTCGGGTATCTTGCCCTGCCCCCGGTTCTCAACGATCTGCAAGGCTTTGCGCGGGAACTGCCCACACGCCTGCCCGCATTGCTGGACAAATTCAAAAATATTCCTCTGGCGCAGCACCTGAATTCCGCGGATATGAACTCCAAGCTGCAAAATTTCGCCAGTTCGGCCGCCACGTATTTTCTATCTTCGATTGGCGACTGGGCGGGCGATCTATTCGATTTCACGATGGGCATCATCCTCACGGTTTATTTCATACTGGAGGGCGACCACGCCTACCAGTGGTTCCTTTCCTTCATTCCGCGCGAGCGCCGCGAGCGCCTGGACAAGGCCTTGCAGCGGGCGGGAATCCGCATGGGCAAATGGCTGCTGGGCCAGGGCTGCCTGATGCTCATCATGGGAGTTGCCAGCACCATCGTCTATCTTTTCCTTGATATTCGCTATGCCTACGCGCTGGGCGTGCTGACCGGGCTGCTGAACATCATTCCCGTGCTGGGCGCGGCGCTCTGCATCGTGCTTACCATGTTTGTTGCGTCCATTGACTCCTGGGGCCGGGTAATCGGCGTCGCGGTCTTCTACCTAATCTATATTCAGATTGAAAACTCATTTCTTACGCCCCACATCATGAAGAAGAGTGTCGACCTGCCCGGCCTGGCCATTCTCGTATCGCTGGTGATAGGCTCGGCTCTCGAAGGCATTCTCGGAGCCATGGTTTCGGTTCCCACCGCGGTGCTGGTCGCCGTGCTGCTGGACGAGTATTTCGTCCGCAAGGATGCGCCGGAGCTTGGCGAAGATTCCGTTCGCGCAGAATGACCGTTGAAGGTGGGGAGCGCCCAGCGGGTTGGGGCGGAGGGCTCCCATATCTGGCGCGATGATACTGCGCCAGATATGGGGCACCCAATCCTTCTGTTCCCTATTCCCTGTTCCCTGCTTCCCTGTTCCCTGCTTCCCTGTTCCCTGCTTCCCTGTTCCCTGTTTTTCGTCTCCCGCACTTCCGCCATGCGCCGTACCGCTCATGTTGGGCCTCATCCTACCGATAAAGGATTTGAGTGCTTTCTGTGCCGAGTGAGTAAACCCGGCCGGACGGATGAGTGGACGCAATGGATGATGAACTGACGAGGGAATTTCTGATCGAGAGCCAGGAAGGGCTGGACCGCATGGAGCGGTGCCTGACCGACCTCGAAGAGAAGCCACAGGATACGGGCCTCATTGGTGAGATTTTCCGCGCGGTGCATACGATCAAGGGGACCACGGGATTTCTGGGCTTCAAGCGGCTGGAAACACTGGCCCACGCGGGCGAAAACCTGCTGGGACAGTTGCGCGACGGCAAGCTGGTCGCCAACCAGGAGATCATCACCGGCCTGCTGCATCTGCTTGACGGGTTGCGCTCCATTCTCAAGGCCATCGAAACAACGGAATCAGAAGGCGCCGGAGACGACGCGACGCTGATCAGCCAATTGAAAGAGTTGCAGATTCCCGCGCCAGCGGGGGCAAAACAGCCAGTTGCGGTCAAAGTGGCCGTGGCAACGGCCACCGCGCCTCCAGCCGCCGCGCCCCCAGTGGCATCCGCTTCTATTCCTGCGGTCCCGGCGGCGGCGATTCCGGCCGTTCCTGCTCCGGTGGCGCCTGCCGCTCCCGTTGCCGTTGCAGCCGCGACGCCCGCTCCACCCACGCCAGCGGCTCCCGCTTCTGTAGCGCCGCACGTCCAAACCGCCGCCGAGAGCACGTTGCGCGTGGACGTGGCGGTGCTGAACCGGATGATGAATCTGGTGGGCGAGCTGGTGCTTACCCGCAACCAGGTGTTGCAAGCCACGGCTGCCGATCCCAAAATGACCATGCTTTCCCGCCGCCTGGACATGGTGACAGCCGACCTGCGCGAGAGCGTGATGAAGGCGCGGATGCAGCCGGTCTCCAACATCTTCGGCAAGATACCGCGCATTGTGCGCGACCTATCGCAGTCGCTTGGCCGCAAGGTCCGTTTGCAGGTCGAGGGGCAGGACACCGAACTGGACAAGAGCCTGCTTGAAGCCATCAAGGACCCGCTCACCCACGCGGTGAGGAATTCGCTGGATCATGGCATTGAGCCGCCCGCGGAGCGCGAGGCCGCCGGCAAGAATCCCGAGGGGGTTCTCAAGCTGCGGGCCGCGCAGGAGGGCAGCCACGTCATCGTCGAGGTTTCGGACGACGGCGCCGGGATTGACGTCAAGAAAGTGGTCAAGAAGGCCCTTGAGCGCGGGCTGGTTACCGAGAGCCGCCTGGCGAAACTGGGCGAACGCGAGCAGATGCAACTGATTTTCCTGCCCGGCCTGTCCACCTCCGAGGTGGTGACCAACGTGAGCGGGCGCGGCGTGGGCATGGACGTGGTCCGCACCAACGTGGAGAAGATCGGCGGCAAGGTCGAGATCGATTCCCGCTTTGGCAAGGGCACCACGCTCCGTATGCGCATTCCGCTTACGCTGGCCATCATTCCGGCGCTGATTGTACGCAGCGTGAACCAGAGTTTCGCGCTGCCGCAGGGCGCGCTGTCGGAGCTGGTGCATATTCCCAAGGCGCAGGCTGCCACGTCGATTGAGTGGATTGAGGAAGCGCCGCTCTACCGGCTGCGCGGCAATCTGTTGCCGCTGGTATTTCTCGACCAGATGCTGATGCCCGGCGCGGCACACAAAGACGCTTCCGAGCGGGACAGCTTCATTGCCGTGCTGGATGCCGACGGCCGGCGCTTCGGCCTGGTGGTTGATGGGCTGGCCGACCCCGAGGAGATTGTCGTCAAGCCGCTCTCCGGTGTGCTGAAAGACATTGGCATCTTTTCCGGCGCGACCGTGCTGGGCAACGCCGATCTGGCGCTGATTCTCGATCCGGGAGCAATTGCGATGAAGGCTGGAGTGACGCTGCGCGAGGAAGAAGCAGCGCGCGCGACCGAAAGCCAGGCCAGCGTGGAAGCTGTCAAGAGTCTTGAATATCTGCTGGTGGAGGTAGCCGGGCACCAGGCGGCGGTGGCATTGACCGACGTGCTGCGCATCGAGCAGCTTCCGCTGAAGAAGATCGAGTACATCGGCTTCCGCCCGGTCATCAACTTCGAGGGGCAACTGCTGCCGGTCGAGGACTCGGGCGGCGTGCTGACCGCGGCCGAGGGCAATGCCGAGGCGCAGGTCATCGTAGTAGTCTGCCGCGAGGGTAATCGCCAAGTGGGCATTGCGGTTTCGCACGTTCTGGATGTGGCCGCCGGCGGTGAGTTGTTTGAGGCGGGCAGCACGCAGCGCACCAGCGGCGTGACACTGCTCAAAGAGCATGTAACCGGCGTAGTGGACCTGGGCGGAGTGGCCCCGCTGGCCGCCGAACAATCGGCGCCGGCCGAGTGGAGCCCGGTGGGGGAGACAGTGGCATGAGCACGGCAACCGTAGCACTGCAAGGCGTGGAAAAGAAGACGGCGGCAATGGTGGAGATGTGTTCTGTCCGCCTGGGCAAGGCGTTGTTTGGCGTGCCGATCACGCACATTCTGGAAATTGTCGGCTCGGCCCGGCCGCAGCCGGTGCCGCTGGCTCCGGATTTTGTCGGGGGGCTGGTTCACTATCGCGGCGACGTGCTGACGACGGTGAGCCTGCGCCAACTGCTGGGTATGCCGCCAAAAGAGGGTACTCAGGACATTCTGGTACTGGAAAGCGCCAGCGGATGTTTCGGTCTGCTGGTTGATTCGGTTGGCGAGGTGCTGACCGTTTCAGCGGCCGACCATGAACCCAACCCATCCACTCTTGACGAGCGCCGGAAGGCTTTGTTTGCCGGCGCATACAAACTCAAGGACAGCCTGCTTGTCATGCTGGACCCTGAAAAGTTGGACCCCATCTGCCTGGGCGCGTCTCAGGCTTGAACCGAACCCGGGGAATCTCTGTATGGAGGTGACCATGCAAGCATTGATTGTCGACGATTCCCGCTTCGTGAGGGGTTATTTGCGCGGACTGCTCGAGGAAAAAGGGATCGCGTGCGAGGAAGCTGCCGACGGCCAGGCCGGCATCGACCAACTGCGTACGGGCGTGCCCTTTGATCTTGCGCTAATTGATTGGAATATGCCGGTAATGAACGGCCTTGAGATGCTCAAGCAACTGCGCGCGGAGGGCTATAGCGACGTGAAGGTCATGATGGTGACCACCGAAGCTGAAAATGACTTCATTCTGCGCGCCCTCGATGCCGGGGCCGATGAGTACCTGATGAAGCCCTTCGACGACGAAGCCCTAACGGAAAAGCTGGCCATGCTTGGCCTCGTGGAGGCCTGAGCGATGGCCGCCGGCCGCCGTACTCGCATTCTCATCGTGGACGACTCGGTTGTCATGCGGAGTCTTCTGCGCACGGTGGTATGCGCCGAATCGCGTTTGGAAGTGGCGGGCACGGCGGCTGATGGAAAGTCCGCTCTGAACGCCATCGAAGCCATTCACCCCGACCTGGTTCTGCTGGATGTGGAGATGCCCGTGATGGACGGATTGGCCACACTCCGAAAACTGCGCGCGCAGGGCCACAAGATGCCGGTCATCATGTGCAGTTCGCTTACCCAGCGCGGAGCCAAGGTAACCATCGACGCCCTGGCCAGCGGTGCCTCCGACTATGTGGCCAAGCCGTCCGGCAAAGCGGACCGCGAAGCGACGCTGCGGGCTTTTTCCCAGGATCTGATTCCTAAAATTCTGGCGCTTACCAGCCATCCGCAGCCGGTCATTCCCGGCCTTACGCGGCTCCCGCTGATTACGCCATTCATCAAGGCTCCGCCTGCTTCCTCGGCCCCGGTGGTGCTGGTCATCGGCGTTTCCACCGGCGGTCCGGCGGCACTTGATCTTCTGCTCCCTGTGCTGCCCGCGGATTTTCCGCTGCCGGTGCTGATCGTGCAGCATATGCCGGAGTTGTTTACCAAGATGCTGGCTGAGCGCCTCGACGGCCGCTGCCCGCTGCGGGTGCGGGAGGCCGTTGAGGGCGAGCCGGTGCGGCCTGGCGCCATTCTTATCGCCAGGGGAGACTGGCACCTGGAAGTGCTGGCGGCTGCCCGCGCCAGCGCGCCGGCCACGCTGCACCTGACCAAGGGACCGCTGGAGAACCACTGCCGCCCCTCGGTGGACGTGCTCTTCCGCTCCGTGGCCGTGGTCTACGGCGCGGGCGTGATGGGCGTAGTGCTTACCGGCATGGGAGCGGACGGAATGCTCGGCTGCCGCGCGATTCGCGGCCAGGGCGGCAGCGTTCTGGCACAGGACGAAGCCACCAGCACGGTGTGGGGAATGCCCGGCGCCGTGGTCAATGCGGGATTGGCGCAGAGAGTGCTTCCGCTCAACGCCATTGCCCCGGAAATCCTCCGGCTTACTCGCCGGACACAAACAGAAACCCGCGAACTGCGGGAAGAGGTGGTCTAGTCATGCAAACCTCCGCCAATGTTGACTATGGCTACCTTCGCCAATTGGTCTTCAGCTACTCGCAAAACGTGCTTGACCCGTCGCGCGATTATCTTTTCGAGACGCGCCTCACCAAGCTGCTGCGCAATCAGGGCATGAACCAACTGGAAGACCTTATCGCGCACCTCAAACGCAGGAAAGACACGATGCTCGAACGTTCCATTGCCGAAGCGATGACCATCAACGAAACCAGCTTCTTTCGTGATGGCCGTCCCTTTGAATTGCTGCGCACCCAATTGCTGCCCAAACTGATCGAGCAGCGGCGGACGGCGCGCTCCCTGCGCTTCTGGAGCGCGGCCTGCTCGGCGGGCCAGGAGGCCTACAGCCTGAGCATGCTCATTCACGAGCATTTCCCTTTGCTGAGTGGATGGAAGGTCCGCTTCGAGGGCACCGACATCTGCGCCGAAGTGGTGGAGCGCGCCCAGGCCGGCTGCTATCACCGCATCGAGATAAACCGCGGACTGCCCGCCCGCTTCGTGGTTCGCTACTTTGACCACATCGGCGAGGACTGGACGGTCAAGCCAGAGATTCGCAAGATGTGCAACTTCCGCCAGGCCAACCTGTGCGCGTCGCCGCTGCCCTTCAACCGCGCCGACGACCGCTTCGACGTGATCTTCCTGCGCAACGTGATGCTCTACTTCTCACAGGAAACGCGAAAGACGCTGCTGGCTGGCATCCACCGCGTGCTGGCTCCCGACGGCATTCTTTTTCTTGGATCAAGCGAACAGCCCGCCGATCTCTCGCTTTGGACCCCCGTGCTCGAGGGCGGAACCTGCTACTTTCGTCCCCGGATAGCAAGTTAGAGCGGTTTTCCTTTGGATATAGAGTTTGGGGTGCCCCACCCTCGCCGCGTATTTGTTTTTGCGGCTAGGGTGGGATCCCTCTACACCATCAGGAAAAATGCGCTAGGCCGAAAACGCCGTCAACGATCTCCGCTTACGCTCCCAGATTGAGCTGTTTGATCTGCTCCTTCAGAATCGTCGCGGATTTCTCCAGGGCGGCCTGCTCCTCGGGCGGCAAAGTCGCCTGCAAGACCTTTTCAACGCCATTCTGAGAGACAATGCAAGGCACGCCCAGACTGACGCCGCTGAGGCCGAATTCCCCTTCGAGAACCGAGGAGACGGTCAGCACGCCATGCTGGTTGCGCAGGATGGACGCGGCAATCTGCGTCAGAGCCAGGCCGACGCCAAACCAGGTGGCGCCTTTGTATTCAATGATGTGATAGGCGGAATGCCGGACTTCCTCCGCGATTCTGTCGCGGCTCAACTTCCACGCATCGCATTTCTCGCACTGGCTACAATATTGATCGATGGGCAGCCCGGCCACATTGGTCATCGACCAGGCGGGAAACTCGCTGTCGCCATGCTCGCCCAGAATGTAGGCATGAACATTGTGCACATCGACGCCGCAGTCCTGGCTAAGCAGATAGCGGAAGCGCGCGCTATCCAGAACCGTGCCGGAACCGATGATGCGCCCGCGCGGCCAGCCGGAGTGCTTGTGCGCGGCGTAGGTCAGAATGTCAACCGGATTACTCACCATCAACACCACGGCTGAGGATTTCTGCGCGATGATTTCATCGATGATGCCATGGACAATTCCGACATTCCGCTGCAGTAAGTCCAAGCGCGACTCGCCGGGTTTCTGCTTGGAACCGGCCGTAATCACGATCATGTGCGCATCGGCATAGTCCTCTGGCTTGCCCTCATGAATCTGGACGGACGGGAAGAAGGCCTGGCCATGAGCCAAATCGAGGACCTGCCCCAGGGCAAACTCGCGATTCGAATCCTCCAAAACGATCTCATCGGCCAAACCGCTCTGGGCCAACGCATAGGCAAAGGTGGAACCGACCGCGCCAGCGCCAACAATCACAACTTTTCTCGGCTTCCAAGGGGCACTTATCATTGAGGCATCTCCTGTTCTGCTATATAGATGCGCCAGAAAGTCTTTTGGTCCCGGTATTTTATTGATCTTACCGGGTGCCCCAGGTTAGGCGCGGTTTCATCGCGCCTAACAGCCCGTAGTGAAAGCCAAGTTTTGAAAGGGCACGACTTTAGTCGTGCCGTAACTGCTTGATAAAAAACGGCGGGCTTTAGCCCCTGATGGATGTTTATGCAATTTGGACTTTTACCACGGGCCGCTAACCTAGGATAGTTATTGTTTCTTTTAGTTCACTGCTATTAACCCACGCGCGGCAGGTGCTTGCGGATGATTTTCACACTTCGTCGCACAATGGTCCCAGAAGTCTTCGTACCGCTTTTCAACCGAAAGCTGCTAGCTATGGCCGAAATTGCGCATAACTCCTTTCCTTGGAAGATTTTGCGGATAACTTCTTTGTTATGAAGATTCTGCAGCGCATACCCGCCTGTAAATCTAAGAAAACAAGTATTTTGTTTGCAAAATATGGGGGGGGGTGCAAAGGGACCTGAAGCGCGTTGCGGTGCCCAACTTGCCAACTCGCCATCCCCCGTGCGGCGGGGCTGACTTGCTGCTTTTGACCGAATCCGGGCGACCACGCCCATGCGCTCATTTTCCGCACGGTAAAATGAAGGTATGGGACTTGAGAGCGTGAAGAAGGTTGCCGAGGCGGATTTCCCCACCCGTTGGGGAGCATTCCGAATTTTTGGCTTTGAAGGCCGGCGCACGACGGGCAAGCCCTGCCAGAAAGGCGCGGCCGTGCGCGAGATTGAGGGCCTGGTGGCGCTGGTGATGGGCGACATTCACTCCGCGCCCCCGGTGGTGCGCATCCATTCGCAATGCCTGACGGGCGATGTTTTCGGATCGTTGCGCTGCGACTGCCGTCTGCAACTGGAGCTGGCCATGGGCCGCATCGCACAGGAGGGCGCGGGCATTCTGCTCTACGAGCAGCAGGAGGGCCGCGGCATCGGCCTGATGGCCAAGCTCAAAGCCTACGAGCTGCAGGATCATGGGCGGGATACGGTCGAGGCCAATCTGGAACTGGGCTTTGCCGCCGACTGCCGCGAGTACGAGCTGGCTGTCGAGGTGCTGAAGCAGTTGGGCGTCTCCCAGGTGCGCCTGATTACCAACAACCCGGAGAAGGTCGCGGCGCTGGAATCGGCTGGAATCACCGTGACCGAGCGCATCTCCGCCGAAGTCGAACCACAGGCGAGCTTTGCCGGCTACCTCCGCACCAAGCATGAGAAGATGGGCCACATCCTCGACGCCGCAAAGTAGGAGATTCGTACAGGACGCTGTCGCGGCAAGGCCATGAACCGGCACGCAATGCGATAATAAATTCAGCCCCTGGCAATGCCGCGGCGTATCCCGTATGAACCTGCCCAACTCCATCACGATGAGCCGGATCTTCATGATTCCACTGTTTCTGTGGATTCTGACGCCGCACTTCCCTTGGGCTGGGCATGGCGAGCAGGAGATTGCAGCCTCGGCTCTGTTTGTTTTGGCCTCGATCACCGACGGGCTGGACGGCTACCTGGCCCGCAAGCGGAAGCAGATCACCACGATGGGGATGCTGCTGGACCCCATCGCCGACAAGATCATGGTTACCGCCGCGCTGATTGCCCTGGTGGCCTACAACCCCGATGTAGTCAAGGTCTGGATCGCGGTGGTCATCATTGGCCGCGAATTCCTGGTCAGCGGCCTGCGCTCGATTGCGTCAACGGAGGGCTTCACCATCCAGGCCAGCGACCTGGGCAAGCTGAAGACCTTCATCCAGATCGTCTCTGTTGTTTCGGCGATTCTGGCCCACCACTGGTATCAGTGGCAGTTCGGTGTGCTGATTGTGCCGGTGAAGTGGATCGCCGTTGCCGCCATCTACTTCACGCTGGTGGTCTCGATTATCTCGGCGGTGGATTATTTTGTGGGCTTCTGGAAGCAGATCGACCACGCCAGCAACACACGTCGCAAGAAGTCCTTTGTTCTTACCCGCCGCAAGCGCGCGGACACGCCCACCGGCACGGAGTGAGTCACTGCGCGGCAATATGCGAAAGAATCTTTTCTCTATGAGACTTTCCCACCTCCTTTTGTACGGCGTTGCTGTACCGCTGCTGGCCACTGCTCTGGCCTGGTCACAATCACCGTATTCGTTTTCGTCCAAGGCGCAGGCTGCAACACCGCTGGCGCTGGTTGGGGGCACTGTGGTGGACGTGTCCAACTGGGGCCACTCGGCGAAAGACCTGACAGACAGCGTTGTGATCGTGCGCGACGGCCGCATCGCCGGCGTGGGTTCGCGCATGGCGGTTTCCATCCCGAAGAATGCACGGGTCATCGACTGCGCTGGCAAGTTCCTGATTCCAGGCTTTATTGACGGCTTTGCCGGGATGAACTCGCAGGGCCAGGCCAGCGCCTACCTGCTGATGGGCGTCACCACCCTGGTTGCGGTCAGCGACAGCCGCCGCGGCGCGGTCGATTTTGCCGCCTCGCCCAGCCCTCATCTTTACCGGATAGACTCGATTGGCTCGACCGACAACTGGAGTCCGCTGGCCAGGCGTCCTGAATGGGCTGCCAAGCTGAGGGAGGGCCTCCATCCAACCGAGCTGAGCACTGAGGACACAGCCCGCGAACTGACGGAAATCGCTCGCCAGGGAACCCGCGCCGTCTGGCTGGGCCACGACATCACTGCGGCCAATGCGCAGTGGATCATCACCCACGCCCGGCAGATGGGCCTGGCCACTTATGGCGAATTTGTATCAACACCCTACGCGGTGGGCGTCGAGGCCGGGGTGGACGTGCTGGTCCACATGGGCCACTACGAACTGGGCGTGATTCCCGATGAGTTGCAGCGGCCACTGGTCGAGGCCCCCAACGGCACGGCCGCAACCACGGCCTATGACTACGCCGAGCACCTGCCTTCCACCGACCCGCACCTGCGCCGCTATGCCCACTTCCTGGCCGCGCATCACGCCGCGCTGATGCCCACTTTCAGCATTTTCTATGCGCGGCTGCCGTCGCATAGCAACCTGTGGAAAGAGCCGGCCGCCGCGCTGCTCGATCCGGCCCGCATCTTCAATCCCACGGACCGCTCCAGCGGCGAAATGAACTATCCGCTGGCGTTCTGGGCGCGCAATCTGCCCGGCTCGACCCAGCGCTGGATGGAAGAGGCTCAGCGCAAGAAGGCCAGCCAATCGGCAGAGCGGCTCTGGCGCATCAACGAGACGCTGTTCGCGGCCAATCCGCACTATCTGGCCGCCTCTGGATCGCCGGTGCAGAGCGCCCTGCCGGGCATTTCCATGCACACGGAGATGGAAATGCTGGCCCGCCTGGGACTCTCGCCGCGCGAGGCACTGGCCGCCGCCACCAACAACTACAGCCTGCAACTCGGGTGGAATGAACTGGGACAGATCAGTCCCGGCCGCCGCGCCGATATTCTCATTGTCGACGCCGATCCCACGCAGAACATCTGGAACGCGCGGCGCATCTCCAGCATTATCCTGGACGGCAATGTGCTCGACCGCGCGCGCTTGATGACACTGAAGCGCTAGGGGCCAGCCGGACCGCCCACTACCACGGCACATCGTACGGATGAAGCTTTGATCAGGTTTCAATAGGCCAATCCGCCTTTTCTCAGGGGTTCAATCCCCCACTGATAATACGGACCTTACTGGCACGACTAAAGTCGTGTCCTTTCAAAGCTGGATTGATTGATCCGGCACGATTGGATTGCCCACTGCCATGAAAAATTCGCCAGCCCAACTCGCCTCGCCTTTGCCGCGCAATGTGTGGCTGATTGCGATTGCGGCCTTCAAACTGGCGCAGGCCCTGCTGTTTTTGGCCATTGGCATCGGCGCCCTGAAACTACTGCACAAAGATGTTGGCGACCTGATGACCCAGTTGGCCGACTACCTGCGCTTCAACGCCGAGTCCCGTTTGGTCAATTTCATCCTTGACAAGGCTGCGCTGGTCAACGACCGGCTGCTGATGCGCATCGGCGAAGTGGGCTTCATTTACGCTGCACTCGATCTGACCGAAGGCATCGGCCTCTATCTTGAAAAAGCCTGGGCCGAATACCTTACCTTGCTGATTACCGCGTCGTTTCTCCCCTGGGAGGCGTTCGAGGTTTCTCGTCGGCTTACGCCGATTCGCATCGGACTGCTTGTGGCCAATATTCTCGTCTTCATTTATCTTTTGAAGCTGGTGACCGAGCGCGCACGCAGCCGACGGAAGGCAAGACCGTGTAAACCGGGAGCGTGATAAGGATTTTAAGGCCAGGTTTGGGCGGAAGACGCCGCCTTTCGCTTTCTATTCTCCTACTACGAGAGGGCGGGCTTGTCCAGTGCCTGGACCAAAACAGTAAATACCTTATTTTGCGGTCAGTCTCTTTTTAGATCTATTAGTAGCGATTCTGGAAAATGCCCTCTTCTTTTTTCCCTTTATATCGATTTTTTACTTGGCGAGAACAGCAATCAGGGATAGTATCGTTTCATTGGTGGAGTAAAGTGGTCTGCAGTGGAGTAAATCGGCTGGTCTCAAGGGAAGTTTAGCCGATTTCACCCCAGAGGTCACTGAAATTCGACGCCTGGTTCGGTTTTAGGAGCCGCATGGCCAACCGGGCAGGCAATGAGGCAGGGCAATGTTTCGCGGAAACCATCCAGCAAAGGTCGATGAAAAGGGACGGCTGAAGATGCCGGCGGCCTTCAAGCAGTTGCTGGATGCCGCGCAGGTGAGCCAGTTCTACATCACCTCGACCGACGGCGAGAGCGCGGAGATTTGGCCGCTGCCGGAGTGGGAGAAGCAGGAAGCGCTGCTGGACAAATCAAGCACGATGGTCGAGGCCGTGGACAAGTACCTGAACCAGACCAGCTACTACGGCCAGCAAGTGGAGATGGATGCGCAAGGACGGCTTCTGCTACCGCAGATTTTGCGGGGAACGGCCAAGCTGGATGCTGAAGTTGCGGTTCGCGGCAAGCTGCGGTTCCTGGAAGTCAAGAACCTGCAGAAGCTCGAAGCGAGTTTGCCGGCCAACACGATTACGGCGGAGAATCGCCAGACGCTGGCGGAGATTCTCAGACAGCAGAGTTGAACGGAGGCCCCCCAGGGGGAGCGCATGACGAAATCGAAATTCAGCCATGCGCCAGTTCTTTATCAGGAAGCGATTGATCTGCTTCGGGTGCGTCCGGGAGCCACGGTGGTGGACTGCACGGTGGGTCTGGCCGGACACTCGGCCGGAATTGCAAGGCTGCTGGGAGCCGAAGGGCATTTGATCGGCTTTGACCGGGACGCGGAGGCGCTGGGACTGGCGAGGGAGAAGCTGAACGAAATTTGCCGCGAGTTAGGCAGCCAGGCTCCAAGGGTGACGCTGATTAACGAGGCCTTCAGTTCGGTGGCCGAGCACGTGGAGTCAAATTCCGTGGATGGCCTGCTGGCCGACTTTGGCGTCAGCAGCCTGCAACTGGACGAAGCGGAACGAGGATTTAGTTTTATGGCGGATGGGCCGTTGGATATGCGCATGGATACGCGCTCCGGACCAACCGCCGCACAGGTGGTAAACGAGGCGAGCGAGCGCGAGCTGGCAGACCTTATTTACGAATACGGAGAAGAAAGGAGGTCGCGGAGAATCGCCAGAGCCATTGTTCGCGGGCGGCCGGTAACGACGACGGGGGAGTTAGCCCACATCGTTGCCTCAGCCGCCCCGGCAATGAAATCCGAGCACATTCATCCGGCGACCAGAACCTTTCAGGCGCTTCGTATTTATGTCAATCGTGAGTTGGACGAAATCGGGGCTTTGCTGGAAGCTGCGCCCAGGCTGCTGAAGCCCTCGGCAAGGCTGGTAGTCATCAGTTTTCATTCGCTGGAAGATCGCATCGCCAAGGATAGTTTGCGCGAGGGCGCGCACCAGGGAATTTGGAAGATTTTGACCAAAAAGCCGGTTACGGCCGGCACGGAAGAGTTGGAAAGCAATCCGCGCGCGCGCAGCGCCAAGCTGAGAGCGGCGGAAAAGACAGAGATCGGTAAAACAGGCGCGAAGCGCAAAAACTGATCTCTGATCCCTGCGGAGGACGCCATGGCGGCATGCACAACGACGTATTACGAAGCGGGCAGAAGCTGGAGCGCGCGGGTCGCCGAGCACAATGCTGAGTTGATGGCCCAGCAGCCGCGGCGCCGGCGGGGCGCGCGGACGCCGGAGATTCCTCTTGCCCGGCATTTTGACAACAGCCGTCTGGTAAAAGCGCCCGATCCCGTGCGGACGCAGCAGATTCGCGTATTCTCGGCGGCGATTTCCGTTTTTTTGCTGCTGACCATGGTTTATGGCTTGCAACACTTCAGCGCCATCGAGAGCGGCTACCGGATCGAGTCGGAAAAACAGCAGCTCGACCAGTTGCGCGAGGAAAACCGTGAATTGAGGCTGTCGGAGGCGCAGTTGACCGAGCCGGGCCGGATCGACCGGATGGCCCGTGAGCTTGGATTTGCCGCGCCGCAGCCGGGCCAGATGGTCCAGCCCAGCGCGAATGCGGGCGCCAGCGATGCCGGAAGCCCGGTGATGGCGCAGGCAGCTCCGCCGCCCGCCGTACAATAAGCAACAGGACGGCCCTCCCGGCCTGCACGGCAGATTCATCAGCCTGTAGGCTATTTGCGGGCTGAATACGGTCGTTAGCCAGAGGCCAAGCCGTTCGACTCCCGGAGCAAGTGTTCATGCCGTCCCCTGTTCGACCCAGCCGGAATCGCAATCCCATGCCACGCGCCGTGCCTCTGAAGCTGGCGCGCTTCTGGCTTCTCTGCCTGTTTTTTCTGCTCTGGGCCTTGCTGATTATCTTTCGCCTCTTCTGGCTTCAGGTGGTACGCCACAAGGAGTTTGTGGAGCGCGCCGGCAAGCAGCAGCAAGGCACCTTCGAGGTGGCTCCGCGGCGCGGCGTGCTCTATGACCGCAACCTGCACGAGCTGGCCATGACCGTGCAGGTGGACTCGATCTTCGCCGTGCCCGGCGAGATTGGCGACAAGCAGGCGGCCGCCCATGCGCTGGCGGCCATTGTCCACACCGATCCGGAAGACACGCAGACCACGGAGGAGCAGATCGCCGCCCGCCTTAAGGCCGGGCACAGCTTTGCCTGGGTGGCGCGCCGCATCTCGGCGGAAGCCTCGAATCGCGTCAAGGACCTGATCAAAACGCAGGGCCTCAAGGGCATTTATTTCCAAAAGGAATTCGAGCGATTCTACCCGGACAATCAGATTGCCGCGCAGGTGCTCGGCTACGTGGGCCTGGACGACAACGGGCTGGGCGGGCTGGAGCAGAAGTTCGAGCCGCTGTTGCACGGCGTTTCCGGCCGTATGTACACGGCGATGGACGCGCGCCGCCATGTGCTCGGATCAAGCGAGCACGAGCCGGCGCCCGGCCGGAATCTGGTGCTCACCATCGACGAGAATATTCAGTTTCTGGCCGAGCGGGCGCTGGACCACGCGATGGACCGCACCCACGCCGACAACGGCACGGTGGTGATTCAAGACGTGCATACGGGGCAGATTCTGGGCTTGGCCATCCGTCCCACCTTCAATCCCAATCAGTTCCGCCACACCACGCCGGCTCTGCTGCGCAACCACGCGGTCAGCGACGTTTACGAGCCCGGCTCGGTCTTCAAGCTGATCGCCTACTCGGCGGCGCTGGAGCAGCACGTTGCCACGCCCGACAGCATTGTCGACTGCCAGGGTGGCGCGATGACGCTCTTTGGGCGCGTGATTCATGACGACAAGGGCGACCACTTCGGACGCATCACCGTGCATGAGGCGCTGGAGCACTCGAGCGACGTGGCCGCCATCAAGCTGGCGCTCATGGTCGGCCAGGATCGCTATTACCAGTACATTCGTGACTTCGGCTTCGGCCAGCGCACCGGCGTGGAGCTGCCCGGCGAGACACGCGGCCTGCTGCGACCGGTGAACAAGTGGGACCCGGCCTCGATTGGCTCGGTCGCTATGGGCCAGGAAGTGGGCGTCACGCCGCTGCAGATGGTTTCCATGGTTTCGACCATCGCCAATGGCGGCGTCTACCTGCCGCCGCACGTGCTGATGCCGGGCCAGGTCGATTCAAGCCAGAAAAACACTACACCACAGGCTGCGCCCTTCAAGCCGGGCGGCGAGCTGCCCAATCCGCTCCCCGCCGGCGCGCATCGCGTGATTTCAACGATGACCGCGGCCCAGATGCGCAAGATGATGGAGGGTGTGGTCCTCTACGGCACAGGCAAGGAGGCGCAGCTCAATGGCTATTCCTCCGGCGGCAAAACAGGCACGGCGCAGAAGATCGATCCGGCGACGCACCGCTACTCGAAGACGATGCATGTGGCCTCGTTTGCCGGCATTGCGCCGGTCAACAATCCGGTGATCGCCGTGGCCGTCATTATGGACGACCCCAAAGGCTCCTACTACGGCACCGCCGTCTCCGCGCCGGTTTTTGCCGAGGTGGCGCAGCAGGTGCTCGAATATCTGGGCGTGCCGCACGACATCGACGTGCAGCGGCCGCACGCTCTTGCCAAGGGCAATTTCCATGTCGCCGAAGAAGACTCCGGCGATCACGTGGGCGAGATCGGCGCGCTCTACGCCGCGGCCAACGAGTTGCCCAACGACGATCCGCTGCGCGCAGGGGCCAGCCAGCCAGCCGCCGCGAGTCAACCGCAGGGCAGGAATCAGCCTCAGCTCCCGGCCGCAAACTCGAAGGCCAAACCCGCCGCGCCGCCGCCGCCGTCTCCTCCGCAGCAGCAGGCGACCCGCACCGTTATTCTTTCCGGCGGGAAGAAACTGCGCGTGCCTTCACTCGTCGGCCTGCCGGTGCGCAAGGTCATCGAGCAGGCCTCGGCCGCCGGCCTGGAGGTCGAAATCACCGGCAATGGCACAGTCCGCGAACAGGCTCCGGCGGCGGGAACCTGGGTCGCGCTGGGGACGAAAATTGTCGTCCGCTGCGGGCGATGAGGCGCTCGAAGGTCGGGTCCGCTTTGATGAAAATGTCCAGGTCTTTATGCTTCAAGAAGCGGCGCAAAGCGTCAGGGCACGGCTGAAGTCGTGCCCTGACACTCTTTGCTGTCTCGATGAAGTTTTGCAAGAGGCTCAACACACAAGGCAATCTACAATGGAAGCCAAGATGAACTGGAAAGAACTGATTGAAGAAGTAGCGGCAGTGGGCGTGGGCGGCAGCTCGGACGAGCCGGTGACGGGCGTCGAGTACGACTCGCGTAAAGTGAAGCCGGGCGCGGTTTTTGTAGCGATGAAGGGCGGCTCGACCGACGGCAACCGCTACGTCGCAAAGGCCATTGCGGCGGGCGCGCTGGGCATTATCACCGACTCCTCGCCAGCCTTTGACCATCTGCTGGTTTATAACGCAGGCCTGCCGGTGCTGGAGGTCGAGCACGGACGCCGGGCGCTGGCCGCGGCTTCGGCGGCCTTCTTCGGCCACCCGGAGCGCACGCTCGCGGCCACCGGTATTACCGGAACCAACGGCAAGACGACGACCGCTTACCTGCTCGACGCATTTCTGAATGCCGCCAAGCGCAAGACTGTGCTGGTAGGCACCATCGAGTACCACGTCGCAGACCTTGTGCGGCCCTCGCTGCACACCACCCCCGAGGCGCGCGACCTCTTTGAGTTGATGGCCGAGGGCGTAGCGCGCGGCGCAACCGAGCTGGTGACCGAGCTTTCCAGTCACGCGCTTGTCCAGGGCCGCGCGACGGGGTTGAATTTCGATGTGGGCGTCTTCACCAACCTCACGCGCGATCACCTGGACTATCACCAGACGATGGAAAAGTATTTTGCCGCCAAGCGTCTGCTCTTCGACGGCACGATCTATCCAGCGCCGCGCGTGGCCGTGCTGAACGCGCACGACCCGCACAGTGAGCAACTGGCCGAGGCGGCGCGCGCGGCCGGAGCCGAGGTGCGGACCTACGGCATCGGCCAGGGCGACTGGCGCGCAGCCAGCTACACGCTGACGCCCGCGGGCGCGGTGATTGAGCTGGAAACGCCGGCTGGTGCGGCCAAAGTTGTCTCGCACTTGGCGGGCGAAGTGAATATCTACAACCTGCTGGCCGCGCTGACCGCGGCGCACGCGCGGGGCATCCCGTTTGCCGATCTGATCGAGTTCGTTCCGCAACTTCAGCCCGTTCCCGGCCGCTTCCAGCCAGTTAATGCGGGCCAGCCCTTCACGGTGATTGTGGACTACGCGCACACCGACGACGCGCTGATCAACCTGACAGCGCTGGCGCGGCAGATGACGGCACAATCGGGCAAGCGCGTGATTACGCTTTTCGGCTGCGGCGGCGACCGCGACCGCACCAAGCGTCCGAAGATGGGTCTGGCCGCGGGTCAGGGGAGCGACTTTGTGGTGGCGACCAGCGACAATCCCCGCTCCGAGGAGCCGTTGGCGATTCTGGCTGAGATCGAACCGGGATTGAAGGCGAGCGGCGTCAAATATACCGTTGAGCCGGAGCGCGCCGCCGCCATTCGCCGGGCGCTCGATGAGGCCAAGCCCGGCGACGTGGTTCTGATCGCCGGCAAGGGCCATGAAAAGGAGCAGATCGCGGCCGGCCGTTCCATTCCCTTCGACGACGTAAAGATTGCCTTTTCATCGCTGGGCGAAATGGGTTATGGTAATGTCGAATGAAACTAACATTGGCAGAAGCCGCGATCGGCGCGGGAGCGGTGCTGGAAGCGCCCGCGAGCGTGGCCAACGCGGGCGCTCTGGTGGCCGCTGGCTACTCGATTGATTCGCGTACCGTGGCTGCGGGCGAACTGTTCTTCGCCGTGCGTGGCGAGCGGTTTGACGGCCACGATTATGTCGGTGCCGCCCTCGAACGCGGCGCCGTGGCCGCAGTGGTTTCGCGCGCGCGCGCGGCCACGCTGCCGGATGTGGCGCTCAACGCGCCGCTGCTGATTGTCGACGACCCGATCATCGCCCTGCAGGCCCTGGCCGCGCATATTCGCCGCCAATGGAATCGCCGCGTGGTAGCCGTCGTCGGCTCAGCTGGCAAAACCACCACCAAGGAAGCAATTGCCCTGGCGCTGGGCGCAAAGTTCCACGTGCTTAAATCCCAGGGCAACCAGAACAACAGCTTCGGCCTGCCGCTGCAACTGCTGCGCCTGGAGCCGGAGCACGAGTTTGCGGTCATCGAAATGGGCATGAACCACGCTGGCGAAATCGCGGCGCTGGCCCGCATCGCCTCGCCCGATTGGGGCGTCGTGACCAACGTGGGTACAGCGCACATTGAGAATTTTGCCGACGGACAGCGCGGTATCGCCCGCGCCAAGTTCGAGATGGTGGACGCGCTGCCGACGAACGGCGTGGCCTTTCTCAACTGCGACGACGCCTACGTTTCGCAATTCGGCCGCGATTTTCACGGCCGCGCGGTCTACTACGGTTCCGGTCCCTGCGCCAATCCGCGGCTGCTGAAAGTGACCGAGGATCAGGCCGGGTTGCACATCGGCATTCGCACCGCAGAGCGCGAGAGCCAGCTCACGCTGAAGATGCTGGGCGCGCACAACGCGATGAACGCGCTGGCCGGACTGGCCGTTGCCATCGAGGCGGGCGTCGATCTGGAGGCCGCGCTGGCCGCGCTGGCCGCGCTGACCACAGCGGAGAATCGCGGCGGAATAATTCAGGTGCGCGGCGCGACCATTCTCAACGACAGTTACAACTCCAACCCCGAGGCGCTGCGCTCGATGATTCGCACCCTGGCCTTGCATCCGGCGCGGCGGCGGATTCTGGTGGCTGGCGAGATGCTGGAGATGGGCGAACACGGCCCGGCGCTGCACGCCGCCTGCGGACGCGCCGCTGCCGAGGCCGGACTGGATTTGGTGGTTGGCGTCGGCGGCAATGCCGAACATCTGGCCGCAGCGGCCTGCGCGGGCGGGGTTGCCGCGCTGTTTTTGCCCGACGCCGTAGCCGCCGGCCGCTGGCTGGCGAAGAATCTTCAGTCCGGCGACGTGGCGCTGGTGAAAGGCTCCCGCGGCGTGCATCTGGAGCGGGCCATCGAAGCGGTGTGAAACGCAACGCGCCGGGGGTGGGAGACCATCCCGTGATGCTGTCAGGCCACCATATGGCGTTCTTACGGCTTCTCCTGGACCTTTACAATCAGGGCGGTGAATGGCTGCTCGCTGCTGACCAGCATCTGATGCGAAATGCCCGCCGGAACGTGCGCCACATCGCCCACGCGCAACAGTTGCCGCGTGCCGCCCTCGACCGAAGTGCCGCGCGTCTCGCCCGGCCCCACGATCCTGGCACCGGCCACCGTGCCGCCAGTCACCAGTGTCGCGCGGCCTTCCAGCACGTAGAAAATGTCGGCGAAGTTCTCATGCACTTCGGCCTCGCCGTCGCGGCTGCGATAGGAGAGCACGGCGCAATGTTGCGGGAACTCCCTTAGCGTTTCGCCGGCCGAGCCGTTGCCGTGCTTGGCCATCTTGCTCAGATAGTCCGCCCGCTCCTTTAGGAGAGCGGCGGACCAATGATCGACAGGGTTCGGCGGGCCAGTACGCCGGGCCGCCGGTGGCACCACTTCCCTTTCCGGCGGAAGCAGTTCCTTCAGAATTTTTGCAGAGAATGAGTCCATTGCTCTTCCAGTTTACTGTTTTTCTTGCGAACGTGTAGCGCAGATGTTGGAAGAACAAGGCGAACCATATCGATTCCACAAGCGGATGCGGTTTTGGTTTGCGGCTCGATGCGGGAGACAGCGTGCGGAAGGAGCAGGGGGCTTCAATCAAGGTGCCTTCAGACGCGGGCCTATTTCTGTTGCCAACAAAAGGCCCGGGGCTAAAGCCCCATCGCTTTTCGCCTGCTTTTCAGTGGCCTGAAGGCCACTGCTCCCTCCGTAAAGAACAAGCAGAAACAACGGCTACAACCGTTTCATCGAACCATTGCAGGAAATTTCGATACGTTTGCCTTGGCCGGATCGGAATATTTCTTGCGCATAGACCGGTATGAGGCAGATAATTTCGTTACCATTCCTTTGACAGCTTTGGCGGTTCTGAATCGTAAGGAGCGAATTCGTGCGCAAATCTATTTTCGCAGTTCTTTTTCTGGCAATTTGCCCGCTGCTTTTTGCCCAGCAGGCGCTCAACAATGACGCCATCATCAAGCTGGTCAAGGCTGGCTTGTCGGACGATCTGATTGTCTCTACCATCAATGCACAGCAGGGGAGCTATGACACATCCACGGATGGAATCATTGCTCTGAAGACCGCAGGCGTCAGTGACAAGGTGGTTGCGGCAGTCATTGCGCGAAGCGCGGGAGCCACAACTCTTCCCTCTGCCGCTTCTAACAATCAGGGCTTGCCTGGCTTGCCGCCGGGCGTCGACAGCGTGGGGATCTACAGCAAGGATCGGGATGGCGTATGGAATGAAGTTGTTGCAGAAGTCGTGAATTTCAAGACAGGTGGCGCCCTAAAGCACATTGGAAGCATTGGATTCATTAAGGGTGACCTGAATGGTCACATCGGAGGCACCAGAAGCCGTCTGATTCTCAAGGCACCAGCGGAGTTTATCCTTTATGTTCCTGAAGGCAGATCGCCCGGCGAATATCAGCTATTGAAGTTTCGCATCAATAGCGATAGTCGCGAATTTCGCTCTCTCACTGGCGGCATTATCCATGTGACAGGAGGCGCGACCAGGGACGCTGTTGATTTTACCAGCAAGAAGATTGCGCCTCGCGTATATGCGATTACATTGCCAGAATTGACCGCAAAAGGAGAGTATGGTTTTCTGCCGCCGCTGGATTTGGTTTCACAAACTAATCTTGCAAGTTCTGGAAAAATCTATACATTTGCAATCGTCGAGTAGGCGCGTTTGACTTGAATTCGTTATGCTGAGAAAGAAGGCTTGTAGGCGCATTCGACAGGTTCTCAATTTCTCATGAATAAACGCACGCGCAGAACGGCATGGGTAGTGGCCGCGGTCCTGATTCTTCTGGCCGTGGCCATCTTCCTGCGCTCGAAGGCGCCGCCCGAGGCCGCGCGTCTGCTGCCCGAGTCCGACGGCATTCTCTACTGCAATCTCAAGCCGATGCGCGCCTTCTTCCACACGGATTTGAAGCCGCCCCAGCGCGTGCCGGAGTACCAGCAATTCATTGCCGCCATTGGCATTGATCCGGAGCGCGATCTGGACCAAGCGGCCGTTGCGCTGCACCGCATGAAGAATCCCAGCGGCCCCAACGGGCCGGTCGCCTACTCGATGGTGCTGGTGGGCCGGATCACCGGCCAGCGGCTCAACGCATGGCTGGGCGCGCACGCCGCCAGCCGCGAGTCCTACGCCGGCCACACCGTCTACTCGATTCCTTCCGAGGGCCGCACGGTCCGCGTGGCGCAGATCGGCTACGATATGCTGGCCGTCTCCAATACGCCGACCCCGGAGCAGATTCACTCGATCATCGACCGCCATCGCACCGCCGCGCTGCCCTTTGCCGGCTCCACGCTGCTGCGGCGGCACTTCCGCGATGTGCCGCTGCTTTCGCTGGCCTGGGGTGTGGGCCAGATCGGACTGCCCTTTTCCGAGAGCGGCGCAATCAAGGTTCTGGGCTTTTCGCTGCCTCTCGAAGATGACTCGACGATTATCGCCAGCCTGCGCTGGACCGGCGCGCTGCACCTGCGGGTCGAGGAGATTGCCCCCACCAATGAGGTAGCCGCGCGCCAGGCCGCCGCGCTGGCCACGCTGGTGACGCTGGCCCGCGGCTTCACCGTGCCTCTGGCTGATAACGCCGCCAATCATGGCCTGAAAGAACTGCTCGGGACCGCCGAAATTACCCAAAAGCGCGACCGCGTGGTGCTTACGGCGACGGTCGATCGCTCGCTTTTCGGTGGGGCAGCGGCTGGCGAAGCCATTCCACCGAAGGCACCCTCCAACCCCGGCGAAGTCAGATAGATCAATAAACAGCAACGGCTCCCGCGCGATGGGGAGCCGTTGCTCAATCCGTTTAAGACGAAGGCCTTATTACTTCTTTCGCACCGTGGCCAGGTTGGCGTCATTGAACGCAACCTGCTCGTAGGTGACGTGCAGATACTTGTGCGGATTGACCGGAACATTGTGGACACGCACTTCATAGTGCAGGTGAGGGCCAGTGGCGCGGCCTGTTTGCCCCACGTAGCCAATCACCTGGCCGCGGGTCACGTGCTGGCCAGGCACCACCGCCAGCGCCGACAGATGTCCGTAGACCGTCAGCAAATCGTGGCCATGGTTGAGCACAATCTGACGGCCATATCCGGCGCCCATCGAGTTTCCGGTGACCTCGCCGTCGCCAGCGGCGCGCACTGGCGTTCCAGTGGACGCTTCAATGTCAATGCCAGAGTGGAATGCGCCCTCCCCATTGATCGGGTCCATGCGCGAACCGAAGCCCGAACCAACGCGGCCCTCCACCGGCCACAACGAAGGCGCATCGGCCAGCTCCCTCCAATCGCCGTCAAAGCTGGACGAGAGGCCGCTCTCCAACGCGCGGGAGACGCGGCCCGACATGGCCTGTGTCCGCAGCGCATAAAACTGGTCGAGGGAGAGCTTCACCTGCTGCTGGTCCACGTTATCGGTCAGCGCCAGGCTGGCTGGCGTAGGTTCGGCGGCGGCGCTGGCGGCCGAGCCGGACTTGGCCAGCTTATTCTGCCGCAGTCCGTAGAGCGCGGTCACTTCATTGGCCAGGGCACCCAGCGAGGCCACCTGCACATCGCGGTCATGCGCCACCTGAGCCATCTGCTGATAGTTTTTGCGCAGCGTTTCGCGGTCCTGGCGAACCTGGTTGAATCTCTCTGTTTTGAGTAACATACGAGTATAGGAACCGGCCAGACCCACGACGGTAAAGATTCCCACCAGCGCCGCGGCCACAAATCCATACACATACTGAATCGGCAGGGAAACCTTGCGAATCTTCCCATCGTCATCGCGGGCGACAAATAGAATGTAACAGCGTTTGCGCAGCATTTTCGCCCTTCAATACCTGCTGTTGATGGAACCGCACTCCGCCGTGTTCTGCACAGAAGCGCAATGCAATGAGACCTTCCGCGGCAAAACAACACACTTAGAACGTCCCCTCAGATTAACAAAACGATAGTACCTGGTCAACGAACAAATCGACGGAATATGACTTGTCTTGTTACATTATCAGTGCAAAACTGGTCAATTATGAGATTCTTACTATCAAAATTATCCCCTATTCCCCTATTCTCATAAAATGCCGATTAAGCAAGTCCATTCCGGGACAGCGCGCGGACGGGGCGAACGCGCCCTGCTCGGCGTGATTCGCCAGCGGGCAGCCGCCGCCTATAACGGCGGGCTGCGCCTGGGCATCGGCGACGATTGCGCCCTGCTGGCTCCGCGCCGCGACGAAGAACTGGCCGTAACGACCGATTTATCGATTGCCGGCCGGCATTTCCGTCTTGACTGGCACCAGCCGGAGGCCGTCGGCCATCGCGCTCTGGCGCGCGGTTTGAGCGATCTGGCCGCGATGGGAGCGCGCCCCGTGGCCGCCTTTCTTTCCCTGGGCCTGCCGCGCGAGCTGACCCTCGCCACAGGCCGCCGTTCCGCCTGGGTTGAGCGCTTTCTGGATGGACTGCTGGCCCTGGCCAAGCTCCACAAGACGCCGCTGGCCGGCGGCGACCTGGCCGAATCGCCTCTGGCCGTCGCCGACATTGTGCTGGTTGGCGCAGTGCCGCGTGGCCGGGCGCTGCTTCGCTCCGGCGCAAAACCGGGCGATCTGCTCTACGTCACCGGCGCACTGGGCGGCGCCGCCGCTGGTCTGGCCCGCTTGGCGGAGCTGGCCGCGGCCCAGCCGGATCGCTCCAAACCTCCACGCATTCCCCCAAAGCTGGCCGCGCAACTGGCGCCGCACCTCTATCCCCAGCCGCGCATCGCGCAGGGCTTATGGCTTCAGCGGCGCGGCCTAGCCTCCGCCGCGCTCGATCTGAGCGACGGCCTCTCGACGGATCTGGCCCATCTTTGCGCGGAATCCGGCGTCGCCGCCGAGGTGGACGCGGTTCGGCTTCCGCTTCATCCGGCGGCAATCGAAGCGCAGGCCCTGCACGGCGGCGAGGACTACGAGCTGCTCTTTGCGGCTCCCGCCACGGCGCGCGTGCCGCGTTCGATTGCCGGCGTCAAAATCACCCGCATTGGCCTCATCGTGAAAGCCCGCGCCGGCCAGCCCGCCGTCACGCTGCTCACGCCGCAAGGCCAGCAGCCGCTCGCGCCGCATGGCTGGGAGCATTTTTCCTGAGTTTGGCCGGTTTTCAAGCGGCGGCCTTGGCGATCTCTGTCATGCCGCGCGCGCGGGCAATGTCACCTAACGCCGAGGCCAGCAAGGCTGCGTCATTCGCTTCCAGAATTCCGGTCAGATAAACAGCGATGCTCTTTTCGTCGTCAAGGTAATGCGCGAAGTCGAATTCAGGCAGGCCATCCACGAGAATGGTTTTGCTCATCTCAAGTCCTTTTCGCTTTTCAGCAATGCGGCCAAAGCCTTGGCCCGGCGAGGCTCAGCCAATTGCTTCAAGACTCTCTTCGGCCTGGCGGATGCGTTTGAGGCAGACATCGCGTCCCAGCACGGCCATGGTTTCAAAGAGCGGCGGCGCATTCTTGCGTCCGCAGACGGCGACCCGGATGGGCTGGAACATCGGCCCGGCCTTTAACCCAAGTTGCTCTGCGGCAGCGCGCAGTGCCTTGTCGAGCGAATCAGCGTCGAAAGCGGTTGTGGCCAGAAGCTGCCGCGCGTGCTCCAGAATGCGCCGGGCCAGCGCCGCATCGCCCTTCTTCGGAATCAGATCGGCCGGATCATAAGCTGCGAGTTGATCGACGAAGAAAAAGTCGGCCGCCGGGACGGCGTCACGCAACAACTTGATGCGTTCGCGGATGAGCGGCGTAACAGCCAGCAGTTTTTCCGGCGCGGCCTTGAGGCCGGCCTGCGCAAAGAAGGGCTGAAGCTGGCGGCTGAGTTCGTCAACCGGCAAGGCGCGGATATGTTCGGCGTTGAGCCAGACGGCCTTGGGATCGAAGGGGTCGTCTTCCGAAAAATTGATGACAGCGTTGGCGCGGTTGACGTTTTCGAGCGTGAAGGCCTCCCGAATCTCGTCCACCGAGAGAAACTCGCGGTCGTCCTTGGGCGACCAGCCGAGCAGGCAGAGGAAGTTGACGAAGGCCTGCGGCAGAAAGCCGGCGTCGCGGTAGGTGGTGACACTGACAACCGGGCCGTGCTTGCGCTTGGAGAGCTTGGCTCCGTCGGGCGCAACCAGCAGCGGCAGATGCGCAAACTGCGGCGGCTCAGCGCCGAGCGCCTCGAAGATCAACAGATGCTTGAAGGTGTTGGTCAGGTGATCCTGGCCGCGAATGACGTGAGTGATCGCAAGATCGGCGTCGTCCACGCACGAGGCCAGGTGATAGGTGGGCATTCCATCCGAGCGCAGCAGCGCGAAGTCTTCCACCTCGCTGGCGAGTTTGGACTGCTCGCCATAGACGCTATCGATAAAGCCCAAGGTCTGGGCCTGGTCGCGCGGAACGCGATAGCGGAGGGCAAAAGGTTCGCCAGCGGCGGCGCGGCGGTCGCTCTCCTCGCGGGACAATTCGCGCATACCGGGATTGAAAAGCCATGCGCCCTGCTCGGAGGACTGTTCGCCGTCCGCCGCGTGGGCGGGCGTGAAGTCGCGATAGGCAAGGCCCTTGGCGAAGATCGCTTCGGCCTGTTGGCGGTGCAGCGCCAGGCGCTCGGATTGCTTGTATTCTTCATCCCAGTCGAGGCCCAACCAGCGCAGCCCCTCGAAGATGGACTGCACGCTGGCTTCCGAGTTGCGCTCGACATCGGTGTCGTCCAGGCGCAGCACCATGGTCCCGTGATGGTGACGGGCATAGAGCCAGTTAAAGATAAAGGTGCGGGCGCTGCCCACGTGCAGATAGCCGGTGGGCGAGGGAGCGAAACGAACGCGGGGAGTCTTTGCGGGAGAGAGCGTATTTTCAGGCATCGTAAGGGAATTACTCCTCTTCGATGCTAGCAGTTTTGCCCCTGCCGCCGCGCGCGTATCATGATCTCCATGAGCTGGATTGGATGGGCATTGCTCTCCGCGGTCTTTGCCGCCGCCACAGCCCTGCTGGCCAAGGTGGGCGTGGCGCACGTCGATTCGAACCTGGCCATGGCGCTGCGCACGACCGTCGTGCTGATTTTTGCCTGGGGCATCGCTCTGGCGCTGGGCAAGCAGGGCGAACTGCGCGCGCTTGACCGCCGCACGGTGCTTTTTCTCACGCTTTCGGGCCTCGCCACCGGCCTCTCGTGGATCTGTTACTTCCGCGCCCTGCAACTGGGGCCGGCCTCGCGCGTGGCTCCGCTCGACAAGCTCAGCGTGCCGCTGGTCATGCTCTTCGCCTGGCTGCTGCTGGGCGAAAAGCTGAACGCCCCGGCGGTTGTCGGCGGCCTGCTCATCACTGCCGGAGCCGTGGTCATCGTGCTGGGCTGAGCGGTTCGGCTGCACCACATAGTTTTCATATACTGAGAAGAGCTTGCGGCTTTTGAAGCCGCGAAAAATTCCATGACCGGCCAACACCAATCCGAAGCAACATCCGTCGTGCCCCGCCGCATCGTTCTGACCGGCTTCATGGGCTCGGGCAAATCGACCGTGGGGCCGCTGGTGGCCCGGCGTCTGGGCTGGATGTTTGTCGATGTGGACGACGCCATCGAGGCCGAGGCCGGCGTGACCATCGCCGAGCTTTTTTCCCGCGACGGCGAGGCGGCCTTCCGTGAGCGCGAGCGCGCGGCCATTGAGGCTCTGGCTGCTGGCGACGCGCTGGTTCTGGCCCTGGGCGGCGGCGCCATCGAGCACCCGGCCACGCGCGAGTTGCTGCTGACCGCCCCCGGCACGCTGCTGGTGCATCTGGAAGTGGAACTGGCCACCACCCGCGCCCGTTGCCACGGCACCGAACATCTGCGCCCCATTCTCGCCGATCAGGCCAACCTCGAAAGCCGCTACCAGCGCCGCCTGCCGCTCTATCGCCAGGCCCACGTCTCGATTGCCGTCGATGCGCTCACTCCGGAACAGGCCGTGGACGCGATTCTCCGCGCCGCGCGCCTCGACTGATAAGTGAATCCCTGATCTCTGTTACGGCAGGATCGGAATTCCCGCGATTCTCCGTTGCCACTCCGCTGGCCCGGTCTGGTGGACGCTGGTTCCCTTCGTGTCGACGGCCACCGTCACCGGCATATCGCGCACGTCGAACTCGTAAATGGCTTCCATTCCCAAGTCAGCGAAGGCCACGACGCGCGCGCCGCGAATGGCCTTTGAGACGAGGTAAGCCGCGCCGCCCACCGCCGTCAGATAGACCGCGCCGAACTCCTTGATCGCCTTGATGGCCGCCGGTCCGCGCTCGGCCTTGCCCACCATGCCCAGCAATCCGGTCTCGGCCAGCATTTGTCGCGTGAACTTGTCCATGCGCGTGGCCGTCGTCGGCCCCGCCGGTCCCACCACCTCATCGCGCACCGGATCCACCGGCCCCACGTAGTAGATGAACCGCCCGCAAAAGTCCACCGGCAGTTTCTCGCCCCGGTCAAGCATCTGCGTCAATCTTTGATGCGCGGCGTCGCGGCCGGTCAGCAGCTTGCCCGTGAGTAACAATCTCTCGCCGGGCTTCCAGTGAGAAACCTCCTCGCGCGTTACCGCGTCCAAATTCACGCGCCGCGCCGCCGAAACGTCATAACTCAGCTTCGGCCAATTAGCTAACTCCGGCGGATCGAGATACACCGGCCCGGAGCCATCCAGCACAAAGCGCGCGTGCCGCGTCGCCGCGCAGTTGGGAATCATCGCCACCGGCAGGTTGGCCGCGTGCGTCGGATAGTCGCACACCTTCACGTCGAGCACCGTCGTGAGTCCACCCAGCCCCTGCGCGCCAATTCCCAGCCGGTTCACCTTGTCGTAGATCTCAAGGCGCAGCTCCTCGGCCCGCGTGCTGGCCCCGCGCGCCTTCAGCTCATCAATGTCGATCGGCTCCATCAGCGATTGCTTGGCCAGCAGCATCGCCTTCTCCGCCGTGCCGCCGATGCCGATGCCCAGCATTCCCGGCGGACACCAGCCCGCGCCCATCGTGGGCACCATCTTCAGCACCCAGTCAACAATCGAGTCGGAGGGGTTCAGCATGGCGAACTTCGCCTTGGCCTCTGACCCGCCGCCCTTGGCCGCCACCGTCACCTCGACCGTCGCGCCCCGTACCAGCTCCACCGTCACGCAGGCCGGTGTGTTGTCTTTGGTGTTCGTCCGCTTGCCCGCCGGGTCGGTCAGAATCGACGCGCGCAGCTTGTTTTCCGGGTCAAGATATGCCCGCCGCACGCCCTCATCGACCATCTGCTGAATGTCCTTGCGCTCTTCGCCGGGCACAGCTTCAAAATGCGCGTCCAGACCGACTTTGAGGAAGGCGGTCACAATCCCCGTGTCCTGGCAGATGGGCCTGTGCCCCTCGGCGCACATACGGCTGTTGATGAGAATCTGCGCGATCGCATCCCTAGCGGCCGGCGACTCTTCGCGCTCGTAGGCGCGCGCCAGGCCGCGGATAAAGTCCACGGGGTGGTAGTAACTGATGAACTGCAACGCCGCGGCAACGCTGGCGATGAAATCTTCCTGTCGAATGACGGTCATGGGGTCTTCTTTTAAGATAACGGATGCCCAGCACGAATGTCCTGGAGCTTCCAATTAGCCGCAAATCTCCGCTTCGGGATCGTTTTCTTCGAGCGGCACTCCGCGTTCGGCGGCGATGGGCTTTTTGCGCCGTGAAGTCCGTGTTTTGCTGGCATATTTCCGATAGCGCGCGGTCGAGCGGCGGCATAGGCCGAGCGCCCGCTTCAGAGCCGCTTCCGCCTGCGTTTGGAGCAGGGAAACGAGGCCGTCCGGTTGACCGTGGCCAGGAAAAATGTCGTCCGCTTTCTGGCCGAGCGCGTGCCAATCGTGCCACTCTCCAACGGTGTCCTGAATCTTGCGAAATTCCGCGGTCAGCCGGCTGGCCAGCGGATCGGCCGAAGCGGAAATCTCGGCCAGATAGAGCGCCGGCTTGAGGCGCTTGCGATATTCGTGCAAATTGGCGGCGTCGAGGCGCGGCAGTTCGCTGGCCGCACTGGCGAATATCCGCAGGGCCGCCGCAGCGGTGGACGGCGCGCCGTGGAGCAGGGCTGGAGTCAGCGCCGCTTCCAGCTCCTGGCTGAGCCGGTTCAACCGCTTGCCGCGCTTGCCGAAGACAGCCGCCAGCCCCTCGATTGCCGTCAGACGCTCTTGCCTCAGCCGTTTTTCGAGCTTGCCGATTTCGCTCGCGCAACTGAGACTTAGCGGCGCGTGGCCTTCCGGCAATTGGCGGAGGCTGTCGAGCCGGTCCAGGTAGACATCCGCATCGCGCACCGGCTGAAGCGCCTTCCGCAGCTTCTTCGCGTCCTTTTTCCAGCGCTGAAAGGCGCGCGCGGCGGCAGGATCGTCTGCCGTCTCCAGCGTGTGCGCCAACCCCACTTGCAGGCGCAAGGTGAGGGCGCGCAGCGCATGAACGCTCTTCCGGTTGGGCTTGCTGGCGCACTGCGCCAGGAAAGTGCGCCAAGCCTCAAACCGCTGCCGCCACTCTGTCTCGGGCGGCGGCGCGGCTTGCTCACCGGGTGGGATGGGAGCGGAATTCACGAGAATGTAGCCTCTGCCTTCCATTCTGCGCCTCCAGGCTCACGGATGGAAGCGCGGAGTTGCGTTCAATCAAGCTGGTTTCGCAAGCTGGCTTGGAATCCCACCCGAGCCGCAAAAACAAATACGCGGCTAGGGTGGGGCACCCGAACTCTATGCCTAAAGGAAAAATGCTAAAGATTCCACACGCGCTCACAGCTTGCGCTCGTTGAAGACCACCGCGGTGAAGCTGAAGATGTCTGTCTCCTCATCCTTCCAGCAATCGGCGCTCAGGCGCGCCTTGCGGCAGGTCTGCTCCAAAAAAGTTAGTCGGTCCCAGCCTTGCTCCACCGGAACTTGCGGAAGCAACAAGCCTTCACTATCTCCGTTTTTCATCAGCAATCCGTGCTCGCCGACTTTGATCTGCTCAATGTCCGTCACGCGGCGCAGCGGTGAGAGCACGGAAACTTCATATTCGAGTTGGGGTAACTCAGAAACCGAGACCGGCTGGAAGCGCGGATCGTGCAGCGCGGCGTGCGTCGCCGTGTCGCGCACGGTCAGGTAGAGCGGCTTGATGGCCGAGGTGTAGCCGATACAGCCGCGCAGATTGCCAGCCACAGTCAAGGTCACGAATGCGCCGCGCTCCTGATTCAGCGTCGCGCTCGCGCTCGCCGGCGGCACATACACTTCTCTCTGCTTGACCACATATTCGACCGACTTGCGCGCCAGCGCAAGCAACTCGCGCTTCTCCGGATCGGTCAGCGAGAAAGGCGTCTCAGCGGCTTTTTTTCCTGCGGCTTTCACAAGAATATCGGCGCTGTATCCGACCACGCGCGCGTGATCGCCAGTTACATCGCCGGAGTTAGCGTACTTCAGCACGCGGGCCTGATTGGCTCCCAGGCGCTCAGCGTAAATCATCGCCGCCACAATCGGCGCGCCGCCGCAGGCCTCCCAGATACGCTGCCCGAAGTTGCGCGACATACTGAAGTAGTCCCACGCCGCCAGAGCGCTCAGCGTCTTGTGGTCGATGGTCACCGCTTCGTTGTAAGGGTGATAGTGCGAAAGGTCGGAGCTGGCCAGCACCAGCGTGCTGCCGTCCTTGTCCGCCTTAATGAGCTTGGCCAACGCCAGGCCCAGCGCGCGGCTGCTCTCGTAACTTTGATCGCCCATCACAATCGGAACTAACTCGAAGCTACCAATCGTTTTTTGCAGCCACGGCAACTGGACCTCGATGGCGTGTTCACCGCCCGCCGATGTTATATCGTGCCCGCTGCCGGAGAGCTTCATCGTCGAACTCATCTTCGCCAGCTTCCTGGCGAAGGCCTTATCCACCGGAACCGTTCCGAGCGGCGTCGTGTAGGCGTCTCCATCATAGACGGAGGTATAGTCGAAGGCCACATAGTGCGTGGGCGCAATCACGACAACGCGCGTGTATTTACGCCCCTTCAGCGCGGCATAAGTGTACGCGGCCACGGGGCCGGAGTACTGATAGCCCGCGTGCGGCGCAACCGCCGCCAGAATCGGATCGGCAGCTTGCGGGCCGGGAACCTTGGCTAGCATCTCGTCGATCATCGCCGAAATTTCCTTCGGGTCGGCAGGATAAAACGCTCCGGCCACGGCTGCCGGACGCACCTTTTGCGGTTCACCTCCGGCATGGACGTGCTCAATTGGCGCGCACACCGCCAGCGCCAGAATCGGAGCGGCCAGCCAAACGGCGTTGGCAGTTAGATCAAGATTCAGCATTGCGATACCTCCATAACTCTATGCGTTCCAGACGCCGGGAATCGGTTGCTGGCAGTAGGGGCACTTGTTCTTGTGGATCAGAACCTTGCTGGCCGTGAAGCCCACGCGCTCGACCAGCATCTTGCGGCACTTGGGGCAATAGGTGTTCTGCGCCGGATGGCCCGGAACATTGCCGATATAAACGTAGTGCAGCCCTTCGGCTTCGGCAATTGCATGGGCGCGTTCGAGCGTCGAAACCGGCGTGATGGGCAGATTCTTCAGCAGATATTCGGGATGATACTGCGTGAAATGCAGCGGCACATCCGCGCCCAGGTTCGCTTTGATCCACTTCGCCAGGCCGCGAAACTCCGCGTCGCTGTCATTGAGCGTGGGCAGCACGAGATAGACAATCTCCGTCCACTTGCCCATTTTGCGCAAGGTCACCAGCGTCTCCAGCACCGGCTTCAACTGGCCGGAAACAACATTGTGGTAGAACGGCTCGGCGTAGGACTTCAGATCGATCTTGACGGCATCCATCTTTCCGTAGGCCGCCTTCAGTGACTCTGGTTGCATATAGCCGTTAGAGACGACGATGCTGCGAATGCCGGCCGCATGGCCCGCGTCGGCGGTGTCCATCAGATATTCGGCAAAGATGACCGGCTCGTTGTAGGTGTAGGCAATCGTCGGGCAGTGATATTCCTGGGCCAACTCGGCGACGCGCCGCGGCGGCGCGTACTGCGCTGGAATCTGCTCCGGGCGCGACTGAGAAAGCTCCCAGTTCTGGCAGAATTTGCAGTTGACGTTGCAGCCGGCCGTGCCCAACGAAAAGGCGACCGTGCCGGGCAGATAGTGGAAGAGCGGCTTCTTTTCGATGGGATCGACGTGTGCGGCGGCCACACGCGAGTGGACTAGCGTGTAATACACGCCGCCGCGATTCTCGCGCACGCCGCAGTAGCCGCGCTCCCGGTCGCCCACGGTGCATGCGCGCGGGCAAAGCTGGCACTTGATCTTGCGGTTGGCGAGTTTTTGATAGAAACGCGCCTCGGCGACGTAGCGCGCATCCTCTCCGCTGCCGGAAGTCCCGCCCGATGGCATTCCGGAGGCCGGTTCGGCCGTCGCGCTCATCCCCAGCGCCGCGCCCGCGCCCAGCGCGCACTTCAAAAACAAGCGGCGGTCGAGCGGGCCTTTCGCCCCCTTTTGCGCATCCAGAAAATTGGAAGAACAGGACATCTTGTACCTCCATGCAACGGCTTCCGGTTATGTCTCGACGACGGAAATCTTTCTGGGGTCATTGGTTCCCAGGCGGTGCGCGGCATCGGCGGCGGTGGCGATGTAGCGCGGCGGGCGGCCCTCAGCCTCCAGCGTCTTCAACCCTTTTTCCGCGCGCTTGCGCTCAATCATCTGCCAGCCGGTCTGGTCGAGCGCCACCGAATCGGTGGAGACCAGCACGGCGTTGGCGTTCCAACTGTGCTCCGGTTTGTAGCCCGGTCCGCCCTCGTACATGGCTGTGGTGGCGTCGCAGATGGTCAGCCGCAACCGCGAGTGTATCTCAGGCAGCATATTCAGGTCCGCCACAAAGGGATCGCAGCCGTTGGGGTGGTACTTGTTCGGGTTGTTGATGACGCCGTACATATTTTTGAGGGCGATGGTCACGCCCGCGCCGTCGTGGTCCTTCAGCACCGGCAGATTGATCAGCGCATTGCAGCGCTCGGTCAGAATTTTCGAGAGCCGGCTACCCACGCTTCCCCAGGCCGATAGCTCCGGCTCGTAGCCGACGCGGTCCGTGCCGAAGCACTGCACGCGGTCACCGCCCTCGGCCAAGTGGAAGCCGGCGCGCTCCAGCTCCTCGCTGTCACGATCCCAGACCACGATGTCGCCAGCCCGGATTCCTACCTCCTGCAACCGCCCGCAGACGGCCGCGACCAGTTGCACGTTGGTGGAGATGCCGCGCCCGCCGAGGGTATTCACCTTCAGGCCCACTGTCTCGCCCGGACGAAATAGATGCTTCCACGCATCTACCGAACTTTTGCGGCCAGTCAGAGCCACCATCGCGTGATCGAGCAGCGCCGCCATGCGGCCGAACTCCACCGTCGAGCCTCCGCCGCGCAGTTGCGCATCGCGCGCCACCACGACGCGGGATTTTGCGCCCACCGCAACGGGTTCGGCGATGGCCGCCGCACCGCCCGCGCACAGCCATGCCGCCCCGCTCAAAGAGCCTTTAAGAAAATCCCGCCGGCTGCCGCTGTGTGAACTGCTCATAGACGTTTTCCGATGCCCCTAACCCACCGCGAGCCGCACTGCCTCAGTTAGAGGCCTAAGTCAATCCGCGGGCTGTTGCAGTGATGGCCGGCACGGGAGACGGAAAAGACGATGTTTTGAAAGGGTTCGACTTCACAAGCTGCGGAAAAACTTATGGAAAGTGTTTCAAGGGGACGCTTTGCGTCAGGGCACGACTTCAGTCGTGCCGTAAGTGACTGATAAAAAACGACGGGCTTTAGCCCCTGTTGCATTTATTGTCAGACATTTACAACTCGGCAGCGGCTAAAGCCGGAATCTAAAATCGCCTGTTTGCGGCACGACTGAAGTCGTGCCCTGACGCAATCAGTCGCCTGAAGGTAATTTTGCAAGTGGCTCCATATTTTGGCCTTTTCCGCGCCCGGCGCGGCGCGGTCTTCAGAGCAGCTTCAGCAGCGCCGCCAGGGCGCGGCCGCGATGGCTGAGCGTGTTCTTGGTTGCAAGATCGATTTCGGCCATCGTGCGGTCCAACTCTGGCAGGTAGAAGAGCGGATCGTAGCCGAAGCCGCCCTGGCCGCGCGGTGCTTCCAGAATCACGCCCTCGACCGCGCCTTCGGCGGTGTGCAGAACCTCGCCGTCGCGCGCCACAGCCAGCACACAGCGGTAGCGCGCCGTGCGCCGCGCGGCGGGAACACCGGCCAGCCGCTGCAAAAGAAGCCGATTGTTGCGCACGTCGATTGTGTTGTTTTCGCCGGGCGAATCAATCAGGCCGGCGTCGGCGGCAAAGCGCGCCGAACGCACGCCGGGCGCGCCACCGAGCGCATCCACTTCCAGACCGGAGTCGTCGGCCACGACCCGCTCGCCCGCGGCAAAGCGCGAGTAGTAGACGGCCTTCAGTGCGGCATTGGCGGCAAAGGTGAGGCCGTCCTCCTCCGGCGCGGGAATTTCCTTCAGCTTGGGAAGAGCTTCAATCACCAGCGCGTGGGCCGCCGCGGCCGCGCGGAAGTCGCGCAGCTTTCCCTGGCTGGTGGTGGCAGCATAAAGATGAAGAGCCATGAGACCAGTGTAACGGGCGCGGCGATGGCGATGCGATTCAAGCGAGAAAGCGCCTATAAAACAGTAAAGAAATTGCGCGGCCCTCTATTCTTGAGACAAATTAGAAAGGAAATTCTCAACGGCGCTAGCAAATTGCTGTGGCTGATCGTCATAAACAAAGTGGGTCGCCTGCGGGATGGAAAGGAAACGGGCATTCGCAAAATAGGACGCGAAATGCCGGCTTGCCGCTTCTGGCTGCAAATCGTTTGCGCCGTGCAGAACCAGCACCGGCGCTTTGATCCGTCGCAGGGCCGCGGAGTAGTCATGATGCTGGCCCATGCTGCAATAGAGCGCCAGCGGCTCATAGCCGGTTGAGTTGGGATTTCCCGCCGTCTGATTGATCCCTGTCGCCAACCGATAGAACTTCGACATACGGCCATAGAACTCGGCGGATTGTTCTTCATTCCGCTGAAAAGCGCGCGGAAAATCGAAGTATTCCCGCAGATATGCGTCGTATTCCTGCCGCTCGGAGGCGGGAATACGCGGGCGCATCTGTTCAAAGAGATCGGAGTCCTTGCCGGATGGCATCCGTATCAGGTCTGCCGGGGCGATGAAAATGGCGGCGCGCACGTGCTCGGGATACTCTGCCGCATAGAGCGCCACCAGCAAAGCACCGAAGGAATGGCCCACCAGAACCAATTTCTGCTGGCCGAGAATCTGGCGAATCCGCTCGATGTCAGCGATCTGCTCGGGCAAGCCGAGTTGCTCATTCAGCAGCTTCATATTTGCGTACATATTTGGCGTGGAGAAACGGGAAATCGGTCTTGACGAGTTTCCGCAGCCGCGCTGGTGATAGTAGATCGTGCGGTAATGCCGGGCCAGCAGGCTCCCACCCTGCCAGGGCTTCTCCGGTGGAAAGCCAGGGCCGCCATGCACGATAAGCAGCGGCATTCCCGAACCCTCCTCGAAGTGGTAGAGTTCGATGCCGGGCTCCATCGTCCAGCGATTAGTCGCGCCGTTTTGCACCGGCGGCGCTGCCGCTTTGAATTTGCCGGAGCGCAAATCGCCCGGCCGGTACATGGGGCCTTTCATCCAGGAATAGCCCGCAGCCACGGCTCCAAGAATAACCAGAAGAGACAAACCGCCAATCCAAAACATGCGCGCCATCTATTCCTCCAAAGGCAGATAAATTTCCGTTTGCAATTGTTCTTCCGGCGTATTCTCCGGCGTGTTGAGGTAGAACTCAATCGAGGGCAGGTTGGCAATCTCGCGCCCGGCGCGGGGAATCCATTTGCCCGCAAGCTCTGCATAGGAATCATTCAGCCGCGCGTAAGCGCCGGTATGCAGAGCAACAGCGTATTCCCCGAAGGCGATCTCCTGCTGAAAGAAATCTCCTTCGGTGGCGATCGGACTGTTGATGACCAAACAGCAGTCACAGCGCACCTTGTCTGCCGGAGTTACTTCTGGATCGTCGTGGCAAATGGCCATCGGGCGCGCTGGACCGCGCAGGAGATTCTTCTCTCCTGCCCATGGGTAGAGCCGCTGCCACGCCCGGCCCACCTCGGCGTACGGTCCAACGTGTCGCAGGCAGACAGCGTGAATCGGTCCCAAGCATTCAATGCGGAAGGCGCTGGCGCAGGAGTTCTCCTGATCCGGTGCAACCGAAATGCCGCAACTCTTGCGATAGCTGGATGGCGGTGCATCAAACATCTCGGCAAAGGCGCGCGTAAATGCCTCATGCGATTCGTAGCCAGCGTCCAAAGCAATCTCCAAAACCGCGCGCTTACTGGATTTCAGATGCCGCGCCGCGCGCTCCAGGCGCAAGCGGCGTTCATATTGCTTGACGCTCTCCCCGATCATGCCGCGGAAGATGCGATGAAAATGGAAGGGAGAGAAGCCGGCGAGCGCCGCGAGTTCATCCAGAGAATAGGGCGCATCCAGCCGCGCTTCCATTGCGCGCAGTGCATATTGAAGACGCTGTTGATATGACTCCAAGGTGCTTTGTTTCATCTATGGGTAGTGTAGTCATGACAATCAAAATAATCTTGACTATTTTTGCGGAAAACGGCGGCAGGTAATTGAAATGCTGTAAAAATAAATATCCCACCTTAACCAATTCGCATCTGCGCGAATTGGTTAAGGTGGGGCACCCATTTCTATCGGGATTTTTACTTCTCTGGATCAGCAAAGATGCTTCAGTCGATCACCTGCTCGGCGCGCAGGTCGCGGCTTGATGCGCCGACGCTGACCGTGCGCCGGCCGGTTGCCGTGACCCACTTGTCTTCCTTGGTGGACCAGTATTGCAACTGGCGCGGAGCTACATGCAAAGTAACGGTTTTGGCCTCATTGGCGGCCAGGTGAATGCGGTCAAAGGCGGCCAGCGCGCGCACTGGGAACTGCACTCCGGCGGGAATCCGGCTAGGCGCGCCCAGATAGACCTGCGGCACTTCGTCCGACTCCACGCCGCCAGCGTTCCGTATGGTTACGCTGACGTCGAGTCCACCGTCCGTGGCTTTCTCAACCTTCAGGCCGGAGTAGGCAAAGCTGGTGTAACTCAAGCCGTGGCCGAAGGCGAAGAGCGGCGCGATCTTTTCATGATCGAACCAGCGGTAGCCCACGTTCACGCCTTCGCTGTAAGTCGTCTTGCCGTCCACGCCCTTCTGCGAGCACTCGGGATGCCTGGGATCAGTGGCGGCGTAGTCTTCCAGGCGCTTGCCCCAGGTAACCGGCAGACGCCCAGCCGGGCTGGTTTTGCCCGCCAGCAGATTGGCCGTGGACCAGCCGCCCTCATCGCCCGGCCACCACATTTCCAGAACCGCCTTCACCTTGTTGATCCAGGGCAGCGCGACCGGCTGGCTGGTGTTCAGAACCACGATGGTGTTGGGATTGACCGCGGCGACCTCTTCAACGAGTTTGTTCTGCTCGCCGGGCAGTCCGAAGACCGGCTGGATGCGCGTCCACACAAAAACCACCGCGACCTTGGCGCTTTTCGCGGCGGCGATGGCGGCCTCGTGATCGGCCAGGCGCTGCTCGGGGGTATACCAGTTGAGCCGCACCTGCACGGGCGAGTTGGAAGTGTCCGGGCTGGTGCTGATCTCGATTGCGTGCGGCCCGGCGGTCAACTCCACCGCGCGGCGCACGTTGTCGAGACCGTCGACCGTGGGAACGGCGTTGTCTTGATTGGCTTGCAGAATGTCGCCATGCACGCCGCCTTGGGTAACACCGGTAACAGCAAGGCGTTTGCCGTCGAGGGATATATTGGCGTTCGTGCCCATGGCCTGAAGATAGAGCCAGTAGGTTCCGGCATGAGGCGCGGTGAGCGAGCCTTTCCAGGTGACGGTGGAGTTGGGGGCCAGGGCATTCGCGCCGGTAAAGTTAAGTTGCGCGTCAGTCTGCGTGGAGCCCGCGCCGGTGCGGAGCAGGCCGGACTTGCCGTCGTGGCTCAGCGCGGAAGCGGGAACTGGCACGCCGGTCATGTCGTCGTCCACGGCAACCTTGATGTTCTGGTTGCCGGTGATCGTCTTCAGCGCCGCAAATGGGCCAACCTGCCGCTGAGGCAAACCGACGGAGCGCTCGCCGTTGATGCCGATCGCGTCCACTTGCAGCGCCGTGGGACCAATCAGAACCACGGAGTTCAGATCAGCGGCCTTCAACGGCAGCGCGCCGCCTTCATTTTTCAGCAGCACGGCGGCCTCTTCGCCGGTTTTCTCAATGATTTTGGCGTTGTCCTCGATGGACTGCTCGGTTACATCGTGCTTTTGCTGGCCGTCAAGATAGCCGAACTGGACTAGCTCATAGAGAACGCGTCCGGCGGCGCGGGTGATGGCCGCCTCGTTGACGGTGCCATCCTTCAACGCCTCGGGCATCTTCTTCGGATCGAGCTTCAGGCCGAAATCGCCAAAGCCACCAACAAAGTTCTGGAGCGGCACCGGCTCCTCGGGAATGTGGCCGCCAAACATATTGGCGTTTTCTTCATTAGCCGCCGCGTTAGACGGGGGAGGAGGCGGAGGCGCGGGCAGCAAATCGAAGAAGGAAGGCATGGACCAGGTGTCGCCGGGCTTGGGTTCGCCGGGCATTTCCTGATCCAGACCGGCATTGATGAACTTGACCGCGTGGACCGCGCCCCAGTCCGAGGTGACAAAGCCCTTGAAGCCGAGTTCGTCCCGCAGAATTTTGGTCAGCGTGGACTCGTTGCCGCAGGCGAAGGTTCCATTCAAGCGGTTGTAGGAGCACATGATGGATGAGACGCCGGCCCTGACGGCCGCATCGAAGGGCGCCACGTAGACTTCATGCAGCGTCTGGCCGTCGATGTACGTGCTGGTTCCGTTGGTATCGTAGCCCACGAAGTGCTTGATCTGAGCCATGACGTGCTGCGACTGGATGCCATTGACTTCGGCCACGCCCATCGCGCTGGTCAGGAACGGATCTTCGCCGAAGGTGTTGTAGCCACGGCCGAACTGGAGGTCGCGGTCAATGTTCACAAAGGGCTGCAGGGCGACGTCGATGCCCAGCGCGCGAGCTTCCCGGCCGATGACAAGGCCATTCTGCTCGGCGGTTTTCACGCTGAAAGTAGCGGCCACGCCCATTGTCGCCGTCTCGCCCTGTGATGGGTGGCGCGTCAGCACGCCCGGAGGCCCGTCTGCCATGCGCAGCCCCGGAATGCCCAGCCGCGGAACGCCGGCCATATAGCCGGCCTGGCCCTGGTAGACTGCGGAATCTTCCTGCGTGCCATGGATCAGCGTCAGCTTTTCCTTGAGCGTCATCTGGCTCAGCAGCTTATCCACCCGCGCGTCGCCGGTAACCCGCGGCACGCTCTGCCCGAGCGCCATACACGCGCTTAGCGTCAATGCGCTCCCCAGCACGGCCGAAGTGGCCGCGCGCAACACCTTTGTTGTCTGCAATGAATTCACCTTCATGAATATCTTTCCCAATATTTGACGGCTGCGCCAGCCGCAAAGACGCAGCCGGCCACTGAATGGATAAAACAGAGCAGGGTACCCCAGATTTGGGAGACTGCCTCCTCAACCTATGGGTGTCCCACCCTCGCCGCGTCTTTGTTATTGCGGCTAGGTGTGGGATTTTTGAATAGCACCCGTTCAATAAGCCAGACGTCAGGCAGGCAGCGGTAGTTCGCTGTCCAGGCCGGCGGCAATCAAATCCTGGCGCAGATGCTCGACGCTCGAAAATTGCACGGCGCGAATGCCCAGCGCCCGCGCGGCTTCTATGTTTTCCAGTTTGTCGTCAATGAAGAGCGTCTCCGCGGGCTGCGTGCCCAGCTTCGCCAGCGTGTAGCGATAGATGGCCGGGTCTGGCTTGACGAGGTGCAGTTGATAGCTCCAGACCAGCACGTCGAAACGGTGAATCCAGTCAAGCTCGCGCTCCACGCTGACCATTACGCTATCGCCCATGTTGGAGCAGATGGCGGTCAACAGGCCGCGCTGCTTGAGCGCCAGTTGCCAGGCCACCATGGCGGGGTTCTGAACAGTCCAAAAGCGGGCGTCCCAGTGGTTCAGTTCCTCCACCACCGCTTCATCCGGCGGCAGTCCAGCCTTGCGCATAAAATTCCGCCAGAAGGCAATGCCGGTCAGCGTGCCTTCGTCGTAAGCGTTCCGGTCGGCCCAGTAGAGCGGCGCGAAGCGATCCTCCGCCAAGCCGCTGATGCGCCGCATAGCCGCCCATGCCGCTGGGTCCGGCGCCCCGGTAAGCACCATTCCAAAATCGAAGACAACCGCGCGCAAAGCCAACTTTCCTCCCCGGCGCATCCGTGTAATGTTGAAAGGGACGCCTGTTTCTATTGTGCCTGATCCGCACCGGGAAGGCCGGCGCATCAGGAAACCTCTGAACAAGTTGATGCTTTGAAGGGTACGGGCTTTAGGTGAAGGGTACGGGCTTTAGGTGAAGGGTACGGGCTTTAGGTGAAGGGTACGGGCTTTAGCCCGTACATAAAACCTGCATAATCAGCCGGGGCTTTAGCCCCTGAGGCAATGCTCAATGGAGAATAGAACTCATAGATTCCCAAAAGGATGAACCAAATGCGCTTTTCGCAAAGAACAAACTGGGAGACGGAAGAGATCGCGCTGGCGCGGGCACATCGCCTGCGCGCCGCGACCGGGCTGCCGATTGCCGACCTGACGGCCTCGAACCCCACCCGTTGCGGCTTCAGCTACGATCCAGGCCTGCTCGCGGCGCTCACCAACGCGCGGGCTCTCGACTACAATCCGCAGCCGCGCGGCTTGTTGCCAGCGCGCGAGGCCGTTTGCGGCTACTACGCGGCGCACGGCGTGGCGCTCCAGCCCCGGCAGATTGTGCTCACCACCAGCACCAGCGAGGCCTACAGCTTCCTTTTCCGGCTGCTTTGCGATCCGGGCGATGAGATCGTCCTCAATCAGCCCAGCTATCCGCTCTTCGACTTTCTGGCCGAGCTAGACGACGTGCGGCTCAAGACCGCCGCGCTTGTTTACGACCAGGGATGGCAGATCGATCCCGAAGGTCAGCGGCGCGCCATCACTCCCCGGACGCGAGCCATTGTCCTCGTCCATCCCAACAACCCCACCGGCCACTTCACCAAGCCGTGGGAGGCCGAAGAGCTGGCGCGGCTCTGCCGGGAATTCGATCTTTCGCTGATTGTGGACGAGGTCTTTCTGGACTACGCGCTCGACCAGCCGGCGCCGAGCTTTGCCGCCGGCCTCGAAGGCGTACCCGTCTACGTGGTCAGCGGGATGAGCAAGATTGCCGGTCTGCCGCAGATGAAAGCCGCCTGGATTGTAGCCACTGGCCCGCAAGCCCCGGCGGCGCTGGACCGGCTGGAGATCGTCGCCGACACTTTTCTCTCGATGAATGCGCCGGTGCAGTGGGCGCTGCCCGCGTGGCTGGAAGGCCGCGAGGCGATCCGGCGGCAGATTTCCGCGCGTGTCCGGGCCAACCTGGCCGAATTGGACCGCCAGCTTGCCCCGCTGCCAGCGGTGAGCCGCCTGAAGGTCGAGGGCGGCTGGTACGCGGTGGTGCGCATTCCGGCCATCGAGCCGGACGAGCAGACAGTGCTGGCTCTGCTCGAACGCGGCGTCTGGGTCCATCCCGGCTACTTCTTCGGAATGCCCGATTCCGGCTGGCTGGTGGTGAGCCTGCTAGGGCCAGAGGCGGAGTTCCGCACCGGAGCCGCCTGGCTCGCAAAGTATCTGCGCAACTTCGCGAACGCATAGTAGCCAAGGCCGGGTGCCCCATATCTGCCGCGTTCTGTGTGGCAGATGTGGGATACCACAACGATTTCGTCTCATGCCGGATCAAATCTGACCGCCGTTTCGCCGCGCCTTAAAACCCGCGCAGAAACGGGTTGCTCGCGCGTTCGCGGCCAATGGTGGTTTCCGGGCCGTGGCCGGGAAGAACGCGGATTTCGTCGGGCAGCGGTAGCAGCTGAGAGTAAATCGAGTCGATGATTTCCCTGGTGCTGCCGCCGGGCAGGTCTGTGCGGCCGATGCTGCCGGCAAAAAGCGTGTCGCCGGAGGCCAACAGCTTGAGCGAGGCAAAGTAGAAGCAGACCGAGCCTGGCGTGTGCCCCGGCGTGCAAAGCACCTGCGCGGGATCGCGCGCGAGGCCCACGCTCTGGCCTTGGACCAGATAGGCGTCGGGCAACGCGGCTTCGCCGGGCGCCGGAAGGCCGAAGAATTCGGCCTGATCGTCGAGCTTCTCGATCATCGGCAGGTCACTCTCGTTCAGCAGAATGGGCGCGCCGGTCAGGCGTTTCAGCTCGCGCGCGCCGCCCACGTGGTCAATGTGGCCGTGCGTCAGCAGAATCTGCTTAAGCGTGAGCCCCAGTTCGGTGAGGCGACCGTGAATGCGCTTTACCTCGCCGCCGGGATCGATGACGATGGCCTCGCCGCTCTCTTGGTCGCCGAGAAGAATGCAGTTGGCTTGCAGCGGGCCTGCGGGGATGATCTCAATTGTCATGCTTCCATTCTATTGATCCGGCCCCAATCAATCGCAACACGGATTGGGTGCCTGTAGAAGGTCAAGAGGTTGTTCCATTTTCGGAGCGGCTGATGGGCGGCTTGTAGTTGAGGCTACCATGAGGCCGTTGGTAATTGTAG
>Ga0224529_1000234_pt1 | contig 44117 bp, 37 predicted proteins | sample CBST50metaG_FD_179893 | JGI IMG/M metagenome (GOLD analysis project Ga0224529, IMG submission 179893) | Peat soil microbial communities from Stordalen Mire, Sweden - C.B.S.T50 | ecosystem: Environmental > Terrestrial > Soil > Wetlands > Peat | place: Sweden: Norrbotten County, Stordalen Mire...
GTATGCGTCACATCGTCGTCGATGCCGATGGTGAAGTGGTTCTTCGGAGCGGGCTTGGTCAGTTCGTCGAAAATCCCCTTGACCATGGCCGGCGTGAATTCTTTTGAAGAGAGCCCGTAGCGTCCGCCGACCACCGTCGGCATGGCGACAAAAGGCAAGCTGGCGGAGTTCTCGGCCAGCACGGTCAGAATGTCCTGATAGAGCGGTTCCCCGGCGCTGCCCGGTTCTTTGCAGCGGTCGAGAACGGAAATCGACTTCACCGTCTTGGGCATCGCGGAGAGGAAAGCCTTGGTGTCGAAGGGCCGGAACAGGCGAACCTTGACCATGCCAACCTTTTCGCCGTTCTTCACCATTGCGTCCACAGCTTCTTCCGCTGCTTCCGCGCCGGAACCCATCAGCACAATCACGCGCTCTGCGTCGGGCGCGCCGTAGTAATCAAACAGGTGATAGGCGCGGCCGGTTTGCGCGGCAAGGCGGTTCATCACTGACTGCACAATGCCCGGAACCGCATCATAGAAGGGATTGCAGGCCTCGCGGGCCTGGAAGAAGACGTCGGGATTCTGCGCCGTGCCGCGGATGATGGGATGATCTGAGCTGAGCGCGCGCTGGCGGTAATCGATGATGTACTTGTCGTCCACCAATGCGCGGATGGTCTCGTCGCTGATGGGGAGGATCTTGCCGACTTCGTGGGAGGTGCGGAAGCCGTCGAAGAAATGGATGAACGGGATGCGTGATTCGAGGGTGGCAATCTGCGCCACCAGGGCCATGTCAGCACATTCCTGCACCGAGTTCGAGCACAGCATCGACCAACCCGTCGACCGACAGGCCATCACGTCGGAATGGTCGCCAAAGATCGACAATGCATGCGTGGCCAGCGTGCGGGCCGTGACGTGCATGGTGGCCGGGGTGAGTTCACCGGCAATCTTGAACATGTTGGGAATCATCAGCAGCAGGCCCTGCGAGGCCGTGAACGTGGTTCCGAATGCTCCCGCCTGCAATGCTCCGTGCAACGCGCCTGACGCGCCGCCCTCGCTCTGAAGTTCTTCCACGATGGGCACAGCGCCCCAAATGTTTTTCTTTCCTTCAGAACGCCACTGATCGGACCACTCCGCCATCGGGGACGACGGGGTAATGGGATAGATGGCGACTACTTCGGAGAGCCGATAGGCAACCGAGGCAGCTGCCTCGTTCCCATCCACAATAACCATTTTCTTTTCACTCATTCGCTTAGCCTCATAGTGCGGCCGGGCGCGACACAACCGCAATGCAAGTCTCGCCTGTCAGGGGGGTAGAGCCGCTGTGATGCCAGACACAGCCCGGCTCTCAAATCTCATATTGCGAATTTATTTTCGCATTATGGAATGCTCGCCGCGCATCAAATTGCGCGCGCCGCCCCCTTTTTCTCGCCGCTCCAATGCTGCTCCAAGGAGGCTGCCTCAGGCCAGCAGCGCCGTGACCTTCGGCATCCACTCCCCAATGGGGATGTGCTGCGGGCAAAGTTCCAGGCAATTGCCGCAATCGATGCAGCAGCCGGAGCGCTGCACCTCGGCGAGGAAAACCTGGTACTTGAACCGCGCGCCGGCCACGTCGTCGAACAAGTGCGCGTAGTTGAAGAACTCGAAATTGCCGGGAATGTTCACCCCGTTGGGGCACGGCATGCAGTAGCTGCACTTGGTGCATGGAATCACGGTGCGGGCGCTGTATTTTTTTCGCGCCTCGGCGATCAAAGCCTGCTCCGCCTGGCCAAAGCCATGAATGTGCGAGGTTTCTGCGGAGGAAAGATTCTGTTCGACCTGAGGCATAGTACTCATGCCGCTCAGGACCACCGAGACCTCGGGCTGATTCCAAAGCCATTGCAATGCCCAATCTGCGGGGGTTCTCTGCGCTGGGAACTGGTCCATGATCTCGCGAATGTCTTGAGGCGGATCGGCCAGCCGCCCTCCCAGCAGAGGCTCCATCACCACCACCGCAAGGCCTTTGTTTGCCGCATATTTCAGCCCGCGCGTGCCGGCCTGGTTCTCGATGTCCATGTAGTTGTATTGAATCTGGCAAAAACTCCACTGATCGCTGCCGTCGACGATCTCCTCGAAGCAGGCGTAATCGTCGTGCATGGAGAAGCCCAGGTAGCGGATGCGGCCGTCAGCCAAGGCAGCAGCGGCTTTGGCCAGCAAATTGTGCTTGAGAACGATCTGGCGCCAGCGGCCCAGATTCAGCGAGTGCAGAAGGTAGAAGTCGATGTGGTCGGTCTGCAACTTCTTGAGCTGCTCATCGAGCAGGCGGTCGAAGTCCGCCGGCTCGTTCACCAACCAGACCGGCAACTTGGTGGCCAGTTTGACCTTCTCGCGGTAGCCGTCGGCGAGAGCCTTACCCACCACCACTTCACTTTGCCCCTCGTGATAGGGATAGGCGGTGTCTACGTAATTGACTCCATGGTCGATGGCGTGGCGAAGCATCCGAATGGCTTCCGGTTCGTCAATGTTGGGGCTGGTTTGCCGGCCATCCAACGTAGGAAAGCGCATACAGCCAAAGCCCAGCGCTGAAACCTGCCAGTCGAGTTTTCCAAAGCGGCGAAATTGCATCGTGATTCTCTCTTCCCTGTTGGGTCAAAACGGAATTTTACTCTTGTTTAGTTGGTCCGGCACACACAGGCGCAAGGCCCGTCTGCCACTCAGGCGGACCTCGGAAGCTGGTCATTCAGACAATTGGATTAGAGCGGCCGGCGCGCTTCGTCACTTCCCGGTCAGCCCTTCAACCAGCGCCAGCCACTCGTCCTGGAGCGTGGCCCGCTGAAAGTTGCGGCCGGCGCGTTCGTACCAGTAGTTTGCATTGGAGGCAGCTCCCTCCTTGCGGTGCAGGTAGGCATGAACCGCCATGCCGGCGCGCGTCTCCATCTCGTCCACCAGCGCGTGCGCCCGCACCCATTCGCCCTTCGCATCCCACCACAGCGCGGCCAGGGGGGCCGGCAAACTGTCGGGCGGGCTGAAGTGAGCCAGAGATGCTCTGAATTCCTGCGTATCCATGGAAACGATATACCACGATTCCAGGTGCGCGAAGCAGCTAAAAGCGCAAAAGATAGCTGAATTTTACGAAAACCTGGCGGTCGGTCGAAGTGCCGGGCAGGTTGGTTACGGTGTAGGTCGGGGTGGGTGTGGCGCTGTAATCCATGTTCTGAAAGGTGTCTGCATAGCCCAGATAGACGGCGGTTCCTGGGTGAGGCAGATAGGTGAACAGAAGCGTGGTGTCGGCCTGCTTCGCGTACGGGTTGGTCACCAGCGCCGCATTGGGCAGCAGCGAGTTGTAATCCAGGATGGCGTTGAAAGCGTAATCGCGCGTGAACTGGTAGTTCAGCTTGGAGCGGATCAGGTGGTTGGTAAACACGTCTCCCAAGGGCAGCGTGGGGGCCGGAGCGCCGCCCGCGCCGGTGGCCAGACGCGAGTAGTAATAGATCTCATCCAGGCGCAGATGCGGCTGCGGGCGCAGCGTGAGCGTGGCCGAGGCGTTGTTGTAATTGCCGAGGAAAGGCTGCACCCCTGCGGGCGGATAGTAGTTGGGTCCCGTTCCCTGCGAGTAGCCGGCGCTGATGGAGAGCCACTTGTACCAGGAAGTACCTCCATAGAAGCTGTTATACCGCTCCCGGAAACCGAGGCCGCTATAGAGTTCATACGAGTCGCCATGACCGACCGATAGATAGGTCTGGCCCGCCAGCGTCATCGAGAAGCCGGGCGAAAAGGACCAGTTCTCAAGTCGTTGCTCGTGGTCGTAGTTCACCACAGCATCCATGCTCGGACCGAAAGCCATCAGATGGTGTCCGGCGGGTGGCTTCCATTGATAGCCGGAATAGGTCTCCCAGTAGCGAACGTCAACCCGGTTCAGGTAGCCCAGCGTAGCCACCATCCCTGGGCTGCGATCGGTGTAGTAGCTGGAAAAACTGAAGTGCGGATCGGACCTGCTGGCCCCCAGCACATACCCTGGGCCGGCTTGATAGCCGCCCTGCCCATCGTTGGCCTGGGTGGTGGTGGCTTGGCCGGTCAAGGTCCAGTTGTGCGGGACCAGGTAGCGCAGGTCGAGCGACCCCACGCGGTTCCACGAGGATTCAAAGCTGGTGTCGGTCAAGAGCAGCCCCACATGCGATTGATGAGCGAACTCGCGCTCTCCGCGAAAAACGGCATCCATCCCGCGGTCGCCGTGGCCGGTGACGCCCTGGGCCAGAACCTCGCCCGGAGCGCGGTCGTCGGTCGCCAGCGCTCCCAGGTTCCAGCGGCCCAACGCCCCGGTCATCTTGGCGCCAAACTGCGGATCGACGATGCGCCGCGAGAAGAACAACTGCTCCGGAGTCGAGAAGACCGAGGCATTCTCCAGGAAGAACGGCCTCCGCTCCGGATAAATCACCTCGTAGCGCTGGTTCGCCGTGACTTTCGGGTCGTCCGAGCCGATTTCGCTGAAGTCCGGGTTCACGGTCATATCCAGCGTCAGGGCATCGTGCAGAACCACCTTGGCGTCCAGGCCCGGATGGTGCTCATTCTGCTGCAGGAATCCGGCGCTCGCGTCCAGATAATGGTCGTTGGAGATGAGGCCGTAGGGAATGAGCTGGACATTCCGGCCCGCCGAAATGTCATCGTCGATCTCAATGGGCGCGAACTGCCCCACCCACTGCGGATCGTGCTGGTGGCTCATGCGGGGCCAGGTGGAGGTTTCATTGTTGCGTTGAATCATCCGGGCCAGGCAGATGTACCAAATCTGTTTCTGCGCATGGGGAAAACGCAGGCTGCGAAAAGGAATCGTCTCCAGGACCGCGTAGCCATCGGTCGTCATGCGTCCCTCGGTATACCAGAGCGCCTCCCAGCTTGGATCGTCGCCGATGCCGTCGGTGGTGCGTCCATCGTATTGAATCCCATAAGGGTTTACGTCGAACCAGTAGGCGTGCTTGTGGTCCTGGAAGGTATCGATATTGATGGTCACGCGATCATCCGCGGTGATCTGCTTGCGGGGCGCCACGGTGGCGCGAATCTTGGCCGGATCGTCCTTGCAGATCCAGCCGACGTAGAGGTTCTTGCGGTCGTAGGAGAGATACGCCACGGTGGGTTCGCTGACCGGATCGCCGTCGTGGGGGTCCAACTGGCGGAAGACCTTGATCGTCGCTTCGGCTTCGCGGGGCGTGCCATCGATGAAATCGGCAAGCTTGGGCGGCCGGCTGACCCGCGGGATGCGCAGCGGAGCCTCTTCCGCGCTGGCGACACAAATGGCAAAACAGATGACAAGCAGGAATCCAACCGCACCTTTAGGCTGGCGCAAAAAAGACAGGAAAGCCATGAAACCTCTAAAGAAGGATGAAGGAACTGGAAGTTGTCTGCCGGGGGCGGCAAGCGCCGAAAATGAAGGACCGCCCCCAGTCTAACAAGACCGGGCAGCTCCCTTCCCGCGCCTGCGTCTTGGCCAAACCGGCAAACACGAACGCTGCACGCGATCTCAAAGCAGAGGATCAGCGCTCCGTCGCAGCTGATCGAAGCTGGAGTGATTCAGATCACATTCAAGCGGCTTTTTCGCTGATAAAAATAAATTATCAATCGAATCAATTGAGAAAAGGGCTCCGTCCGGAGGGCTTGGGGAGACTCCGGAGCGGAAACCGAGCCGTGTCCTTCCCGGATCGGAAACCACCTTCCAAGCGGCGCGGTCGATCCGCAATTCAGGGTTTGCGATCAGGAGACAAGAGGTCGTATACTCGAATTGCGACCATTCCGGTCGTAGTTTGCGAACCCTGCCCTTCCGGCAGCCCATCGGAGTCCGGGATTTTGAGCATTTTGAGCGATTTGAAGATCGGCGAAACAGGGGTCGTGGTTGCCCTTGATCTTCCCGATTCCGTCCAGAACCATCTGATGCATATGGGCTTTGTGCCCGATGCGCAGGTCACAGCACTGCGCCGCGCGCCGGCCGGCGATCCCACCGTCTACGGCGTGGACGGGATGGAGATTGCCCTGCGCCATGAAACCGCGGACGCCATTCGCGTCCGTCCCGCCGAGGCAGAGGACTCCGAATCTGCCCGCGACGACGAATATCCGGAGTTGATGGGGGCCACACGATGAGCGAGTGCTGCGCTCCTCCAGTCTTTTACCCTCCCGCCGCACAACCTGCGCCCGGAGAACTCAAGACGGTCGTACTTATCGGCCCTCCGAACGCCGGCAAGTCTACCCTTTTCAATCGCTTGACCGGGCTTCGCCAAAAGGTGGCCAACTATCCCGGCGTGACCGTGGAGCAGCGCATGGGCCTGATGGCCGGCGTGGGCCGCGACGACCTGACCCTGATCGACCTGCCCGGCATCTACTCGCTCTCCCCCTATTCCGAGGACGCGCGCGTCTCGATCGATGTGCTGCGCGGCATGATGCCCGGTACGCCCAAGCCCGACGCCGTGCTGCTGGTTCTGGATTCCCTGCACCTGACCCGCCAGTTGATGCTGGCCGCGCCAGTGCTGGCGCTGGGGCTGCCGACCCTGGTGCTGCTGAATATGAGCGACCTGATGGAAGCCCGCGGCGGCCACATCGACGCTCTCAAGCTGGCCCGCGAACTCGGCGCTCCGGTGGCCCAGATCAGCGCCGTCCATGGCACTGGCCTGGATGCCGTGCCTCTCTTTCTGAATCGGCACACCGAGCGCGAATCCGCTCACCCGCTCACGCTCCCCGTACTGGGCAACGCCGCCAGCGCCCACACCTGGGCCGCGCAGGTGAGCCGCCGCACAGACTATCGCGCTCCGCTGTCGGTCGAGGGCACGCGCAAGATCGACGACGTGCTCCTGCATCGCTTCTGGGGGCCGCTGCTTTTCCTGGCCGTGGTCATTGGCGTTTTCGAGGTGGTTTTCTCCATTGGACAGCCGCTTTCCGACGGTTTCGGGAGCATTCTGGTCCAGATCGGCAGCCTGGCCCGTCCGCTGATTCCTTCCGGCTGGCTGCAATCGCTCATTCTGGATGGCGCTTGGAAGGGCATCTCCTCGGTCCTGGTCTTTCTGCCCCAGATTCTTCTGCTCTTTCTGTTCATTGGCATTCTCGAGGACTCCGGCTACCTCTCCCGCGCCGCGCTGATCGCGGACCGGGTGATGCGCTCGATCGGCCTCAACGGCAAGGCGTTCATTCCCCTGCTCTCGGCCTATGCCTGCGCGGTTCCGGCCATCATGGCCACGCGCACCATCGAGAACAAGCGCGACCGGCTGGCCACCATTCTGGTGACCCCGTTCATGACCTGCTCGGCGCGCCTTCCGGTGTACATGCTGCTGATCGCGGCTTTCATTCCCGGCAAAACTTATTTGCATGGCTTCCTGGGGCTACAGACCATCGTCATGCTGGGGCTTTACCTGGCCGGCTTTGTGGCGGCGATGACCACCGCACGGCTGCTGAAGAGTTCCATCCTCAAATCCAGCGACGCGCCCTTCATTCTGGAACTGCCGCAGTACCGCATGCCCACGCTGCGCTCGCTGACCCTGCGCGTTCTGGACCGGGCGCGCATTTTCCTGCGCAATGCCGGCAAGGTCATCCTGGGCGTCACGCTGGCGTTGTGGGTTCTGGCGCATCTGCCGCTCATTCATCTGGCGGGCGGGGCTGTCGCCGCGCCGGAACTGGCCGACAGCATCATCGGACGGCTGGGCCACTTCATCGAGCCTGCCATTGCCCCCCTCGGCTTCAACTGGAAGATCGGCATCGGGTTGCTATCGAGCGTGCTGGCCCGCGAAGTGATGGTGAGCACGATGGGCACCCTCTACGGCGCGGACGCGACCACCCAGTCCCTGAACCTGCAAACCGCCTTGCACCACGACATGACCCTGGGCGGCGCGATGGCGCTGATGATCTTCTTCGCCTTCGCCATGCAGTGCACTTCGACCATCGCCGTGGTGCGCCGCGAGACCAACAGTTGGAAGTGGCCGGCGATCCAGTTTCTTTACATGCTGGTCCTGGCCTATATCTCGGCGTTCGCGGTCAACCACATCGTCACCGCCATCTTCGGGTAGTTCAAGGCGCTTGGAAAGCGGGATGGGAGGCAGAGATGCCTTCCATCGGGCAGAACCCATGGCGGCGGCGTTCGCGAACCAAACCTCCTGCCTCGACTTATGAGAAACTAGAAGAGCAGACGTCCCGAGGGGCTGCCCGCGTGCGCGCGCCCCAAACCAAGACTCAACCCCAGATTCATCCGGCCCGCGCAGCCGTCGCCCCGTTGCGGCCCGCATATAGGAACCAGAACAAGCATGATTAGTGTCAGCAATGTGTCCATGCGCTTCGGCGCGAAAGTCCTCTTCGAGGATGTGAGCGTCAGCTTTATTCCCGGCCGCCGCTACGGCCTGACCGGCCCCAATGGCGCCGGCAAGTCCACGTTCATGAAGGTTCTCACCGGCGAGATCGATGCCCAGAAGGGGTCGGTCGTGCGCCCGCGCAAGTTCGGCGTTCTGCGCCAGGACCAGTTCGCCTTCGACGACTACCGCGTCATCGATACGGTCATCATGGGCAACAAGGGCCTGTGGGCGGCACTGGAAGAGCGCGACCGCATTTATGAGAAGCCGGAGATCTCCGACGCCGACGGCATGAGGCTGGGCGAACTGGAAGGCACCATCGGCGACGAAGACGGATATACCGCCGAGAGCGACGCCGCCGTGCTGCTGCAGGGCCTCGACCTGCCCGACGAAATCCACGAGCGCAAGATGGGCGAACTGCAGGGTGGCCAGAAGATGCGCGTGCTGCTGGCGCAGGCCCTCTTCGGCAAGCCCGAGGCGCTGCTGCTCGACGAGCCTACCAACTACCTCGATCTCGAGTCGATTCACTGGCTGTCGGACTTCCTGAACAATTACGATGGCACCCTGATCGTAATCTCCCACGACCGTCACTTCCTGAACAGCATCACCACCCACACCGCCGACATCGACTACCAAACCATCATCACCTACACCGGCGGCTACGACGATATGGTGCTGGCCAAAACCCAGGTCCGCTCCACGCTGGAATCGCAGAACGAGCAGCGCGAGAAGAAGATTGCGCAACTGAACGATTTCATCGCCCGCTTTGCGGCCGGAACCCGGTCGTCGCAAGTGACCAGCCGCCGCAAGGAAGTGGAGCGGCTGCAAACCAACGACCTGGCCCGCTCCAACATCGCGCGGCCCTACATTCGCTTCGACCAGGTGCGTCCCAGCGGCAAGCACATCCTGGAATTCAAGGGCCTGACCAAGTTCTACGGCGACCACAAAGTTCTCGACGGCTTCACGGCCAGCGTGCTGCGTGGAGAAAGAATCTGCCTGATGGGCCGCAACGGCGGAGGCAAAACCACTGTGCTGAAAAGCCTTCTGGCCAACTATCCCGGCCTCGCCGACAGCGAATTCGATCTCGACAAGGGCGCCGTCTTCTGGGGCCACGAGGCGCAGATCGGCTACTTCCCCCAGGACGTGGGCGCAACCATCGAGCCCGGCCTCACCGTGGCCGAGTGGCTGCACCGCTGGAACCCCGCGGCCCACTCGGAGGAAATCCGCGGCATTCTCGGCCAGATGCTCTTCAGCGGCGAAGAAGGTGAAAAGCAGACCAAAGCTCTCAGCGGCGGCGAACAGGCGCGTCTGGCCTTCTGCAAGCTCATCCTGACCAAGCCCAACATCCTGATCTTCGACGAGCCCACCAACCACCTGGATCTGGAAGCCATCAACGCGCTCAACATCGCCCTGCAGCGCTATGAGGGAACGGTCCTGCTGGTCACCCACGACCACGACCTGATCGACGAAGTGGCCACTCGCCTCTGGGTCTTCAAGGAAGACGGCATCGAGGACTTCCAGGGCCCCTACGAGGAGTGGAAGGGCAAGCACAACTAGAACTCTGACCGCGCGATGATCTGCCTTGAGAGCTAAGAATTGACGCGATTGGCGCTTGGCCCTTGTTTTCCACAATGGCGCCCCGGCGCGGCCGAATAAAGGATGGCGCTCTGTGCTGCGTTCTCACGGCAGATCCGCAGCACAGCTGTATCTTACGCATAATCTAGACATTACGGGCAGATTTGTTTCAAATACAGATTCAAATTCTTATAGCAGACCGATCTCGGTAGCGTCTCGCAATGGAAGACTCACACGTGAGCGCCATCACATCATCTAAATAGCAGAAACGTCCTAACATGAGGAACATGACAGCTGCATCCCTGGTTCTGATTGCGCCAAGCTCGCTTTTGCTGGGCGCCGCGCTCCAGATTCTTGTAGCGCGGCTGTGTTCTGCACGAGCGAAAGGAGTTCTCGCCGCCCTCACCTGCCTGCCGGCGGTGCTGGCCGTTGCCGCCCTTGTGCCTTTCGTCCGGGCCGGCCAGGCCATCGACGTGAATCTGCTCGGCTGGGACGGGCCGCTGGCGTTGGTTCTGCACGTCGACGCGCTCAGTGTCCTGTTTGCCCTGATGGGGACGGGGCTGGGCGGGTTCGTGCTGCTCTACTCCATCGGCTACATGGCCAAGGACCCCGCCGCCACACGCTTTTACGCCTCAATGCTGATCTTCATCTGCGGCTTCGTTGGACTGGTCTTCAGCGCCAACCTCTTTCTCTTCTACCTCTGCTGGGAGGTGGTCGGCCTCTGCTCCTTCACCCTGGTCGGCTTCTGGTACACCAACCGCGAGGCGGTCAACGGCGCGCGCAAGGTGTTGCTGATGACACACATTGCCGGCTACGGCCTGCTGGCAGCCATTCTGGTGATCTATTACCGCACCGGAAGCGCCCTCTGGACCGACCCCAATGTCGCCCACAGCTTCACCGGCGGCGTCTTCGCGCTGATGCTGGTGGCGCTGGTGGCCAAGTCGGTGCAGTTCCCGCTGCACACCTGGATTCCCGAGGCCATGGCCGCGCCCACCCCGGTCAGCGCCCTGCTGCACGCAGCCTGCTACGTGAAGGCCGGGGTCTACCTGGCCGCGCGCATGCACAGCTTTGGCGCCTGGCCCTTCGCCTGGGGCGCAACCCTGATCTGGGTGGGAACCGTCACCATGGCGGTGGGCGTGATGTACGCCATGGTGCAGACCGACCTGAAGCGCATGCTGGCCTTCTCCACCGTGAGCCAGATCGGCTACATGATGATGGGCCTGGGAATCGGCACGCCGCTCGCCATTACTGCCGGGCTGCTCCATTGCCTGAATCACGGATTCTTCAAGGGCGGCCTCTTCCTGACCGCCGGCTCGGTGCAGCACGCCACCGGGACGCGCGACATGAACCAACTGGGCGGCCTGGCCACACGAATGCCGCACACCACGCTTTCCTGGCTGATCGGCATGGGCAGCATGATGGGCATTCCGTTGATGAGCGGCTTCGCCAGCAAATGGATGCTCTACGCGGCAGCCCTGCAAGCCGGATGGGCGGTGCCCGCCGTAGTTGCCTGGGCGGCCAGCCTGGGCACCGTCTTTCTGGGCGCCAAGGCCACCAGCGCCGTCTTCCTGGGCCCGCTGACCGACGCAACCCGCGAGGCCCACGAGGCTCCCCCCACCATGCTGTGGGGAATGGGCCTGATGGCCGCGGGCAGCGTCGTCCTGGGCGTGGCGCCGCAACTGGCCGTCAATTACCTGCTCAATCCCATCCTCGGCGCGCTCTCGCTGGGCGCCGGCGTCCATGTGACGTGGCTGGGAATGTCCGCCGACGCCGGCAGCTTCTCAAGCGTGGGCGGCCTGATGCTGGCTTTGGTCTCGATCGTTCTCGGCGGCGCCATCTACGCCATTGCCTATGTTGCGCGCCCCGCCACAGCTTCTGGCGGAGCGGCACTGGCCGGCGCTGGAGGCGGGATTTTCACCGGCGGAGAGCCGCTTTCCGACCAGGACAGGCTCACCGCCAGCGACTTCTCCGACATCTTCATGGCGAATTGGCATTCCTTCTTTCGCTGGACCAACGTCGATCGGGTCTATCTGAACGTCTGGGACGGGTTGCAGGTTGCTTCGCGAGGGTTGGGCGTTGCCGTCTCCTGGATGGAGCGGCGCTCCGCGCTTTTGGTCGTCGTGCTGGCCGCAGCTGTCTTCGCCGGGGTCCGCTGGCTGGTTCCCGGAACTGTCTCCAATCTCTCTCCCGGCGTAATGCTTCCGCCGCAACCGACGCCGATGCTGCTGGTGGCCGCCTGCGCGGTGGCAGGAGCGGCGCTGATTCTGGGGTCGCTGGCGAACTTCTCGATGCGCAAATACGTGCCGCTGATGTTTTTCATCGCCGCGTCCACGATTGCGGGACTCACCGTCGTCGATCCACGCCTACGCGTGGGGCTGCTGGAACTGGGCGCGCTGCTGACCATCCTGCTGGTCTGGCAGAGCGCAAAGACGCACGCCGCCAAGCTCACCTATCTTGCCGTGGTCCTGATCTCCGCGGGGGCGATGGTGGCCAGCGTTCTGCTGATGAATTCTCAACACCAGGATTGGTCGCGGGCGCTGATCCTGACCAGCGTCTGCGTCAAGCTGGCCGCGGTCCCGCTCTTCTTCTGGCTGCTCCGGCTGGCGGATGAACTGCCCGCCCTGGTCCTGGGCCTGATCATCGCCGTGGTCGATATGGCGGCTTTTGCCGAGTTTGCCATCGGCGCGCAGGAGATTCCCGGTGCGCTTACGCCCCCCGCGCTTCTGCTGGCCGTGGCCGCAGCCACCTCGCTCGTGGCCGCGCTGCTGATGCTCACGCAGCACAACCTGAAGCGCCTGCTGGTTCTCTCCACGGTGGAAGACGTGGGATTCCTGCTGCTCGGGCTCGCCTCCGCCTCGACTCTCGGACTCGACGGCGCCCTGGTCGCTGCTTCCTCCCATGCCTTGGCCAAGGCGCTGTTGTTTACCTGCCTCAGCGCTCCGGAAGCCGACGGCGCATGGAACGGCGAACCCACCGGCCTGGCCGCGCGCTATCCGCTCAGCGCCTTCGGCTTCCTTTTTGGTATGCTGACCATGCTGGGCATACCTCCCACTTTCGGCTACATCGGCCGCTGGAGACTCTATGAAACCGCCTTGCGCATCAGCCCTCTTCTGCTGGCGGTCTTCATCCTCTCCTCTGTCTTTGCGCTTGTCGCCTATGTACTGGCTTTGACCCGCATCTGGTGGGGACCGCCGCATAGCCCGCATGTTCTGCGTAGCAAGGAACCGCTGCTGATGCAGGCCACGATTGTTGCGCTGGTGGCGCTGCTTCTGGCCGCCGGCACATGGCCGGATTCGCTGCACATGCTGCTTGGGGGTAAACCATGAAGCTCTGGAATCGATTGATGTGCTACTGCCGCCGCCGCAGCCCATGGATCTTCCACATGAACTCCGGCAGTTGCAACGGCTGTGACATCGAGTTGGTTGCCAGCCTCACGCCCCGCTACGACGCCGAACAGTTGGGGGTGCGCCTGGAGGGCAGCCCCCGCCACGCCGATATTCTGTGCGTCACCGGTCCGGTTACCCGCAACGCGGTGGGCGCCATCAAGACCGTCTACAGTCAGGTGCTCGGTCCCAAGGCCGTGGTGGCCATCGGCTCCTGCCCCGCCACGACCAACGTCTTCATCGACAGCCGCACGCTGGACGGCCCGCTCGACCGGCATATTCCGGTCGATGTGTTTGTGCCCGGCTGTCCGCCGCGTCCCGACGCCATCGTGCAGGGGATTGCCAAGGCCGCCGAGATTCTGGCCGAGAGAGGCAACCAGCAACCGCCTCTCCCGACCCCAACCGCGCCTGAAACAGGAGAGGAGCAGCCATGAATCTGATCACCGCCCTTGCGCGCCTGCTCATCTTCCCGGGACTTCTCTTCGCCGTGCCCTTCGCGTGGTTCTTCCTTTGGGTGGAGCGCAAGTCGGTTGCGCTGATGCAGGGCCGCATTGGCCCTCCCTTCATGCAGCCCTTTTACGATTTCATCAAGCTGCTGGGCAAGGACATGCCCGAGCGCAGCGGAGTGGGCGGCCTGCTGATGAAGGCCTGGCCGCTGCTGGCGGTGTCGTCGGCCGCGGGCGCCGTGGCGCTGCTGCCCGTGCTGCCCGCCTCCGGAGGCTTCCAGGGCGACCTGATCCTGCTGCTGGCGCTGCTCGAAGTGCCCTCGATGTGCATCATCGCCGCGGGCTTCTCCTCGCGCTCCATCTTCGGCGAAATCGGTTCGGCGCGCGAAGCCGTTCTCAGCGTCTCCTACAACATCGTCTTTCTTCTCGCCATCGTCTCCATCGCCGCCTCGCAGCACACTTTCCGGCTGGAGGCTCTGGCGCAACTTCCGCCTTCCTTCCTGCGTTATCTGGGCGTAGTGGCAATTCTGATCTGCCTGCCCGCCAAACTGCACCTGAACCCCTTTTCACTGCCCAATGCGGAGCAGGAAATCTACTCCGGCCCCATGACCGAGTACGCCGGCCCCGAACTGGCAATGTGGGAACTGTCGCACGGGTTGGAGTGGGTGGCGGGCACCGGCCTCATCGCCACGCTGCTTGCTCCCCACGTCTCGCTCGGGTGGCTCGCCATTTTGCTCTTCGTCGCCATCTCCATTGCCATCGTGCTGCTGTTGTCCGTGCTGGCCTCTGCCACGGCGCGCCTGGCCATCGATACGACGGTGCGTTTCTACTGGCAATGCACGCTGATCTTCGCGGTTCTGGCCATCTCATCCGCGGTTTTCATGGGGCTTAAATCATGAATATTCTCACCATGCTCTGGAAGAACCTGTGGGGCGGCTCGCGCACCTTGCGCTTTCCTGCGCGCCCCACGGTCACTCCGCGCTACCGTGGCCTGGTGCGCTTCGATCCGGAGCTTTGCATCGGCTGCGCCATCTGCAGATTCCGCTGCACGGCGCGGGCCATCGAGTTCAAGGCCGGCAAGGGCGAGTTCACCTGGAGCTACGATCCCGGCCATTGCACCTTCTGCGGCCGATGCGTCGAAGGCTGCAAGGAACATGCCCTCAGCCAGGATTCAGCCTGCCCGCCCATCTATCTCAACATTGGCGAGCTGAAAAACTCCTACACCCTCACCCGCAAGCCGCCCGTTCCCAAGGCCGCGGCCGCGCCGGTTCCCCCCACGGCACCAAAGAATGACTCAGCCGCCGGAGGCGCGCAATGACCTCTCTTGATTCCATTCCTGCAACACTCGGCATCCACGAGCCATGGGTCGAAAAAGGCGGCGTGCATTGGCTCCAACCCGGCAAGCTGACGGTCCGCGAACTGGGCAAGGCGATGAACGAGCTTCATGCTCGTTTTGTGACCATCACCGCCTATGAGCTTCCCAAGGAGGAGGGCCTGCGCCTGGAATATCACTGGGACCTGGACGGGCAACTGCTCGGGTTTCCCTTTTTGCTGGCCGGCAAATCCATCGAGAGCATCTACGACCTCTGTGAGGCGGTGGACTGGATCGAGCGCGAGATTCATGAGGGCTTTGCCATCGACTTTGTGGGGCGCGACTACCAACCCCTGCTGCTGCGCGAGGGACAAACGCCCGGAGTGAACCTGCGCGAGGAGGTCAAATGAGCTACAAGATTCCCATGGGGCCCTACCATCCGGGCCTGGAAGAACCCTACAAGCTCGATATGATCTGCACAGGCGAGACCGTGACCGACGCCAAGCTGAGTATCGGGTTCAACTTCCGCGGCATCGAGCACCTCGCCGAATCGCGCAACTACATTCAAGTGATCGCGCTGATGGAGCGCGTCTGCGGCATCTGCTCGAACATTCACACCCTCACGCTTTGCCAGGCCATGGAGGGCTTGACCGGCCTCACCCCGCCCCCGCGCGCCCAATACATTCGCGTCATCGTGGCGGAACTGGAGCGGCTGCACTCGCACACTCTGTGGGCCGGCATCGCCGCCAAGCTCATGGGCTTCAAAACCATGTTCATGACCTGCTTCGAGCTGCGCGAGAAGGTGATGGACGTGCTGCAGGCCATCTCCGGCAACCGCGTCAACTACTCCATGAACCGTATCGGCGGGGTCAATCGCGACATCGACGATCCGAGCGCCATTCTCAAGATGGTGGAAGCCATCGAGGCGGAAATGGCGCGGACCGTGATTCCGATTTTCACCACCAGCAGGACGGCCCGCTCCCGCTGCGCCGGCATCGGTGTCCTCACCCGCGAGAAGGCTTCATCCTGCGGGGTTGTGGGGCCCACAGCGCGCGCCTCGGGTCTCTCGCAGGATCTTCGCCACGCCGCACCCTACGCCGCCTATGCGGAGATGGAATTCAACTCGCCGGTCGAGCAGGACGGCGACGTGCGCGCCCGCCTCATGGTCCGCGCCCTCGAAATCATGGAGAGCTGCCGCATCCTTCGTCAGGCCCTGGCCAAATTGCCTCCGGGCGAGCTCAACTCTGGCGGCGACAAGTTCAACTTCATCACCGGAACCGCCACCAGCCGCGTGGAAGCGCCCCGTGGCGAGGTCATGTACTCGGTCTCCTGGAAAGAGGGTTCGCGCAATCCGGCCAGAATCCATGTGCGCACGCCCACCTTCGCCAACATGCCGGCCGTCCGCTGGATGGTGCTGGGCGCGCGCCTGGCGGACACGCCGCTGATCCAGGCCTCGATCGACCCCTGCTACTCCTGCACCGACAGGTAACGCGGCATACCTCCGCCGGCTCTTTGCTGTATAAAACTCGAAGAGGAGAGATCGGCATTGCAGAAATACCTGCTCATCGCCGCCGGCGGCGCGCTTGGCTCCATCGCCCGGTACTGGGTTGGCTCGACGATTGCCGGACGCATGGGGACAAAGTTCCCCTACGGCACTTTCGTGATCAACCTGACGGCCTGCGTCATCATCGGCTTCTCGCTTACCTATCTGGGCAAGCACATCGAACTCAGTCCGGCGTGGAGATTCCTCATCCCGATCGGGTTTATCGGCGCCTATAGCACGTTCTCCACCTATGAGTGGGAGACGCTCTCCACTCTGCGCTCCGGAGCTTTTGCGCTGGCGGCTCTCTACGCGGTCGGCAGTCTCATCGCCGGCCTGGCTGCCGTCTGGTGCGGCGCAATGCTCGCCGAGACCATCTCCTGAGCCAGCGCGCCAGCACGTAGCCCACAGCCAAGGCAAAATGCACTAGAATCCTCAGTTGCCTTCAGGGAGACCGTATGTTGCAGCCTGGAAAAGCCGTCAAAGTCACTATCTACCTGGGCGATGGGATCACCCACCACGGGGTTCCGGTCTACTCCAGCATTCTCGACTTCCTGTTTTACCGCGGCGTGGCCGGCGCCACGGTCACCAAGGGCATTGCCGGCTTCGGCGCCGATCACCACATGCACTCGGCGAACATGGTGGAGATCTCCGACCGCCTGCCCCTCAAAATCGAGTTCATCGAGAGCCGCGAGAAGGTAGACGCGCTGCTGGGCAAGCTGGAGGAACTGGCCGGCACCGGGCTGATCGAGATGCAGGAGACCACCGTGGCCAAGCCGGCCCAGCTCTCCAAGCCCGCCAAGCCCCTCTCGCCCGCCCACCTCAAAATCGAAGGCAAGGCGCAGATGATGCGCATCTACCTGAGCGAGGAAGACCAGTGGATGGACAAGCCGCTCTACAAGGCGCTGGTGGAAGCGATGCGGGCCAACGACATTGCCGGCGTCACAGTCTACCGCGGTATCCTGGGCTACGGGACGCACCGGCGCCAGAACAAGGACAAGCCGCTGCTCCCCTCGCACCACGGCTCGCTGATGCTCTCCGCCATCGACACCGAGGAAAAGCTGCGCGCTTTTCTGCCCCTGGTAGATCAAATGCTGGAGCAGGGGCTGGTGGTCTTCTCCGACGTAGACATCGTCAAGTTTGCCTATCGCCCGCTCGACACCGAGGCCGCGCAGGCGTCCGCTTCCCCTCAAATCTCCGCGGAATCAGAGAGAGTCCGGCCATGAAAGAACAGTTTTCCGCGCGCATGTTGCGCATCCATTTCGGTGAGGACGACCGCTGGCAGGGCAAGCCCCTGCACGAGGCGATCCTGGCCAAGTGCATCGAGCTGGGCATTCAGGAAGCCATCGTCTTCCGCGGCATCGAAGGCTACGGATCGGGCAGCCGCATCCGCCGCTCCGGCCATTGGAGCTTCTCGAAGGACGCGCCCATCCAGTTGAGCATCATCGACACCGAAGAGCGGGTCGCCAAGCTGATTCCCTTCCTCGACGCGATGATCGAGGAGGGACTGGTGGCGACCTCCACGGTGGAAGTGATCCGCTACGCGCGGGCAGCCGATAAGGTCGCGGAGAAGCCGTAGGCTCGCCTGCTACTCGGCCGAGGTGAAGGGCGAAGCCGGCAGCCCGTCCGCGTTGAACAGGTTGCACTGGGGGCTGTTGGCCCAGCCATAGCGCACGTACACCGGCTCGGCCACCGATGGGCTGGCTGCCAGCACCGTGGTGCCTTCCACGGTCGCTGTAGCCGGAGAAAACTTTCCGTCTCTGTCTGCAACCTCAAACCCGGTGAGCGTGCCGTTTTTCGCCATCAACCCTGTGGCGTGGTCGAACCAGACGCGAATCGCATTCCCTTCCGGTGTGGCCTGGCGGTAGACCGGCCCGGAGTACTCGATGGTTTCGCCATAGCTCAACGCGCGCGCCGCCCGCGCCAGCCGCAGGCCCACGTCTACTTTGTCGGTCGGGTGCACATTGTCCGGATCGCCAATGTCGATGGTCACAGCCATGGCCGTATTGCGCAGTTCCAGGGTCTTCAACTGCGCCTCGCGCAGGGTTGCCCAATCCTCGGCCGGGGTGGATTTGAAATTCGAAATCTGCACGAAGAGGAAAGGGAAATCGCCCTCGCTCCACTGCCGGCGCCAATCCTCGATCATCGTCCGGAACAGGTGGTGATAGAGGCTGGGCTGCCTCTCGATCGCGCTGTTGCTCTCGCCCTGGTACCAGATCGCTCCGCGGATGGGAAACGGCGTCAGCGGCGCAATCATGCCGTTGTAGAGCAGGCTGGGCGCCCACATGGCCAGCATCGGGTGCCACGGAAACTGCGGCTCCGGCTTGCCCTGCGCCTTGGCTTCTTCGCGCTGTTTCTGGTGGTCCCGGTCTTCGAGCAGCGCATCCGATTCGCGGTCCGTCATCCGGCCGCGCGAAGCAAACACCGGCATCAGCGACGCGTCCTCGCCCAGCGCGGTCAACCGCGTCCAGGACTCGACCATGGTGCCGCCCCAGGTCGAGTCGATCACACCCACTGGCACCTTCTCCCGCTGCTCAATGTCGCGAGCAAAGTACCAGGCCACGGCAGAAAAATCCTTCGCCGTCTCCGGCGACGATGCCACCCATCCGTCGGTGAGGACGTCGTCCTGCGGGTACTCCGCGGCGTTCTGCTTCACCATCAGCAAGCGGATTCTGGGATTCGCCGCGTGGGGCAAATCCTGGGCCGCCGTCGCCGCCTGGTGCATACGGAACTCCATGTTCGACTGCCCCGAGGCCACCCATACATCGCCCACCAGCACATCGTCGAGAGTGATGGCCTGCGCCGCGCCGGCCGCGCCCTGGACCTTCATCTCGAACGGCCCGCCCGCCGCTCCCGGCTTCAGATAGACGCTCCAGCGGCCCAGTTCTCCGGCTTTGGCCGTGCGCGTCTCGCCGCGAAAACTCACCGTGACCTCTTCGCCCGGCGCAGACCTTCCCCACACATGCACCGGCAGATCGCGCTCGACCACCATGTGGCTGGTCAGAATTGTGGGCAACGTTACTTGCGCGCACAGTGTCGCGCACGGAAGCAGTGCTAGCAGAAGCAGATTGCGCAGTTTCAACTCAAGCCTCGCAAAGAACCGGAATGTCCGAAGGTCCTACACTATTCGATTGCGTCCAGATTTGATTGCGTCAAGGCCTCGGAAAAGAGAGCGTAACCATGCTAAACGATCTCTCCGGGCGATCCGCTCTTCTCCGTTCGGACGCCACGGACCGAGAGCAATTTTTTTTGCAGTCTGTGTCAAAACTTGTAGAAGGACCTTGCGGGCGGACTCTTCGTGGACTACATGGTGCGCGGCCGCTTCCATCTCATCCCCAAGCACCCACAACTGCTGGGGCCAAACGATTTGTCGGCATTGACACTTCCGGCCCCTGCCGCGCAGAATCCACTCAGCGCGAGTCCTCAGGCCCCTGGCGCCGCTGCGAACGGCAACGTTGAATCGCTCCCGCCCGCCTCAGCAAACTTCGGCCTCAAGGAAAGCAAGGCTTCCTATGAGTAAATTCACTGCGCAGAATCTCAAGAATCACGCGCGTATCGATCCTCCCTATCACTTTGTTCTGTTCGGCGTCCTGGTTGTCAATCTCGCCTACGCCGTCTTCCACCTGTTCCGCCATTTCGGCTTCTCTTCCGGATGGCTTGTGGTGCTGTCGCTGGCCGCGTTCGTCCTGCTGGTCAAGGTGCGCACCTATCCGCTCAAGGTTCAGGACCGCGTCATCCGCCTGGAAGAGCGGCTGCGCCTGCAAACCCTGGCCCCGACCGAGTGGCACACCCAGATGTGCAACCTCACCGAGGACCAGTTGATCGGCCTTCGCTTTGCCGCGGACGATGAAGTTGTGGCTCTTGCCAAGCAGGCTCTCGAAGAAAAACTGACCCGCAAACAGATCAAGGAGCGCATCAAGGATTGGCGCGCCGACGACTGGCGGATCTGATCGCTGTTGCTGAAGGATGGCCTTAGCGCCCCAGGTGCGGATTCTCTCGCCTGGGGCGCTACAGCGGAATCAGAATAGATGTACCCAGATGCAAGCCCCTCAAGTGGCTTTTTCCTTAAGAAAAAGCCACCTTCAAGAGTCTAACCAAGAGCACGGTTATTCTGATTCCGCTCTAAGGCGCTGGATCCCATTTCACGAAATCAATGCAGCGCAAGGAAACTGCGAAGGCGTCCGCAGTTCCCTACTCCTCGGGCGGATCGCCCTCCGGCTTCGCCTCAACCGGCCGCGCTGCATCCTCATCCTCGCCAGTCTCGCTCTCAACCCCGGCCGCGGCCAGCGCCTCGGTGTCCAAGGCATGTTCCTCGCGATAGCGATGCACCGGCATCTTGCCATCCCACCACGCCCAGTTCATGGGATAGACGTCGGGGTCGAGGAAGACCTGGTAGAAGTGCCACACAAGAATGGCCAGGGTGGCCAGAATCGCCTCGTAGTAGTGAATGGAGGTGGCCACGTCCACCCACCAGCGCGCCAGCAGGTTGCCGGTCGTGACCTTGGCCCACATCATGACGCCGGTCACCGCCATCAGCACCGAGCCCCAGACCAGCGCCCAGTATTCGGCCTTTTCGGCATAGCTGAAGCGTCCGTACTTCGGCTTCTGCCCGCCCATGCCCAGGTAATAGCGCATCGTCGCCCAGGCATCGAAGGCGTCCTTCGGCCCCGGCGCAAATGCGCGAATCAGCCGCCGCCCTTCCACGGTCATGGCGAGATAGAAGACGTGGTAAATTCCCGCGCCGATCAGAATCACGCCCGCCACGCGGTGAACGACACTGCGCAGTTTCTCGCCCATGGCCAGCGCCTCGGCCAGTCCGGAGTAGGGGAACTTGAGCGCAAAGCCCGTAATCACCAGCACAATGAAGCTGGTCAGCAATACCAGGTGCTGCCAGCGCTGGTTGACCGTCATGCGCACCATGTACGGATTCAGCATCGCCCGCCGCGCCACCGCCTTGCTCCGCCAGATGATCGCGTTGTGCAGGAACATGGCGCCGATGACGCCGAAGATCAGCACCAGGTAGAACCAGCGAATCCATCGCACCGCAATCGAGCCGATGTCCCTGGGGTGGGTTCCATCCTCCAGATGCACGCGGGTCAGGGTGAACTTCTGTGTAACTCCCTGGTGGCACTTGCCGCAAGTCGCGTCCAGGTTGGCGCGGTTGATGGTCGAATGCGGATCGCTGGAAGGCAGAATGTTATGCACCCCATGGCAACTGGCGCAGTTGGCCACCACCGCCGATCCGCCCTCCGCGGCCAGCCCGTGATAACTATCCATGTAACTAGAAATCCGGTTGCCGGGAACGCCGAACTCCTTGGAAAGCCGCACCCCTTCATGACAACGAGCGCAGGTGGTGCGCGCCAGATTTTGTTCTGAAACGGACGAGTTGGGATCGATGTGCGCCTTGATGGTGTGGATTCCGTGGCAGTCCGTGCAGCTCGGCGCCAATCCATTGCCGCGCGCCAGCCCCTGCCCGTGGATGCTGGCCATGAAGGTCTGCGACACGGTGCTGTGGCACTTTCCACAGGTGGCCGGAACATTGAACTTGTTGATGGGTGACTTGGAGTCGTTGGCGCGGAGAATCTCGTGCGACCCGTGGCAATCCGAGCACACCGCGGCCTTCTTCGAGCCTTTCTCGATGGCCAGCCCGTGCACGCTTTGCTGGTAGGAGACAAACGCCTGCGCGCTCTCTCCATTGGATTCCATCAGGAACTTTTGCCCGTGGCAGCGCCCGCAGGTGGCGGGGATGTTGCTGTGATTCACCGGCGATTTAGGATCGTCGGCCGCCAGAATTTCGTGCGGCGCGCCGTGACAGTCGATGCAGGTGGCCGCCGCCGCCGCGCCACCCTTGGCGGGCTTCGAGTGCAGGCCGCGCTCGTACGCGGCCTGTTCGTCGGCGTGGCAGTCGGAGCACTCCGGCCGCCGCCGCTTGTTCTTGTCCTTGGGATCGTTGGCCAGTTTGTGACAATCCACGCAGGTGAAAAGGCTGCCGTGGATGGACTGCATCAGCTTGTTTTCATCCACATACAGGCTCACCTTTTTGCCGCCGGAGTCCTTCCCCATCGCGGGATTGGAGTGGCAGGCCATGCAGTCGCTGTTCTTCGCCTTGTCCGCAGCGTGAGCCGCCGGAGCCCAGGCACACAACAAGAGAGCAACAGCAAAGGTGAGAAACTTCCCTGCAGGATTCACACTTCGAGAAGAATTCCTGCATCCAATTCCCGCTGTGACTGGAATCACACTCTTTGTGCCACTGCTCGATGGCGTTCTTTTGATGCGGGAGGACGCGTGCCGGGGTGGGGCCTCTATCGGTTGCCGTGCGCGATCGGTCCCGGCGCGCCGCGCAGCATCTGGATGGCCTGCACGTAGCTGAGACCTGGCGGCAGGGGCGCATACTGGGTCATTTCCTCCACCGTATCGAAGCTCTTGTTCTTGAAGAGCACGCGCAGGCTCATCTGCATCCGCAGACGGACAATGCGCCACTGGCGGTTGCCTACGTCGCCCTGCTCGATCTCAATCCAGCCGCCCTTGTTCAGTTTGCCCAGAATGCCCCAGCCGTAGTCCGTATCCTGCTGGAGATGGCCCTCCAGGCGCACCACGCGCTCCTGGACGGCGTCGATCCAGATTTCGCCGGTCATGGAGGTCAGCGCCTGGGTCTCGATGTCGGGAGGGATGAAACCCGGGCTGGGTTTGAAGGTGAACTTCTGCACCGTTCCCGAGGACCCTTCGCCCAACCCCGCATACTGGTAAATGAACGCCTTGGGCAGGATGCGCAGCAGCTTGAAGACGATGTCGGCGTCCTCTTCCTCGTTCTGTTTGCGATGGCGCTGACGCGTGGGATCGCCGGCCAAGGCGTCCAGGCGGGCCTGTTCCGTCTGGTCGTCGGCCGGGCTGAGGGGCTTGTCGAAGACCGCTACCAGGCGGGCCACATCGCCGTCCCTGGTCTCAAGAATTTCTTTGGTCGAGGTCAGCCGGGGACTGAATTTGCGCAGCCTGTAGCGCATGGGGTGGCTGGTATCCTGTGCGGCGCGCAACTCGGTGGAAAGCGTGCGATGCACCAGCGCCTGGGCCTGGGAGGGCGACGGAGCCGCCTGGCCATAGGATGCAATGGTCCAAGGCAGCACAAAGACGAAGATCAAGAGGCTGCGCACATGGTCCAGTTTAACGGGCATTCGCGCGATTCTCCAATTCAGACGCTTTCCCCAGGTTTGCGCCAGGTAACTTCTGCTTTCGCCCTCGGCGGCAAATCCGCTGCCGGCCGCGGGCTTCCCGGTGATTGGATGGGGTTCACCTATGGTTGGACGCAATACCGCTTATCCGGTACCGCGATTGAAGCAGGAGGGCCGGGTTGCGTATAGTTCTGGGAGGGCCCGTTGCATGCTCGAATCTCCCGTAGACTGAAGTTGAGCGGCCTGCGTGAGCTTCAAACGCGGTCAGACAGGCCCCGGAAGGAACCAGACCATGGCAGTTGAGAATACTCCCGCACGCATCGGCAAGACGGTCGTGATTCGCGGCGAAGTAAAGGGCAATGAGGACCTCATTGTGGATGGGCGCGTGGAAGGGACGGTGAGCCTCTTGGAGAACCGGTTGACGATCGGGCCCAATGCCAACATCGCCGCCGACCTCACCGCCAAAGACGTCCTGATCCTGGGCCAGGTTCAGGGCAACATCGTCGCCAGCGGCCGCGTGGAACTGCGCGCCGGATGCCAGGTGGTCGGCGATATTCGCGCCCTGCGGCTGGCGGTTGAAGACAATGCAGTTTTCCGGGGCAAGGTGGATCTGACGCAGGGCGCGCAAAAACAGCTCGATGCGGTGGGCGTTGCGCAGGCCGGCGGGGTTCTTTGAGCCATAACTGTTGGCCGGTCCGGCGGGTGCAAACAGGCCGGACCGCAAGGGGATTTCAAGGTGTTTAGTCGTTGGTTCGGCAAGAAGCAGGACAACGGTCCTGCCGCTTCGGTCCAGGGCCTCACGGGGCCGCGGACGCTGCGTCACTCTGGCGCGTGGTCGGCGCTGCGCAAGCGCCTCCAGGCGGAGCCAGGCCTGCGCGTCATCGACACCGGCTATACCTCGCCCGCCAACATCAACTATCTGACCAGCCTGGGCCAGAGCGTCTATATGGCCGACCCGGTGCACGATGCATGGACCGGAGACTGGAAGACGGGCACGGACGAAGACGGCAACCCGCTCTGGAACGTGAAGGGCTATCTCGATCAGTCTTTCAAGTTCACCGGCCGCATGTTCGACGTGGTGCTGCTGTGGACGGCGCTGGATTATCTGCCCGATCCGCTGGTTGCGCCCCTGGTCGATCACCTGGCCAAGTCCATGAATCCTGGCGGCGAGGTGCTGGCTTTTTTCCATAACCGGACCCGCGGCGAAGAACCGGTGCTCTGCCGCTATCATCTGACCCCCGGCGACGATGTCGAGGTGCAGCTGGCCGAGCAGTTTCCCATTCAACGCGCTTTTACCAATCGCAGCATCGAGCGCCTCTTTGCCGGATGGTCGGGCCACCGCCAGTTTCTGGCCAAGGACAGCGTTTCAGAGGTCATTATGACGCGCTGACACAACCCTGGGCCCGCGCCCTGACAAGGAGGAAAAGATGACTTCATTGAAGGGAACGCGTATCACCTGGCTGGGACATGCGACCGTGCTGGTCCAGTCCGCCAGGGGCACCAACATCCTGATCGATCCATTCATTCAGAACAACCCGATGTATCCCAAAAACTATTCCCTTCCCGCCAGGATCGATTACATTCTGCTGACGCACGGGCACAGCGACCATATCGCCGACGTTGTTCCGGTGGCTGCCAAGCACGGCTCTACGGTGGTGGCTGTCTATGAATTGGCGGACTATGTCGCGGGCAAGGGCGTGGCCCACACCATCGGGATGAATCTGGGCGGAACCGTCCAGCTGAACGACGTGGCGGCCACCATGGTGGAGGCCAAACATTCGGCGGGCGTTCGCGATGACTCGGGGACACACTACGCCGGGGTCGCGGCTGGATACGTGCTGACCGTTGCGGACGGTCCGGTGCTCTACCATGCAGGAGATACAGCCGTCTTCGGAGATATGAAGCTGATTCAGGAGCTATACCGGCCCGAGGTGGCCATGCTTCCTATTGGAGGCCACTTCACCATGGGACCGCGCGAAGCCGCGCTGGCGGTACGCCTTCTGGCTGCGAAGACGGTGCTTCCGCTGCACTTCGGAACCTTTCCGCCCCTCACCGGGACGCCGGAACAATTGGCTGCGCTGGTCGATGCCGGGGTTGAAGTGGTGCGCTGGACGCCAGGGGAAACTGTCTAAGTCTTTCCCGGCAGTCACATATCTGGCTTCCCCACTGAACCAACCATCCGCTCTGACAGGGTGAAAAACAAGAAAGACGGGCTGGCGCATTGGCCAGCCCGTCTCTTTCTTCATTCCGCTTACTTGCCGGAAGTTGCCTTCTTCTGTTCGGCCCAGCGGCGCTTGACAGCCTCGGCAATGCGCTTGCGGCCTTCGGGGGTAAGATTCCTCTTTTTCTTGAGAGGCTTCTTCGCGGCAGGCGCGGCCGCAGCCTTCTTGGGGGCTTTGGCGGCTCCGCCTGCCAGGAGTGCGCGAGCTTGCTGCAATTGCGCAATTTCGCGGTCGATCTGCACCAGAATGTCTGAAACTCCCATAATTCCTCCTGTTAGGTTCTCATAAGTGATTCAGTTCCCGATCTGGATAACTGAATAGTCTTCTCGGACCAACCAATCGTCCTATCCAACACAATACGCAACTGTAGACTCTTTTACAAACAAAAAAATAACGGGCCGACACGGATTCAATTAGGATGCGCAGATGGTTTGTCTCATGGGAGTCTTTGCATAGGTCTTTCCGGCCACCTGCATTCACTCCTGGGCTACAGCGGTTCCACCATCGCCGCCCCCGGAACCACCGCAGTTGAGTAACCTTTTCCTTAACCGGGGTCCCCTGCGACAGGTCTTCGTCGATGGGTGAGGATTCGCTTCAGAGGCCTGGCGGTCTGAGAACTAAGAAGAGAGCAACGCGAAAACCGCGCCGTGGCGAGACCTTCTTGCTTCAGGAGAAACACACGCCCCTGAGAGCGTGTGTTTCCATTAAAGATGTGTGGATTTAGGCGGGGGCAAAGTGCGGCCTGCCGTGGGAGCCACGGAGGAAAGGCCGGAAATGCCGTGTGCGCCCAGACGCAGCGTGGAGGGAGCCTGGGCGCTGCGATAGTTGCGCAGGTCGCGCAGTATCTCCACGTTTTCACGAGCGTATTGGCCGGCCAGGCGCGTCAGGGCATAGGTGATAATGTCGCTGTGGTGCAGGTCCTGCATGGCCGGATCGCGGCGCATGTTCAGCCACAAACGATGGACCAGTTGCACGTCGTCGGGACCCAGCGTAGGCGCGTGCGGTCCGATATAAAAGACCTTGGTGTCGCCGTTGGGACTGATGACATAGAAATTGAATTGCCGCTTGGGCTCGGGCAGAGCTTCCCAGGCCTGTCCCAGGTGGAAGGCCTGATCTTCGGCGGTCATGGAGCTGGAAGTACCGGAGACGATCGAATCCACTTCAAGCGAGTTTGCTCCCTGCACCAGCGCGGCGAAAACATCGCCGGCGGGAACCACCAGCAGCGAGACTTTCTTGCCGAAGCTTTCGGCTACGGAGACGGCTTTGGTGAAGAGCATCTGCTCGTGCTCGCTGAAACTCTGCTGCTCCGCGCTGAGATACTCCGGTCCGCCCACGCCCATCATGCGCACGCTGATAACAACCACGTCCTGTTCTTCGGTGCTGGTGTGCGCCAGGGTCCACTTGAGCGCGTAAGGATTGGCTGCGTCGCGCATGGAGACCATCACGCCGCCGGCGCGGATGGCCGCCGATTCCCTGCTTACCGTGTCCTGGTGTTCCAACTGGAAGAAGTCGCGCATCTGCCTTGCGGTTTGTGCGTGCTTGCGCAGGTTCACGCGCTCCGAAATACTGAATATGATAAAGAACCCGGCGGCAAAGACGATGCCGCTGACGGTAGCTACCGACTTGGTGAAGAGGTTGACGATGGCCGTGGAGAGCAGCACCAGGAAAACCGAAAACAGCCCGACCGGGACGTTGTATTTTCCCACGCGGATGTTGGGCGGAACCTTCCAGCCTCGCTCGCCCTTGTACTTCCAGCGCAAGACCAGCATGGCAAGGCTATTGAAGGTGAAGGACCAGATAACGCCGAAGGCATAGGCCTCGCCCAGGGTGATGACATTGCCCCGGCTGGCGACGATGGTGAACATCTGGAGGATGAAGACCAGGTTGACGATGCGATGGCTGGTGCCGAACTTGGGATGCGGTTTGCGGAACCAGTCCGTCAGCACGCCGTCTTCGGCCACGCGCATCAGCACGCCGGTCGAGCCGATCATCGAAGTGTTGATGGCGCCGGAAAGAATAAGGAAGCCAACCAGGACCACGAAGATACGGAAAGCTATGCGCCAGAAGATGGGTCCGACCATGTACATGGCCAGGCCGGCGATCAGGTTGTCCTGGTAGATGTGGGTCCGTTCCCAGGTGGGAATCAGCATGGACGCCAGCAGGGTAGCTCCGCCGGTAAAGATCAGGCTGTAAATGGCGATGACAATGGCAGCCCGCTTCAGGTTCTTCAGCTTGGGATGCTCGATCTCGCGGTTGACCTGGGCCAGGCTTTCCTCGCCGCTCATGGCCAGAATCGAGTGCCCGAAGGCCATGAGTATGCCGAAGAGGCCAAAGATGGGGAGGCCGGATTTCTTCAGGAACCCCAGCGCATCGTCGCTGAACTTCAGATTCGATGGAATCGGCGCGGGGGGCAAATGCGCGCCGCGCACATATACCGAGTAGACGCCCCAGGCGAGCAGGACGATCACCATCACGGTGGTAATCTGCATGACCCGCATCGCCTTGTCGCTGGACTCTTCGATCCCCTTGATGTTTTGCCACCAGTAATAGATCGTCACCGCGGCGGCAAAAACAGCGGCGGTGGAATTCATGTTGAACTGGAAGGGATTGTTATGAACGTCCATCAGAGCCGGAGGCAGCCAGTGACTATTGTTGGCAACCACCAGAAGCTCGTTCATCATGCCTGTAATATATTGGCCGGCCGACACGCCGGAGATAGGTCCTGTAAGGATGTAATCGAACATCAGGGCGGAAACGCTGATCTTGGCAAAGGTGCCGCCCAGGGCCTCCTTCACCACGCGGTACACCCCGCCGCGGGTAAACATCGAACAGCTCTCGACGTAGACCGCCCGCACCGCAAAGCTGAACAGCATGATGCCGAGAATGAACCAGGGAGCGGCCGCGCCCACCGCCTGCTCGGCAATGCCTCCGGCGTAAAAAGCCGACGAGCCCAGATCGTTCAGAACAATGGCCGCCGCGCGCCAAAAGGAGATGAACGTGAGCATCACGGAGGATGCCACGATCAGTCGTACGCGGTCGGAAGGAGGGGCTACGGTCGTTCTAGTGGATGCCATCACAAATGTGCCGGCGCGAAGGCCGGCTTTCTTGAGTTGAGAGAGCTTGTATTCCCGCCCGCCCTGCGGTGAGTGTATGTCCGAACCGCGAGGCCGTCAACAGAATAACGTTTGAGCGAGTTTCCGCCAGTCAAAGCCGAGCGATCATTCATCCTCGCCAAAAAGCTCCTTCGCATCCTCGACGAAGCTGATAAGCACAACCACGCTCGACCCTGCCAGGCCGACAAAAAACATCACTTCCAGCACTCGAATTCCATAGATAGCCAGCGCCATAGGGAAATTGTAGCGTGTTTCCCCACCGGCGACAGCGTTTTTAGCGAAAGCGCCAATATCGAGGCCTCGCCTCAAAATTCCAGCGTGTTCAAAGTTGCGCAAGCGGTGTCTTGCTTCCTGCCGCCGCCCCGCCCGATGCGATAAACTCTCACCCTGTATGCACCCTACATCGTGGAAGTCGCAGGCAAAGCTGTGGGCCGCGGCGGGTCTCACTGCCGGTTTGCTTGAATTGCCGTTTCCCCTGGCCGGACCGCTGCCGGTCTGGCGCGCCGTCTTTGCGTGGTTCGGACTGGTCCCGCTGCTGAGCGCGATTCTGTCGCCCGAGTGCGCCGAGGGGCCGCGGCCGCTCCGTCGCGCCTTCCTGCTCTCCTACGTCTGCGGCGTCCTTTGGTATTGTGGCAATTGTTACTGGATTTACGACACCATGCTGATCCACGGCGGTCTGCCGCCTGTCGTTTCGGCGCTGCTGCTGGCGGGATTCAGCCTGGTGCTGGGGCTTTACTTTGGCCTCTTCGGCCTGGGCGTCGCGCTGGTGCGCAGGGCCTCGGGCAGCACGCGCCTGGCATTGGCTGCTGCTCCGATTCTGTGGGCTGCGCTGGAACTGGCCGCCGCCCGCATTACTTCCGTGCCTTGGGATCAGCTCGGCTACTCGCAGGTGGACAACACCTTGGTCAACCAACTCGCTCCGTGGACCGGCGTTTACGGAATCAGCTTTGTCCTGGTTGCGGTCAACGCTCTCCTCTCCGCCGGCTTGCTTCTGGAGCGGCATCCCAGAAACATTTTCCTTGATCGGCGCCTATGGGGAGCCTCCGGTGTCATCCTGCTTTTGTGCGGCGGGGCGGGAGTTTTCGTTGCGCCGCCCAGGCCTGCCGCCACCGCCACCGCGGTGCTCGTGCAGCCCAATCTGGATGTGGCCGGCGACAACACCTGGGCCGGCCCCCAGTGGGACAGCCACATCGCGGATTTCAAGCGCCTGGCCGCCGAGCAGTGCAAGACCTACATCGCGGGAATCCCGCAAACCGGCGCGCCCACGGGCGAAATCGTCTGCCCGCCTTACCCCACCCATCCCGCATTGATCGCCTGGCCGGAATCCCCGGCGCCGTTCGTCGAGGAGGACGGACGCTTTCAGCAGACCCTCGTCGGCATGGCGCGCAGCAACGGCGCGCCTCTGGTGGTGGGCAATGTCGGCATGGATTACTCCGACCAGGAGCAGGCCTGGCACGACTATAACTCCGCGCTGATCGTGGGCGCGGATGGGGCGCGCGTGGGCCGCTACGACAAGATTCACCTGGTCCCCTACGGCGAGTACGTCCCTTACAAGGAGCTTTTCTCCTTTGCCCACAAGCTGACCGGCCGGGTTTCGGAGTTCACACGCGGTGACGAGCGCAAGGTTTTTCGCCTGAATGGCCACCGCTACGGGGTCTTCATCTGCTACGAGTCGGTCTTTGCCGACGAGGTGCGGGAGTTTGCCCGTCTGGGCGCCGAGGTGCTGGTGAATATCAGCGACGACGGCTGGTACGGCGACACCAGCGCTCCCTGGCAGCACCTGAACATGGCGCGCATGAGGGCCATCGAGAACCGCCGCTGGATTTTGCGCGACACCAATAACGGCATCACCGCAGCCATCGACCCCTACGGCCGGGTGCGCCAGAGCATTCCCCGCCACCAGGCGGACGCCCTGCCCGCCGGTTTCGGCTTCCTTGACGACCTGACCTTCTATACCGTGCACGGCGACGTTTTCGCGTGGTTATGCGTAGTTCTTGCCGCTGGGCTGGTGGGTTGGGCAGGGCGAAAATTGCTGTTTGCCAAAATAAACCAACCAGGTTAATCTGCGATCAATGAAATGTCCAGCTTGCGGCGCGGCGGAGTTGATCGCGGATACCCGAGACTTGCTTTACACCTACAAGGGCAAGACTACCGTTTTGAAGACGACAGGCGATTTCTGCCCGGCTTGTGGCGAATCCATCCACGATAGGGAGGATTCGGAGCGCGTCATGCGCGAGATGCAGACCTTCTCCCGGCAGGTCAATGCGGCCATCGTCGATCCGGCTTTCATTGTCAAAGTGCGCAAAAAGCTGGCGCTGGACCAGCGCGAGGCTGCCGAAATCTTCGGCGGCGGAGTCAATGCCTTCTCGCGCTACGAGAATGGCAAGACCAATCCTCCTTTGGCCCTGGTCAAGCTGCTCAAAGTGCTGGACCGGCACCCCGACCTGCTCGATGAGATCAAGGTGGCGTAAGAAGGTGCAGGCAACCGGGTGTCCAGCCTATACCGCCAGCCGCCGCGTCTTCTCCCGCTCGAGCCGTTCGGCCAGAAACACCTTGAGCAGCGACTGGTAGGGAACATCGCGCTGGTTGGCCAGTATCTTCAAATCTTCGACCATGGCCACCGGCAACCGCACAGAGATGGTGCGCAAGGTGGGCTTGAGTTTGACGAACTTCACCCGCTTGGCCTGCGACCAATCGACGTATTCGGTCGAGTCCGCCCCCTCGCCGGTTGAAGACCAGAACTCAAACTCTTCGTCCTCGTTCTTGAACTCAGGAACCTTCTTCATGCCGTCTGTACTCCTCAGCTTCCCTTCGATTCATATCGCGAACCGAGATCACCCGGATCAACTTCCGCCGGATCGTGAAGGCGACAAAGAGCAGCCGTCCGCGCGAGGTGCGCCCGATTGCCCGGTAGCGTTTTTCGCGCGACGAGTGCACAACGCCGCGCACCACCAATGGCTCGTGAAAGAAGACCTCCTCGGCCTCTTCTGGCGTTACCCGATGGCGCTCCCAGTTCTTGACAGTGTTCGATTCGTCCCAATCGAATCCGATACACTCGCCAAGCGGATCGCCAGCCGTCATGATTTGTATATATCACATATACACAATTGTGGGAAGGTTTAGCCGCATTTGGCCCTGGTCAAGCTGCTCAAAGTGCTGGACCGTCACCCCGATTTGCTCGATGAGGTCAAGGTGGCGTAGCAGCGCTTTCGCGCTTAGGAAAATCCCAAGAACAGACCCACCCGCACCAATCACCTCCACTAATCACCGAAAGCACGCTCGAAGCTGAAAAGAAACTCATTACTGCGCCTGTTGCATTTCACTATGTAGTCGGCCGAACAGAAGATGGCAAGATGAGTTCGGGTTACATGGTAGGTATGGTCGCCTCGGGCAGAAAAGGGTATACGTACCGTCACGATTTGGGCTGCTTTCCTACCATCGCTGACGCAGAAGCAAAGGCAGCCGAGATGAATGCAATTCATGGATTATCGGAGAAGGAAGCATACCGAATCGTGCGGAACTGCATTTGACTACTTGGCACTGTCCAGGTGCGTAAATGTGTACATAAATCAAGGCAAAGGTCGGCGCCGCAGAGCGCGGAATTCACCGCATTCACGCCAATGCTATTCTAAAAGCAATTGAATTAACGCAAGTTCACAATCCACACCAAAGTCAGGTAAAGAGCAAAGCCATGGCGTTGAACGATCTGGAATTCGCTTACGCTCCCGTGCGGAATCAAGTCCGCGACCTGCGGGAGTATCTTTGACCCCGCCCGCATCCGTAGGGAACTAGCCACAATTGAAACCAAACTGGCCGATCCGGCTCTCTGGTCCGATCCCAACGCCGCCAAGCCGTTGATGCGCGACAAGAAGCGCCTGGAGTCGCAGGTGGCCGCCGATGAGGAACTGGTGCGCCGCACGGGCGACATCGACGCCTACTTCGATCTGGCCCGCGAGGGCGAGGATGTGCTCGCCGATCTCGAACGCGACATCAAGGACCTGGCCGTCTTTGCCGAGGAGCTGGAAGCGCGGACCATGCTGAATGGCGAAGCCGACGCCATGAACGCCATCGTCACCGTTCATCCCGGCGCCGGCGGCACCGAAAGCCAGGATTGGGCCGAGATGCTGCTGCGCATGTACCTGCGCTGGGCCGAGCAGCAGGGCTTCAAGACGGAGATGAACGACTACCAGGACGGCGAAGAGGCGGGCATCAAGTCGGCCACCTTCACCATCATGGGCGAGTACGCCTTCGGCATGTTGGCCGGAGAGAGCGGCGTGCACCGCCTGGTGCGCATTTCGCCCTTCGACTCCGCCAAGCGGCGGCATACTTCCTTTGCCTCGGTGTACGTTTCGCCGGAAATCGACGAGACCATCCACGTGGACGTGAAAGTGGAAGACCTGCGCATCGACACCTACCGCTCCGGCGGCAAGGGCGGCCAGCACGTGAACACCACCGACTCCGCGGTGCGCATGACCCACCTGCCCACCGGCATCGTGGTCTGCTGCCAGAACGAGCGCTCCCAGCACAAGAATCGCGACAAGGCAATGAAGATTCTGCGCTCGCGGATCTACGAGTACGAGCTGGACAAGAAGCGCGCAGTGACCAAGAAGCTGGAAGACTCGAAGCTCGAAATCAACTTCGGCTCGCAGATTCGCTCCTATGTCCTGCAGCCCTACCGCATGGCCAAGGACCACCGCACCAAGGTCGAGGTGGGCGACGTGGACAAGGTGCTGGACGGCTATCTTGAGCCCTTTCTGCGCGGCTATCTACTGGCCAAACGCCGCGGCACCGCCGTCGAAGCCGAAGCCGGTGACGATCTCGACGTCTAGCTCTCGCCGAGCCATCGAATCTGTCGTCTCTGCTGCAAAGCAGTTGCCTTGAACCTTGGTGCGCTCACAAACCGTGTGCGCGCCATGGTGATGCGGGTCACCGGCGATTCCCTGCCCTCTCAAAGACAATATGACCGCTGCTTGAGGATGAAAACATGGCAACTTCTGCGCTATCCGAGACCAAAACGATGCTGACCCTTCCCGGAGACGCTATCCGCCAGATTCAATGGCGTTTTGCAGACCGTTTCGATTTACAGATGCTGGTTCAGTCCGTGCGCGGCGTGGCGCGGGGAACCGTGGCCCGCATGGTCGCCGCCGGGGAACGCAATACCCACGAGTGGACCCCCGGAAAGAACGAGATGCTCCAGGCCTTTGACCGCGCCGGCATCACCGCCATCTTCATGGATCCCGAAGAGGGCGGATTCATCGTCGGCCCCAAGAACCTTGCTCTTTCGCTGGCCGCCTTCGAGCTCGCCTGGGTCGATGGCGGCGCCGCCACGGCCAGCCTGGCCGGCTTCCTGGCCCTCTCGCCCATCCACGAACGCGGCACCGCCGAGCAGGCTTCCCACTACATGAGCCTCTCCGCACCTCCGCAGCCGGGAGAAGACCGCAAGCCCTGGCGCGGCGCTTTCGTCCTTACCGAGCCCATTCCCTACGTCGGCGTCGATACCGGCATGTTGAGCGGCAAAGTGCGCGTTGCTGAATGGAAAGACGGCGAAGAGCCCTGGCTCCAGGTCGACAAGCGCGGCCGCTTCATCACCAACATCGCCTTCGCCAACTTCGTCACCGCCGCCGTCAACACCGACGACCCGCGCATCAAAGGCAGTTGCGTCGTGATTCTGGAAGATACCGACGAGGGCACCTTCGACCACGGAACCCCGACCAAGAAGCTGGTTCACCAGCTCTCCTCGACCGGCGATCCCATCTTCAATTTGAAGGTCCCCGCCCACCGCATCGTGGGCGGATACATCGTCAAGGACGGCGTCATCGTCCCCAACTACAGCCACAGCGAGATCATCGAGGCCGTCTTCCGCCGCACCCGCGTCGCCGTGGGCGTGATGACCGCGGCCAAGCTGCTCTCCGCCGTCGAGCCCATCATCCGCTACCAGCGCGGCCGTTTCCGCGGGGCCGAAGGCGCCAAGCCCGGCTCCATCCGCTACGAGCAGGGCATCCAGCAGCGCGAGGACGCTCTGCACCGGCTGGTCGATGTCTGGGCCACCGGCGAAGCTGCCACTTCCCTGGGCTTCGCCACCGCCCGCCTCTTCGACGAGCTCGACCCCATCGAAAAACTGAAAACCGCCATCCTGCTGGAACGAGGCGTCCAGGGCGGCCGCGCGGAGATGAAAGCCCTCCGCGAAAGCGAACAGCGCGCCATCGAGCTCACCACCCTCAGCCCCGGCGACCCGCGCCGCGCCGACCTGGAGGCCGATCCGCTGGTCCAGTATGTTCTCCGCGACGCCGAAGCCAACGTGATCTGCCCCGCCACCAAGCTCTGGAACACCGGCCACGGCGCCAACCTGATGCGCGAGGCCGTCAGCCTCATGGGCGGCTACGGCATCACCGAGGATTGCCCCGGATTCCTCGCCAACAAGTGGATGGACGCGCAGTTGGAAGCCACCTATGAAGGCCCCGAAGCCGTCCAGCGCCGCCAGTTGACCGTCACCATGACCTCCGAGGTCTTCCTTGCCGAGTTGCGCGCCTGGGTCTCCGAGATGCGCCACATCGCCTCCACCCATCCCGGCACCGGCGCTTGCACCCTGGCCTCCGCCATGCAGATGTGGCTCTGGACCCTCAATCACCTGCAAAAGGCTAAAGACCCGGCCGGCAACAAGCTCTATCACGGCCAGCGCCAGGGCGTGACCTTTGCCCTGGCCGACGCGCTCTGCTGGCTGGTCGCCTCGCGCTGCCAGATTCTCGATGTCCTCGAACTGGAAGCCCGCGGCGCAGACGATCCGGTCGCCTCCGAGGGCCTCGGCGAAACCGTGCAGTTCCTCAGCGACCTCTGCCACGTGCAGGCCGCGCAGGCGGCCGGCGAAGTCTCCCGCATCTCCGCCGAGCTGGTCTTCGGCTACAACCAGCACCCCTGCTGGGACGACCAGGTCCGCGCCGGCTGCTTCCTGGCCAGCGAACTCGAAACCTACGAAGAGACCATGCCCGGCATTTCCGCCATGACCGTCGATGTGCTCGCCGAGGATGGCGCCCATCCACATAAAGCCGGCCCTTGCGCTGACTGTCAGGAAAACGCCGAATTCCTCCGCCTGCAGAACCGGCTCACCTGCTGCCTCGCCGGTTCGCGCCTGGCCAAGGACCGCGCCGCCGAAACCGTCGCCAAGGTCATGATTCCCGAAGCCCTGGACTACCCCGCATGAACTTAACCCGAGAGGCCGGCATGAACCTGGTATCAACGCTGGACGCCGCAGGTCCTGATTCCGGGACCTGCGAGAGCGCCTCGCCCGCACCCGAAATCGACCGCCAGTCGATGGAAGTCGACATTGCCTGCGTCGGCTTTGGCCCCGCCATGGGCGGCTTTCTCACCTCGCTGACCCACGCCTGGAACCAGAATCCCGCCGATCCGGCCTTTGAAAGCCGCGTCGCCCCCGGAATGCCCCTCCAGGTCCTTTGCTACGAGCGAGCCGACGACATTGCCTCCGGCGTCAGCGGCGTCGTCACTCCCGCCAAAGGCATTCGCGCCTCGTTCCCCGACCTCAACCCCGCCGAAATTCCCATGGCCGTCGAGGTCAAGCGCGAGCGCGTGATGTATCTGCTCGATCCCCACGGCGCCAGCCGGCGCTCCGCGCTTTTGCGGCTCACCGATGCGTTGCTGAAGACCGCCGGCCCGCTACTAGGCCTGAAAGACCACGCCTTTACCCTTCCCTGGACCCCATCTTTCCTCAACAAGCACGGCGGCCTGGTGCTCTCCATCGGCCAGTTCAACCAGTGGGTCGGCTCGCAACTGATGGCCACCGGCCTGGTCCAGATCTGGCCCGGCACGCCGGTCAGTACCCCGTTGATTCAAGACAGGAAGGTCGAAGGCCTTCGCCTCGCCGATCAGGGCGTGGACAAATCCGGCGCACCCTCCGACGGCTTCATGGCCGGCATGGACGTGCGCGCCCAACTCACAGTCGTCGGCGACGGCCCGGTCGGTCCGGTGGGCCAGGACCTCGACCGGAAACTCGGGATGCCCGCGGGCCACGCCAAACGCGAGTGGGCCATCGGCATGAAGTTTCTCATCGAGCTGCCCGAAGAGGCTGCGGGTGAAGACTCCCCCCTCCAGCCGGGAACCGTCTGGCACTCCTTCGGCTATCCGGAGCCGGAAATCTTCGGCTTCCTCTATGTGCATCCTGACCGGCTGGTCTCGGTAGGGATTTTCGTCCCCTCCTGGATGAGCGACCCTTCGCGCACGGCGTACCGCTACCTCCAGCACTACATTCAGCACCCCGCCATCTGGCCCCATCTGAAGGACGGAACCCTGCGCTCCTGGGGTGCAAAATCGCTGGAAGAGTCCGGCCGCCATGGCGAGCCATACCTGGTTGGCGACGGCTACGCCCGCATCGGCGAGGGCTCCGGCTCGACCAACATGCTCACCGGCTCCGGCGTGGATGAAGCCTGGTCCACAGGAACACAACTGGCCGATGCTGTAGTGGAACTGCTGCGCGCCGGCAAGCCCTTCACGCGCGAAAACCTCGCCGCCACCTACGAAACCCGCCGCCGCGCCAGTGCCGTCGAGCGTGGCGCACGCGAGGCGGAAAACGCCCGTAACGGCTTCCACGGCGGCATGGTCAAGGGCATGATCGGCATGGCCCTGGCTGGCCTCACCGGCGGCCGCCTGTCGCTCAAAGCGCAGATTCCCCCAGCCCACCGGCAGATTCACCCCTTCCCGGCGGCTTCGCCTGAGGGCCTGAAACGCAAGGATGCGGCCGAACTGGCCCTGGCCGATGGCCGCCCCCTGCACGACGCCCTGCTCTCCGCCCGCGGATGGCCGGAGATCGACTTCGACGGCCGCCTTCTCGTTTCCCATCAAGATGCTTTGCTGATGGGCGGCAAGGTCCAGGCCATGCCCGGCTTTGCCGATCACGTCGTCTTCTGCGACCGGGACCTCTGCATCTCCTGCGAAGAGCACACCTGCATCGCCATGTGTTCCGGTCAGGCCATCACCCTGGGCGCAGATGAAATGCCCGTCTTTGAACGCGAAAAATGCATCCATTGCGGCGCTTGTCTCTGGAATTGCGCTCATTCACCCGACGGCGTTCACTCCAACATCGATTTCCGCGCCGGTTCGGGCGGACTGCACTCCGCGGAGAACTGAGTTTTTCGGCTCGGCAGTGCCTCTGCGCTAAACTTTACCGTGAAGGGTACGGGCCTCAAGCCCGTACATCGACTCTGCAGAATCAGAGGGGCCTCAACCCCTGAGGGAATGCCGGCACGTCCTGAATCCGTCTGAAAACTCCCTGGAAACAAGCGAGACGCAGGTCCTTTGCGCGGAGTTTGCGCAATATGCGCGCAAATTCGGCTTAGGACCGGCGGGATCGCCATGAAACACTCGAGCAGAGAAAAAGGAAAGAAACATGGCAAATGCTGTACACATTGTGGTTTGCGCCGGCATCGTTCCCGACCCATTGCAAACCCTTGAGCCAATCACCGGCCCCAACGGCCCTGGCCTGAAGAACGAAATGGTCCTGCCCGCGGTCCTGGACCCCTGGGCCGCCAGCGCGCTCTATGAAGCCGCCGCCCTCGCCGCCAAAAATCCCGGCAGCAAGCTCTGGCTGGTCTCGCTCGGCCCCAAGGCCAAGCTGCAACAGGTCATGATGACCGTGGCTCAGAAGGTCGCCTTCGAGCTGGTTCCCATCGACGGTCCCATCGGCGGTTTCCCCGATGCTTCCGCAACCGCCGCCGTTCTCGCCGAAGCCATTTCCGCGATTCCCGGACTCGATCGCGCCAAGCTCCTGCTCTTCGGCGGCTGGGAATCCGCCACCCGCGGCGCTGGTGTCACTCTCCAGTTGGTCGGCGAGCGACTCGGCATCACCGACCAGTTCCAGGGCGTCGACCAGATAGACCTGCGCGACGACGGCTCCTTTGAAGTACTGGAGCGCGTGGAGGGCGGCAAGCACCAGGTGTCGGTCTGCGCCGGAACGCCCGCCGTCCTCGGCTGGGCCACCGGCAATTTGGCCGAGCCGCGCAACAATCCCCAGATCGGCATGGCCAACATGCGGACGATTATGCCCGCGCTCGCCAAGGCCAGGAAAGCCGCGCTGGAGGCCAACAGCCTGCGCTACGTCTCCGTGGCCCTGCCCAGGCAGCAGCGCACCACCCGCGTGGTCAAAGAGATGACGCCGGACGAGATCGCCCACGAGCTGGTCGAGTGGATTGGAGCCGAGTAACCATGAAATCGATTCTTGTACTCACGCACGCCGACGAAACCGGTTCCACGCTCACCCGCGCCTCTCTTGAAGCCGTAACCTCCGGCCTGGAGATCACCACCCGGCTCTCCATTCCGCTCACCATCGGCATCGTGGCCGCCGACGCCTCCGCCGCTGCCACCGCCCTGGCCTCCACCGGCGCGCGCCTGCTGGCCGTCTCCGGCGAAGTCTTTGCCCAGGCGCGCTACAGCTCGGACGCCGCCGCTGTCGAAGCCCTTTGCCGCACCGCGGAGGCGACCATCGTGCTCGCCCCGTCCAGTTCCCGCTTCGCCCGCGTCGCCGCCGGCGTTGCCCACCGCCTCGGCGGCTTCATTGACACTCACATCACGGCTCTTGCTCTGCGCGGCGCTGACACCGTCGAAGCCACGCGCTGGTTCTATCGCCAGCGCGTCGAAGCCGTCCTCAGCCGCGATGCCCGCCCCTGGTTTCTGCTCCTCGACGCCGGCGCCGACATGGCCTTTGCCGGCTACGCATCCACCCCCCAGGTCGAGCAGATCTCTGTCGATCTTCTCGCTCTGCGCACCACGGTTTCCGGCTTCCGCGCGCCCAGCCAGGGCGCCCAGACCATCCGTCCCGACGCCAGAATGCTCCTGGTCGCCGGCGCAGGCTGGACCAAAAAGCAGGCCGACGGCCAGATCCATGTCGCCGAGGCCGGCGAGCTGATTCTCGGCTTTATTAACGCCACCGGTGCTTCGCTGGGCAGCAGCAAGTCGCTCGTGGACCAGGGCGGAGACGGCCAGCCCGTGCTTCCCTTCCTCTCCCACCTCAACCAGATCGGCCAGACCGGCTCGACCCCGCGCCACGCCAAGGGCCTTTCCACCTGCTGCCACGGCGAAGAACCGCACGTGGTGGGCTGGCGCTTCATCGCCGACCGCCGCGCCATCTCGCTTGATCCCAACTGCGGCTGGACCCGCGGCAAGGCCGACGTGGTTTACATCGCCGACGCCTTCCAGGTCATCTCCAAAGTGAACGCTCTGCTGGGAGAATCCAAAGCCAGCTAAATTGTCCCTCGCAAACGAAAGGGGTGGGCTTTTGCCCACCCCTTTCGTTTGCACTCAAAGCAACCCTTACAGCACGCGCGCCAGCCACTTGCCGGTGTGCGAGAGCAGATTGCCCGCGATCTCTTCCGGCGTGCCTTCGGCCACAATTCTGCCGCCGCCTTCGCCGCCTTCCGGCCCCAGGTCGATCACCCAATCCGCCGACTTGATCACGTCCAGGTTGTGCTCGATCACGATCAGCGAGCCTCCGCCGTCGATCAGCTTCCGAAACGCCGTCAGCAGTTTGGAAACATCGTCGAAGTGCAGCCCCGTGGTGGGCTCGTCCAGAATGTAAAGCACGCGGCTGGCCTGCGAGGGTTTGGCGTTGGCGTTGGTGGCGCGCACCTGCGCCAGATGGGCCGCCAGCTTCACGCGCTGCGCCTCGCCGCCGGAAAGCGTAGTCGCCGACTGCCCCAGCCGCAGGTAGCCCAGCCCGATCTCGTCCAGCACCGCCAGTTTCTCCTGCAGCCGCGTCTGTCCGGCAAAGAAGCGCAGAGCTTCTTTCACCGTCATTTGCAGCACATCGTGGATGTTTTTGCCCTTGTACAGGACCTCCAGCACCCGCGCCTGATAGCGCGTGCCGTTGCAGTCCTCGCAGGGCAGCTCCACGTCGGCCAGAAACTGCATCTCCACCGTCACCGTGCCATCGCCCTCGCAGGTGTTGCAGCGGCCTCCCGGTACGTTGAAGGAAAAATGCCCCGGCGTCAGCGAGAGCCGCTTGGCCTCCGGTTGCGCGGCAAACAGCTCGCGCACCAGGTCGAAGCCCTTGATGTAGGTGATGGGATTGGAGCGCGGCGTCCGCCCGATGGGGGTCTGGTCCACCAGCACCACGTCGTTCAGCCGCTCCACGCCGGTCAAGGAAGTAAATACCCCGGAGGGGTCTGCCCCATCCGACTGGCCCAGCGCCCGCGCCACCGCCCGGTAGAGCACCTGGTGCACCAGCGTGGATTTTCCCGAGCCGGAAACTCCGGTAATGGCGCACAGCAGTCCCAGCGGAATCTCCACGTCCAGCCCATGCAGGTTGTTGGCCCGTGCGCCGCGCAGAACCAGCCGCTCCCGTCCCGGCGCGCGCCGCCTGGTGGGCACAGGAATGGTAAGTTGCCCGGAGAGATAGCGCCCGGTGAGCGAGTTGGGGTTGGCCTCGATCTCCGCCAGAACGCCCTCTGCCAGCAGCTTGCCGCCAAACTCCCCGGCGCCGGGCCCCAGGTCCAGCAGGTGGTCGGCCGCGCGCAGCACGTCGGCGTCGTGCTCCACCACCACAATCGTGTTGCCCAGGTCGCGCAGCGCTTCCAGAATGTGGATCAGACGCGCCGTATCGCGGCTGTGCAGGCCGATCGAGGGCTCATCCAGCACATACAGCGCCCCCACCAGCCGCGAGCCCAGCGAACTGGCCAGTTGAATTCGCTGCGCCTCGCCGCCGGAAAGCGTCGATGCCAGCCGGTCCAGCGTCAGGTACTCCAGTCCCACCGCGTCCAGAAAACTCAGCCGCTGCCGCACCTCTTCCAGAATCGGCCCGGCAATCTCCTCCTGCATCGGCGTGAGCTTCAGCGCACCAAAGAACTCCCGGGCTTGCGAAATGGTCATCGCCGACGCCTGGCAGATATTCTTCTCGTTGATCCGCACGCTGCGCGCTTCGGCCCTCAGCCGCTGTCCCTTGCAGTCCGGGCATTCGGCATAGCCGCGATATTTGCTCAGCATCACCCGCACGTGCAGCTTGTATTTCTTGCGCTCCATCTGCGCAAAGAAGCCAAAGACCCCGGCAAATCCGCCCTTCCCGCGCAGTACAATCTCACGCGCAGCCTCGGGCATATCGTGCCAGGGCACGTCGAGCGGCACGCCCAGCTCCGCCGCCTGCTTCTTCAGCTCCAGGAACCACGGCCGGTACTTGGGCCGGTTCCAGGGGTCGATGGCGCCGCCGTTCAGGCTCAGCCCCTTGTCTGGAATCACCAGGTTCAGGTCGAAGTCCACCGTGTTACCAAAGCCCTGGCAGCGCGGGCAGGCCCCGAAGGGGTTGTTGAAGCTGAACAGCCGCGGCTCCGGTTCGTGGCCGGGCTTGTGGCAGCTCTTGCACTCGAATGCCGCGGAGAAACGATGGCGCGGGCGGGGCGCATCCTCGTCGCGCGGAACTTCCTCGAAGATCACTTCGCCGGACTCGCGGTAGGCCACTTCGGCGGCGTCCACAATGCGCGCGCGGTTGTCGGCGCTCACCACAATGCGGTCCAGAAGAACGCCCACCGGAAGCGTGAAATCCAGGTCCAGCAGCGACTCGGGCGTCGAAAACTCAAAAATCCGGCCGCGCTGGTACAGCCGGTTGAAGCCGGAGCTGCGCAGCTCCACCAGGCGCGCCTTCAGCGCCTCGGTCAGCGGCGATTCCACAGCCCCTTTTTCAGATGGCTTTTTGCTTGCCTTGGTCGTGCGGCGTACCGGTTTGGCTTCTTCGGCAGGTTCGGCGTGGTGCACCGGAAACAGCACGTTGAGCCGCGTCCCCTCGCCCAGCGCCAGAGTCGCCTCGGCCACCTCGTCGATCGAGTCGCGCTTCACCAGCCCGTCGCAGTAGACGCAGTGAACCGTCCCGCAGCGCGCATAAAGAAGCCGCATGTAGTCGTAGATTTCGGTTGCGGTCGCCACCGTCGAGCGCGGATTGCGCGTCGAGTTCTTCTGCTTGATGGCAATCGCCGGCGCCAGCCCGTCAATCACGTCCACGTCGGGCTTCTCGATGCGCTCCAGAAACTGCCGCGCGTACGCCGAGAGCGATTCGACGTAGCGCCGCTGTCCCTCGGCATAGATCGTGTCGAAGGCCAGCGACGATTTCCCCGAACCGGAAACGCCGCTGACCACCGTCAGCTTCCCGTGGGGAATCTCGCAGGAGATGTTCTTCAGATTGTGCGTCCGCGCTCCGCGGATAATGATCGCGTCATTCAAAGGGAAGGCACCGGGGGAAATCTTGGCCTGCCGCATCCCGGTCTTCTCAGCGAAGCCTGGAGCACAGTCAGCCATTTTTCATTATAGGGTGTGCGGAAACGCAAAAAGACTTGCGCACCCTCAGGAGGGTCCGGTTTCGTCCCCTTGAATTCTCTCAGCCGACTTTGCGGAGATTCGCTGTCTTGCCCGGAAACACGACCATATTCGATTCCTGGACCGCCTCCACTTTGCGGTCAAGCACCGACGCCAGCCCCAACAGAATTTTTGAAGCGCAGGCCGGGCACATTGTCGAGCAATCGCCTACCGAGTCGCAGTCCTGGCAGAGGTAGGCCGAGCTGAGCGGGAAGTGTTGTTGCGTACTTTTGTATCTGTACATGTCTACACCCTGTCCTTCCGGCACTTGCCCGAATCAGGTCGCGATTTCATGGGGTCGCAGGTCCGGCCAGCGCATGAAGTCAAGCCTGTTCTCTTGTCGTACCCCTGTCTTTGCTTTTTGGCAATACATTTTCTTTGAAGCTGTTCTCAATCCTCGTCCCTGGCTACAGCGGTTCTCCAATTGCTATACACCGAAACCACTGCGGCCGAGTGGCTTTTTTTTCAAGAAAAAGCCACCTTGCACGAACTGGATCAGTGCGCATGAATTGGAGAACCGCTCTAACTCCGCCGTCTTCCACGGTCGCCGGATGAACCCGCAGCTCCGGCGCCCAACGCCACGCTTCCGCGTCCAATCTGGAGCCGCCCTTTAAACTGTTGAGTGAGGTATTCCGTGCTTCGTCTTGCCGTTTTCTTTCTTCTGCTGGCTTCCACTGGCGGCTTCGCCCAGAGCTCCGCGCAAAGTTCGACCCCGCAGTCCGCAGCTCCCGCCCCATCTCAAGCCGTGGATCAGACC
>Ga0224529_1000235_pt1 | contig 43995 bp, 39 predicted proteins | sample CBST50metaG_FD_179893 | JGI IMG/M metagenome (GOLD analysis project Ga0224529, IMG submission 179893) | Peat soil microbial communities from Stordalen Mire, Sweden - C.B.S.T50 | ecosystem: Environmental > Terrestrial > Soil > Wetlands > Peat | place: Sweden: Norrbotten County, Stordalen Mire...
AGGAGGTGCTGAACCAGGCTGCATGCGCCGGTGAAGACCCCGCTCTGCTCGAGCGACTCATCAGTCACTATCACGAAATCCGCGAAGGCATCGGAGTCCACAAGTCGCCCAAGCTCTTCGGCGCAATCCCCACCGATCCTTACTCTCACACCCCTGGATTCGCGGGAGCGCAGCAGCCGGGCATGACGGGTCAGGTAAAAGAGGATCTCATTTCACGGCTCGGCGAAATGGGCGTCGTTGTTGAAGACGGCAAGCTCTGTTTCCGGCGCTACCTGGTTAGCCGCAACGAGTTTCTCACTGAAGCGAGGCTCTTCCAGTTCTACGATATCGACGGCCAGCAGCGCAGCCTTCATCTTGATCCCGGAACGATGGTGTTTACCACCTGTCAGGTTCCGGTGGTGGCGCATCAGTCGGGACCGCAAAGAATCGAGATCACACGCGCTGATGGCGTTCGCTCTGTAGTCGAAGCACTTGATCTCGATGCCACAACCAGCGCTGCCATATTTGAACGCACTGGAGCCATCAGCCGGCTTGATGTCTTCTTCGGCTTCGAGGGCGGTGCATAGAGAGCCGGTTTCGCAAAATCGGACGGGATTGTCGATCAGGAGGCCTTGCATCACGACTGCTTCGATGATCGTTCCGAATGCGGTGCGGATTAGGCACTCTCTAGTTCACCGCGATCACATATTCACCCTCTATTCCCCCTCCTTGTCCTACGCATCAGGCCAAGATTAGCCGGAAATCTCACAGTTTCGCTTGAAATCCCGCAATGTGGCACATTATTATGATCCAATATTCACAATAATCACATTATTATGTATTCTGTGATTACTTCAAAACCGCACGCTTCAAAAATCTTATCTTAACCACCAAGGAGCCGACTCGTATGTTCCGCAAAAATCGCCTCTTCACTCCTGGACCCACCCCTCTGCTGCCCGCCGCGCAGTTTGCCATGGCCGCAGCCGATATGCACCACCGCACGCCGGAGTTCAAAGCTCTCTACTCCAAGGTCCTGGCGCAGCTCAAGCAGTTTGTCGGCACCCAAAACGATGTGCTCCTGCTTGCCAGTTCAGGTACCGGCGCAATGGAGGCATCGGTGAGCAACTTCACCTCTCCGGGCGATCGTGTGCTGGTGTTATCCGCGGGCAAGTTTGGCGAGCGCTGGGCCTCGTTGACCAAGACCTTTGGCCTGAGGCCCGACGTGGTCTCCGCGCCTTATGGGGAGACCTTCGACCAGGCCGCTATCCGCGCCGCTCTCCATGACGACACCCGCGCGGTCTATGTTCAGGCCACCGAGACCTCCACCGGGGTGCGCCACGACATTCAGGCCATCGCCGCTCTGCTCCGGCAGGCCAACTCAAATGCGTTGCTGATCGTCGACGGCATCACCGGCCTCGGTAGCACCCACTTTGACATCGACAGTTGGGGTGTCGATGTTATGATCGGCGGCTCGCAAAAGGCCGTTATGATTCCGCCCGGCCTCTCCTATCTGAGCATCAGTGAGCGCGCATGGGCGGCGGCTGAAACAGCAAAAAATCCTCGCTTCTACTTCGACCTGCGCAAGGAGCGTAAAAACGCCAAAGCCGGTGAAAGTGCCTATACTCCCGCGGTTTCTCTGATTGCCGCCCTCGGCGCCGCGCTTGATTTCATCGCCAGCCAAGCCGGCGGCGATCTGGCTGCCGGTCGTACCCTGCTGGTTGATAACGCCCAAACCTGCGCAACGATGACGCGTACTGCCCTGACAGCAATGGGCTTCACACTGTTTGCGCCGACGGCGCCCGCGGCCGCGGTCACGGCGGTCGCCACACCTGATGGAATCGACTCCTCAGCCGTGGTCAAGGAGCTCAAATCCCACTACGGCGCCACCATCGCCAACGGCCAGGGCGAGATGAAAGGGAAAATTTTCCGCATCGCTCACCTCGGTTACTTTGATCCACTCGACACGATCGCCCTGGTTGCCGCTCTGGAGCACATCGCCAAAGACACATTGCAGTTGCCGGTTGAGTTTGGGCAAGGCCTGGTGCCCGCGCAGAGCATCTATGCCGCCGCTATGAAAGTCTGAGTGCTTTGAGTGGTTCTTCCACTCCAGTGCGCCCATGCCGCCGCCATATTGTATTGGGCCGACAGGCGCACGATAATTGGAGAACCGCTCAGGAAAGAGGCGCCGCTCGCGGCGCATGGACACTATCGATGCCGGAACTGACATTTGGCGAAAAGTTGATCATCGCCCGCACCAAGCTCGATCTCTACCAATACCAGATGGCCGAGAAGCTGGGCGTTCATCCCAACTCGATCTGGAAGTACGAACGCGGCGAGGGCAAGCCGCACGCCGCCGTGGTGCGAATGTTCGATCTCTTTTGCGAGCAGAACGGCATTCGCTTTGACGAATTCGAGGCCGGCAGAAACTCCGGCAACGCTGACAAAGGACAAACCATGAAGATCGTTTTGGCGGAAAAGGTTTCTCCGGCGACGCGCGCAGTTTTTGACGCGGAGCAAGGCTGGCAGGTTTTGGCGCACGATCAGCTTCCGGACGGGCTGCCGGCGGCTCTGGCCGATGCAGACGCCCTCGTGGTGCGCTCGGCTGTGCAGGTCGACGATGAGTTGATGGCCCAGGCCCCTAATCTGCGCGTAATTGGCCGCGCCGGCGTGGGCATTGACAATATTGACGTCGATGCCGCCACCCGCCGCGGCATTGTGGTCATGAATACCCCTGGCGCCAATGCCGTCGCAGTCGCCGAGATGGCGATTGGCCTCATGCTGGCTCTGGCCCGCAAGCTCACGCAGGCCAACGCCACCATGCACGTCGGCAAATGGGAGAAGAAGAAGCTGCAGGGCGTCGAACTGCGCGGCAAGACCCTCGGCATTCTCGGCCTCGGCAATATTGGCCTTGAAGTCGCCAGACGCGCGCGCGCCTTTGGACTCGAGCTGCTTGGCCACGATCCATTCGTCTCCGCCGCCGTGGCCCGCGAAAACGGCATCCGGCTGGTCTCCGCTGAGGAGCTCTTCGCCGTCTCCGATTATCTGACGCTGCACGTCAGCCTCACTCCGCAAACCGCCGGCATCATCAACCATCGCACCATCGCCACGATGAAAAAGGGTGTGCGCATCCTGAACGCCGCCCGTGGCGAACTGATTGAGGAAGCTGCCTTGGTCGCCGCGCTCAAAAGCGGTCAGGTTGCCGGTGCGGCCCTCGATGTCTTCACCCAGGAGCCGCCCGTCAATTCGCCCTTTGCCGGGATGGAGAACGTCATTCTCACACCGCACATCGCCGGCTCAACAGCCGAGGCGCAGGAGGCGGTCGGCATTCAGATCGCGCGCCAGGTGCGCGAGTATCTTAAGCTCGGCGTGGTGCAAAACGCTGTCAACCTGCCCTCGCTCACTCACGAAGAGTACCTCGTCCTCGCTCCCTTTATTGATTTGGCCGACCGGCTCGGCCGTTTCGTCTCCCAAGCCGCTCCGCAGCGCATTGAAAACATCGTGCTCACGTACTCCGGTGCGCTGGCCGAGGCCAAAACCGAGCTGGTGCGCAATGCCGCCATCGCCGGCCTGCTGGCGCAATCGGAGGACGTCAACCGCATCAACGCCGCAGCCGTGGCAGACGAGCGCGGCATTCGCATCCACGAAGAGAAGCTGCAAAGCCAGCGCGGCAGCGCCACCAGCGTGTTTGGCATCACCCTCCACGGCGCCCAGGGCACTGACCCGCTGACGAACTCCACTCGCGCCAGTGCCACTGTACTCAACGGTGAGCACCCCCGCCTGCTCGAATTTGACGGCATCGACGTGGAAGCCCCTCTCGAAGGCAATCTGCTCGTCTATCGCAATCTCGACGTTCCCGGCGTCATCGGCAATATCGGTACCATCCTCGGCCAGCACGGCGTCAACATCGCCAACTTCGCCCTGGGCCGCGAACGAGGCGGAGTCAAACCCGGACGTGCCCTTGCCGTTGTCCAGGTCGATGAGGATGTCAGCCCGGAGGCCATCGATGCCATCATCGGAATCAAAGGCCTGCTCGAAGCCCGGCTGGTAAAACTGTAATCCAGGCTTTTACGCGCAACTTCAATTCGTGCGGATCCATCAATGCCTACTGCTCTCTCCGGATTGCAGCAAGCACTGCTGACTCGCTGACCTGCGAACACAAGGACCGTCACCCATGCTGATCCAATTTTCCGGCCCCTACCAAGCCGAAGCCACGGCTACCATCACCGGCAAGCTCGTCGAACTGGACTCTCGCATTCTCGACATTAGCCAGACGGTCATGCATGGAACGCTAGCCCTGGCTCTTCTGGTCGAGGACTCTGACTCTGACGCGCTCCAGCCAACAATCTCCGCGCTGGCTGCGGAACTAGGCCTTGATTGCAGATTCTCTCAGCCGGACGCCCATCCCTGCTCCTCATTGCAACCGCCCCCCGCCTTCCTGATTACCTTGCTCGGCAACCAGATCACGGCTCACCATCTCTCACGGGTACTGGCCATCGCCGCCGCCCATGGTCTCGACGTCATCCGCATCCATCGCCCCAGCGCCCGTCTCGCGCTCGCCGACTCCTCACCTTATGCCTGCGTAGAAATCAAGGCAATTTGGCGCCACCCGCTCACCGGGCAAGGCCCCGGCGCCGATCCGCTCGAGGATGCCCTCCGCGCTCAGCTTTTGGACGCGGCCAATGAACTGGGTATCGACATAGCCTTCCAACGTGATAGCATCTACCGCCGCAATCGACGCCTCTTCGCCTTCGATATGGATTCCACCATCATCGCCGGCGAGGAGATTGACGAACTGGCTAAACTCGCCGGCGTCGGAGACCAGGTGGCTGCCATCACCGCTTCTGCCATGCGCGGCGACTTCGAGTTTCAGGAAAGCTTTCGCCGCCGGATGGCGCTCCTCAAGGGACTGCCCGAAGAGCAGGTTTACAGCTTGTTGGACAGAATTCCCCTCACCGATGGAGCCGAGCGTCTGCTGCGCACCCTCAAGGCTCTCGGCTACAAGACTGCCATTCTCTCCGGCGGCTTCACCTTCTATGCTCGCCATCTGCAGCGGCGCCTGCAAATTGACTATATCCACGCCAATGAGATTGAGATTGCCAGCGGCAAAGTCACCGGCCGGGTTACGGGACCGATTGTCGATGGCCCGCGCAAGGCGGCGCTGCTCCAACAGATTGCGGCTCAGGAGCAAATCAGCCTCGAGCAGGTGGTGGCTGTAGGCGACGGCGCCAACGATCTTCCCATGTTGAAGCTGGCCGACATGGGCATTGCCTTCCGCGCCAAGCCCGTGGTGCGCGCCAACGCCGACTTCGCCCTCAGCCAACTCGGTCTTGACAGCCTGCTCTATCTCATCGGCGTACAGGACTCTGACCTCCAAACCCTGAAGATTCCCGGGCCAACCGCATCGCAACTCACCAGGATCTGATCTCCAATCTTCCCGCTTCCGCTGAAACCGGACAGAGCCGTGCGAGCAACTGACCCTGTACGGTTCTTGTGGTCGAAATTTGATCAATTCCGGCTGGGGGCGGGAGCACAAAGTTCATTCCTTGCTTGGAGCAAAACCAGAGTTAATATGCCCTTATTGAGAGTTTGCACGGTAGCTTTTCTTCTACCCAACGAGTAAAGTCCGCTCGTTGGGGATCCCGGAGAGAAAAAAGCCACTTGAGGACACCGCCTCTGGATACAGCAACTCTGGTTTTGCAATCGTGCGCGAGAATCATAAGTAAGCATATTGTTAATCAAGGCATCTTTGTGTGGAGGCTATCTTTTGAACGCCGTTCCACATCCGGTTGGTTTGTCCTCGCGGTCGCAAGGAACCCTATACGCAGTCAGGCTATTGCTGTATGGGATTCCGATAGCAGTTATCGGGCTGCTTGCGCAGGCAGCCCCAAGCGTACTGGCGCAGCAGCTGGCCTTTCAAACACCTGCGGCGGGCAACGAAGAGTGGAACTACACGATCCACTCCTGGCAGTCGCAGGATGGTTTGCCGGAGGAGACTGTGCAAGCCTTCGCACAGTCTCCGGACGGTTACCTTTGGGTGGGAACCAGCGGTGGTCTATTGCGTTTTGATGGAGCGCGCTTTCACCTCTTTGCTCATGAGAATACGCCTGCCTTCGGAGAGAACAACGTCTTTTGCCTACTCGCCGGTCGCGATGGCCGCCTGTGGATCGGAACCGACGGCAGTGGTTTGATCGAGTGGCAAAATGGCGCGTTTCATACTTATCCAGTCGCCAAGGGCCAGACTGCCAATTTTGTGCGGGCGCTCGCCGAGGACCACAATGGACTTTTGTGGATGGCCACCGACGATGGCCTTTTCTGGGCCAAAAACAACCGCCTGGAACGTGCTGATAAGCCGCTTGGCTTACCCGTCTTCAATGTGCACGCCGTGATGGAAGACCGCTCTGGCCGCATTTGGGTGGGCGGCTCGCGTCTCTACTCTCTGAAAGACGGCCAGTCTCACGAGTATTCGTTACCCGGCAATGACAGCAAAAATAAGGTGAAGTCCTTTCTACAGACCTCTGACGGGGTGATCTGGGTAGGCACGGTCGGTGGTCTGTACCGGCTGCTGCCGGGAGAGATGCGTTTCGCACCCGTAGTGGGTGTCTCCGGAACCATCCGCTCACTGCGCGAGGCGCCCAACGGTGAACTGTGGGCCGGTTCGATCGGCGAAGGAATCTTTCGGATTCGCACCAATCGCGTCACCCGTCTTAAGGCGCCCTCCACCCTGATCAGCAACACCGTACTCTCCATTTTCGTCGACTCTGAAAAGAATCTGTGGTTGGGAACCCAGGTTGGCATGATGCGCCTGAGCCGCACGCCGGTGCGCGTCCTGGGCCTCTCCGAGGCCGCCGATTCGGATTTCGGCACAGTGACTTTGGATACCGACGGCTCGCTGTGGGCCGCCTCCAACCAGCTCGTGCATAGAGTGGGCGGCCATGCCACGCCGGTCAGATTTCCAGCTCTGGGCGATATGCGGGTTCGTAATGTGCTGCGTGGTCATGACGGATCGCTTTGGATCGGAACCGATGGCGGTGGCGTCTATCATCTCTCCGATCATGGAATGGCGCACTTCACCACCAATGAAGGCCTGGTGAACAACTTCGTGCGCGTCTTCCTTGAGTCCAGGGACGGCGCTCTGTGGATCGGAACCGATAACGGCGTCAGTCATTTCGATCATGGAGCCTTTTATAACTTCACCGCGCAGAACGGCTTGGTTTATAACAGCATCCGCTCGCTTCTTGAGGATCGCAATGGAACCATCTGGATTGGCACCGAGCATGGATTGAGCCAGTACAGAAGTGGAGGGTTTGTTCATAATGCGATGACCATGGCGCTGGCCGACGAGAAAGTGTGGGCGCTCCACCAGGATGAGGATGGCGGAATGTGGATTGGCACGCGCGCTCACGGACTATATCGCTATCGCAACGGCCAGTTATCCCACTACACCACATCCAACGGACTGGCCAGCGACAGCATCTATTCCATCTTGGAGGATAAGCAGGGCCATTTCTGGTTCAGCGGCCCTTCCGGAGTGATGCTGTTGAACCGCGCCGAACTGGATGCGCAGGCCAACGACCCGCGGCAGATCCTTTCCTTGCGCATCTTTCGCGCCAATGAGGGCGGCAAGCCCACGCAGTTTTATGGGGGAACGCAGCCGGCAGGAGCCCTCACCCGCAGCGGTGAAGCCTGGTTTCCTACTAGCCAGGGTCTTTGGAGTATCCGCCCGGATGAACTCGAGCATCCCTCCATCTCCAGCCTGAATATCGACGCTGTTACCGTGGATGGCCGCCCAGCACCGCCCGCCGCAAACCTCAGTCTGGATGCGGGAAGCAGCCGCCTGGAGATTGCCTATGAGCCGTTGCTGCTGCGCTCCCAGGAAGGCCTGCGCTTCCGCTACAAGCTCGACGGATATGACCGCGGCTGGACTTACGCAGGCGCGCAACAGCGTCTGGCAACCTACACCAATCTTCCCGCGGGCCATTACACCTTTCTTGTCGAGGCTTGGGAGACGGATCATCCGGCGCATACCGTCCGTACCTCGATTACCTTGGTCAAGCAGCCCTATTTTTACCGGACATCCTGGTTTATCGCTTTGTGCTTGCTGGCCGCAGGGCTGATCTCTTTTCTGGCCTATCGTGAGAAGATGCGCCAGGTGCATGGGCGCTTCGAGGCGGTGCTCGCCGAACGTACCCGGCTGGCGCGGGAGATGCACGACACGCTCATTCAGGGCTGCGCCAGCGTCTCTGCGATGCTGGAGGCCGCCTCCAGCAGCGAAGCGGGTGACAGCGAATCGCGCCAGCATCTGATCGAATACGCCAGTACTCAGGTTCGCGCGACCATGGACGAGGCGCGCCAAGCGGTTTGGAATTTGCGAGGTGGCGACCAGGCCCCGCACGACTTGGCCAGTTGCATCGAACAGATGGCCGAGCGCGTGAGCCGGGAGTATGGGGTACGCGTGGACTGCCGCACGGAAGGGAAAATCTATCCACTTGGCCAGCAGGCGACGCATGAATTGATCATGGTGGCGCGCGAGGGAATGTTCAATGCGGTTCTACACGGCCATCCTGAAAAGATTCACGCCGTGTTGCGCTTCTCCGCAAATGCGCTGGAGATGCTGCTCGCCGACGATGGAGACGGTTTCGACCTGTTGGCACTGCCGAGCGATGGCCACTACGGCTTGCGGGGCGTCCGCGAGCGCGTGCATCGGTTTGGCGGAGAGGTCCAGATTGACAGCAAGCCACGACAGGGTACACGGCTGCTGGTCACGATACCCAGGGCCAATCTTTCTCTCTGATTCGGATGTGACTAATTCGGCGAGAAATCGACGCTACTCCGCGCCCCATTCTTTCCGCGTTCTGCCGAATGTGTGGAATACCTGAATCCATCGCCTCGCGCCGCATCAGTTGTCGGAGCATCTGCATTTCCTGGCGCGACAAGGCTCGTCGGCACCAGCTATAATTGCGCCCGAATGACGCCGATCAAGATACTTATCGTGGACGATCACCCCATCATGCGGGTGGGTATTGCCGCGCTGATCTCCTCATCCCCGGAGATGCAGTGCGTTGCTCAGGCAGGCAGTGGCGAAGAGGCCATTCAGCAACATGCCGCTTGCAAGCCGGACATTACCTTGATGGACCTGCGCTTGCCGGGTATCAGCGGAGCCGAGACGATCCGCCGGATTCGGCAACAAACGCCCGATGCGCGCTTCATCGTGCTGACCACTTACGAAGGCGATGAGGATATTCATCAGGCGATGGAGGCTGGAGCCAGCGGATATCTGGTCAAGGGATTGCCCCAAGAGATGCTGGTCAGCGCCGTGCGCCGCGTTCATGCCGGCGGACGCTATCTTCCCCCTTCGATGTCACAGGCTCTGGCCGCGCGCATGCCCGACTCAAGCCTCAGCCACCGCGAACGCGAAGTGCTCGCGCGTATGGCGGAGGGCAAGTCCAACCGGGAGATTGCCGGCCAGCTGGGCATCACCGAGGCGACCGTGAAGTGCCATGTGAGCGTCATCCTCGCGCGCCTGAACGCTAGTGACCGCACCCAGGCCGTGGTAATAGCGCTACAGAGGGGATTGCTCCACATATAGAGCGCCGGCCTCGCCATGTGGAACACGTCATCTTGACAAGTCAACCTCGTACTCGGGAAGAGCCTCCACGTAATTCAGAACTCCCGCCTGCCCTGCACTATCGAAGATGGGCCGCTTGCCCGGCTCGAAAAAAATGGGGGCTTTCTGGCTGAGCGGCAACACTTGGAGCGAAAATGTGGCCGGGGACGAACCGGAAAGAAACCGCTTCAGTCCGATGCGCCACTCTGTTCCGTTGAAGAAGTTATCCGTCAGCAGGCGGCCGCCGCTGAGCAGGCGTGCCTCGTCGCCCTGATAATGCACTCCCAGATAGAGATCGCTGAGCCCATTGAGCGCGCCTGGAGAAACGGTGACTTTCCATTCGCCCGCCTGGCTGAAGCTGTTCTCGTCAGGCGCCATAACTACGGCGTTTTGCCGCCACGGCAGCTTCGGACCTAAGACCGGCGAGGGCGCTTTGCCGACGGCTCTTGTTTGCGCCACATGGAGCGCGATTATGCGTTCAGGCTGGCGAAAACTCAGTTCTTGAAAAATCCCGCCTTGCTTTCCCGTTCCGTCTGTGGCCGACGCTTGACCGGCAATAAATTTACCCGCAGGAAAGAATGCAGCATCAAAGGATGGGCTGCCAATTTGCCGAAGAATGATATGTTGTCCATCGCCATAGACTTGGGATGTGGTTAACACTAACTGGTCGCGTCCCTCGAAGTTCACTCTCCAAAGATCCTCTGCCTGCTTCGCGCTGAGAAGCACAATATGTGTAACTCCGTTGCCGCCGTGAGAGGTAATTGCCGTGCTCAGCCCAGGGTCAGTATCTTGAACCTTCAGCAGGCCGTTGTCCTCGGAGAGCGTGCCTCGCTCGATGCGGATCGCCGCACGGCTTGCCACTGAAAACGCAAACTCCGCTGGAATGCCTGGGATGGTTTTGAAAATAACATAAGACTCACCGCCTGTTCGCATTTTTAGAACAGGCTGCGCCGTCGCGTAGCGCAGCGTGACACCATCAAGATCCAGGTTCACGGGCCAATAGAAGTAACTGTCGGCAGGAATGGTAATAGGTTTGGCCGGAACAAGCAGAGTTTTCCCCGGAAGACAGATTTCAAACTGCGCGCCGGGCCGTGATGGGACCTTCTGCTCACGGATGTAATTATTCACAAACAGAAACCCGTTCTGCCCGTTCAGCCGAACGGAGGCGCGAAGAACCGATAAGTCGCCCGGACCGGATGGCCGCGGAGTAGGCTCAATCACTCTTCCTGGAGCTAACTCCATGCCGAAGTCTTGAAGAAAATAGTTATCTAACTTCAACTCCCGCACTTCCGCGTGCATCTCGCCGAACTCGCCCAACGGTGCTTGAAAGTCATAACTCTTGACGGGCACGTCGGTTGCGTAGCCTGTGCGCTGCGACTCCTGAAGTGTGGTCTTCAGCCCATCGGGATTCTCTCCACCTTGATACATGTAATAGCCCAGAAGGTTGACTCCCGAACCGAGCATGACAGGAATCGTCGCCGGCACATCGCTGGTCGCCAACACCGGACGGCGATGATATGTATCTTGAATGCCGCCGCCAACCTCTGCGGTCAGAAAGGGAACGGTTTCGCTCAGACTTGCATCACGACCGGCGCTGGCCTCTATCTTGCCGCCCAGCGCGCCCATATTGCTACTTACGCGGCTTGAAAATCGAAAGGTATAAAGGTCGCTCGGTGGGAGCGTGCCGGTGCGTTCATCCCACGGAGCTGCTGGATAGCCGCCGTAGACGGGCAATAACAGATCTTCTGGAACTACTGCATTATCCCAGCCTGTAACGGTATACAAGGGCACGTCGAGGCCGCTCTCGATGGCCATCTGTTTGAGAGCGGCAAGGTGTTCCCGCCCTTGCCCTGGACCGTTGAGCGCATATTCGTTCTCTATCTGTATGCCAATCACCGGTCCGCCATCTTTCCAGAGCAGCCCATGAAGCTGTTGCCCTATCTGTGCATAGAATGGTTTCACTTCTGAAAGATAAATTGGGTTGTTGGAGCGCACGGCGCTCTTCTTGAGCACCCAGTCAGGCTGTCCCCCGTTGCGAACCTCCCCGTGAGCCCAGGGACCGATGCGCGGATAAAGCAACATACCGTGCTTGGCGCACAACTCGGTAAACCTTCTCAGATCCCGTTGTCCGCTCCAGTCGAACTGGCCTTCAACCTCCTCGTGATGAATCCAGAAAACATAAGTCGAGATGATGTCAACGCCGCCGGCCTTTATCTTGAGAATCTCTTCTTCCCAGTTAGCTTCCGGATAGCGCGTAAAGTGAAACTCTCCCATGACCGGAATCCATGGCTTCCCGTTTCGCATCAGATACTGGCTATTTACCGTGATCGTGCTTCCATCCGGAGCGCGATTGCTCCCCAGTTGCGTCAAAACAGGCCGGGGCGCCGGACTGGAGGTCCGGGCGTCGAATACCAGGCGATTGGCAGGCGGCTGCGCGTACAGGCAGCACACAAAGACAAGCAGAAATAAAGATACCTCGGGATGGCGCATAACTCACATACCTTTCAAAGCACGCATATCCAGTCACCATAAGGGAGCTAAACCAACGCCCTGCTCCAGCGGATCTGGCGTTGGTGGCATGATCTGCCGGCCATTGCCGATCAGCCGCATATGCGGTGTTACGGCTGACGTTTGTCTTCCAACGCATGAATCACAGGCAGAATATTTCCGTTGCTGTCAAAGAAACTTCGTCCTCGCAGTTCGGCCTCGGCGGCGGGCTCCCACCAGAACACGCCTTGCCCCAGCCCGTGCGGAATGGAACGGACCGCGGCATTGACTGCGCGCAGAAAATCTTCCTGCCCCGCCGGGCTTTCCGGAAAGTTGGAATTCTTCCCAATGAAGTCGCCTGGAGTCCAGTTGTACGCAGTTTCGACAACAATGATCGGGTGCTGGTAGCGAAGCGCGAGATCGTGCAGATTCCCTCGTAACTTGGCAATGTTGCCGTGCCAGCGAGGATAGTAGGAAAAGCCCATCACGTCGAAGGGCACGTGACGTGCAATGAGATTGTCGAAGAACCAGACGGCCGCGTCATAGTCTCCGCTGCGTTCGATGTGGATCATGATGCGCGGTTTAGGTCGCGCGCCACGTCCTGCATCCACGCCGCGAATGCCCGCCTTGAGCAAATCGGCAAAGTTATCCCAGTTATCTGGGAGTTTGCCGTCGGGCCAGAGCATACCGTGGGTAATTTCGTTGCCCACCTGCACCATCTCCGGCATTATGCCTTCTCGAGCAAACGCGGAAATCGTATCGCGCGTGTAAATGAAAACCTGATCGGCAAGCTGCTTGTGCTTGAGCTTCTTCCACGCCTCGGGAATTGGCTGTTTTTCTGGGTCGGCCCAACTGTCAGAGTAATGCAGATCGAGCAGAAGATGAAAGCCCATTGCCTTTGCCCGCTTGGCTAAAGCTAGCGTGTAGTCCAGATCGTTGGGAAGTCTGTCTGGGCTGGCCGCCGGATCGTGGAAAAGGCGCAGGCGTACCCAGTTATATTGGTGCTCACGCAGGATAGTCAGCACATCACGCCGCTGGCCGTCTTCCTTGAAGACCATCCCGTCCCGCTCGCACTTGGCCAGTGACGAAACGTCGGCTCCGATGGCATAACTCTGCGCGGACGCGGGGTTTGCAATCGGCAGGACCAGCCAGAGCATACAGGCGAGTTTGAGGCAAAGGCGCACGGCGATTTCACATCTGTTTGTTTGCATGGCAACGGAAAGAAGTAACTCTTTCCGTTGCCAGGTTTCTTTCCGGCTCGACGCCGGAAAAGTGGTTGGTTAGAAATAGTACTTTGCTGCTAATTGTATCTGTCGGTGGCCAGTCTTGTTGTCGGCGGTTCCGGCAGTCGGTGTAAGTGCTGTATCTGTCCCGCCGGCAGCGCTGAAGCCCAGATACATCTGTGAGTCGGAGGCGAGAAATTCGTTCCAGGGATGGTTGAAGAGGTTGAAGACTTCGCCGCGAATCTCAAGCTTGCGGCTCCCGCCCATGCCGAAGGTCTTGAAGATGCCGGTGGAATCGTTGATAAACGCAGGACCATGGATATACGGAAGACGATAGGTTCCGTTCTCCAGGTAGGACGGCGCCACCAGGCAAGTGTTATTGAAGTACTGGTTCTTCGCAAGACCCTTGCGCGGATCGCAGATCATCTTGGGCACGGCAATCTCGTCCGGCGTTCCATCCGCAAATGAACCTCCATTCGAGGACAGGGAAATGTTGCTGTTGGTTTGTCCGTCGACAGTCGTGGAAACGATTCCCCAAATGCCGATGGTATTGCGATTAGCCGCGTATTCAGAGCCAAAGTTGTTGCCGATCGGTCCGCCCGGCATAGCCTGGAAGATGCCCGAGACGTGCCAGCCATCTACAACTCCGTTGACCAGAGCATGGTTGCCCATGTGCTGCCTGCCGATGGAGGGCAATGTCAGGTAGTAGGAGAAGCTGAGAATCTGTGAGCGGTCAAACGGAGTTGGCCCGTACCACCGCTTCATATCGAAGGCGTCCTCGGCATTGTAAGCCAGTGACTTGCCAAATGTGTAGCTGGCCCAGTAGTTCAACCAGCCCTTTTGGCGAGTTACAGTCAACTGCAGCGCGTTGTAGTTGGAGTTCAGATTGTGATAAAGAGTCGAAATGTCGCCATAGTCCGGATAAGGACGCAGGTAAGGAGTCTGATAATCGTCATACCAGGTTCCGTACCATGGGCCTTTCTCACTTCCCTCCGGCACTACATTTTGCTTGCCGTAACCTACCAGGTTTCGGCTTACGTTACCCACATAGTTGGCCTCGATCTTGCTGGACCATGGGAATGCCTGGGAGACGGCAAGATTCCAGGAGTAAGTGAGTGGAGCGCGATGGTCGCTGGGATTGGCCGTGCCCCATACCGTGGGAACGACGTTGGTAAAGTTTAGCGTCGATAGGCCAGAAAGCGTGTACGGGCTGCCGGAGCTAGCCCATAGAGTGGCCACCTTGAAGTTCGGCGGCGCCTCGATGGCAGAAAAGGAGTTTGTGCCGGGATCGATGTAGTAGTTGGTGCCGAAGCCTCCACGCACCACTGTCTTGCCGCTGCCGGAGAAATCGTAGGCAAAGCCCACAGAAGGCGCCCACTGGAAACCGAGCGGTTTGGATCCGGAGAGCGGAACCGAGGGCGTGGTTGCGTGAGTCTGAATCCCGGTGTAGGAGCTGTAATTTGGCGTTGCCGTTGCTACATAGGCAGACGGGTTGAAGATGGCAATGCGTCCGCCACGATCGAACCACGAACCGATATGATCTACGCGCAGGCCGTAGTTCAGAGTCAATTTCGAGGTCGTCTTCCAGGTGTCCTGGGCAAAGAAATCGAAGCGCTTCTCTTCCATGTCGGCCTTGATATTGCTGCTGCTCTGGGTAAAGCCGGAAACATATCCTAACAGCAGGTCAGCCCAGTCATTTCCGGTAACTCCGGTATAGCTTTCCGTGGCCACCGAGCCGTTGTCGTTGCCTGTGGTGAGCAGGTTGTAACGCCCAAACTGGCCAAAGAAGCCAACCTTGAACATATGCTTGCCCCTGAGTTTGGTCAGACTGTCGTTGACGGTAAAGTTGTTTTGCGCGCCCAGGTACGGCGGAGCTTCGCCGCCTGCTATGTACAGCTGTTCGTTGGCGATCGCGGTGTTTCCGCCTTCGAATTCAACATTGGGAATCAGATCGCTGGACGATGTGAAGAGGTTGGCATAGGGATAGTCAAGCGCAGTGCGCGAAACGGCGCTGAGATTGCTGAGCGCCTGCTTGAGTGTAAACCGTGTGTAACCTAGAGAACCCTCGTTGGTGAGCGACGAACTCAGCACGTTGGTCATCGTGCCGTTCCACGAATTCGATGCGTCCTTCCCGGTCTGATAAGCGGGATAGGGAACCTGGTTCCACTGGTTATACGGTCCATAAGGCCAGGGCACGCTCTCATTCTCATGATTGAAGCGCCCGAAGATATGGAAATTGTCGTTGACGGCCCAGTCCATCCGCAGAATCTCCTGATTGCGTGGATCGGAGGTGGTAAAGTCCGTGATCAGATTGTTACCGGTGTGGGCCAGCGGATCGACGTTGGGCAACGGAAAAGCGCTCAACAGAATCTGTCCGGCCGCACTGGGAATGACCTTGCCGCTGCCGCTGCAATAGCTTGGGAGCGGGTTACCGCCGCAAGGATACGTGGAGACTGGCCAATATTCATATCCGTTGGCGGCGTTCGACAGGTCCATATCCCACACATTGCTGAAGTCGCCGCTGCGCATGGCGGAGGTGGGCACGGCGGCCTTGCGGACGCCCTGGTCCACATGCTGCTGCGCAATCTCGGTGGCGGCAAAGAAGAACAGCTTTTCGTGATCCCTACTGACGCCGGGCATAAGCACCGGGCCGCCGACGTTGACGCCGGGATAAAAGAGGCTGGTTTGCGACTTGGGCAGGCCATTCGTCAGGTTTTGCCAGTCGGTAGTATCCATGGAGTGGTCGCGGACGCTCATATAGGCTTCACCGTGGAAGTCGCGGCCACCAGCCTTTGTTTCAGTGGTCACCACGATGGGGCCGTTGGGTTGCGCGGCGGAATAAGCCGCTGATTCCACTTTCAACTCGGCGATCATGTCCACGTTTGGGGTCACGGAGGCTCCGCCAGCTGTGTTCAGATCAGTAACTGAAGCGCCGTCGCTCACCAACTGCACCTGGTCGAAACGGTTGCCGTTGACCGTGAAGGCGCTTGCATTTTGCGTAAATCCGGCTTGGTTGCCGTTGTATGCGGCACTGTTCCAGTTGCCGGTGTTGCCCGAGCCGGGAACCAAGCCCAGAAGCTCGATGGCACTGCGGCTTTCCAAGTTCATGTTATGAAGTTGGGTATCCGAGATGGTGTAGCTGACCTCGCCTGAGGTGGTCGGCGTCATCTCGGTGGCCGTAGCGGTGACCATGACCGAGATGCTGGTCCCAGCCACAGTCAGAACGATGCCTTTCAGCTCAATCTGGTCGTTGATGTGAACGGCAATCCCTTTGCGGCGAAGGCTGTTGAAGCCCGGCGCGGAGATTTCCACGTCATAGGTAGATACCGGCACGCCGACCAAGGAGAAGAAGCCGCGCTGGTCGCTGGTGGTCGAGCGGGTTACGCCTGAAGCCTCTTCGATCACGACAATCCTGGCCTCTGGAATGACGGCGCCGGTCTTGTCAGCGACGGTGCCTGTCAGCGTAGCGTTGTTGCTCTGCGCCTTCATTAACGTTGTTCCTGAAAACAGCAATAGTGTGATCGCAATGGAAATTGCAATCGTGCGGATCGTCTTTTTCATATGAATTTCCTTCCTCTGGCTCTCCTGATCTTCAGATCACGCAGACACATATATTCGCCTCGCTGCAGCGAGCGAATGGGCACTTTCTGAACCAACGATTCGCATCCTACTCCGTCCAAATGCAACTCGAATCCGACTAAAGTCGGATTGTGCGTGTTTTGAGCCAGGATCCCCGCAGTGCCAAAACCCGCAATCTGCTGAACAAATTCAAAAATAAAATCTCCCCACCGGCCTCACCCCGTCTTACACTGGCGTTGTAAATCCTGTGATGCCATGCCCATCGCCCAACTGACCCTCGAGATTCGCATCGAGCACGCCAAGTCGCTCAAGGACCGGCGGCAGGTGGTGCGCTCGCTCAAAGACCAGCTCAAGCAGGGCTTTAATGTCTCCGTGGCCGAGATGGATGAAGCGGTGACGTGGCAGTCGGCCACCATCGGCGTGGTGGCCATCTCCCGCTCCCGCGACTACCTGCACGGGCTCATTGAAGAGGTGGAGCGCGCCGCCCGCCGCATGATCAATGAACTGGGTGCGGAGCTGACCGACTCCTTCTGGGACTACATCGAGAGCTGAACTGAACATTGCAGTGTATGGGCAGGCGCTCGAGCGAAACCAGAGCGGCATCCCTTGGAGGTAACCCGCCAAGTGGCTATTTCTTTGGGAAAAAACCACTTAGACATATCCCTGGCAAGGTCATATTCACTGTGCTTCAATCTAGGCTTGCGTGGATTTTCCGGTTGTTTTTTGAGCGATCGTCCCTGCCACAACCCAGTCAAATACTGATATCACGAACTCCTCGTCGATCTGTTCATGACGAATCAGCAACCGGGTAAGAAGGGGACCGATGATTGTGTCCAAAAATGGGCTTACTTCCGTGCCAGGGGGGAGTTGCCGCTTCTGGATTGCCTCTTTCACGAGGGCTCGAATCTCCTTGTCGCGCGGCGAGTAAACACGCTCCAGAAATTCCTTGCGCAGAATTCCGTTATCCTGGATGGCCGTTAGCAGCCGCGCGACGACGATGCCGTTCTCGCCGGTGAAGAATCGTCCGATCTGGCGTACATAATCCTTGAGCCGTTCCAGCGGAGAGCCTTCTGGCTGTAGCACGACCTCGTGGTTCGCCTGGTGCAGGAAGGCATCCAGCAATAACGCCTCTTTCGTAGGCCACCAGCGGTATACCGTGGCCGAGCTTACCCCGGCTTTCCGCGCGATGTGGATGGTCGAGATCCCCGCCACCGGTTTGCTTCGCAAAAAACTGTATGCCGTTTCCAAAATGGAAATGCGCGATCCTTCGCTCCGGGGTCTTCCCGCGGGGCGCTTCAGCTTGGTTTTGACGTTGCCGTTCTGCAGACGCATTGATTACCCATTTCCGTGCAATGTTGCCATGATATACAAAACAAATCGTTTCGTTTTATAATAAACCAGATTCCGATGAAAAGCATCTTGGCCGACGGCCAACCGAATCAAGAGTGGAAACCAAAATACAACCCCTGGCTGGTCGCCGTGGTGGTGGCCCTTGCCTCGTTTATGGAAGTGCTCGACACCAGCATTTGCAATGTGGCGCTGCCCCACATCTCCGGAAATCTGGGGGCCAGTCAGGAGCAGGGCACGTGGGTGTTGACCACCTACCTGATCGCCAACGTCATCGTTCTGCCCATCACCGGCTGGATTTCCAGTGCGTTGGGCCGCAAACGTTTTTTCATGATTTGCATTGTGCTCTTTGTGATTAGCTCTCTGCTCTGCGGCATGGCTCCCAGCCTACCGGTCCTGCTTTTCGCACGGGCGATTCAGGGAGCGGGCGGCGGCGGTCTGCAGCCGATGTCGCAGGCCATCATGGCTGATTCCTTCCCGCCGAAACAGCGCGGTTCTGCATTCGCTCTGTTTGCCGTGACTGCGCTGGTTGCGCCCGCCTTGGGCCCTATCCTGGGTGGCTGGATCACCGACAGCTTTTCCTGGCGCTGGATCTTTTTCATCAACATTCCTGTGGGCTTGCTGACCTTGGGACTGATCTACAAGCTGGTGGAAGACCCGCCCTTCCTGCGACGCTTCAAGCCCGGCGAGATGCACTTCGATACTGTCGGATTCGCCTTGCTAGCCGTGGGCGTTGCGGCGCTGCAGATCTTTCTGGATAAAGGGCAGGAAGACGACTGGTTCGGCTCCAGCTTCATTACCACGCTGGTCGTGATTTCCTTGCTCTGCCTGACCGGGATGGTGCTTTGGGAATGGCGCCAAAAGCAGCCGATCGTCGATGTACACTTGTTCAGGATTCCCAATTTTTCTAGCGCCAATGTGATGATGTTTATGGCTGGCGCCGTTGTTTTTTCCGCGACCGTCCTGATGCCTCAATTTCTCCAGATGCTGCTCGGCTACACCGCGCAGCAAGCTGGCCTGGTGGTCTCCGCCGGTGCAGGGGTAATGATGATCACCATGCCCGTAATCGGAATACTCACGGGAAGAATTCCGGCCAAGTATCTGATCCTTGTGGGTTGGATTGCTTCCGCCGCCGGACTGCTCTATACCACCCGGCTTCTTTCTCTGGATATTAGTTTTCAAACCGCCGCCTACATCATGATGTTGCAGTTCGGCCCACTGGGACTGGTCTTCGTCCCGGCAATTACGGTCGCCTATTTCGGCGTTCCCAAGGATCGCAGCGACGCGGTCTCCGGAATGACTAACTTTACGCGCAACATTGGCAGCAGCGTGGGCATTTCGCTGGTGCAGACCATTCTAGCCCGCCGGCAGCAATTTCATATTGCCCGGCTGACCGAGCATCTGAGTCCGGGAGAACCTGGGCTGACGATGGCTTTTCAAGCCATGGCCGGACGGACGCGCGGTGCTGGCAACGCAGGATCACAGGTTGCCGGGCTGGCCTTGATTTACCAGTCTCTGATGCGGCAGGCCGCCGCCTTGTCGTATCTGGATATTTATATTGTTCTGGGCGCTGGAGCGGCAGCTATGTTCTTCCTTTCCTTCCTACTCAAGTCCAGAGATCCCAAGGATGCCACACAATCGGCCAGCTCTTGATTCCAATACCCGTTCCGGCTCCCGCTGCTGCTACATCTCCGTTTCCGCAAATCTGCCCGGCTTTCCGGTGTTCTCTGTTATGCTGATTGGTCTGCCCGGAGATGGAGGGGATCATGCCAGAGCACAGGGGAAGAAAGCACCACCAGGACCGGGTGGCGGAGACGCTGCGCGAGGAGATCGGAGCAATGATCGAGGGCGAGTTGGTCGATCCGCGCATCAATCTCTGCTACGTAACCGAGGTGGTGTTGAATCCCGGCGGCAAGTCAGCGCTTGTATATGTGGCCGTCGATAGCGCCGTCAAGGACATTGCCAAAGCCGAAGAAGACACAGTGGCGGGCCTGGAGGCCGCCAAGGGCTACATCCGTGTTGAGCTGAAGGAACGGATGGGCGTGCGCCATATACCTGACCTCAGCTTTCTGGCTGACCGCTCAGGCCGTTTCCAGGCACGTATCGAAGAGCTGATGGACCGGCAGCGTAAGCGGCAGAAGGCGCCCGCGCAGCAGAGTCCCGAGGCGGACGAAAGGATCCCGGCGGAGTAGCCACACATGGATCATTCCAGCCGCAATCCAATTTTCCAACCGAAACGCAATGCAATAGCCGGCGCAACGCGTTTCGCTCTGAACCCCGCACCCTGTCCCTCGCCCGAGAACCGACCGGCCAACCGGATCGAGCCGATCCAGATCGAGCAAATCCTGGATGTTTTGCGTCAGGGTGAGCGGTTTCTGGTCTGCTCCCACTCGCGGCCAGACGGCGATGCGGTGGGCTCCATGCTGGCCTTGGGAATGCTCATCGAACAGATGGGCAAGCGCGCTGACCTGGTGACCGCCGACCGCATCCCGAACATCTATCGCGGGCTGCCCGGTGCGGAGGATATCCGTACCGCCCAGCTCGTTCATGGCCCCTATAACGCCGTGATTATGCTAGAGTGTGATGGCTTGGAACGCACACGGTTGAGCGGCTTGGAGCAGTTCTTCCTCGTCAACATCGATCACCATGCCACCGGCTGCGAGTTTGCCAATCTGAACTGGATTGACCGGGAGGCGGCCAGTGTAGGCGAGCTGGTGTACCGGCTGGTGAAGGCTGCCCGGGCTAGGGTTACACCCCAGATGGCCACCTGCCTTTACACCACGGTGCTAACCGACACGGGAGGCTTTTGCTACGGCTCCATGAAGGCTTCCACCTTCGGCCTGGCGCGGGAGTTGGTGCTGGCCGGAGCAGATCCCGTCCGCATCGCCCAGGAGGTGTATTTTTCCACACCTGCATCGAGGTTGCTGCTGCTGGGCACGGCGCTCGGCAATCTGAAGCGCGAGGGCCGTCTGGCTTGGTTGTGGGTTACGCACCACGATATGGTGCGCGCCTGCGCTGCCGAAGAGGATTGTGAAGGCATTGTGAACTTTGCGTTGTACGTCTCCGGGGTGGAAGCCGCCGTCTTTCTGCGCGAACTGCCCGGGCGGCGAATCCGGCTCGGCCTGCGCAGCAAAGGCCATGTGAACGTGGCAGCTATTGCCGAAAGGCTGGGCGGCGGAGGCCATGAAAGCGCCGCGGGTTGCACCCTCGAGGGGCCGCTGGACCGCGCGCTCGATGAAATTCTGGCCCAATTGCGCCCCAGCGTAGCATCCTTGGCTGGGGAAGATGGCCGATGAGTCCATTGCGATTCCATCCGAATCTGTTAGCCTTGTCCCTGTCGAGGCGCAGCGATATGACCTCTGCGTTTCAAGGAAGTATAGACCCTAGTCGGGAACGGTCAGCTCCCCCCAACTGCCCTGACCTAAGTCTGTTCGTTGATCTGTGGAAGGCAAGCGAATTCTGCCCGTTGGAGAAACGCTGGGAGTGAAAACTTTTCAGGAATCATCTGCTCCAGACCCGCCCCACGGTTGTCACAGCCGGCTGCCCAGTTGGCTCCTCGGCTACCTTGAGCCTTTTCTGGTGCCACCCGATCCGGATTCGCCCGACGAACTGCACTGGCGGTTTCCCCCGCGGGCAGGCGTTTGCGAGGCGGCCTTTTTTCTTGCTTTGACGATCTTTTTTCTTGCCTATGGGCTGACTCCCTTCTTTGGCGGCGACGGTCTGGGGCTGGTTGGCGCCGACGAACCCCGCTATGCGCAGATCGCCCATGAAATGCTGAACCGGTTCGAATCGGCCCATACGTTGAAGGACCAGTTAAGCGCCTGCGTCACCCCTTATCTCTACGGCCACCCCTGGCTGGAGAAGCCAGCCCTTTACTATTGGCGGGCGATGTTCGTATTCCGGGACTTCGGCGTGCATGACTGGACGGCGCGCGTACCCGCGGCCACCTTCGCCTTCATCATGGTGGTGCTCATCTATCTGCATATGCGGCGGTTCCGTCCTGGTGGGCACCTGGACGCGGCACTCATCACGGCAGCCTCCGCCGCCATCATCGGCTTTTCCCGCAGCGCCTCCACGGATATGCAGATGGCGGCGCCTTTGGCCATCGGGCTGCTGGGCTGGTATGCCTGGTACGAGACCGACTCCAAGTTCTGGCTCTTTGACATTTACTTCTTCACCGGCGTAGCCACGCTGGCCAAGGGGCCTGTGGCGCCGTTCTTGGCCCTCGTCATCGTGGCCGCATTCGCCTTTCTGCGCCGGGACTGGTCGATCCTGCGCCGCTCGTTCTGGTGGCCGGGCGCGCTGCTCTATCTCGCCATGGTGCTGCCCTGGTTCATCGCCGTACAGCACCAGAATCCCACCTTCTTCCGCGAGTTTTTCCTGCAACACAATCTGGAGCGATTCGCCACCAATCGCTATGAGCACCAGCAGCCATTCTGGTACTACCTGGTCGTGGTGCTGCTGGCGCTGATGCCGTGGACGGTAATCGCGGTACGGGCGCTGATTGACGGCATCCAGACCTCCTGGTGCGAGTGGCGGGCGCGCCGCTCCAGCCTTTGCAAGCCGTGCGCCGGCCGGCCCGGCGATGCCTTTCCTGAGTTTCTTGTTCTTTGGGCGCTGATTCCCATCGTCTTCTTCTCCTGCTCGCAGTCCAAGCTGCCCGGCTACATCCTGCCCTCCATTCCGCCCATTACCATCCTTACCGGGGACTTTATTTTCCGGCGGCGCAAGGCGGGTATCCAACTCTGGGTGTTGGTGAGCCATGCGGTGCTCTGCGCCGTTATGACCCTATTTGCGCTGCTCCTGCCCTGGTTTGTGGCTCATGGTGCGCAAATGCCGCCCCTCCATGCTCTGGTGGTGGCCCTGCTGGCCTCCATCGGCGCGGCGTTGCTGATCGTTGTGGTGGTCAAGGGCTTCGGCGTGGTCCGGTTGCGCGTGGTGACCATCGGCGTGCTGATGGTCCTAGTCCTATTTCTCTATGGCGTGGGCCCGTTTTTCGGCGTTCCGGCCATTGCCCGGACTAAACGGGTGATTCACGTGCTGGACCGCTCTTACTCCGCGCGTCCGTTGGCCGAGCGGCTGGTTGCGTCCGCCTCTCCATACGAAACTGTAGCGGTCTTTCGCGTCCGGCGCGATGTCGAGTACGGCCTCTCGTTCTACCGCAATCGCGAAGTGGTGAACTACGAAGAGAGCGGAGTACCTGACGAGCAGCACCTGCTGGTGGCTCGAGTCACCGGGCGCGGCGGAGTGGACCTGCATACGCAGGCGGCGCTTGAAGAGTATCTGGAAGGCCGGCACTATGAGCAGCTCTTCAGTTGGCCTGAGCAGGGGCTGGTGGTCTACATGGTCGGCAGCCGTTAGAGCAAAACCAGAGTTGCTGGTTTCTGAGGCATTGTCCTCAAGCGGCTTTTTCCTCACCGGGGAACCCAACAAGCGGTCTTTACTCGTTGGGGTGGAAGAAAATGCCACCTTGCACACTCTCAAGAATGGCATATTCCCTCTGGTTTTGCTCTAAACTGTATCGAACCTCCATTTGTAGTTGGCCGTGGTAGCCTTGCTGGATCGGAGCGATCTCTGGCCGGGATGTTTTCAAAAGGAGAACCATGGCATCAGGCCCTTCCGTTGAGATCCTCGACCTGCGGCACTTTGCGGCGCCGGTGTTGCGCCCTGTGCTGGAGGCGGAGGGGGAGCTGTGGAAACAGCGCCTGCATTGGGATTATCACGTCTCGGCCAACTTGCTGATGCAGTATCTTGACAGCCATATGCTCCCCGGCTACGCGGCCCTGGAGGCTGGCCAGATTATCGGCTATGTCTTTTGTGTCTACGAGGAGACCAAAGCTGTCATCGGTGATGTTTTTGCGGTGCCCAGTCCAAGCGACGATGCGAGCTTTGTCCTCCGAGTCCAGGCCAGCGAAATTTCCGCCCACCAGATCTCAGCTCAACAGATTGAGGATAAGCTGCTCATGCACCTGCTTGAGCTGCTGCTGAACTCGCCTCAGGTGGACCGCGTGGAATCGCAACTGCTGTTGCACCCCTCCGGCTCCCACGCCGCCATCTTCCTCGATGCGGGCTTCCAAATCTTCCGGCGGCTTTTCATGGTACGGCCGCTGTGCGGCTTTTTCGCCGTACCGCACGTGAGTCTGCCTGCCAGGCTGGAGCTGCGTCCCTGGCGCGACGAGGACCTGAACGCCTCCGCACGGCTCATCGCCGCGGCTTACCAGGGCCATCCCGACAGCGTGGTCAATGACCAGTACCGCTCGGTATACGGCTCAATGCGCTTTCTCAACAACATCGTCCGCTACGCCGGCTGCGGCGTCTTCTCTCCGCAAGCTTCGCACGTGGTGGTGGATCGTATCAGCCGCGAGATGGTGGCCATGGTGCTCGGCTCACGGGTCAGCCCGGAGAGCGGTCACATCACCCAGATCTGCGTCCATCCCGAGTTCCGCCGCCAGGGTTTGGCCCGGATGCTGCTGAATATAGCCGCTTCCTGCTTTCTGCGCCAGGGCGTCTCCGAGGTTTCGCTCACCGTCACCGAAGCCAACTCAGAGGCCATCGAACTCTACCGCGCCGAGGGCTACGACTGCGCGCACAGCTTCGACGCCGCCGTCTGGCAGCGGAACAGTATTGCCTGAAGGCTTGGAAAATTGCGGAAGGTCGGCCAACGATGAGTCTCCCATGCCTCGATTTTGAGACCTGAGAAACCGCGAAGTTCAGTTGGAAAACTTATCGCGCGATGAAAAACATCAGCCAACTGAGTACAATCGCCGAGGCAACAAAGAGCACAAAGCAATAGATTCCGAAGCGGATCATCCGCCGGGGCGTCTCGCGCTGGGTGATGCCGAAGACAACCGACGCAAACAAGGCGAAAAGCACAACCGCCAAAAAGTGGGTCATGACTTCCTCCCGGTGCGCAGATTGTGCGCGTCCACGGCGGCAATCACGTTCAGCAGGCCGGCCACCACGATGAAGCGCGTGCCATAATCGGCGGTGGTTACCTGCACCTGCTCCGCGCCCAGACCCAGAACCCGGCTGACAATGTACAGCAGCCCGTTCCCCAGGTCCCCGGCCAGCCCCAGAATGTCCAGAATGTCGTGCGCGTTGGCGTAGAGCTTGCCCTGCATGGCCAGCCCCATCACGAACATACCCAGAATCGACGCCGAAAGCAGCGCCCCGCGTCCCCACTTGCGCAGCAGAAAATGCCCCGCGCCGGGAACCAGCCAGCCGGCGATCAAGGGAAGGTACACAAACCCCTGTTGCGATGTCGCGTGTGAACCGGCCTCTGCCGTACCGTTCTTGTTTTCTTCAGTTGCCATTCTTTTTTGACTATACCGTACCAGGGCAGGAATCCGGAGCCAGGCAGACTGCCGATTAGTTTCCCGTGGGTACGATTCCTGCGTTCTCTACCATCAGGATCACGGTCCGTTGGGGAGCGCGTGTGCGGTGTACCACCGTCTTTGGAACCACAAAACCCTGCCCCGGCTCAAGTTCCACGGTCCGGTCATCGAGATCGATGAGCAGCTTACCCTTAATGACATAGAAGAACTCGTCGTCCTCATCGTGCTTATGCCAGTGATACTCGCCTTCGATCACGGCCGCGCGGACGACTGATTTGTTCACCTTGCAGAGCGTTTGATTGAACCACTTATATTCGCAGGCATCCGCAAGGGCCTTCACATCAATGACCTCCAGCGGCCCATGCAGAATGTTGAGGCGGGTTTCATAGGGGAAAGCCTTGGTTTCTGTCATGGCAGTACTCCTCCGCGGCTCACTGCCGCTGCAAATCCCATACAGGTTATCTTCCTCGAACCGATCGGTTTAGGCTTCGTGCCTCAGCTTAGATGCGCACCAAATCCCGTTGAATCCGCCCCGTAACCCATGCCTTGCCGGGCGCGGTCAGCATATCGATCTCGCTGCGCACGCCGAACTCCGGCAGGTAGATGCCCGGCTCAACCGAGAAGCAGGTGTTGGGCAGCAGAAGCCGCACGTCGTGGGTTTCCAGATTATCCAGATTCGCGCCCACGCCATGCACCTCCTGGCCGATGTTGTGCCCGGTCCGGTGCGTATAAAACTCGCCGAAGCCGGCCGTCTGGATCACGGCCCGGGCCGCGTCGTCGGCCTCGAAGCCACAAATCCGCCGGCCTGCCGCAAAGGCGTTTTCGACGGTGCGGATAGCCGCGTCGCGGGCGTTCACCACCGTCTCGAAGACCAATTGTTCCCGCGCGCTTGGTTCGCGCCCCACCACTCCTGTCCAGGTGATGTCGTAGTAGACGCTGTCAGGCTTGTTCACCCGCGCCCAGATGTCGATCAGCAGAAAATCGCCTTCCCGAATCGGCGCGGAAAGCTCGGCGGTTGGCTCATAGTGCGAGTCGGAGCAGTTGGCATTGACGCTCACATTCGGCCCGTCGTCCCACACCAGGCCCTCGCGGCGCATCGCCTCGCAGAGCCATTGCACGTGATCGAATTCGGAATAGGCGCCCGCCTTTCCGGCGCCCGGACGCAGGCGGCGGCCAATCTCCTTCCAACCCTCGGCCAGAAGGCTGTCAATGGCCCGTTGCGCAACGCCGTGGCTGGCCATCTGCTCCTCGTTCAGCACCGCCTCAAACTGGCTCACCAGGTCGGCGGAGCTGACAATCTGCTTGCCCAGCCCACGCAGGAACTCTACCGTCCCCGCGTCCGCCATCGACACGGTCATGATGGCGTTGTCAGGCGAGTACTGCATGGCCACCGTGCGCGCACCGGCCAGCATCATTTCGATACCAGCGGCCAGTTCCTGCCAGCTCGAATACATTGCCTTGGCGCCGGGCAGCGCGTCCAGCCGCTTCTGCTCGATGCGGTGCACCAGCTTGCGCGGCTCGCCCGTGGCGGGCACAAAGTAGTACCAGCGCCGGCTGACGTGCGCCTTTTCGTCCATACCCAGGATGCGCCCGGCGATGGGGTCGCGGTGATGATGGTCGTAAAACAGCCAGCCGTCAAAGCCGGCCTCGCGGATTGCCGTTTGAATCGCCTCAATCTTCATACCGGCCATAATACGCCAGCCGGGGCGCCCCTTTGTGGCAACTCTTCAGCACTGGGCCATCCGATCCTCCGAATATCTCTGGTCTCCAGAAACCGCTTCGCAGCGCAGTCCCGCGACACAGTCAGGATGGTTCGGCCAATCTCGCACAGTTTTGGCCCAGCGCCCCGGCTGGGGTCGCCCGTAATTTGGAAATAAATACCGAAATGACCATGAACGGAGACAAACTGGTGCTATAGTGCCTCGTAGTCTTGGAAGTTAAATGGAGATCCATGGCAAGCGGCCCCGAGGGGGAAGGTGAAGGGCTTTATGCCTGACGAAGACGCAATCGACTACAAATCCCTCGTGGAAAATAGTGTCGATGTTATCTGCTGCTCCGGCTTCGATCGGGTGGTCCGGTATATCTCTCCCTCATGCTTCGATCTGCTTGGCTTCAAGCCGGAGGAGTTGGTGGGCAAAGGGCCGGAGGCCTATATCCTGGCTGAAGATTTGCCTCTTCTTCTTCCTGCCCGTGTCAGAATTCTCGCTGCACAAGATCAAGCCGACGTCACGACCGTCCGCATGAAAAAGAAGGATGGGGCGATCGTGTGGGTGGAGATCAACGTCCGCCTGGTGCGCGATCCCGTTACAGGGGAGCCTAAAGAACACATCATGGTTATGCGCGACATCACGGAGCGCAAAAAAGCGGAAGAAGACGCACTCAACTTCCAATTCCTTGCCGAGAATAGCGACGATATTATCTGTCGCACTGGGATGAACCGGGTGATTCGGTATATTTCTCCCTCCTCCTACCAGCTTCTGGGTTGGAAACCGGAGGAGAGGATAGGCGGGATGATAGATGACCTCGTTCTTACTGAAGACCATCCTGTCTTTGTCGCTGCCTATGCCCGCCTTCTAGTGCCAGGCGCTCGGGCCGTATCCGTGGCGGTCCGGATGCGAAAAAGGGATGGTTCCGTGGCGTGGATGGAGGCAAATTCCCACTTGGTGCGCGATCCCGCCACGGGAGAGCCCCAAGAGGCCGTCATTGTCATGCGCGATATCACGGAGCGCAAGACGTTGGAGGATAAGCTCTTTACCTTGGCGCTCACCGATGGCCTGACAGGGCTCTTGAATCGCCGCGCCTTTGACGAAGCGCTCGCTCTGGAGTGGAAGCGCACCGCGCGCTACGGTTCGCAAATTTCTTTGCTGCTTCTCGATCTCGACTATTTCAAACGGTTCAATGACCAGTACGGACACCTGGCGGGAGATGACTGCCTGCGCGCGGTGGCTGCTGCCGTGCGCGGCGCTGTGCGCACCACGGATCGTGTCGCCCGCTACGGCGGAGAGGAAATCACCGTCATTCTTCCCTCTACCTCTTCTGCGGGGGCTGTCGGGGCAGCCGAAAAGGTGCGCTCCGCAGTTGAGGCGTTAGGGATTCCTCATGAAGGCAATGAAAAGTGCGGAGGCCGGGTTACTGTAAGTGTCGGCGTAGCTACAGCTTTTGTTCGACAAGGTGAGGCCGCGGTCGAGATGCCGGAATGCCTGATTCGGGCGGCCGACAACGCCATGTACAAAGCAAAGCGGGAAGGACGAAATCGCGTGGGGACGGCTTTGGTCATTATTCCCGCGACCGACTGATGCACAGGACCAATTCGGCTGGCTGCCACGAAGATCAGGCTGTTCGCGCGGTAATCTGTCTTGCCGGTCAATTACGGACAGTTTCAAGGGAAGATGCTCACATAGACTCTCCAACATAGGAAGTGGAGAAGCCCATGTCGAGCGAAAACGAGACTGATTTTCAATTCCTTGCGGAAAATAGCGCTGATATCATCTGCCGCGTCGGGATGGATCAGGTGACCCGTTATGTGTCTCCCTCCTGCCATCAAGTTCTAGGCTGGACCCCAGAGGAGATGATAGGCAAGGGGGCGGATGCCTTTATCCTGTCTGAAGATATTCCTGAGATGCACACTGCCATTGCCCGCATTCTCGCTCCTGGCGTTCAGACCGATCTTGGGACGTTGAGGATGCGAAAGAAGGATGGGACCATAGCGTGGATGGAGATGAACGTGCGCCTGATTCGGGACTCAACCACCGATGAACCCCTAGAGGTCGTCATGGTCATGCGCGACATTACGGAGCGCAAGATACTGGAAGAAAAGCTCTCCGCATTGGCGCTTACGGATGGTCTTACCGGGATATTGAATCGCCGCGCCTTTGATGAGGCCTTGAACAGCGAGTGGAAGCGCACTTTGCGCGAGGGTTCGCAAATCTCTTTGTTAATGCTCGATATCGATCATTTCAAACAATTCAACGACAAGTACGGACATCAGGCAGGAGACGACTGTCTGCGCGCGGTTGCCGTTGCCGTAAGCGGGGCCGTGCGCGCCACGGATGTTGTTTCCCGCTATGGCGGAGAAGAGATCACCGTTATTCTTCCCTCAACCTCTACCCTCGGCGCAGTCGAAACGGCAGAAAAAATACGGTCTTCCATCGAGGCTCTGCAAATTCCTCACGAGGGAAATCCGGAAGGCGGGGGCTGGCTCACCGTAAGCGTTGGCGTAGCTACCGCACTCGCTCGCCAAGGTGGAACCATCAGGATGCCGGAAAGCCTGCTTCTGGCTGCCGACAACGCCATGTACAAAGCAAAGCATGAAGGACGAAATCGCGTGGCGACAGCTCTGCTCATTGCCCCCACGGGCGGCTGACCCGCGATGCGATTTGCGATTGCAATGTATATTCAATCGGATATAATGCTGCCATGAAGTCGGTACGGTTTCTCGGCGATTCTCGAAAGGCATTGCGAGAGTTTCCAGCAGATGCTCGCCAAGAGGCTGGGCACCAGTTAGAACGAGTGCAAATGGGGCTTCCGGCGGAGGATTTCAAGCCGATGCCCTCCATTGGTAGAGGCGTCGAGGAAATCCGTGTTTGGGAGGAGTCAGGCACGTACCGCGTGGTGTACACCGCTCGATTGACGGAGGCGGTGTATGTGATTCATGCCTTCCAAAAGAAGACCAGGGCCACTTCCCAGCGGGATATTGAAATTGCACGTGAGCGGTTCCAACAACTGATGCGAGGTCGATGATGAAAAAACTGGAGATCGAAGAATTCGACAATGTTTGGGATGCGCTTGCCGACACGCCGGAAGAGGCGGCAAACCTGAGTCTGCGCTCGGAACTTATGATTAAAATCGAGACTATCGTCAAGGAGAGCGGGTGGACTCAGGCAGAGGCTGCGAAGCGGTGTGGAGTCACGCAGCCGCGCATCAACGACCTGCTCCGCGGGCGCATTGCGCGCTTCTCCCTCGATGCGCTGGTCAACATCGCATCAGCCCTCGGCCGCAGAGTTACGGTCAGCCTCGATGATGCAGCGTGAGTAGGGCGCTTCCTTGACCAGTTCTGCCGCGGCGATAAATTGCACGTTTCGCCAAAGCGGCAATGACGTTCCAAGGACACGATTTTGCGGGTGAGGTGGGGCTTTGCGGGCAGAAAAAGGTGTCCATAGAAGTACATCGAATTCTGAAATCATCGATGTAAAAACGAGGGAATTAAGCGGGTTTTAAGGTGAATTAGAGTGCAAATAGCGTGCTCTGGCCTGTGGGGCTGTGAGTCTGTGGTGTGAGTCACTTGGCCTGTAGGGAAAATAAAAATTGCGGAAAGGATTTGTCACAGGGGTTCAATTTTGTCCCTGGGGGGACTCAGTCATTCTCTTCCGTTCACCTTGTTTGGAATTGAAAATGGACAAATCAGGGTTCGTGGTCTCCCACCCTTCTGCAGAAAAAAGCGGAAGGATGGGGTACCCAGCTTATTGGTTAGTTTAAGGGTGGGTACCTGCCAGTCATGAATTACGCGGCAACAGGCTCAAGGTCGTAGTTGTACTCTCTTGTAGCGTTGGCAACGTCGATTCGCACGTGCTGTGCTTGCGGATGAATCTCTTCGAGCTGCTTCAGAACAGTTTCTGTTTTGCCCAGCCGGGACATCTTTTCAAGCAATTCTGGTTTGTGAACGAGGACAAGCGTGCGGGCCAGTCGATCCGTCTGCTTGCTGACGGCCAGGGAGCCGTTTTCAATGCGCGACAAATGGGAGCGATTTACACCCAGCTTGCGGGCAAACTGCTCGATTGTTTCATCCATAAATTTGCGCAGAAAGCGTACCTCGGTTCCTTCCAGCCCCGATGGTTTTGCGATCATGGCGACAACAATTGTTCTCATCAGATCATTGAGGCGCGGAATGCGGGGAACAATGCTGCCGCATTGTTTGCAAACCAAAACCTCGATGTTCTTGAGAATTACGTTGTCCAGTCCCGACTCCTTGAACTGGTAGTCCTTGTAGAGCAACTGCATCTCCCCAGCACACGCGCGACAGCAACGCTGTGTATGTAGCATATCTCCCTCGTCCCTCCCGTATCGCTCGATTGCGTTTCTTCTCTCTGCCACGTAAGCGCTTTTTAGAGCGCTATGGCAGTGATCGCCAAGGTCTCGTCTTCTTCTGGAAACGCAATGATGAGCGCAATGACTTGGCCTTCGGGTGTTGTCCAATCAACCCGATATCTCCACTCCTGAAACCGAACGTTGAGCTCAGGTTCCTTGTAAATGATTCCTTTTTGCAGAGCGCGCTGCGCATCTTGTAAATCGATGCCGCGTTCTCGACAGCGTTTCTCAAAGTGGTCGTGATATTCCACGATGCCATTTTCAAGACAGTTCCTCAGCCGCTTGAGAGCATCCGACTTGCTGAGGCGGTCACTGGCCATATATGACAATATATCACACAGTGACAAATTATCACATCGTCAATATACGGCATTTAGCTAGAGGATGTCGATGTATTTTTGCAATATGTGATAATGTTCTTTATCGTTTAGGCGGCATTAGAGTTGCATCCGTACTTCGGCGTCCAAAATTGCCGATTGTTGCGAAATCGCCAATGCGCTCATCGAGGAGAGTAGTACCGCGAAGTCGCCTTCTCGACTGCTTTCCTCCATTTTCGGGTCCCGAGCGGACGACCGCCTACTCGGCAGTTACCATTTCATCTAGCTTTGCTCATCCCTCCGTGCAGCGGCCAGGGGATATGAGCAGAGGCATTCCTGGGCAGAGTTCCGACTTTTTGGTCAGCCGCTCGACTTCTTGGGATCGATGGCGCCTTCCTGGGCAGGAAGGCCGATCTTGAGAGTTTTTCCGCAGCCTGTAAAGCCCGCCGTTTTTTCAGCCATTTTCGGCACGAGTCAACTGATTGCGGAATTCCGTCGGAAGGTCATAGCAATATGCGCTTGGCGGGTTTTCGATGGCCTTCTATCGTTTGGAATACAGTTCCATCTTCTTACCTTCCCGTTCCGCCGCCGGACATCTTGTCTAGCTTGGTTTTACTATGCGGCGGACATACGCAGATGCAGCTTCGATCCAGTGGCTTCGGCGAAGCGCAGCAGCGTTTTGGTGCTGGGCAGGGTTTGTCCGCTCTCCAGCCGCGCAATGGAGGACTGGCTGGTGCCCATGCGAGCAGCCAACTCCGTTTGGGAAAGACCGGCGCGGAGGCGCGCCCGCAGCAATTCGGCGGAGAATTCGAACTCTGGAGCGAGGCGGTCGTACTCGGCTTTGACCTCAGGATTTTTCAGCCACTCGGCAGCGATTTCTTCAAAGGGAATGGTCATAACAACTCCTTGGCACGGCGAAGGGCGAGATCGATTTCGCCGCGCGGGGTTTGTTGCGTTTTCTTCACGAAGACGCGAACGATAACCACCCTGCGTCCCAGTGCGGTAACGTAGACCGCACGCGCGATACCGTCCCGTCCTTTGAGGCGCATCTCCCAGAGCTTACCCTCAAGGTGCCTGACATATGGTTCTCTCAGGGCTTCCAAACCAACCTGCCGGATCAGCAGTTGTATCCGGATCAGGCGCGCCCGCATATCTGTGGGAAGTGCGTCGAGTTCACCTCGTACGGTGTCGTTCAGCGCCTCGACTCGCCATTCCATGACTTACTATATCTCGAAATTGAGGTAATTTCAACCTCTTGACGGCTATCTCCCGGTTCCGCCGACGGTCATCTTATCCAGCTTGATGGTCGGCATTCCCACGCCCACTGGCACTGATTGCCCCTCTTTACCGCAAGTGCCGACGCCCTGGTCGAGCTTCAGGTCATGTCCAACCATCGATACCTGCTTCAGCGTCTCGGGCCCGTTGCCGATCAGCGTGGCATCACGCACCGGAGCGGTAATTTTTCCGTCTTCGATGAGGTAAGCCTCCGACGCGGAAAAGACGAACTTGCCATTCGTGATGTCCACCTGCCCGCTGCCGAAGTTGACCGCATAGAGTCCGTGCTTGACGCTGCGCAGAATATCTTCAGGCTCGTCGTCGCCTGCCAGCATATAAGTGTTGGTCATGCGCGGCATGGGGATGGACTGGTAGCTTTCGCGGCGGCCTGAACCTGTGCTGGCCGTGCCCATCAGCCGTGCGGAGAGCTTGTCGGTCATGTAGCCGCGCAGCACGCCGCCCTCGATGAGCACCGTTTCCTGGGTCGCCGATCCCTCGTCATCCACGTTCAACGAGCCGCGCCGTCCGGCGATGGTGCCGTTATCCACGACGGTGACCTTGGAGCTGGCCACCTTCTGCCCGATCAGCCCGGCAAAGGCTGAGGTCTTCTTGCGGTTGAAGTCGGCTTCCAGGCCGTGGCCCACCGCCTCGTGAAGCAGGATTCCCGGCCAGCCTGGGCCGAGCACCACTTCCATCTCTCCGGCCGGAGCTGGCACGGCGCCGAGTTGCAGAATCGCGCCTCGCGCCGCCTCGCGTGCCAGGCTCTCCGGGCTCTTGGAGCCTGTGAATTGGTCGAGTCCCGCCCGCCCGCCGCCGCCCGATGTGCCCTTGGTCGTATTGGCGTCCTCTTTGGTGATGACGAAGACGTTCAGCCGGCAGAGGGGCTGAGTGTCGCTGGCAAATGCGCCGTCGGATGCGGCGATGAGGATGCGGCGCAGCTCTTCGGAGTAGCTTGCCCGCACTTGCACGATGCGCGGATCAAAAGCCCGAGCGGCGCGGTCGGCGCGCAGAATCAACTCCAGACGCGCGGCCAGATCCAGATCGAAGCCGCCCAGAGGAACCGGGTAAAGATCGGCAACCGGCGCTTCGACGAACCCCTGCACAAGCTGCTTGGCTGGCGCGGAGGCGATCAGCGCCGCGGTGCGCGCCGCATGGAGCAGGCGGTCGGGGCTGAGGTTGTCAGTGTAAGCGTAGCCGGTGCGCTCGCCGCTGAGCACGCGGATGCCGCAGCCCGCGCTGACCCCCTGGCTGGCGGATTTGACGATCTGCTCATCCACGCCCAGCGCGGTGGCCGATACCGATTCGAAGTAGAGATCGGCATAGTCGCCGCCCGCTGAGAGCGCCTCACCCAGACAGCGTTCCAGCAGCCGCTCGGTGATGCCGAATTTCTCAAAAAAATAGCGCTTGTGGTTCGGAGGTGGGGGAGTAGCCGGTATGTTCATCGTATTTTTCAGTTTACGCCCGTTCCCACCATGGCCAGAGCGTCCTTTGCCCCCGTTCCTCTCTTGATGCGGGGCCATCTCGACCCTACCGCTGACGCTGCCCGCGTGTTACATTTTTTCCATGAAGAAATTTTTTGCTGCTGCCCTCCTCCTGATGGTCTTTGCCAGCCCAGCCTTCGCTGCCTCCTCGCATCACCATCACCAAAGCCACCCCCACCACCATCATCTGATTCATCACCATCACGCGTAGAACGGAGCCCGGTCCCGCAGCGGCATCACCGCCGGAGACCGGGTTGCTCCTTGCGGTTTCATTCTCGCGAGAAAGATGTGGTAAGGTGCGTGGCATGACAGAACTGGACGACCTCAGGTACCCTATCGGACGCTTCGCCCCACCAGCCAGTAGTCTGCCCGGTATCCGCGCGGCGAATATTCAGACGCTGCGCCTGCTGCCCGTGCACCTGCGCGCCGCTGTTGCCGGCCTGAACGATGCTCAACTCAATACGCCCTACCGCGACGGAGGCTGGACCGTGCGGCAGGTAGTGCATCATCTGGGCGACAGCCACGCCAATGCCTACGTCCGCTTCAAGCTGGCGCTCACCGAGGATTGGCCCACCATCAAGCCCTATGAAGAGGCTCTTTGGGCCAACTTGCCGGACACTCTGCCCGTCGATGCCTCCCTTGCCTTCGTCGAGACGCTGCATGGCCGCTGGGTGGCGCTGCTCGAAGCGCTCACCGAAGAGGATTTCCGCAAGGGGTACACCCACCCACAGCTTGGCCGTCAGGATCTTGCCAAGGTGCTGGCCATGTACGACTGGCATTCGCGCCATCATACCGCGCACATCACCAGTTTGCGCACGCGCCTGGGCTGGTAGTTCATCCATGACCGCTGGCGCTGAGGCTGCGTCTCCCCAGCGGCTGACTCAGGCAATCGAAGAATATTTGGCGGAGCATCCGGCAGCCGCGCTGCTGGAGGATGGCCGTGTGCTCTTCGATATGCGCGCCGCTCACTATGCGGTGAGCGAGCAGCACGGGCGCTGTCTCTTGCAATTGTGGAGCGAGGAGCGCAACCTGATCCGCACTGTGGTCGAGGTTCAAGAGCGCGCGCAATGCCTGCGCCTGGCCACCCGCCGTATGGGCGCGGCCAAGCCACAGACCCTGGAGCTGGTTCCCACCAGCGACCGCCGCACGCCCACCGCCCGCGATGCCGCACGCCGCAACTATCAGCGGCTGCTGGAGCGCGTGCTGACCCGCCACTTCATCGGCTCCAAGGTCGATGGCCTGCGCTCGGCAATGGATCTGGAGCACAGCTTCGGTCCGGCCTATGTGCGTGGACGCCTGCTGCGCGGTACCGCGGCCGAGGCGGTCATCGGTGTGGGTGAAGCGGAGTCGGGCGCGATTGTGGACGGCATTCTGACGCTGGGAATTCTCTGGCTTGACCACTGCCGCCAGCACGGCGACGGCCGACGGCACTTTGGCGGCCTCAAGGTTGTCGTCCCGGCCGGGGCGTGGCGGACGACGGCCGAGCGGATGGCCTGGATGAATCACGCAGCCGCCGATTTCCAGCTTTTCACTCTGGACGAGCGCAGCGAAGAGCTTACGGAAGTGGATTTTCGCGACACCGGCAACCTCGATTCGTGCCTGGTCCACGCATTTTCACCCGCGGCGGCCATCGAGCGGAATCAGGCTGGCATCGACCGGCTGCTTACTTTGGTCCCGCCAACCGCAAGGGCACGGGTCGAGGTCCGGCCCACTTCGCCCACCCAGGTGGGTCTGCTGCTGCACGGGCTTGAGTTTGCGCGGGTGCGGCAGGGCTTTGCCGCCAACACATTCGCCCACGAGGACGAGATCAGCTTCGGCGCGGGAGCCAACGAGACCCCGCTCACGCCGGAAAACGAGCCTCTCTGCCGCGACCTGTTCTCCCGGCTTTTTTTGAGCCGCCACGGCGACGGAGCGCACACTGATCCGCTCTTCCGTTTGCAACCGGAGCGCTGGCTTGAGGCGCGGCTTCGCGGTGAGATTGCCGAGCTGCTGCCCGGTCTGCGCGGCGACCTGCTCTACTCGCAGGTTCCGGCGCTCTCCGCCGGTGACCGGGGCCTGCTGGACCTGCTCACGCTGGACCGCGACGGACGGCTGGCGGTGATCGAGCTGAAGGCTAACGAGGACCTGCACCTGCCCATGCAGGCGCTGGACTACTGGATTCGCGTGCGCGCGCTGAACGCCGACCGGCAACCGGCGGCTGGTAACGAGGGCGGCAGGCCGCTCTCGGCCTTCGAGCGCCAGGGCTACTTCGCCGGAGCGGAGGTTTCGCCGCTCACCCCGCGCCTGCTGCTCGCCGCCCCGGCTCTACGCATCCATCCCGCAAACGAGCCGGTGCTCCGCTACTTTTCCCCGCAGGTCGAGTGGGAGTTGATCGCCCTCACCGAGCATTGGCGGCGCGATTTGAAGGTGGTCTTCCGCAAACGCAGCAGCGACGCGCGGAGCTGAAGCATTTTCGAATGGTGTAATGCGGAACCCTCAAGTCTTAAATAGATACCGGCTCGTCTCTGATCTCGAAAAATTACACTCGGTCCAACTCCGCAAACAGCTCACTCAGCACCACACGAATCGGCGTCTCCGGCACGGTGATTTCGCCAGTGGGAGCCAGTTCGAATCCGGCCCTGGTTACGCGATAAGCCAAGCGGCGGGCGGGGTCCACGATCCATATATTTTCGATGCCGAAATCCAGATACTCGTCCGTGCGCTCGGTAAAGCGGCTGAGCCTGTCCTCCGGGGAGAGGATTTCGATGACCAGCAAAGGCGGGTGGGTAAGAACCTGTTCCCGAGGGGTTCCGGCATGGAGCACTGTAACATCGGGTACGCGGAAACGAGTGGGCTTTACCTGAACGCGCACATCGGTAAGCGAGCGCACTCCCCACTCTTCCTGGTGATTGATAAACAGATGCGCCAGCAGCGCTTGCAAATAGCCGTGATCGTACTCGCCCAAGTTGCGTTCCTCAATCCGTCCATCCACATAGTCGCAGTCGGGGCGGTAGCTCGTAGTGAGGTACTCGCGCACGGAGACGAACTCCGGCTGGGAATTTTCGCAGATGGGCAGAGTCGCCATGCATTGATTATCACGCTAATCCTGTAGTTTCGCCAGCGGAATCCAAGCAGAACGGGCCTGTTCCATCCCCTTCAGGCCAGTTCGATTCCGGCGATCTCGGCTTCCAGACCGCCATACTCGGGGTGCTCGTTTTCGCGGATGCGGTAGGCGAGGTCGATGAGGCTTCCCTGTGCGAGGCCGAGTTCGGCAGAACGCGCGGCCAGGTTCCAGCCGACGGCGCGGAGAGCGCCGCTGGAGCCGGGCAAAGGCTGCGGCTGGACGGAATCCTGCGCCAGTTCCAATCTCAGGTGCCGTTCCTTCATCAGGCGTGGCGGGCTGAGCAACCGTGCTTTGCGGGCGACGAAGACCGGCTCGGGGTTGCCGTGGCCGAAAGGCTCCAGCTTGCGCAGCCAACCAGCCAGCACGGGGCTGATGCGGTCCAGCGGCAACTCGGCATGGATGCGCAGCAGTTGCTCGGGCTCACTGTAGGGCAAGTGTTCCTCGGCATAGAGGCGAAGGCGGCGCTTGAGCTCAGGCAGCGCGGCGGCGGGCAAGGCAAATCCCACGGCGAAGGCGTGGCCGCCAAAGCGAGTGAAAAGGCCGGCGCAGCTCTCGATGGCGTTGAGCAGTTGGAAGCCGTCCACCGAGCGGCCAGAGCCGTAGGCCACGCCGTCCTCGACGCTGACCACGATAGCCGGCTTGGCGGTGCGCTCGACGACGCGCGAGGCCAGAATGCCGATGACGCCGCGATGCCAGCCGTCGCCGTCGATGACGAGCAGGCGGTCGTTCGCCAGTTCAGCGTCGGTCGCCAGGCGGGCTTCGATGGCCGTGAGAGCGGCGGACTCGGTTTCGCGGCGTTCGCGGTTGAGCCGTTCGAGCTTGGCGGCCAGTTCGGCGGCGCGGCCCGTGTTGCGCGTGGTAAATAGCTCGATGACCTCTGAGGCAACATCCATGCGCCCGGCGGCGTTGATGCGCGGCGCCAGGCGGAAGGCCACATCGAAGCCGGTGACCGGCTTGGCAGCCGGATCGAGGGCCGCCGCGGCGAACAGGGCGCGCAGGCCGGCGCCGACGGGCCGTCGCAGCTCACGCAGGCCGAGGGCGGCGATCACGCGGTTTTCGCCCTTCAGCGGCACGGCGTCGGCGATGGTGGCGATGGCGGCCATCTTCAAAAAGCTGGGCAGAGTTTTTTCGCGGGTGCGGGTCTGGTTCCGGCGCTCCAGCACGGCCTGCGCCAGTTTCAGCGCAATGGCCGCGCCACAGAGGAATTTCTCCGGGTAAGCGCAGGCGGGCTGGTTGGGGTTCAGGATGGCGAGAGCGTGCGGAACCGCCTCGTTCGCCTCCAGCAAGTGGTGGTCGGTGATGATCAAGTCCAGGCCCAAACGGCGCGCGGTTTCAGCCTGGTCAAAGGCTCTCATGCCGGTGTCCACCGTGATCACCAGCCGGACGCCTTCGGCATAAGCGGCTTCCAGCACGCTCGATTGCAGGCCGTAGCCCTCCAGAAGCCGATGAGGCACATGGAAGCGGGCGACTCCGCCGAGCATCTCGATAGCTGTCTTGAGCAGAACGACGGCGGTCGTGCCGTCCACATCGTAGTCGCCGTAGAGCAGCACCGGCTCACGCGCGGCGATGGCTTGCTCCAACCGGGCAACAGCTTCAGACATACCCAGCATCAGAAAGGGATCGTGCAGGTGGGAGGCTTCAGGGTTGAGGAAGGCAAAGGCCTCGGCCGCCTGGACGACGCCGCGGGCCACCAGCAATTCCGCCAGCACTTGCGGCAGGCGGGCGGCCTTGGCCAGCGCGGCAGCCTCGTCCGGATGCGGCTCGGCAAACTTCCATCGCTGCCGGGGCAAATTCCGCGGCGAACCCTGCGCGGAACTTATCCCGGCGCCATCGGTGCTTACACAGCCCACCAGGGTTACTCGTCCTCGTCTTCGTGCTCGTGATCGTGATCGCCGATGACGATTTCATTGAAGGTTTCAATGTCGTCCAGAAGCGCCTGGAAGCGCTCATACCACTCGGTGGTGGTCTCGTGCAGGAAGACCAGGCCCTGATAGACGAAGCCCAACTGGATATAGCCAAGATTGCCGGCGTACTTGCGCAGCCATTGCGCCTCCACCAGTTCCGTGGCTTCTTCGTCGGGGAAGTTCATCTCCCCGGCTTCTTCGATCAGTTCGTCCAGTTCCTCGGGCTCCAGCGTCATCTCGCTGAAGGTGACAAAGGGAGCGCCAACGTGCTTGGCCATCTCCACAAAGTCTTTCCATGCGTCGGGGTTGTCAGCGCCCTCCCACACGATGGAGGGAATGTCCTCGGTGATGTAGCCGGGAAGGCGTTTCAGGCCATGGCCCTCGATAAAGGCCACCATGTCGTCTTTCAGAGAGAGTAGGTTGTCTGTGCTCATAGTCAAGATCCTATTTTCGCAGACGCGGGCGGGGGGTGCGCGGCGCGACTGTGGAAACTTTGCATCCGGGGGATGGAGATAGGGTCAAGGCGTTACTCTGGATACATATTGGAGCCAGGAGAAACTGCGCATGCCCGCATTTGAGCGTCACGTCTTTGTCTGCTGCAACGCGCGCCCCAAAGGTGCGCCGCGTCCATCCTGCACTTCCAATGGAACCAGTGATCTGTACGCCGAGCTGCATCGACGGGTCAAGGCGGCCGGGCTGAGCGGCCGGGTGCGCATCAACAAGTCCGGCTGCCTGGACCAGTGCGAGCATGGCCCGATGGTGGTGGTCTACCCCGAGGCGGTCTGGTACGGCAATGTTCAACCGGGGGACGCGGCGGCGATTGTGGAAGAGCATCTGATTGCCGGGCGGCCGGTTGAGAGGCTGCGTGTCGCAGAGGAATGCCTGAATAGTAAAAGCTGCCCGCATCGGGGGTAAATCGCCGAGCGTTCCCTATGTGAAAGGCTCTGAGAATTTGCGTTAACCTACAGCGCACAGTTATGGTCCTGGTGTATTCTGCTCCTGTCTGAAACAGACAGAAGGATTGAGCGACAAAGCACACAGCGCGCTCAGAAGGAGCTTCCCAAATGAAACAGGCCAGCATTATTAGTGCAACGATTCTGTCATTGCTCTTCGGAACCGCAACCATTGCCATCGCCCAGCACGATCAGCAGGGACCGGGAAAAGACCGGGGCAATTCGCAACCTGCAAAACAATCCCAACAAGCGCGGCCCGCGCAGCAATCTCAACAGGCTCGCCCCGCGCAGCAAACGCAACAGGCTCGCCCCGCGCAGCAAACGCATCAGCAGCAGACTGCCAGACCTGCGCAAAATCAGGCAAGACCGCAACAGAGTTTTGGCGGCGCCTATCATGGCGGCGTCCAGGCGAACGGCCCCATGTACGGCGGCGTCCACCACAGCGGTGTTCCGCAACACCAGGAGCAGGTGCGCAATGGCTTTGGTCAATCGCGCGCCGGTTCGTGGAATAACGAACATCGGAGCTGGGGGCAGCGCGGCGGCTATAACGGCTACCGGATTCCCGACGCCCGCTTCAGGCTCTACTTCGGCCGGGATCACTTCTTCCGCATCTACGGCCTTCCCTTGGTCTTCGTAGGCGGACAGCCGCGCTTCCAGTACGACGGATACTGGGTCACGATCGTTGATCCGTGGCCGGAATCCTGGGGACCGAACTGGTACGAATCCGACGATGTGTATCTTGACAACACCGGCGATGGGTACTATCTGTATGACCGCAATTACCCTGATTTCCCAATCGCTGTAACAGTTTCGTTTTAATTGAGCATGAGGTTTGCTCCTTGAGCGGGCTCAGAAGACCAAGAGTCCGCTCAAGGGCGGCAGCCGGCGTATTCTCTCCATCTGGAAACCCAACCCCGACAACTCAACAAAACTCAACCCTGAGTCTTCCACGAGGATCTTCAGGGTGCGTGTCAACGCTTTCCGTAGATGCACTACGGGGAGCCGGAAGTTGAACTACACGGAGGAATTCATCCATGAAAATCACTCGACTCACTTTCGCGGCGCTCGCTTTTTCACTAGGAGCGTCCACCCTGCTCATGGCCCAGAACGGGCCACCCCAGGACCGCCCACAGCCAGGATATGGTCAGGATCGCGGCGGTTGGGATACGCCTCCCCAGGAACTCCGGGAGGTTCAGCGCCAGGGCTTCCACGATGGCCTTGAAGCCGCCCGCAACGACTTTGAAAATCACAATCAACCGAATGTGGAGCGGAGAAGGGAATTCCGCCATCCCCCGGTTCCCCCACCCGCTCGCAACGACTACCGCGATGGCTTCCGCCGCGGCTACGAATCGGCCTTCTCTCACTTCCGTGAAGGAGTGGGGAGACCTCCCATGCCGATGGCCCAGAACGGGCCGCCCCAGGATCGCTCGGACCATGACCGCGGCGGTTGGGATGCGCCTCCCCAGGAGTTCCGGGAGGTTCAGCGCCAGGGCTTCCGCGATGGCCTCGAAGCCGCCCGTAACGACTTCGAGAACCACCATCATCCGAGTGTGGAACAGAGAAGGGAATTCCGCCACCCTCCGGTTCCTCCACCCGCTCGCGACGAATATCGCGATGGCTTCCGCCGCGGCTACGAATCGGCCTTCTCCCACTTCCGCGCCGACCGCGATCACCATTAATCTGCCTGCGCGCCCCACGGCTTCCCAGGTCTGGCTTTATGACCTGGGAAGCTGTTTTTTGCCCTGGGTTGAGGTATATGGAAATTCGGAAAGCTCTCGAAAATACTGGAAATTCGATTGATGAAAATCAAGGCTTGTTGAGTGAGCTTTGATATTTCAATTGCGAATGCGCCTTTGGCTATTGTTTGAAATTGATCCGGCTTACTTTCGTTACCCCTCACTCCTCATTTTTCCGCCCTCCGTGCCGATAAGCGCACCATGGAGGCTTCCATGGTGCGGGTTCGCATTCCGTTACTGCTTTGCATTGCGTTACTGGCCCCGGTGGCCGCGTCCGCTGCGGACAGCCCGGAACTGCGTTCTACTTCGACGACGGTGAGCGGAGTTTACGCGGTCACCTTCAATCTGAGCATTGTTTCCAGGCTGCCGACGGGGACCACGATCTCCTGCCGGGCGCAGCTCGTGCCGTCTTCGGGAGGGCAGACCCTGCTGAATCCGCGCCTTGCCGCGTTGCCGGCGAAGACGGCAACGCGGCTGACCATGATCACCGGTTCCACGGCCACCTGCGCGGCGGAGATCCCGTTTTCCTGGACGGCGGCCAGCGCGCGGGGAGGAGCCGTGTTGAACTACGAGATCGACGCGGTGAGCAGATCGGGGGATGCGCTCATTGCGCAGAAGACCCTTGGCGTGGCGCTTCCGGCTTCGGGCGGGAACACGAGCCTCAGCCTCTATCTGACCTTCTAAAGCGCGCATCGGAGCGCCAAGGTGTACAGGATGCGAACCGATGCGGTATCCTAAGCCTTAGCTTATGATTTTCTCCCGCGATTACATCGGGTATCTGGCCCGCCGAACTGTCAAGCATCTCATCGATGTCAAGATGATCACCACCAGTGACTTGAAGGGGACCGAAGCGCGCGTCCATGATGGGCTGATCGAGGAATTGTCGCTTGAAGACCGCATTAACGAGGAGGTGCGCGTGATTCTGGACACGTACTCCGAGGAGATGCGCAAGACTGGCGCGCAATACGCTGAGATGTTCAAAAAAGTGAAGACCGAGCTGTCGAAGAAATACAAGGCGGTGCTATGAGAGTCAGCCCCGACAAGCTCAACAAGCTGGCCCACACCGTGGCAGACACCCTGGCCGAGATCGATGAGGTCGGCTTCCTTGAGGATCGCAATACCATCCGCCAAGAGGCCCGCAAGGTGCTGACGGCCCTGCTCACCCAGGAGGCCGCAATCGACGAAGCCGCCCGCAAGAAGATCGCCTCCCAGCGCAAGATCATCCTCGAAGGCTCCCAGGAGTGGGAGATCCTCTACCGCAAGTACTACAACGACGAAGTCCGCAAGCTGGGAATCTGAAGCTGCGGTGCATGGCCTGGGTTGCCTTTGGCAGCAAGCCGGATTTTTGTTAGAGTAAGTGAGTGGCCGGTGACGGCTACCCCTCCAAGTGTGTGGCGCTATCGTCTAGGGGTTAGGACGTGAGATTCTCAATCTTAAAACCCGGGTTCAATTCCCGGTAGCGCTACCAGATTCCTTCCTTTTCTTCCCGAAAATCCTCTTCATGCGGTCTTCAGAGCCGCGCAGTTTCACAGGTTGCGTGTTTCTGTGCAGCGGGGCTGCGTAAGTTATTCATATTGAGATGGTTAGGT
>Ga0224529_1000239_pt1 | contig 43626 bp, 37 predicted proteins | sample CBST50metaG_FD_179893 | JGI IMG/M metagenome (GOLD analysis project Ga0224529, IMG submission 179893) | Peat soil microbial communities from Stordalen Mire, Sweden - C.B.S.T50 | ecosystem: Environmental > Terrestrial > Soil > Wetlands > Peat | place: Sweden: Norrbotten County, Stordalen Mire...
GGCCGAAAACTGCTCCAGGGTATCTTCACAGGACATCGTAAAACCCTCCTGCAAGGGTCTCGCTTCAAGCCTTCATACCAGAAGTATCACCGCTGCTCCGGCGCAATTCCAAATGCGATTGCCCTGGGTGAAGACATCAGAACGGCCAACATTTTGAATACGATATGCTCTGGCGGAGAAGACAACCACGTACATCTCCTCGCTTACGATTGTCTTTCCTGATGTGACTTCGCGAAGGTTTCAGCAAAGGACCCGTCTGGTGATGTCGCTGGCCAGCCTACAATGACCAAGAACACATCAAGGACGAAGAGCGCAATGGCAACGTCGTTGAAAAGCGTCGCAAGTCGCATAGTTGGCAACAGTTGATTGGCAGCCCAAAAGAGAAAGGCAACTGCCAGCATGATCGCCTTAACAAATTCCATGCGCGCGGGCCGACGTGCACACTGATAGACGATATATGCGAACGCGATCATGGCAAGTGGAAATGCTCCGAGATAGTTATGAGATATGGCAGAAAACAGGCGCGGAAACGCGTCCCATGTGAGCAGCACTGCGACGCTTGCCAGCGTGACCACACCGAGAATCACCGGAAGGACCCTGTGGGTCCGGCTAAGACGAATGTACATAGTTCATTATTGGCCACCCCGCAGAAGGAAACCATAAAGCGGCTCAAAAAAAGGAAAATGGACGTTCTGAGGTATCCAAAGCCTACGAAGACAGTTCATTGAACCGGTAACCAACATAAGCATCTGTCAACAAATACTGCGGATTCTTTGGGTCGTCTTCGATTTTTTTACGAAGTTGGCGAACAAATGTGCGTAGGTATTCCAATTCGTTTCCATACTCCGGGCCCCACACAGATTTCAACAATCTGGCGTGTGGAATAGGCTCGCCGGCGTGCATTGCCCGGCGTGGAACTGAAGGTAACGGCGCTGCGCAGGGCCACTTTGCGGGTGCAAGGTGTTTCCGTATCAAAAAACGCCGCCTCCCAGTCTTTGGCGACGCGGCTTGAGAACTCTTGCCCTTTGCCACATCGTTCGGCGACCCGATCGGAACCGGCGACCGGCTTGTCGCCGCCCACCAAGCCAGAGAACTCATCCAGCGGCAGATCGACTCCGTGCGGGTCAAGGGCGCGCTTGTAGAGAGTGGCCGCCGAAGCGTTGAACCAGACTCGCGGCGGGTTTTCAAGCCCGGCAATCACCCGGTGAAGCAGCAGTGTGCTCCCGATGCGGGAGTTGTAGATGGATTGCCGGTTGGCCTCGGTGTAGCGGCAGTTTACGCTGCGCCCGGCCAGGTTGATGCAGACGTCGGCGCCTTCCAGGGTCTCGGTCCAGGGGCCAGTGTGCGCGCCGTCCCAGTGAACCGTCTGCCAGGGCGCGGCATAGGGGCCGCGGGTCAGCACGGTCACATGATCTCCGCGCTGCTGAAAGTGGCGCGCCAGCATCTGGCCTACTTGTCCGCTGCCGCCGGGCAGCACGATGCGCAGCGGACGCGGACTCAAGGCTGAGAGAATCTGCATGGATTCAGCGTACAGCGTTCGCTAGAACTCGAAGCGCATTCCCAACTGGATGCGGCGAGGCGGGGAGACCGCGGTGACCTCGCGGTAGGATGCGGATGTCACCACCGTGTCGATACCGCTATCGTTCACGTGGTTGAGCATGTTGAACGCGCCGGCGGAGAAGCCCAGCCGAGGCGCGTCCTCGTCCTTGTTCGGCGTGATGGCAAAATCGTGGCCCCAGCGCAGGTCCAGGTCCACATAGGAGGGGTTGGTCTGGGAGTTGCGGCCCACGCCAGCAGGCCGGGTGTTGAACAGGCCGTCGCCGTAGGCGTCCGTGCCGGTCACCTCGGTCCAGGGCGTGCCGGTGTTGGCAAAGATGCCCGCCGACAGGTTGAACACACTCTCCGGCTGGAACATGGCATACATGCCCAGCCGGTGACGGCGGTCGAAGCTGGCGTTGGACCACTCGTCGTTGGGGGCGTACTGGTTTTGCGGAAACCAGCCGATTCCGTTGGTGTTGGCCTCGTAATGGGACCAGGTATAGCGCCCGAATCCGGTGAAATATTTGTTCAGCCGGCCGCGATAGGAGACATCCATGCCGTCGCCCTCCCAGAAGCCCGACGACTGCATCTGGCGGATGCGGCCAAAGGCCGGATTGGGCCGCAGGGTGTAACCCGATTGCGGTGTGGGCGCATTGATGTCTACAGAACGGAAGCTGTCGATGCCCCGCGCCGAGTAGGCGCTGATGACGCCAGTCGCGCGTTCACCCAACTTCCGTTCGATGGAGAGGCCGTACTGAATCTGATAGGGAATTTTAGCGTTGGGGGCAAGTTCCGCCAGGTTCGGCGGCTGGGCGGCGACCGTCATGCATTCGCTGATCGGCACGCAGCCCGAGGCCGGCAGTAGCGCGGGATCGAGCGACAGAACCACCGACCGGCGGCGCGCATTCTCATAGCGCACCAGGTCCAGCAGCGGCCCCGATCCAAAGCGGTCATAGTAGATGCCGCCGCCGCCGCGAACCACGGTTTCGCTGTCCTCGTCGAGCATCCACGCAAAGGAGACGCGCGGAGAAAAGCCCAGCCGCCGCGTAGCCAGAAGATTTTGCCAGTCGTAGCGCAGGCCGGGGGTAATGGAGAACCGGCTGTTTATCTTGAACTGGTCTTGCACAAAGGCGCCCATCTCCTGCTGGTGATAGACAAAATGCACGTCGCCTGTGTTCTGAGAGAAGGCGGAGGGCAGGTTGGCGGTGTAATTCTGAAGCGCCGTTTGCAACACCGTGATGCCGTCGGAGGCCAGAGTGGGGCCAAAGGTATAGGTTCCCAGTTCGTTGGTGTTGTCGTCGTAGGCGCGGCGGCCAATGTGGGGCGTGCCTGCGCCGAACTTGATCAGATGGCGTCCGCGAGTCCAGGTGGCCATGTCGTAAACGCGGAAGTTGTATTCAGTGCCGAATGAGTCGTTCTGCGCCGAACCGGCAAGAAAATCTCCGGCCACGCTGATGCGCGGGCCCTCCGCAATATTGCTGCTGCTGCTGGAGTCGTGCTCGGCCACCACGGAAACCTGGTTCAAGAGGACGGCGGAGAGGTTTGAATCCAGGTGGGCTACCGTGTCGTCCTCGCGGTATTCGTTGTTATATCCGGCTGTGGCCAGCGTCTGCCCGCCCACGCCCTGGTTCTGGCCGGTCCAATCCTGGTAGCTGTACTGCACATAGCCTGAGTGCCGGTCGCCGAACTGGTGCGCGCCGCGCACGCTGAATTCTGTGTCGCGGGTGGGCGCGGGGACATTGGCCTGGAATGCGCCCGTGGGGTTGGCGGCCGTGGGCACAATGCTCGCGCTCACTACCTGGTCCAGATCCTCCTCGGCACGGTTGAAGGATGCGAGAAAGCTGCTGTTCTTCGCGTGGGGAATCGGCCCGGTCACGTGGCCCTCGTAGACGCGCCGCTGCTCGAAGGGTTTGGAGGGCGCGAGAGCGTTCTGCGCATTCATTGCCGAGTCGCGAAAGATGAAGTTGAACTGACCGTGGTAGTGGTCGGCGGAGGACTTGGTGATGATCTCCATTTGCCCGCGGCCAGGATAGTAGTACTGGGCCGAATAGGGATCCTGGTTGATGCGGACCTCCTGCACGGCTGAAGCGGAGACGGTGGCCCGGTTAGCCTCGACGCCATCCACCATCAGGCCGGTTCCGCCGGTTGCGGCCGCGCTTGAGTCGAGAAAGGCGCCCATTGCGCTGACGTAGTCGTTGTCGAAGATGGGCAGCGACTTCAGGTCGTGCGAACTCAGCACCGAGGTGTCGCGATTCTCTTCCGGCGCGGTTAGATCCTCGTTGTTCTCAGCGCTCACCCGCACATTGGTGGACAGCGACGCAATGGGAAGAACAATACGCAGCGGTACGGCCAAGGTGGAAGCTGCCGAAGCGGATGCAATCGAAGCTGCCGGTGCGGCAATCACCACCGGCGTCTTAACGGTTCCAAATCCCGGATCGGAGACCACCAGGGTATAGCTGCCGGCGTGCGGCGCAACCATCTGAAAGTTGCCGTCGCCGTCGGAGTGAATGCTACCGGCGACAGATCCGTTTGTATCGACAAGATCAACTTCGGCGCCGGGAACGATGGCTCCCGTTGGATCGGCCACCACGCCGTGCAAGGCTGGTGCCGCAGGCTGCGCCGGAGAAGACGAGTTGCTCGCCAAAGCGGCGGAAGGCATAAGCAGGATAAGTGCCAGAGCATAAGAGCGCATGATGTAAATCTCCAAGGCAAACACAAGGTAAAACAAAAAGAAAGACCGTTCTACTCGAAAGACGATACTCCTACTGGGGCCGCAGCAGTTGTCTGCGCCTTCCGCACGGAGTCCGTACATGAAATGAACGCAGCCGCGGTCTGAAACGCTCATTGCGGTGAACCCGGTGGCTCATGCGGCAGAATTTTACGAGCGGCTGCGCGGCGCACCGATTCGAGCGCGGCGCTGCACTGCATGAACCTTGCCTGCTATCGTCTTTAGTCGATTTTCGCAGGACTGAGTGCCGCCGTCCAGTCCGCGGCGCTGTCCACCAGGATGTCGGGCGGGGTCTCCATCAGGTTTTGCGGCCCGAAGCCGAAGGCGCAGCCGACGCTCCACACACCGGCATTGCGTGCCGTCTGCACGTCCACCTTGCTGTCGCCGATCATCACCGTTTCTTCAGGGCGCGCTCCGGTCTCCTGCATCAACGAGCGCAGGCCGAAGGGATCGGGCTTTTTCACCGGAAAGCTGTCGCCGCCGTAGATGTGCAGAAAGCAGTCCGCCATGCCCAGCCCTTCGCAGATGCCGCGGGCCGGGCGAACCGGCTTGTTGGTCAGCACCGCCATGGTCCTTGGCGTTCCGCCGGGCAGATCGTGCAGGCCGCGCAGCGCCTTGAGCGCCTCCACAACCCCATCGTAGGCGTAGGTGAAGTCCAGCTTGTGTTCGCGATAGTAGTCGAGGAAGAAAGCGTAAGCCGTGCTTTGCAAAGCCTCTTCCACCTGGTCCACCGGGATGTTCTTGCTGCGGGCCAGGGCGCGGCGCATCAGCATCGGCGCACCATTGCCCACATAGCCGGCAATCACCGGATCCTCAAGCGGCTCGCGCCCCACGTGGCCCAGAGCTGCGTTCACGCTGTTGCACAAATCCTGCGCGGAGTCGATCAGTGTGCCATCCAGATCGAAAACCAGAAGTTTAAGCCATTCGACGGGAATCTGACGAAAAACCTTAAGCATGGTTCCAGTTTACCGGGCGCCAGCCAGCGGCAGGACCATCAGTTGGGAATGGAAGCGCAAGGGAAAAAGGCAGGCGAAGCCTTCCCGTGGAGCGTTGCAAGCCTCGCCTGAGGAAGAAACCTGTGAACCGGCCGGGAAAACAGTCCGGCCGGCGCTAGTGAATACGAATGTCGCCCGAGCCGGTTTCGATGACCACCGTGGGGCCGCCGCCGTTCAATTTGCCGGTCACATGATGCTTGTCTGAAGCCCCCTGCGTCAGCATCTCGCGGTCGGAGTGAATGCTGCCCGAACCGGTGGAGGCGTCCAGCGTGAGCGCGGCGTTGCCGGCCCAGAACTCGACGCTGCCCGAGCCGGTCTCAAGATGCCAGGGTGAAGTCGGCGCTCCGCCCGCCTTGATGTCGCCCGAGCCGGTGCCGGCGCGCAGGCCGCCGCGCAGGTTGCGCAGTTCGATGTTGCCCGAGCCGGTTTCGGCCTTCACGTCGCCCTGGCCGGTCTGCTCGGCATAGATGTTGCCGGAGCCGGTGCTCACCGAAAACCCGCCTTGCAGACCGGTGGCATGAATATTGCCCGACCCCGTGCTCAGCTTGGCGTTTGCGCCAATGCCGTCGTCCTGCACGTTGCCGGAACCTGAAGCGGCATCGAGAAAAGCGTCCGCCGGGGCCTCGATCTCATAATCGATGCTGATATTGCGCAGGTTTTCGTGGCGCGCGCCAATGCGGATGATGTTGCCGGTCTGCTCGATGGGAGGATTGGCCGCAATCTCCCGCACCCGCTGCTCGCTGCCGCCCCAACCAGACTTGACCCTGCCGTAGATATGCACCCGGTTGCCGGAGCCGCGCGTCAGGTGGATGTTGCCCGCACCGGTCGCCACCGAAAGATCCACTCGTCCGCTGGTTGAAAGGTTGCGTTCAAAGGTAGCCTCTGAGGCCAGCACCGGAACCGAGACCAGCGCCAAGGCCGCCGTTACCAGAAGAAGATGCTTCATTGTCTTCCTTTCGTAGGGAATAGGGATTAGGGGCTAGGGGTTAGGGATTAGGAAAAGCCGGCTCGGGCTGAAGTACAAGCCTGGGCGCTTTCTCGTTCCCTGTTCCCTTTGATCTTCAGTTCCCTGCCTGCGGTTGCCGATGCTCTCGCGCACCATTGTCACCCGCTGGCCCTTCATACGCAACCCACCGCGCTGCGGTTCCATAGCGCTGGCGCGGCAACCGCCCCCTGATCACTAACCCCTGATCCCTGGTCAATGCTATTCTCCAGAGCGAGATGCACGGTCTCCCGCTGCTGCAATTCGTCGCCGTGGCCATGCTCATCCTGGCCAACGCCTTTTTTGTGGCTGCTGAGTTCGCTCTGGTCAGCATCCGCGATACGCGCATCGAGCAGATGCTTGCCGCGGGCGTTCCCGGAGCCCGCGCCGTCCGCCGTTTGCAGCGCGACCTCGACGACTTTCTGCCAGCCGTGCAGCTTGGCGTTACGCTCTGTTCGCTGGCCCTGGGCTGGATCGGCGAACCCCTGGCGGCGGGAGTTTTTCTGGGTTGGTTCGGCGCAGTGCCCCTGACGCAAGCTCATGCCGGGGCCTATGCCCACATGGCCGCGGTGACCGCCCTGGTCCTCGGGTTTTGCCTCATCACTTACCTGCATGTGGTGGTGGGCGAACTGGTGCCCAAGTCGCTGGCGCTGCGGCGGTCAGAGGCCCTGGCCGTTGCCGTGGCGCCCACCATGCTGCTGTTCATGGCCGTGGCCCGGCCGGCGGTGCGGCTGCTGAGCGGCTCGGCCGCCGCGGTGCTGCGCGGCTTCGATATTCCCATGACCGAACGCGCCCAGGTCCACTCGCCCGAGGAACTCAAGCTCATCGCCACCGCCGCCCGCCGCATGGGCGTGCTGCCCCAGTTCCAGGAGACGCTGATTCACCGCACCCTGGAGCTGGACGACGTCTGCATCCGCGAAATCATGACCCCCAGGCAGAAGATATTCTCCCTGCCCTCCAACATGCTGCTTGATGAAGCCAGCGCCAAGGTCATTGATCACCACCACTCCCGCGTGCCGGTCTACGACGAAACCCACGGCCCGGAGCACATCGTGGGCGTCGTCTACTCCAAGGATCTGGCCCGCCTGATGTACTTCCGCCCTGCCGCGCAGCGAATGCCAATCCAGCGCCCATCTGCGCCGCCGCAAAAGCCGGGCGCCCCAGGTCTTGCTTCTGAGAGCTGGGAAAGCATGAACTCAAGGCCGGCCGGCGCCCGCTCCCCCGCCACTCCCTTCATCGAACTCAAGCTCGCCCAGGTCATGCGCGACGTGCTGGTCGTGCCGGAAACCAAGAGCATCCTCGACCTGATCCGCGACTTCCAGCATCGCCGCCGCCACATGGCCATCGTGGTGGACGAATACGGCTCGACCGTGGGCCTGGTCACCGCCGAAGACGCAATCGAGCAGTTGACCGGCGAGTTGGAGGACGAGTTCGACCACCCCGCTCTGCCCGCACTCACCACCGCCAGCGGCGCGCTGCTGATGGATGGCGGCGTCAACCTGCGCGACCTGGAAACCCAGATGCAGTGGCAACTGCCCCGCGAAGGCGGCGTAGAAACCCTGGCCGGCTTCCTGCTGATGCGCCTCGGCCACATCCCCAGAGACGGCGAAAGCGTGGACTTCAAAGGCCGCCGCTTCACCGTCGCCGAGATGGATGGCCGCCGCATCGGCAAAATCCGCGTGGAACCGGCGGAGGAAGAACTGCCCGCATCAAAGTAAAACGCAATCGGTCTTTCGCTCAATCTTCGCCATCTCACGTATAATGCCCCCATGAACTTTCAACTGGTGACGAGCTATAAGCCGAGGGGAGACCAGCCGCGGGCGATTGCCGAGCTGATGGACGGGCTGGCGGCGGGCGAGCGGCACCAGGTGCTGTTGGGCGTGACCGGATCGGGCAAGACCTTCACCATGGCCAAGGTCATCGAGCAGTCCAACCGGCCGGCGCTGATCCTGGCGCACAATAAGACGTTGGCGGCGCAGCTTTATCACGAGTTCAAGCAGTTCTTCCCCAACAATTCCCGGGCCTCAAAGACGAGACCCGGGGCACCCCAAGTAGTGGTAAGTTAACATCCGTGAGACCCGGGCCGCCCGCCGATGAGCGAGATGCCGGGCGCTGGGCCGCCGGTCTCCGCCTTCCGCCGCTTTCCTAATCGTGGCTTCGCCTGATCTGCGGCTCACTTCCTGAGTTTGCGCACGGTGAATGTGAGAGGCACGAACCTTTCTGGACCTACACGATCCAATCGCCGTTCCCGTAGGTATGCCAACGCCTCTGACGTGATGTAAGACGCGGCTAAATCTTCGGGTATATACGATTCCTCGAACTGGAGGGCGTTCAGGCGCTCCTGCATAAGGTCTTCGATTGCCCCTGGAAAGTGCTCTTCGAGAAACTCGCGGCACTTGCAGACGTGGCAGTAGCCTTTTCCAACTGGTTTACCGACGAGTTCCGGTGCCCCAGGGGCTTCGGCGATGATGGCATTGGGATTGCAACGGCATTCCTGAAAAGCCATGTCGAGCAGCACATTGCGCACAATTAAGAGTTTTTCTTGCTGCGACATTAATTCCCTTAGTAAATATGCGATCAAAAGGCAACCAAGGAAGAATACAAATACCCCACCCGGGTTTAAGTCTGGGTCTGCCAAACAGAGAAAGAAAACGGCGACAATAACGACGCAAACCCAAAAGAAACCTTTATTCTTGTCTATCCACAACTTTACACGCGCCGCTACCCCTTTTTTCTCTTCAGAGACCACCTGCAGCCTCCCTTGATCTTTTGTGCCGGCGCTACCCCGCTCTGGCAACCAGGGACAAAATTCTTTTCGGCATTGCAAGATTAATCGGGAGCAGCCCATCAGTCAACCGGCGGAGCCCAGCGAATGCGCCTCGGTGCGACCCCGGTCCCCAAATGCGAGGGCTCCTTCGGCTTCGCTTATGACCGGCTCTGGGGTACCCAGCGTTCATATGGAGTGGAAGTTCAGATATGGGCACAATTTTTCGTCGAGGATGCCAATACAATCCTTGATCCATATCTTGTCTTCGATCAGCTGCGCCCTAGCCTCTTGAGATACGTCCCCGAGGGGCTCTATCCCACTCTTGGATACCCTAACGCGAGCGGCACGCTCGTTGTAATCTCGAAGAAAGTCGTAAACTCCCGATTCTTTTGGGAACAGAAACTTCGACTCACAAAATGCCTTCAGAAACGGCACGTACAGCACAGCCAGCTTAGACTCATCCTGCCATTCGAGCAGTGCCAAATGGAAATCGAGCACCCGTAGGTAGATTTCGAATCGACGTTGATAGAGATCGAACCGAAGTTTCTCTCGGTTAGTCCTCCATTGTTGTCTGCTGATCCTGGCTACATAGATGGCGACGATAACTGTGGCAACTGCTGTCACAATTGGCACAATTCGGACAATCAGTTCAATCCAGCAATTCATGATTGAGCTCACATCACCCTCAGAATTTATTCACGGCCAGCATATCACACCTTCGCTCATTATTCGCTTCTCTGCTAAAATGTACCTCATGGACTTTCAACTGGTGACGAGCTACAAGCCGAGGGGAGACCAGCCGCGGGCGATTGCCGAGCTGATGGACGGGCTGGCGGCGGGCGAGCGGCACCAGGTGCTGTTGGGCGTGACCGGGTCGGGCAAGACCTTCACCATGGCCAAGGTCATCGAGCAGTCCAACCGGCCGGCGCTGATTCTGGCGCACAACAAGACGCTGGCGGCGCAGCTCTATCACGAGTTCAAGCAGTTCTTCCCCAACAATGCGGTCGAATACTTCGTCAGCTACTACGACTATTACCAGCCGGAAGCCTACATTCCGGCCGGCGACTTGTATATCGAAAAGGAGGCCACGATCAACGAAGAGCTGGACAAGCTGCGCCTCTCGGCCACGCGGAGCCTCTTCGAGCGGCGCGACTCGATCATTGTCAGTTCGGTAAGCTGCATCTATGGCCTGGGCTCGCCGGAGGCTTACTACGGCATGTTACTGCTGCTGGAAAAAGGCCAGCGCATCAGCCGCAAAGACATTACGCGGCGGCTGGTGGAGATACTCTACGAGCGCAACGACACGGACTTCCGGCGCGGAACTTTCAGAGTACGCGGCGACGTGATCGAGGTCTTCCCCACCTACGACGAAACGGCCTACCGCATTGAACTTTTCGGCGACGAAATTGAGTCGCTCTCGCAGATCGATCCGCTCTTCGGCACCGTGAAGCAGAAATATGCGCGCCTGCCCATCTATCCCAAGAGCCACTACGTGGTGCAGCCGGAACGCAAAGCCGAAGCCGTTGAAACCATTGTGGCCGAGCTGAACGAGCGGGTAGCCGAGTTGGAGGCGCAAGGGCGCATGGTGGAGGCGCAGCGAATTCATCAGCGCACGCGCTTCGATCTGGAAATGATCAAGTCCATGGGCTACTGCCACGGAATCGAAAACTATTCCAGGCACTTTTCCGGCAGGCTGCCGGGCGAGGCTCCGCCTACGCTGCTGGACTACTTTCCCCGCGATTTTCTGCTCTTTGTGGACGAGAGCCACGCGACGATTCCGCAGGTGCATGGCATGTGGTTCGGCGACCGCAGCCGCAAGCAGAACCTGGTGGACTACGGATTCCGGCTGCCCTCGGCCATGGACAACCGTCCGCTGAAATTCGAGGAGTTCGAGAACCGCATCCATCAGACGATCTACGTTTCGGCCACACCGGGGCCGTATGAGCTGACGCAAGCGGCTGGGGTGGTGGTGGAGCAGGTGATCCGTCCCACGGGTCTCGTGGACCCGGAAGTGGAGATTCGCCCGGTGAAGGGCCAGATCGACGACCTGCTTGCGGAGATTCGCGACCGCGCCAAGCGGAACGAGCGGGTGCTGGTGACCACGCTGACCAAGCGCATGGCCGAGGATTTGGCCGGCTACTACACCGAAGTGGGCGTGCGCTGCCGCTATTTGCACTCGGAGATTGAGACGCTGGAGCGGGTAAAGCTGCTGGCCGGGCTGCGCAAAGGCGAGTTCGACGTGCTGATCGGCATCAACCTGCTGCGTGAAGGACTGGATTTGCCTGAGGTTTCGCTGGTGGCCATTCTGGACGCGGACAAGGAGGGCTTTTTGCGCTCCGCCGGGTCTCTGATCCAGACCATGGGCCGCGCGGCGCGCCATCTGGAAGGCAAGGCGATCCTCTACGCCGACCGCATCACCGACTCCATGCGCCGGGCAATGGACGAGACGGACCGGCGGCGAACTGTCCAGCGGGCCTATAACGAGGAGCACGGCATCACGCCGCAGTCGATCGTCAACACAATGGACATGGGGCTGGCCGAGATTCTCAAGGCCGAGTACGGCGACGTGGCCGAGGAAGAGACGGCGGGGCTGCCGGAGTTCACTTCACAGGCCGAACTCGACGCCTTTATCTCCAAGCTGGAGACGGAGATGCGCGAGGCGGCAAAGAAATTCGAGTTCGAAAAGGCTGCCCGGATGCGCGACAGCATCAAGGAGTTGCGCGAAAAAGAGTTTCTCTTCAGATAAAGCGATTCGTTGATGCGCGGAACCCGCCCTGCGCGGGCAACCGAATCGGCCTGACCCTCATCTGAGTTGCTTAGTAAGTAAATAACGCCGTCAGGCTCACCCCCAGCGGGCCGCGCAGGATTCAGGGACAGTGGCGACAATTTTGTTAGTGGAAAACGATCCTCTCCAGGAGTTTCTGCGCAAGTCTATCCTGGAGCGGCGATTCGCCGACGTGCAGAGGGTTGGCGATGCGGCTGAGGCGCTCTGCCTGGTCGAGCAGCCCCACTTTGCCGTGAATCTTGGCCTGGTGATCTCTGGCCACCACATGCCGGGGATCGGCGGTCCTGCATTTGTGGCAGAGCTTCATGCGCGTATGCCCGCGCTCCAGGTGCTGGTGCTCGGCGGCGCTGGGGAGACTCCAGCAGACTACTCCGGGCCAGGCGTGTGTTTCCACCCCCGGCCAATCGAAACCGAAGAGTTGCTCGCCCTGGCCAGCCATATGCTTGCGCAGTACGAATGCAACGCCGCCTGACGCGCAGCTTCCCTCCACGCTCCCTCCTTCGATTCTCTGCTTATTGATTAAGCCCTGAAGGATTACATCACCACAGAACTGTCATTCTGAGCGGAGCGCAGCGAAGTCGAAGAACCTGCGGTTGCTTTTGCTCTGCGCCGTCAACCCAATAGGGCCGGATCAATAATGTGAGGCAGATCACAGGCTCAAGGCCTATGATGGATTGAGAATTCCCTCGCTGGGAAGCCATCAAGCTCCCCGCCTGCGTGCGAGAATCATCGTGGAGTAAGAATGGCAGCCTTCGGTAGTTTTGCTCTTCTCATCGCTTTGGCGCTGGCCGCCTACAATCTGCTGGCAGGGGCGCTTGCGTTGCGTCTGATTGCCACCAGGCAACCGGCCCGCATCTCTCCCGAACGGCTGGCCGATACGGCGCGGCGGGCGGGAATCGCCGGTTTTGTGGCCGTAACCGCGGCCGCTTTCGCCCTGGTCTGGTCAGTCTTTGCCAACGACTTTTCAATCACTTACATCATGGAGCACTCCAACCGCGCACTGCCCGCCGCGTATAAATTCTCCGCGTTGTGGAGTGGGCAGGAGGGTTCGCTGCTGCTGTGGGCGTGGTTGCTGGGGACGTATGGGTTCGTTCTGCGGCTGACCCACAAGACGGACGTAAAGCTCTACGCCTACGCGGGCACAATTCTGGCCGGAATCCAGGTCTTTTTCCTGCTGGTGCTGAATTTTGCCGCGCCGCCCTTCGCACTGTTTCAGGGAGCGATTCCCGAAGACGGCAACGGCCTGAATCCGCTGCTCCAGTACCCGGAGATGGTGATTCATCCGCCCATGCTCTACCTGGGCTATGTGGGCTTCTCGGTTCCCTTCGCCTTTGCGCTGGGCGCGCTGATGATGCGCTATCCCGGCGAAAAATGGATCAAGGTCACGCGCGTCTGGACCATGGTCACCTGGCTGTTTCTCACCTGCGGCATCTTCCTGGGCATGCACTGGGCCTACGCCGTGCTGGGCTGGGGCGGCTACTGGGGCTGGGATCCGGTGGAGAACGCCAGCTTCATGCCCTGGCTGACCGGAACCGCCTTTCTCCACTCCGTGATGATGCAGGAGAAGAAGGGCATGATGAAGAGCTGGAATGTGTGGCTCATCTTCTCCACCTTCCTGCTCACGCTGCTAGGCACCCTGCTGACCCGCGCCGGCCTGGTCAGTTCGGTACACGCCTTTGCGCAGTCCTCCATCGGCACCTGGTTCGTGGTCTTCATGGGGATCGTGCTGGCGGTCTGCATCTTTACCTACGTCTTGCAGCGCAGTCACTTACAGAGCGAACACCATCTGGAGTCGCTGGTCAGCCGCGAATCCAGTTTCCTGTTTAACAATCTGGTGCTGCTGACCGCCTGCTTTGTGATTTTGTGGGGAACGCTCTTCCCCATCCTCAGTGAATATGTGGTGGGGAACAAGGTTACGGTGGGCGCGCCGTTTTATAACCGGGTCGCGATTCCGATCGGCCTGTTTCTGCTGTTCTTGACCGGCGTTGGACCGCTGCTTCCGTGGCGGGCCACATCGTTCCGCAGCATTCGGCGCAACTTTGTGCTGCCGGTGATTGCGCTTTGGGCAACCGTGATTGTGTGCCTGGCCGTGGGCGTGCGGCCATGGAAGGACGGCGCCTTCGATCAGGGCAACTTCTACGCGCTGGTGGCTTTTGCGCTGGCCGCCGGAGTGATGACGGCAATTCTGTCGGAGTTCCTGCGCGGAGCCGGCGTTATCGCGCGGCAGACGAGGCGCAACATCTTTGTGGGCATCTGGCTGCTCACGCGCCGCAACACGCGGCGCTATGGCGGCTACATCATCCACATTGGCGTGGTGGTGATTGTGATCGGGCTGGCGGGCTCGGCCTTCAACCGCAACGTGGAAAGCGAAATGGCGCTCCACGACAGGATTTCCATCGGCCCCTATACGCTGGAGTGCGCCGGCTTTACGCAGGACTCGAACCTGAATTACAACTCAGAGTACGCACTGCTGGACGTCTACAAAGACGGAAAAAAGCAGTTCCAGATGACGCCGGAGAAGCGGGTTTACCTGGCCAGCGAACAGCCGCAAACCATGGTGGCCATTCACTCGGTTCCCAGTTGGGATCTCTACGTGGTGTATGAGGGGACAAACCCGGATTCAGGCCAGCCGATCATCAAGGCCTTCCTCAATCCGCTGGTGGGCTGGATCTGGGCCGGGCTGGTGGTGCTGGTCTTCGGCACGCTGGTGGCGCTGTTTCCCAGCCTGAAGCCGGCCGCGCAGAGGGGAGGCCAGTGATGAGGAATTTTCATGCTGCGCCTGAGAAGCAACCTTCCGGGGCTAAAGCCCACATCGAATTGCCTGGCTTTTTGCGGGGGTTGAAACCCCCGCCTCCCTCCGGAAATATTTCTTTTGCAGCCCAATCGAGATCATTCATTTTTTGGATGAAGACTGCGCAGGCGCTGCTGCTGGCCGTAGCCGTCTGCTTCTCGATGGGCGCCACGGATGCCAGTTCGCGCTTCAACGACCTGGGGCACAGGATGATGTGTACCTGCGGCTGCGCGCAACTGCTGGGCGAGTGCAACCACGTGGGCTGCCCTGAGAGCGGACGGGAGCGCAACGAACTGAGCGCGGCCATCGCCGCCGGCCTGAGCGACAAGGAGATTCTGGCGGCGTTCTCAGCAAAATATGGCGCCACCGTGCTGGCCGCGCCCACCACCCAGGGCTTCGACCTGGTGGCCTGGATTGCACCCTTTGCGGTCTTCGCCGCGGCGCTGCTGGGCACCATTCTGCTGGTTCGGCGCTGGGCGGGTGTGTCGGTGGGCAATACCAAGGCAACTGCGGGCCTCGATGCTGCAAACGAGGATCCGGCTGAACGGGCGCGCCGTGAAAAGATTCGTCGGGAAACCGGCAGCGACGGAGGTTTCTGAGCTATGACCAACCTGCAAGGCGAAGTGGCGGGCGCGCTGTTGACGCTGGCGCTGCTGTTTTATACCTTCTGGCCAGAGAACGTCTTTGCCAGCCAGCGCGAGAAGACGCGCCTCGATTACCTGTTGGAGCGCAAGGATCAGCTTTACGAGAACCTGCGCGACCTGAGCTTCGAGTACCGCGCCGGCAAGTATCCTGAAGAAGATTTCGTGGTCCAGCGCGCGCTGCTTGAAAACGAGACGGCGCAGTTAATGGCCGAAATCGAGCATTTGCAGCAGGGTTGAGAGGCCGTCTGGCGTTTCGCCTTCGCCCCATAACTGCTGTCATTCTGAGCGAGCAACAAAACAGGCTGTCATTCTGAGCGAGCGAAGCGAGTCGAAGAACCTGCGGTTGTTTTTAACTTCCTCCGATGACTAACTCAGGTAACTGACTCAACCACGACGCACCCATAGGATTCCACCAAGACCATGAAATCGACCCAGTTACTTCTTCGCACTTTTGCCTTGACCCTGCTGGCAACAGGCGCACTCACGCAGGCTGCCACCGTCACTGGCACGGTGACCGACAAGACCACCGGCAAGCCCGCAGCGGGCGATACCGTGGTGCTGGTGGACGTGCAGGCAGGCATGAATGAGGCGGCCCACGCCACCACCGACGCCCACGGACGCTATTCGCTGAAAGAGCCCGGCAACAATCCGTATCTGGTGCGAGTTACTCACCAGGGCGCCGGCTACTTCATCGCCGCGCCACAGGGCGGAGCGCAGGGTGATATCCCGGTCTATGACGTGGCCGCCAAGGTCCAGGGCGTCTCCATCGAGGCCGACGTAATTGAGGCGGAGACCGACGGCGGCCAGCTCAAAATAGCCGAGCGTTACTATGTCCATAACACCAGTTCGCCGCCGCTGACCCAGTGGAGCACGCGCTCCTTTGAGATTGTGCTGCCCGCCGGGGCGGTGGTGAGCAGCGTGGGCGCGCAGCGGCCCAGCGGCCTGCCCACCTCGGTCAAACTCGACCCGGACGGCCCCGCGGGCCACTACTCCTTCAACTTCCCCATCCAGCCGGACGAAGGCGAGAAGGACACGCTCTTCCAGATCAGCTATCAGGTGCCTTACAGCGGCGGCAAGTTCACCTTCGACTCCCAGGTGTCGCTGCCGGCCGATAACGTGGCCGTGCTGCTGCCCAAGAGCATGACCTTCACAGCGGGCTCTGGATCGGCCTTCAAATCCGTGGCGGAAGAGCCCGGCGTCATGACCTTCCTGGCCAAAAATGCGGTTCCCGGCAAGGTGCTCGAATTCACTCTCTCAGGCACAGGATCGATTCCCCGCGATGCACAGGGCAGCCAGGCCGGACAGCAGCCCGCGACGGACAACGGAACCCAATCGCAGGACGCGAGCGCGCCCGCCAGCCAACCCGGCGGCGGCATCGGCAACCCCATCGGCACCCCCGATCCGCTTTCAAAATACAAGTGGTGGATTCTGGGCGGCCTGGCGCTGCTGCTGGCGGCCGGAGCGGCCTTCCTGTTGCGCAAGCCGGCGACGGAAGGGGCAGTAGCCGCCGCAACTGAAGCGGGTGCGCTGGCGGCTGCTGTTGCACATTCCGGCGGAGCGGCTTACCCGCCCTTTGGCAGCACGGAGGGGAAGAATGCAGCCTTGCTCAATGCCCTGAAGGAAGAGCTGTTTGCTCTCGAAAGCGCGAAACTCTCCGGCACGCTGGCGCCGGGCGAATACGAAGAGGTAAAGGCGGCGCTGGAAACCGTGCTGAAGCGGGCGCTGAAACGCAGTTCCTAGCAGCCAGCCGCTGGCTTCTGACTGCTCTTCCATGTATGGAACATCGTTGCGCCCCAGGGCGTAGCATTGAATCCGACGGCTCTTGGCCTCCTCATCCCGCATATGCGGCGCACGGAGGCCGGACCGGATAAGCTGGCAACCAAGAGCCGGCAGCTAGAGGCCCGGAAAATGAACCTTTTCAAGACCACCATCCTTCTTACCGTACTCACGCTCGTTCTGGTTCTGGCCGGAATGTACTTCGGCGGCGAAGACGGCGCAATCATTGCTTTTGCCATTGCGGCAGCCATGAACTTCTTCAGCTACTTCTACTCTGACAAGCTGGCGCTGCGCATGTACCGTGCGCAACCGGTCACGCGGGAAGAGTTACCGCGCGTCTATGCGGTGGTGGAGCGGCTGACGGCAAAGGCCGGCATTCCGATGCCGAAGATTTATGTGATTCCCACCGAGTCGCCCAACGCCTTCGCCACCGGCCGCAATCCCAAGCACGCCTCGGTCGCCGTCACCCACGGCATTCTGGCGCTGCTCACCGACGACGAGTTGGAGGGCGTGCTGGCCCATGAGCTGGGCCATGTACGCAACCGCGACATCCTCACCAGTTCCATCGCCGCCACGCTGGCCGGAGCGATCACCATCCTGGCCCGCATGGCCTTCTGGTTTGTCGGCGGACGGCGGCGCAACGGCGGCTTCATCGGCATGATCGTGATGATGCTGCTGGCGCCGCTGGCTGCCATGCTGATTCAGTTGTGGGTCTCTCGCACCCGCGAGTACGAGGCCGACGCCTCCGGCGCGCACCTGACCGGCAACCCCTACGCACTGGCCAGCGCGCTGGAGAAAATCTCCTCCGTCAGCCGCCAGGTTCCGCTGCTGGCCTCGCCCAACTCGGCGCACATGTTCATCATTGCGCCGCTGCTCTCGGGGCAAACCTTCGCCAGCCTCTTCAGCACTCATCCGCCCGTCCAGAAGCGCATCGAGCGGCTGATCGGCAGAACGTCGGTGTTAGGAACAGGGATCAGGCAGTAGGGAGTAGGGAATAGATGGTCATAACTGAGCTTTCTCTTCGGTGCAGCCGGTGCAGCCACTTACGGCTCGCAACTGCTCTTCTTTGCTGGATAGCGGCAACGGGCGCCTATGCACAGGCTCCGAGTGCTTCAGCACCGCAGGCGCAGACTCAGCAGAGCAGCTTCAAAGGCTTCGATGTGATCTCTGTGAAGCAGAACAAGCGCGAAGACAGCGGCATGAGCATCAGCAACGCCCGTGGAACATTCAGCGTGACGAACACCACGCTCACCGTGTTGCTGATGAACGCCTACGATGTGCGCGATACCTGCGTCTTTGGAGTGCCGCCGTGGGCCGGGAAATTGCGCTGGGACGTGACCGCCAAGGTCCTGGACCCACCGGCAGCCAACAAGGATCATCCGCCATCACAGCAACAAGAGAACGCGGACTACGAGGCAGAGGTGCGGAATATTCTCTTTGAAAGATTTGGCCTCAAGGCGCACATCGAGGAGAAGCAATTGCCCGTGTTCGAGATGGTGGCGGTAAAAAGCGGCGTGAAGTTCCATAAGTCCACTGCTCCCGCTGAAAAACACGGATTCTGGTTACAAAAATTCGGCGAATTCACGGCCACGGGTGTCTCGTTGAGCAGCTTTGCGGAAATCATCACGTATGACGTAGGGCGAACCGTTATCGACAAAACAGGATTGCAAGGGGACTACGACCTGAGCCTGAAGTGGTCTCCCGAGGAGCAGGCCGCGAACGCGGAAGACTCTGGAGCGGTAGATAGACCAGAAATCATTACCGCGATGCAGGAGCAGCTTGGATTAAAGCTGGTGTCGGGCAAGGATCCGGTGAAGACGCTGGTCGTCGATTCCGTGAACATGCCCACGGCAAACTGACCTCTCGTACGACGCGCCATCCCTGTGCCGGCAGTCAACAGGGAAACCGAGCGCCTCCAATCGGTTCCGTGTTCCCTATTCCCTACCCCCTGTTCCTGTATCATCGAAGAGGCCCTGTAGCGCGCAATGTATGGTGCAGGGGCCGAAACAGGAAGTGCATGAAGACTGGCATTATCGGCCTGCCGCAGGTGGGCAAAACATCTCTGTTCAAGATCCTGACCAAAGCCCGGCTCGAAGAACGCGGCCACTCGCGCGAGGCGCACATCGGCGTAGCGAAGGTGCCCGACGAGCGGCTGGACAAGCTGTCGGCGCTCTACTCTCCGAAGAAAACCACCTTTGCCACCGTTGAGTACGTAGACGTGGCGGCCATCGGGCAGGAGGCGCTGAAGGAGACCGCGTTCCTCGCCAGCCTGCGCCAGGTGGACGCGCTGATTCACGTGCTGCGCGCCTTCGAGGACGATGCGATTGCCCACGTAGGCCCCATCGATCCCCTGCGCGACATCAAGAACGTCGAATTCGACCTGATGATCAGCGACCTGACGCAGGTTGAAAAGCGGCTGGAGCGCCTGGAGAAGGATCTGAAGAAGGGGCGCACCGGTGAACTGGAGCGCGAACAGGCCCTGCTCATCCGTTCCAAAGAGGCGCTTGAAAAAGAGCAGCCCCTGCGCGAGTTGGAGATGACGGCCGAGGAAAAGAAGCTCATCAAGGGCTTCATGTTCCTGTCGCAAAAACCCATTCTCTATGCGCTCAACATCGGCGAAAGCACCACGCTGGGCACGGACCTTGAAGCGGCGGTGAGCCTCTTCAAGCTGGACGAGATCGCCCACCGGCCCAATGCGGGCGCCACGGCCATCTGCGGCAAGGTGGAGGCCGAACTGGCCGAGATGGACGACGAAGAGGCGGCTGAATTCCTGGGCAGCTACGGACTCCACGAGAGCGGGCTGGTCAGGTTGATCCGCAAGAGCTACGAGTTGCTGGGGCTTATCAGCTTTTTCACCGCCGGCGAGGACGAATGCCGCGCCTGGACGGTGCCCGTGGGCTCGAAGGCTCCACAGGCGGCCGGCGCCATCCACTCCGACCTCGAGCATCACTTCATCCGCGCCGAAACCATCCGCTGGGACACGCTGCTGGAGGCCGGTTCCGAGGCGGTCGCGAAGAGCAAAGGCACGCTGCGGCTGGAAGGCAAGGAATACATTGTGCAGGATGGAGACGTCATGCACATCCGGCACAGCGGGTAAGGACCGATGCTCAGGCTTTCACTCATTCTCGGTACGATTGCCGCGCTGGCCGACGTGGCCGGCGGGCTGGTGCTGGTGCGCGCGCGCGGCGTCGAGCGCTACCTGCGCTACTTCGTGGCCCTGGGGGCCGGCTTTCTGATCGCCACCGCTCTGCTTGAGATGATGCCCGAGGGCCTGCGCCTGAGCCCGCGCCTGGGACCGGTTCTGATCATGGGCGGCTATTGCGTGGTCCATCTGCTGGAACACACCATCAATGCCCACTTTCACTATGGCGAAGAGACGCACCACGGCGAGTTTGTCACCCGGCATACCGGAAACTCGGTGATGGCGGGCCTCAGCCTGCACGCGCTGTTTGACGGCGTGGCTATCGGCTCGGGTTTTCTGGTTACCAACTGGCTTGGCTGGCTGATTTTTCTTGCCATTTTTCTGCACAAGGCGCCAGAGGGCTTCACCATGGCCAGCGTGATGCTGGCCAGCGGACGCAGCCGGACCACGGCGTTCTACTCCGCGGTGGCACTGGCCGCGGCTACCCTGGCCGGAGTGCTGGTCATCGAGCTGATTCCCAGTTGGCTGCCCTATGGATTGCCCATCTCGGCCGGCGTAGCCCTCTATGTGGGCGCCAGCGACCTGGTGCCGGAGGTCAACCGCGAACCCGGCATCCGCATGGCGCTGGTGTTTTTCGCGGGTGTGGGCGCATTCCTGCTGCTGCGGATGTTTCTGCCGGCACTATAAGCCGCTTGATGCCAATCAGTGTGCTGAAAGGCCGCGGGGCTCAAAGCGCGCTTTTCAATCCAGACAAAAATTCATGCCTGAACTATCCCATTGCGGCCTTGGCCTATCCAACTGGGATGATTCCCCCAGGGAAGGGGCTTATTGGGTAAATGCCTGGAGATTGCAGAGGAATACCGCGGCCGGTTGGGGATGGTGAGCTCGCTGGGGCTCGAACCCAGGACCCACGCCTTAAAAGGGCGTTGCTCTACCTACTGAGCTACGAGCTCTCACCAACTACAACTTATTTTGAATCAATAAGTTGAAGTATATCAATCTTCTTGGCCTTGCATGGCTTTTTGGCGTTGGTAGCCAATTTGTAGCCGCTTTGTACCGAAACTGCCCCCGGACGTACCAAGGTCTCCAACGCCCGCAACTTGTGAGTCGGAGCGAGGTGGGCGTACCGGGCGGTCATGGCGATCGTCTTGTGTCCCATCAGTTCCTGCACTGTATTCAAGTCTACCCCATACATCACCAAACGGCTATAGCGGAACCAGAATTGCCATACCTCGAAACCATTGCACTCAAGTCGACGCGACCCCAAGAAGCGGCGACCTCTCACAAGTCCAAATAGGGTACAGTTATTCTGGTTCCGCTCTAGCGAAGCCGCGCCTAATGTCAGGCACATCACGACTGAAGAGTCGTTGAAGGTGCCAATGTTCCGCATTCGAATCATTCTCACAACATCAACGATTGAGCGCGCAAAGCTCTTTCTGGCGCGTGGAGGAGCGCTGCTTCTCTGCGTATTGCTCGTCCCAATCGCTGCTCACGCTTCGCCATTTGATTCCGGTATCAGCTCCTTACAAACACTGTTTACCATTACCTATCTGCTTGAATACCTGTTTGTTATTGATTTCTTGGTTTCTGCTCGGCTATGATCTCCTCGGTTGCTGTCGGTCTTACGGTTCTTATCGGGCAAAACGCCTTTTTGGAAGTTCCACGGCATGGATAGAGACCTCAAGTTCTAGGTTTATGACCGGCGGTCACAATACGAGAACGTTTATAGTTGATGCCGGAATTGAAGTTCCGCCCTGTCGTTCAAACGCGTTCATCTAAACGCTCAGTGCCCGTCCGAGTGCAGATCAACTTTGCCGCGGAACTTGCCGTAAACAAAAACGACGTAGCCGATGGCCAGCAGCATTCCGAAGCCCCACCAGATCAGGCCCACAGCGAGAGTATGCGGGCCGGAGATGGCGCGAGTTAAGGTGATGTCGCGGTCCGCCCCAGTGGTAGACGGCAGTAGCGTGGGATACAGCCCCCAGCAGGCTCCAGCCAGCATGAAGAACAGGTAAAGGCACGAAGACAGGAACGCTTTCACCGGCTGGGCCTTGCGATTGAAGAGCCAGATGCCGCTAAGCGACGCTACAACGCCGATGGGAACGATGAAGGTTGCCGGGTAATTGAAGTAGTTATTCAGGCTGGCCGGGCGCACGGCGATGGTGGCCACGAGGCTGACCGCAGTTAGGACGACCAGCACAAACCAGAGTGGCGTGATGACGTGGCTGGCGCGGTCTTCCAGTTCGCCGGAGGTTTTGATGGTGAGCCAGAGAGCGCCGTGGAGTGTTAGAGCAACGAGCGCAAGCAGGCCGCCGATGACGGTGTACCAGTCGAGAATGCCGGGGTGAAGTCCGGGCTGCCAGTTGGTCCACAGAGGCAGAAAGAAGTAGCCATCGGCCTGCAGCGGAACACCGCGCAGGACGTTGGCCAAAGCGGCGCCGAAGAAGATCGTCAGGAGGGCGCTCGATAAGCCGAAGACGCCGTCCAGCAGAGCGCGCCAGACGCCGACTTCGACGTGGTTGCGCAACTCGATGCTTATGCCGCGCAGAATCAACAGCCAGAGCACGATCATCAGCGGCAGATAGAAGCCGCTAAAGGCCGAGGCGTAGAGCAGCGGAAATGCGAAGTAGAGTGTGCCACCGCCAGCCAGCAGCCAGACCTCGTTGCCGTCCCAGACCGGGCCGATGCTGGCGAGAGTGGCATGGCGTTCCGCCTCCGAGCGCACCAGAAACAGATGAAGCACACCCACGCCAAGATCGAAGCCGTCGAGCACGACGTAGCCGACGATCATTACGGCAACCAGCCAGAACCAGATGAAACCCATCATGACCAAGCTCCAATTTTCTCTCTTCTATGGCGGATGAAAACATCAATCGGCATGAACCGCATCGGCAGCGATGGCCTCTGGCCCGTTGCTGATCTCTCGATAGATCAGCACGGTGAACAGGAGACCCAGAAGCGCGCAGCCCGGTCCCACTGCTCGCCGCCGGTTTTGAGCGCGACCGATTTGAGCACCACGATCAGAAGCGCCAGGCCCATGGTGAGCTGAGGAAAAAGGTAGTGGAAGGTGATGGTGAAGGCAAAGTGCAGCCTGTGGATCAACTCAGCGGTCATTAGAGACGCTCCAGTGTCAGGACGAGCGCAGGGCAATGCGGCTGCATTCCTCTCCGCATAGGTTCACCTGTCACAAGAGTAAACGAAAGTGATGGGTAGCGAAACTAACCCGCCTGCCAGAGCGGGGTCTCCGGTTCGATGCTCACACGCGAATCTTCGCATAAGTGTGACCCGACATGTAAGGTCAAGATTCTTCCAACAAAAAGAGGCAGACAGTGACACTCGGCTCTGCCAGCCGAACTCCAACTATCGAAGACTCTATCGATCCCAGAACCCCCAAAGATTTGTCGTCTTGTGGGGCATCCGTGAAATCGAAGACCCAATCGGCAAGATTCAGGCGGAACGCATTGAGCGGATCGCCTCCGACCACGAAATCCGCAGTCGATTCATCGGCCCGCACCACACCGCAAAAGGCCGAAAAATCAGCCGAACCAAAGCGGCCTAAGACTCGTATACGCCGTTCATCCTCAGCCCAGCCGCGCAAGATAAGCGATATTTCAGGTAGTGGAATCATAGAGTCCCTCGGATTGCTGTATATCCCCACGTGGGTACAGCGTCGAATCACTAAACTTCAAAATTCATTACAATCAGCCAAGTATATTATTGTTGGAAATACTGACTTAAAATCCGCAGGCCGCAGGGCCGTGGGGTTCAAGCCTCCCCCCTCCCGGCACCAATGATTGTAAGCAGCTTATCATCAATGAGTTGGCGTGATAGTTTCAAGACTCGCGGACTGACTTTTCGTCAGAGAAATCTGTCCATCGAACCCCGATGGGGTACATATTCAGGCACACACGGACCTATTTTCAGACAGAACGTATCGCTTTCTTGAGCGACCAACAAACCCGTTCTGCAATAAACTTGGCAAAGGGGCTCGCATCTACATCAATGCTCGCGCGGTCCAGAGCGTTCAAATACGTTGCGCGATCCTCAACGCAAACCACAGTCCACGGATACCCGCCAGACGCCAGCAGAACATTCATCAGAAACCGGGCCATGCGGCCATTGCCATCGGAATACGGATGAATGTAGCCAAAGAGCCAATGACCGAGCACAGCTCGAACCGATGGCTCAGGTTCCGCTTCAATCAAATCGAACAGCGCAGGCATGGCATAGCGCACCGCTTCCCAACGTGGAGGAACATACCTGGAATTTCGCAGATAGACAGCATCATTGCGATAGCCAGCCAGGGCCGAGGCCGGGATTAGGCCGGATACGACGCATGGCTCGAAAAGCTCTCTGTGCCATTCCCTGTGGTCCACTCTGGCAATCGCTCCCGCGTTTCCGCCAGCCAGCACTTTGGACACGGCTCCCTTCACTTTTTGGAAGGCTTGCCAATACCCACGCGCCGCCAGGGCATCGCGGCTTTGCCGGTCTGCCTCGTGATGCGCTGGATCCCATGCCCCCGATATGACTCTCTCAATCAACTCTGGGCTTACGCGGTAACCTTCGATTGAGAGGGAATGATATGCATCGCTTTGATAAATCCCGTCGACAAAATTCAGATATGCCGTCTGGTTCATGGGCAACCCAGGTGGTTTGGGGAAGACCTCAAGCACTGCATACCGTGATACTGACCAGATAGCCTGAAGCCTTCCGACGATGGGCGCGTCCACAGCTCTGCCTATTGCGAATACACGCTGCACAGTTTCAAACGGGTCTGATTCTCGAACATCATACCCCGCGGCCTTCATCGTCGAGAGAATTTCGTCAGCCTGTTCTGCGTGGCCCACACGCCGCAAGGCGCCTGCCAGACGACCAGCAATGGCGGAGTGTCCTCCGTCCAGCAGAGGTCTGAGCAGTTCAGATGCATCGCGGATGCTCGCTAGCAAAACTTGGGCTTCAATCGGGTTTCGGATAAAAACGGACTCTGGTACTCGAATCAGCGCGGCGACAGGAGAAAAGAGTCGCAGGCCATTGCGGACGACCAAATCTTTGGGTGCAGGGTTTTGCTGCTCCTTCAGATCGTACAGCGAGGTGCGAAAGAGAAGCCCTATCGTATTGTTATGACCTTGGGGGCTATAGACAATGACCTGAGACGGAATAATGGTGTTTTCCGCGTGCAGTAGAAGGGACTGTTCCGGCGAGAGATGCCATTCTCCGCCGAAACGCTCATTGCAATATTGAGCGCAAAATTCCCAGAAGGACGCGAACCACGGCGTGCTGTCTCCGGCCTGAGCACCAGGGTTAGAGGAGATAAGCCAGCCTTTCATCACTGACAGCAGGAATCCATGTTTCAGCAGGCGATCTCGATGAACCCGGCTCAGTTCGTTCGACTGAAAGACGCGCCGCCCGTCCTTCTGCAGTCCCTGAAGGATGCTCAGTGATGCCGCGAGCTTTTCATTCGGTGCCGCCATATGTACGCCCTCGGGCTATTGCAAGTTTATAGCGACGTGCGAATGCAAGTATATAACGACGCGCCAGGACAAGTAAATTACGTAGAGCTGGTACAAGTGTATTTGGCGGACAACGATGATTTGCAGGCCTCCCCCATCCCATTTCGACTGCACAAGGGAGCTATGCCCGGCTCCGCAGGAGCAGGCTGGCCGTCCACACCCGGCCATCCGGGCCGGACGGCGTCTGCGCCTCGCATTGGAAAGAAAGTAAATATCCCCGGGCAGAGCCGGAAGCTTTATGGTTGGTGGCCCCTCAAAGGGGCCTGACTTCGTGCCTTGCCAAGGGAAGCTTATTGCTCACGTAGGCCTGAAATCCCGCGCCGGAGACGCAGTGTTGGTTAGCCCCGGGCTTCAGCGTGGGGAAAGCGATCCCGCCATGATAGAGCCGGAGTCCCGTAGGGACGGCGCATTCTCATCGCACGCATTCTTTCAGCTCCTTCGCAAAATAGAATGGAAAAACACAAACTGGGGCGACTCCCGAAAGTGTCAAACTGTTACTGCCACCCCGGCAAAGCCGGGGGGTTTCCCGGTTGTAATAAGGAGGTTCGCGCCTCCGCATGACAGGAAAGTGGTAGGAAGGTAACCGTTCAAGTGCTATTGTTTTGACAATAGTGTTGCGGCTAGGATTTGCAGTGAAGATACTTTCCGCCCGAGTACGCGAGACCCGGTCTTCCGCAGAGCAAAAGAGGCATCCACCGGAAGCCTGCGGACCGGTTTTATAGGCGAAAGAAACTGGGGTGGAAAATGGCAGACCGCAAAGCGCTGGTTGATCAAAACGAGACTCCCGAAGACGTTGCGACCCTTTATTCCTGGGCCAATCTGCACGGCGCCAAATACTTGGATTTCTCTGCCTCGTGGGCCCAGATGAGGGAGAAAGCCAGACTGCGCGTGCAGGAAGCCATTGAACAGGAACGCCGCCGCACCCGCGAAGAGGCTGAGGCTCAGAAGATGGCAGAAGCGTCGCGTGCCATGGAAGCAGCACACCAGGCCGAGTTGATTGCACAACAGGAAGCGCAGCAGGCCGCCCAGTTGGCCGCGCAACAGAAAGCACAGCAGCGCACATGGCAACATCCGAGGACCGACCGTTTCTCCGCGCTGCCCGCTCCTCCCCTCGTGCAGCCGGCCGCGCCCTATTATCCGGCGCAGCCCCAGCAGCCCGAATATCCAGCCTATCTTCCGCCTCAGGCGTACCGGCCGGCTCCCGCCCAGCCCGCATATGCGCCGATGCGCGAAGACAGCTACAGCCAGCCGCGCAATCAGTGGGCTCCGGCTGATGCAATGCCGGTTGATGCGAGGGAAAGCGCGGGCCGTCCGGCATGGCTTGAAACGAACCGCGTGGACGAGCCTAGCCAGCCCGCGCCTCATGCGCCTGAAGACACGCTCCAGGGATCACGTGATCGCCTTGCCTCCCGCTGGTTCGCACTGAAGGGAGTTTTTGAGGGAGCTGGCGCGCCCGCGGAGTCGTCTCCCGCTCCGGCAACGGCGCGCGTCCCGGTTCTGGCCGTTTTTTCGCTGGCCGGCGGAGTGGGCAAGACCAGCCTGGTGGCCACGCTGGGCCGTGCCCTTTCAGCCCGCGGCGAGCGAGTGTTGCTGGTGGATACAGCGGCTTACGGGCTGCTGCCGTTTTTCTTCGGCGCGCGCGATCAGCGTCCCGGCCTGTTGAGGACATTCAGCCCTCCGGAATCGAGCGCCGACGCGCCCGTCCAGATGGTAACGATCGATCCTGAAACCCTGGCCCCGGAAACCGCCGGCCAGGAGAGCCTGACGCAGGAGATTACCCGGTATTCGCATGGAGCGAGCCGCGTGATCGTAGATCTGGCTACCGCCTCCGGCGCAACCACACGGCGCGTGATGCGGATGTCCCCCATGGTTCTGGTCCCGGTAATCCCGGACATGAACTCCGTAGTGAGCGTCAGTTTGATCGACGCCTTTTTCCAACGCAATGGCGGCGGTGCCGGCAACCGCGTGCTTCCGTACTATGTTCTGAACCAGTTCGATCCCTCTCTCCCGCTGCATCTGGATGTCCGTGAGGTGCTGCGCGAGCAGTTGGGCGACCGGTTGCTGCCGTTCGCACTTCGCCGTACCCCCGCCGTGAGCGAGGCTCTTGCCGAGGGCATGACGGTGATGGATTACGCTCCCAATTCCAACGTGACCGAAGATTTTGGTAGTCTTGCCGGGTGGGTCAAGAGTGTTTCTGCACCCGCTAGCACCGGCTATCGCGGCGTACGCTGGAGTGAACGATGACAGCAACGGGCCTTTGGCAGAATATTGGGGCCGGGGAAAACATCCTAACCAAGTTTCTCCGCCTGGTGTTTCTGCTGGCGGCGGGAGTGGTCTTTTACTTCCTGGCCGTCCTTCCCCTTTCATGGCCGCAACAGGCGGTCTTGGGGCTGCTGACCCTGCTGATGGCCATGGCTCTGGCTCGCAGTTCAGATTCCTATCTGATTACGCTCGCCTTTCCTATCCGCACTACGCGCCGCTGCCCAACCTGGAGATTTTTGCCAACGCCGGCTTCCCATTCACGCGCTTTGCCGATTTGAGCGAGACGACCGTGGTGCTGCCGCCCACGCCGACCGAGCAGGAGATAGAGACCTTTGTCACGCTGATGGGCCACTTCAGCCGCCAGACGGGCTTTCCGGTCTTGCGGGTTACCGTTGCCGGCCCCGATGTCCTCCAGGCCGGCGCCAAAAGCGGCTTTCTCATCGTGGGTGGCCGTGCCGTAAAGAGGCCGGAATGATAGGGCTTTATAGGCTGCGGAAAAACGCGATCCGGAGGGAGGCGGGGTTTTAACCCCCGCATAAAGCCAACAGAATCAACGATGGCTTTAGCCGCGGAGGAACGCTTTGCGCCAATTCCACCTGAAATCCGAGTTTTTCCGCAGCCTGTTTAGCCCCTGAGGGAACGCTCCGCCCTCTACACCATCAGTAAAAATGCTTCAGGGCCGCCGCAGCGGCTTCTGCATCGGGACCACCTGCACGGTAACGTCGCGAACTTCAGAGAGAAAGCGGTTCAGCACCGAACCGCGCAGCAGAATATCCCAGCGCGAACGAACCGACTGGCCGAAGACCACATGGGAGATGTTCTCCTGCTGGGCAAAGCGGATGAGGGCGTCGGAGACGTTGCGGTCGGTAAGCGAAACAACCTTGGCCCCCAGGTCGCGCGCCATGCGCTGGTACTCTTCGAGACGGTGATAAGCCTCGGGGTCGCCATGGCCCTTGTCGTCTTCGGGGCGGGTGACGTAGACGGCGTACCAGTTGCTGGCCAGGCGGCCGGCCACGCGGGCGCCCACCCGCAGCAGCCGCTCGGTGCCGGGCCGCGTGCTGAGGCATACCATCACCTTTTCCGGAATCGGCGCCTGCTCCAGTCCCTGGGTGCGGCGGTACTCTGAGGCGCGGCTGCTCACCTGCTCGGCGGTGGTGCGCAGGGCCAGTTCGCGCAGCATGTTCAGATTGCCCTTGCGGAAGAAGTTGGCCAGCGACTGCTCGACCTTTTCCGCGGCGTAGATTTTTCCCTGGCGCAAGCGCGACCGAAGCTCCTCCACGGTGATGTCGATGTTCACGACCTCGTCGGCGCGCTTGAGAAAGTTGTCGGGAACGGTCTCGCGAATAATCGTGTTGGCGGAGCGGTTGACGGCGTCGTTCAGCGTTTCAAGATGCTGAATGTTGACGGCCGCCATCACGTTGATGCCGGCATCCAGCAGTTCCAGCACGTCTTCGTAGCGCTTCTTGTTCTTGCTGCCGGGAACATTGGTGTGGGCCAGTTCGTCCACAATTACGGTTTGGGGATGGCGGGCCAGGATGGCGTCCACGTCCATCTCTTTCAGATTGACGCCGCGGTATGGAATCACGCGCTGGGGCACAATTTCCAGGTCGCGGATGCGGGACTCCGTATCCTTGCGGCCGTGGCTTTCCACCAGGCCGATCACCACATCGATGCCCTGCTGGTGTTTCATCAGGTAGGCGTCGTTGAGCATGTGATAGGTTTTGCCCACACCGGGAGCGGCCCCAATGTAGATGCGCAGCTTGGCAAGTTCAGGCTTCTTTTCCAGAATGATCTCTGCCATGGCTCAGCCCACCTCCACAGGATGGCGAACTGCTTCGACCGCCGCCACGGGAAGAGTAAACCGGAAGGTGGTTCCGTGGCCCAGGCGGCTCTCAACGGCGATCTGCCCCCCCAGCGACTCGACCAGCCTCCGGGCCAGCGCCAGCCCCAGGCCGGAGCCGCTCTCTGAGAATGCGCTGAAGCGGTCGAAGATGGTGCTCAACCGCTCCGCCTCGATGCCCCGGCCGGTGTCGCGCACGGTGAATTGAACAAAGTCCTTGATCTCCTCGGCGGCCAACAGAATCTCGCCCTCGGGCGGCGTATACCGGATCGCATTCGACAGCAGGTTGTCCAGGATGGAGCGCAATGCTCGCCGGTCGGCCTGGACCACAGCCAGATCGGCGTAGGCGCTCACCTCGACCCGAATGCGCTTCTGGGCAGTCTCGTCGCAGAAGCGGTCGCGGGCCTCGCCCAGGGCCTGGAACGGGCGCAGCCGCTCGAGCTTCAGTTCGCGCTTGCCTGTGTCCAGTTCGGCCACTTCGATGAGGTCGGCCATCAGATCGTCCAGTTTCTCCGACTCATGACTTGCGGCTGCCACCAGTTCAGTTTGCAGTGGGCGCAACTCCCCGCCAAAGCCCTGGCTTAGAGCATAAAGCCCGCGTCGCAACTGGAGCAGCGGATCGCGCAGCTTGCGGCTTGCCACGGTGATGAACTGCGTCTTGAAGCGGTCGGTGTCTTGCAGGCTGGTCACGTCTTCCAGCGTGGTCACCGTGCCCAGCAGCCGCCCTTCTGAGTCGCGCATGGGCGTGGTGCGCAGGCGGTAGCTGCGCTCCTGCTTGCCTATGCGCATGGGCAGCATGGACGCTTCGCCCTCGGCGGCCACTGCCTTCTGCATTTGGACGGCATCGCGGATGGCGCTCAGAATCTTGTCGCCTCCGGGCGTGTTGGTCAGCGCCATGCGGTCGGTGGCGGCTTCGCCCAGCAGCTCGGCTGCGGCCTGGTTCACCTTGAGCACGTGGCCCTTGCCGTCGGTCACAATGATGGGCTCAAAGATGGATTGCAACACCGCGTCGGAGAGTTGAAACTCCATCTGCCGGCGTCCAGCCTCCGAGTCCCGCAGCTCGCGCAGCCGTACCGCGATCCGGTTCAGTTCGGTGGCGATCATGCCAAAGTCGTCGTGGCTGCTCCACTCCACCCTGTGCTCCAGGTTTCCCTGGGCGATTCTGTGCGCATCGCGGGCCAGCATGTGAATCGGCCGCAGAACAAAATAGACGGTGCCCAGTTCAATCAGCAATGCGGCAATGACGAAGACGTACGCCAATGTGGACTGCCCCGCTGCCGTCAGGGCGCTGTGCGTAACAGCCACCAGTCCCACCGTGAGGCAGGCTAGTAGCGCGCAGCCGAGAATCAGTCGCTGGGAAAGGTTGAGCATGGCCCGGTCTCCGTGCCGGCAAGGGATAACTCTTCCATTTTCGCGGAAATAGCCCCAACACGCAAAGTGTCATAACCGGCACATCCCAAGAACAGCGTCTTTTGGGAAGAAACGGGACTCCGCAAGCTGAGGATCGACCCTCGGCTTTGAAAGGGCGCGGCTTCAACCGCGCCACAGGGCTTGGCGTGTGTGCTAAGGTTCAAGCGTGAAAGTTGGCGCACAGGGAAAGTCCATTGCGAGCCAGCCTGTGCAGGCCGCAAAGGGCGCGCGGCGTCTGTTGCCGGGGCTGGCGGTGCGGGATGGGTTCATGCGGCATCCGTTCGACCTAGAGTTTGGAGTAAGGACGAGCGGGTTGATTGCGGGAAGGCATCTCAAGTGCGGCCACCGGAACGACCGGCACAACACGGCCTACTATGGCGTTGCGCCTTCGGTGTTTCAGGCGATGGTGGCGCGCTGGCGGCGGTGCCGTCAGGTAGCGCCGATCGACGAGTATGCGTTTATCGATCTGGGGGCGGGAATGGGACGGGCGTTGCTGCTGGCCTCCGAGTTCCCTTTTCGCGCCGTGGCGGGCGTGGAACTGCATCCCACGCTGGCACGGATTGCGCGAAAGAATGCGACCCTTTGGAGGGCGGCGGGACGGGCGCGGGCGCCGATGCGGATGGTTTGCCGGGATGCTGTGGAGTTCGAGTTTCCGGCGGGGCCTTGCGCGGTGTTTCTGTTCAATCCGTTTGGAGCGCCGGTGATGCGGCGGCTGCTGGGGGCGCTGGCGAAGAGCTTTGCCGGCCGTCCGGGGCAACTGGATCTTCTATATGTGAACAATGAGCAGGAGCACGTACTCGAGCGGCAGGCGGGTTTTTCGCGCCTGTATCTTGGGCAGGTAGGGCGGTCGCGGGCAGATGCGATTGCCGATCACAAAATTCTGGCCAATCAGCCGGAAGGGGAATACGCGCCATCGAATTGGGAGGACTGCTCGATTTGGCGGTGGGTCGGGTAAGGCGGGATACAGCGGACCCAGCGAACACAGGCAGCTCGCCGGGAATTCCGGCGAAGATCAGGGAACAGGGAGCACGGATTTGAACGAACCGCATCTGATTTTGGGATTGGGCGAACTGTTGTGGGATATTTTGCCGCAGGAGCCCTCGTCCGGCAACGCCATCGACCGGCCTTTGCCAATTGGGACATTGGGCGGCGCGCCGGCAAACTTTACCGTGATGGCCGGCCGGCTGGGCGACCACGCCGCCATCCTGAGCCGCATTGGCCGCGACAATCCGGGCCGGCGAGCGGTGGACCGGCTGGATCCGCTGCCGGCGGACGCGAGTCTCTTGCAGGTGGACCCGGAGCACGAGACGGGGCGCGTGACGGTGAAATTCGAGGGCGGTCAGCCCCAATACACGATTCACCAGCCGGCGGCGTGGGACTTCATGGAGCTTTCAGACGAGTGGGTGCAGTTGGCGGAGCGGGCAGACGCCATTTGCTTCGGGTCGCTGGCGCAGCGCTGTCTGGAGTCGCGGCAGACCATCCAGACGCTGGCGGCGCAGACCTCTTCGACCTGCGTCCGGGTCTTCGATGTCAACCTGCGGGCGCCGTTTTACTCCGGCGAGGTCATCCAGGAGTCGCTGGAATTGGCGACGGTGATGAAGATGAACGATGCCGAAATGCCTCTGGTGCTGGGACTGCTGGGGCTGTCGGCGGCCGAAGAAGCTGTGCCAGACGGGCTACGGATGGGCGCCCAACGGCTGCTGAGCGAGTTTCCGACGCTGACGATGGTGGCCGTCACCTGCGGCGGCCACGGCAGTCTGCTGGTCACGCGCGACGACTGGCACGAGCACTCCGGCATTCCAGTCAAGGTGGCCGACACAATCGGCGCGGGCGATGCGTTTACGGCGGCGCTCACGCATTATCTGCTGCGCGGTGCAGCCCTGCCCACGCTGAACGAGGCCGGCAACCGCTGGGGCGCGTGGGTTGCCTCGCAATCCGGCGCAATGCCCGCATTGCCGGACGAGGTACATGCCGCGATTGCCGCGCGGATCGAGGGCTGACGGCGGGGAGTGAGCGGCCCAGAACGGGCGTTGAGGTAAATTGGGGGCATAGTGATTGTCAATATTGCCAGGCGCGCGCACGATCATAACTGGGAACTGGATCCGATTACGCGTTCCCTGTTGGACACCGATTTCTACAAGTTGCTGATGCTCCAGTTCATCTGGAAGCACTTCCCGGCGACCCATGCGTCCTTTACGCTTCTCAATCGCACATCAGCGGTGCGTCTGGGCGAGATGGTTGACGTCGGTCAGTTGCGGGAGCAACTGGAGGCGACCGGAAAGCTGCACTTTCACAAGTCCGAACTGATTTGGCTGGCGGGCAATTCGTTTTTCGGGCGCAGGGGCATCTTCGAATCCGCATTTCTGGAGTGGCTGGAACGGGACTTTCGCCTTTCCGACTACGATTTATCGGTTCAAGACGGACAGCTTTCGCTCCGCTTTCACGGTCTTTGGACCGAGACGACGATGTGGGAGATTTATGCGCTCTCGGCCATCGACGAGCTGAAGACGCGCGCCAGCCTGAAGCGCCTGACCGAGTTCGAACTGGACATTCTCTATGCGCGGGCCAAGACCAAGCTGTGGGAAAAGATGGAGCGGCTGCGCGGCGTTCCCACGTTAAGCGTGAGCGACTTTGGAACGCGGCGGCGGCACAGCTTCCTTTGGCATGAGTATGTGGTCAAGGCCATGAGCGATGTGTTGGGCAATAACTTCGCGGGCAGTTCGAATGCCTATCTGGCCTACAAACACGATCTGGAGGCAATCGGCACCAGTGGGCACGAACTGCCCATGGCCCTGGCGGCAATGGCGGCCAACGATGAAGACTTGAAAACAGCACAATACCGGCTGCTTGAGTTATGGCAGCGGAGTTATCAGGGAGAATTGCTCATTCTGCTTCCCGACACGTTTGGGACCACGCAGTTCTTATCGGACGCGCCGGATTGGGTGGCGAACTGGACCGGCCAGCGCATGGATAGCAAAGACCCCTACCTGGCGGGGGACGAATACATTGCGTGGCTCCAGCAGCGCGGCCGCGATCCGCGCCACAAGCGGCTGATTGCCTCCGATGCGCTCGATGTCGAGCAGATTCTGGGGCTTCATGCCTATTTTGGCGGCACGCTCCGCAATGGCGCAATGCCCAGGGATTTTCAGCGCGCCAGCGACTTTCTGGACGAACGGAAATGGGTTGCCGATCGCCGCATTCGCTTCAGCGCGGGGTGGGGCACCTATCTGACCAACGATTTTCGCAATTGCAATCCCCAGGGCGGTGACGCCTTCAACCCCGTAAGCCTGGTGTGCAAACTTGCCGATGTGGAGGGCAAGCCGGCGGTGAAGCTGTCCGATAACTACTCGAAGGCGCTGGGCGCGGCCGAAGAGGTTGCGCGCTACCGGCGGATATTTGGAACCGCGGGGGTGGCGGATATCCCCCTCACGGTTTAGAGCGTTTTCGGTTCATGTGTTAACAAAACTTTGGGTGCCCCATCCTTGAATCGCTTTTTGATTCAAGGGTGGGAGACAACAAAAATCCGTCTCAACCGTAAACAATAAGACCGAAAACGCTCTATGACCTGGCAGCAGAGGCCGAACCAACAGCTTGAACCAGATTCTGTTGCGGGTTGCGCTCGCCATTGAAGATGACGCGGATCGACTCAAGCACGCGCTCCGGAGTAATCATGCGCATGCAAACGGGATCGTCGCAGGCCGAGTTTTTCTGGTTGGTGGCCATGACGCAGGGCGAGCAGGAGAGATCGGCGGTGATCGACTCCGTGTTGCCCAGGCTGCCGTAGAGCTTGGGCGTCTCCGGGCCAAACAGCACGATGGAGCGAATCGGCGTGATGGCCGAAAAGTGCGCCGGGCCGCTGTCGTTGGTCACCAGCACCCTGGAGATGTTGTAGAGCGCCGGCAGCGCCATCAGCTTGTGCATTCCGGCAAAGCTGACGAAGCGCGGATGACCGATGGATTCCGCCATGCGCAGGGCTTCTTCACGCTCGCTGCGTGAGCCGGTGATGAGCACCAGGGCATCGTCCCACTCGCGCGCCACCATGCCGGCCAGCGCGGCAAAGTTCTCCAGCGGCCAGCGGCGCTGCGGCAGCAACTCGGAGCTGTTGGGGTTGATCAGCACAATGCGGTGGTACTCTGGCTTGTACTCGGGATAGACCTCGCGCACCAGCCCGCGCACATATTCCTTGTCGGCCTCAGCCACGGGCTGCACCGGCACGCGAATCTCCTCGTCGGAGACATACGTCTTGGAATAGGGCACCTCAGGCTTGGTCGCCAGCAGCGCATTCACCATGCAGACAAAGTTCTTGGCGATGTGAATGTGGCCGTTGTAGTTCACGCGGTGGGTCATCATTTCGCCGCGGTAGAGGCCCTCGGAATGGAAGCGGTAGAAGCCCACCCGCCGCTTGGCCCCGGAGAAGCCGGTGAGCAAAGCGGAATAGCGCGAAAACAGTTCCAGATCCACAACCGTGTCGATCTTTGCCTTGCGCGCCCAGCGGAGAAAGCGGAGAGAGTCCAGCACCAGCGGCCAAAAACCGGTTTCGCGAATGGTGACGATGTTGGCCGCGGGAACCGTGTTCAGCAGGCGCAGGCTGTCCACGTTCCGCTCGAAGATGAGAAAGAATATCTCCGCGCCCAGCGCGTCTTTTGCCTTTTGCATGGCGGGGTTGGCGATTACCGTGCTGCCCATCTCAGACAGTTCGATAAAGAGAATCCGCCGCGGCGTTTGCGGCCCTTTGGGCTTGGCCCACAGACGCAACAGTTGAGTGCTGAGAAAGCAGAGCGGTATGCCAATCCAGTAGTCGACGGCCCGCATCGTCCGTAGCTTCATTGAATGAACCCTTTGCTACCTTTGGATACCGGGTCGATTTCGACCGCGGAGCGTACACTGACATCTTGGCTGCTAGTGTCCTGAGTCGTTAATTCGTTCAACATATTTTGTCATCCTGAGCATCAGCAAACATCTGTCATCCTGAGCGAGCGCAGCGAGTCGAAGGACCCGCGGTTGTTCTTGAACGCAGTCGAAAAACCTGCGTTTTCCCACGCTGATTTCTTCAACAAACTTCTGACTCGGAACACTGAACCGCTTCCCTGCATTCACAGTGAGCGGACAGTGCGTACTCGCATCCACTGCAACTTGAATTATAGTTTGCCGAATGCGAGCCTGGCATCCACAGGAATCAGGTAATACAATTGCTGGGTCTGCGCAATAGGACATTCGATGGAGATTCAGCTTACGCACAGGGCTTAATCCCGCTCCCCTCGGCGCAAGCGGATCGTATGCTCTGCCGTCCGTGCCAGCGAAATGAAATGGGGTGTACGTGCCGAACAATATGCATAGTCCAGGCAAGCGCAATATCTTGCTCATCCTGGCATTCTCGATCCTCGGCTTCGCCGTCATGGGATACCACCCCGGCATCGAGGACGACGGCGTCTATCTTTCCGCCGTAAAGAGCAACGTGAATCCGGCGCTTTATCCCCACGACGCCGAGTTCTTCCGCACTCAGCTCCAGGCCACATTCTTTGATAAATGGGTTGCCGGCTTCGTCCATTTGACCGGGATTCCTGTCGCCCAAACGGAGCTGCTCTGGCAGTTCGCGGCCATTGCGCTGATCCTGTTCGCCTCATGGAGCATCGCCCGCAGGCTCTTTGCCCAAGCGCGCGCGCAGTGGGCGGGCGTGGCCATGGTCGCCGCCATGCTCACCCTTCCAATCGCGGGAACCGCGCTCTATTTGGCGGATCAGCATCTGCACCCGCGCAATGTGGCCGCGGCGATCATCCTATTGGCGGTTTCGCGGGTGCTGGCCGGCAAGCGCTGGCAGGCTCTTCCGCTGCTCGTCCTGGCCTTTGCCGTGCATCCCATCATGGCCGCAATGGGCATCTCCTTCTGCTTCTTCCTGACCATGACCACGCTGGAACAGACTCCCACGTGGCTGCGCAACTGGCGCGGGACCAGTAACGGGGCCGGAGGCGGTACTGCGGCGGCGGCGGCGTTTGTGCCCCTGGGTTGGATCTTCGAGCCCCCCACCCCGCTCTGGCACAAGGCCCTGGAAACGCGCACCTACTACTTCCTTTATCGCTGGGAATGGTATGAGTGGCTGGGCGCGATTGCTCCGCTCTTTCTTTTCTGGCTGCTGTGGCGCGTCGCGCGCAAGCACGGCGAGAAGCCGCTGGCCCGCTTTGCCCTAGCCGTTTTCATCTACGGCGTCTTTCAGCAGGCCGTCGCCATGATCATGCTGGGCATTCCGGCCCTGGTCCGGCTTACGCCGCTGCAACCCATGCGCTTCTTACATCTGATCTATCTCTTCATGGTCCTGATCGGCGGCTGTCTGCTGGGCAAATATCTGTTGAAAGCCAAAATTTGGCGCTGGGCGCTGTTTCTGCTCATCGTCAACGGCAGCATGTTTGGCGCGCAGAGAGCGCTCTTCAGCGGCAGCGAGCACATGGAAATGCCCGGCCGGCAATCGGCCAACCCCTGGCTACAGGCATTTGACTGGATTCGCCAGAACACGCCAACCGGCGCTTACTTTGTCCTCGATCCCCGCTACATGAAAGCCGACGGAGAGGACTATCACAGCTTTCGCGCCCTGGCCGAGCGCAGCCAGTTGGCCGATGCTCTCAAAGACACCGCGGTAGTGACCCAGGTTCCCGAACTGGGCCCGGAGTGGGAGCGGCAAGTCAAGGCCCAGGACGGCTGGTCCAGCTTTCAGCTAGCGGACTTCGAGCGGCTCAAGGCCGAGTTTGGCGTGGACTGGGCACTGGTCGCCTATCCTCAACCGGCGGGTCTGCGCTGCCGCTGGCACAACGAACTCCTCGCGGTCTGCCAGATTCCATAGAGCGTTTTCGGTTCAAGTGTTAACAAAACTTTGGGTGCCCCCATCCTTGAATCGCTTTTTGATTCAAGGGTGGGATGGTAACAAAGATCCATCTCAACCGTAAACAATAAGACCGAAAACGCCCTAGCGGCGCGGCCTATAGCGAAAGCCGCGCCCTTTCCAGCCATCACCCTCTTGCTGCGTGCGAGATTCCGGCTTGCTCTTACGCTCTCGGCCAGAAGTGCTCTTCGCTCGACGCACGCAGCCGCTGGGCCGCGTCTTCGGGGGTAATATCCCGCTGCGGCATGCCCAGCATCTCAAAGCCCACCATGAACTTGCGAACCGTGGCCGAACGCAGCAGCGGCGGATAGAAGTGGGCGTGGAAATGCCATTCCGAGTGATCTTCGCCGTCGGTCGGCGACTGGTGGAAGCCCATCGTGTAGGGGAAACTGGTGTCGAACAGATTGTCGAAGCGAGTGGTCAGCCGCTTCAGCGCGTCGGCCAGCCCGTCGCGCTCGGCCTCTGTGAACTCCGGCATCGCCCCCAGGTGACGGCGCGAAACCAGCAGCACCTCGAACGGCCAAACGGCCCAGAAGGGGACAATGGCCGCAAAATGCTCATTCTCAAAGACGATGCGCTCGCCGGATGTCCGTTCTGCCTCGACGTAGTCGCAGAGCAGGCAGTGGCCGGTGCGGGCCAGATGATCGCGCTGGGCCAGGGTCTCGGCGGCCGGCTCGTCGGGCACAAAGCCGGTGGACCAGATCTGGCCGTGCGGATGCGGGTTGCTGGCGCCCATCATGGCCCCGCGGTTCTCGAATATCTGCACGTACTGGATCCAGTCCAGACCGCCAATCTCGAGGTATTGCCGGGTCCAGGCGTCGACGACGGGGCGAATCTCCTCGCGCGTCATGCGAGCCAGGGTCAGGCTGTGGTCGGGATGGTAGCAGAGCACCTTGCACAATCCACGCGCGGGCTCGGCCTTGAGCAGCGGTGAAACCGGCGCTTCATCCAGCGCGGGAGAATCCGGCAGCAAGGCGGCGTAATCGTTTACAAACGGAAAAACCCCTTCATACGCCGGGTTGACGGCTCCGCCCGCCCGCTTGTTGCCTGGGCACAAATAGCACTGCGGATCGTAAGAGGCCCCTGAAGGAGCGGCTTTCTTCCCTACTTCGCCCTGCCAGGGGCGCTGCGTGCGGTGCGGCGAAACCAAAACCCAGGACTGCCGCAGTGGATTCCACCGGCGATGCACAAACTGCCATTTCTTTTCCATGCTTTCTCCCAAATCCATTCTAATGCGGCGGTTTTCGTCCAACTGTGCCCGCCCTCACGCCGCAGCGTGCTTTGGAGACAACATGGAGACCGGAAACCGCCGCGCCCGCTTGCCCTGCTCTCAACCGTCATTAGCCCGAATCCAGGGTCCAACCCAAAAAAAAAGACCTGGGTTTGGACCCCAGGTGAGCATAGTTCTACCATAGACGCTGCAACCCAACCGGCCAGCTATAGCCAGATTGGCGCCAAGGAATGTCTACGATGCTCTCCGCAGCAGAAATCGTCGCTCTTCACGACCAGCGAACTCGAAAGTGGCACCAGGCGCCGGGAGACTTGCGCGAAGATGCGCCCGAAAGCGCGGACTCAGGCGACGGCCCCGAACCAAGTCCTGACGCAAAACTGAACGAGGCAGCCGATTGGCTCAGCCTGGTCGCCCGCCAGCATCGCGCCAACTTCGACCTTTGGCACACTGAGGACGAAGCCCGCGCTCCCGGCGCCACCGATGCGCAACTGGCCGGGGTAAAGCGCCGCGTGGACCGAACCAACCAACTCCGCAACGACCTGGCCGAGGAACTGGACCGCGTCTTGCTCGACTGGCTCAAGCTCAGGAGCCTGCCCAACCCGGAGGCTCCCCTCAACTCCGAGTCGCCGGGCCTGATCGTCGATCGTCTCTCCATCCTGGCGCTCAAGATCTACCACACCCGCGAAGAGGCCGCGCGCACGGACGCGCCCCTGGGCCACGCAGACCGCAACCGCGACCGGCTGGGCATATTGGAAGAGCAGCGCGCCGACCTGGCTGGCTGCCTCGATCAGCTATGGCGGCAGACCCTTGCCGGGACGCGGCAATTCAAGCTTTACCGCCAATTAAAGATGTACAACGACCCGTCTCTCAACCCGGCCATCTACCGTAAACCAACTATTGATCCGGCCCTGAAGGATTGCATCACCACAGAACTGCCATCTTGAGCGGAGCACAGCGAAGTCGAAGGACCTGCGCTTGCTTTTGCTCTGCGCCGTAGCAGCCCAATAGGGCCGGATCAATAAGGAACCGGGCTGGTAACTCCCCTTTTGCGGGCTACCCATTGACGTAACTCGGCGTTCTGCGTATAAAGAGGGCCTGAGCAGCGTTATTCCCGAACGCGGATTTTCTACCGGTAGCTACCCGGTTCAATCGAGCGTAAAGGGATGCCCGCTCCCGGCAAACTTATGACGCAAGAGGCCCGATCCGCGACGTCCAGCCGCAAAAAAGCACCCTCCCCGGCTCCCAAATCCGGCAGCCATCCGCCGACGGGCACAGGGCCCGCTTTCCAGCACTTCCAGGCGGCCGTGCAACTGCTGCAACAGGGCAAGTGCGAGAAGGCTCTGGCAGCCTTTGAAAAGATGCTCCCCACGGCGCCGCCGGAAATCAGGGAACGCTGCCGGATGTATGCCTCCACCTGCCAGCGCCAACTGGAGAAGCACAAACTGGCCTTCTCCACGCCCGAGGAGCACTACGACTACGCCATCTCGCAGTTGAATACCGGCTACTACGAGGAAGCGCGCGAGCAGTTCAACAACATTCTGGCCAACCATCCCAGGGCCGACTATGCCTTTTATGGGCTGGCCCTGCTGGGCTCCATCACCGGACGCCCCCAGGATTGCCTCTATAATTTGGCCCAGGCCATCGAGCTGAACCCGAAAAATCGGCTCCAGGCTCGCACCGACAGCGACTTCCAGAGCATGGTGGACGATCCCCGCTTTACCGAGTTGCTGTATCCTGAAATTCCCTAATGAATCAAGCGACCTCTCCAAGCAACGCAGACGTGGATCAGTTGCGGCAGCCTACTCGCGGACCTGAAGCTTCAACTCAGGTCCGTCCCATCCGCGTAGTGGCCATCGGAGGCGGCACCGGCCTCTCCACGCTGCTGCGCGGATTGCGCAAGCATGTGATCGCCTCCAACCAACCCGCGGCCGCGCCGGGCATGATTGCCGATCTGGCCGCCGTGGTCACCGTGACCGACGACGGCGGTTCCAGCGGCCGCCTGCGTAAGGGCTTCAACATGCTGCCCCCCGGCGACCTGCGCAACTGCATGGTGGCGCTCAGCGAGGAGGAGGATCTGCTGGCCCGGCTCTTCGCTCATCGCTTCAGCAAGGGCGATTCACTCAAGGGGCACAACTTCGGCAATCTCTTTGTCGCCGCGCTCACCGAGATCACCGGCGACTTCGGCCAGGCCATTCAACTGGCGTCAAAGATTCTGGCCACCCGTGGCCGCATCTATCCGGTCACAACGGCCAACACCGCCCTGATAGCGCGCATGGACGACGGCTCGCTGGTGCGCGGCGAGACCAACATCACCGCCAGCCGCCTCCGCATCGCCGAGCTGATGCTCGATCCCCCCGGCGCTGTTCCGCTGCCCGAGACCCTGGATGCAATCGAGCGCGCCGACCTCATCACCGTGGGGCCGGGCTCGCTCTACACCTCGCTCATCACCAACCTGCTGGTGCAGGGCATCCCCGCGGCGCTGGCCCGCGCCAAGGGCGTGCGCGTCTACATCTGCAACCTGATGACCCAGGCCAACGAAAGCCTGAATCTCACCGCCTCAGAGCACATTGAGCGCATCTACGAGCACACCCACGCGCCCATCTTCGACTATGCGCTGGTGAACACCGCGCCCTTTTCGCCTGAAACGCTGGCGCGCTATGCGACCCAGAATGCGGCGCCGATCATCCCCGACATCGAGCGCATCGAGGCCCTGGGCGTGCGCTGCATCGCCGGCGACTTCGCCAGCGAAGAGAGCGTCGTCCGCCACGCCGCCGGCGGCGTGACCAACACGCTGCTGAAGCTGGGTCAAGCCGCCCTGGCCAGACGGGGCTGATTCCCTCCGGGCATTGAACGCAGGCTCTCCGGCTACGGCATTTTCAATTCTGCTCTACCCCTCCACCGTCCGCTTCAACTGCCCGCAGGCCGCAAAGATATCCCGTCCCCGCGGCTTGCGCACATAGGTGGGAATTCCCTCCCCGGCAAGCGTGACGCGAAAGGCTTCCACCGCCTCGGGCATGGGCATGGAGTAGGCGATGCCTGGTCCGGGATTCCAGGCGATCAGGTTCACCTTGGCGGGCAAACCGGAGCGGCGCACCAGCCGCGCCACTTCGGCCGCGTACTGCGGTTGATCGGTGACCCCGCCCAGCAAAACGTACTCGAATGTAATCCGCTCGCGGGGGCGCAACTGCACCTGGCGAAGCGCGTCCATCACCGCCTCGATGGGCCACTTGCGGTTGATGGGCATGATCTCGCCGCGAATCGCATCGTTGGGCGCGTTCAGGCTGATGGCCAGCATGGGCCGCACCTCGGCCGGCTCTTGAGCAAACCGCTCGATGCCCGGCACAATCCCAGAGGTCGAGACGGTCATCCGCTGCGGGCTCAGTCCCACTTCCTCCACCAGCAGCCGCACCGCGGCCATGAAGTTGTCGTAGTTCAGGAACGGCTCGCCCATGCCCATAAAGACCAGGTTCACGCGGTCGCGGCCCACCTCGACGCCGTGGCGCGCGAAGATCGCAACCACCTGCCCGGCAATCTCACCCGCCGTCAGGTTGCGCTGCAAGCCCAGCTTGGCCGTCAGGCAGAACTGGCAATTGACCGCGCAGCCCACCTGGCTTGAAATGCAAATCGTAGCCCGCTGCCAACTCTTCCCTGCTCCTGCGGAGTGAACTTGCATCCCAAGTACGAAGTCGGGTTCGTGGTCTCCCACCCTTTCCGCTGAAGAACGCGGAAAGGATGGGGCACGGAGGCTTTCTGGAACGTCCGGATCGCTGCCGTCGCCATCTTCGCCGTCATCCCCCTCCGGCATCCAGACGGCCTCAACGGTCTCGGAATCCTGCCCAGGGCACTGCACCAGATAGCGTTCCGTCCCATCCACCGACTGGAAGACCTGCGCAATTTGCGGCCGGCCCACCTGCCAGCCCTCGTCAATCAGCCGCCGGCGCAGGGACTTGGGCAAGGTGGTGATTTCATTCAGGTCCGCAACCCGTTGACGATACATGGCTTCAGCCAACTGGCGTCCGCGCCAGGCCGGTTGGCCCGCCTGCGCCATCAGGGCCGCCAGAGCCTCCGCATCCAGGCCAAAGAGCCGTCCGCCGCTCGCACCCCCAAAAGCGTGGCTCACGTCTGCCGGGTCTCCGGCATCCAATCGAACGAGTTGTCTTAAATTTTCTGTCACGGCTCGGCTCAGCATAGATCATTTCGTCCTCTGGTGCAGCCCTGGGAGCCGCGGCCGGGTTGAAATCGAGGCCCTCGTTCGCAGCAGCAGCGCAGTGCGCGGGATGCCGCCAAGCCCCACTCGCCTACAATTGAGATTGAAACGATGACGATATCCACCGAGAGAAACCTCCGCCGCAC
>Ga0224529_1000241_pt1 | contig 43489 bp, 28 predicted proteins | sample CBST50metaG_FD_179893 | JGI IMG/M metagenome (GOLD analysis project Ga0224529, IMG submission 179893) | Peat soil microbial communities from Stordalen Mire, Sweden - C.B.S.T50 | ecosystem: Environmental > Terrestrial > Soil > Wetlands > Peat | place: Sweden: Norrbotten County, Stordalen Mire...
TTGCGCCGGCCCTGATCGTAGGCATAGAACCAGAAAAGCTTGTTGCGGCGCAGCGGACCGCCTGCGCCGAACCCCCACTGCTTGCGCCAGTCGGTGGGTTTATACGGAACGCTGTTATAGGAACCCGAGCTGTTGGCGACAGTCAGCAGGGTATAAGGATTGGTGGCGCCGCCCAGATCGTTGTCGCGGTCGTAGAAGAACAGCTCACCATGCAACTGGTTGGTGCCGCTCTTGGTCACGGTATTGATGACGCCGCCTGCCGAACGGCCGTACTGGGCAGAGTAGTTCGAGGTATTGACCTGAAACTCCTTAACGGCGACCTGCGTAATCGAGTAGGCGGCACGCGTACGCCCACGCGCTTCAGAGAAGTAAGCCTGGTTGTCGTCGGCGCCGTCCACCGTGTTGTTGTTCAGCAGAAAGCTGATGCCGCGGAAGCTGAGCAGGCCAAAGCCATCGGAGTTGGAGACGACACCAGGAGTAAGCAGCACAAAGTCAGACCAGCGGCGGCCATTGAGCGGTAGGTTATCGATGGATGTCTGGTCGAGAGTCGTGGAAATGTCGCTGGACTGGGAATGCAACAGCGGCGTTTCATCGACCACTGTGACGCTGTTGGTCACAGAACCCGGCTTCAGTTGTGGCGCAACCGTGGAAAGACTTCCGACAGTGACAACAACCCCGTTTGTCTGATAGGTCTCGAAACCGTCCGAGGTGAAGATTGCGGTGTAGTTGCCCGGCTCCAACTGGGGAACGATGTACTCGCCGGAGGCATTGCTCTTGACGGTACGCGTAGCGCCCGTGTCGGCAGACTTCACGGTAACGGTAGCAGCGGGCAGAAGCGCTCCGCTCGTATCGGAAACCGTGCCACCGATGGCGCCGGTGGTCGCCGACTGCGCATGCGCGAGGAACGGCGAAAGAAAGAGCAGGCACACAGCCAGAAGCGAAAACCGAAGCGGATGAGATATGAGACAGCGGCTGGCGATCAAATTCGTTCTCCTAAAGAGCCAAATGAAACGTGCGTATACAGCTTGCAACTTTGTGTCAGGCGCGGAGAGGAGAGATGCAATCGCTTGGCTCTCTTCCCCGCTCCTGCAAGGGATCATTCGCGCCGGCTATTGCACAACCAGCGTGACATTGAACTGCTGCGTAACACTGGTGAAGGAACCAGCTGTTCCCGTAGCGACTACGGTGATGGTGGTTGTCCCCGTTGGCGTTCCGGCGGCGAAGTTGCCGCCGCATCCCGTGAAGCCAATGCCCAGCAGGCACAGCGCCAACAGCAGCAGGGAGCGATAACCGCGCAGCAACTTCCGGCGCCGGCGGCTGAACCCCCACAGCAGAGCGAGCCCTGGAATGGCGGCGAGGAACGGAACTCCGCGCGAACCAAAAAAGCCGGCTGGCGGCTTGTTGGAAGATATCGGAGTTTCCGCCGCCGTGGTGTTAATTGTGAGGGCCACCAGGCTCGGTGTGCTGGAACCATTCGGAGAAATGGTTGACGGCGAAAAAGCACAACTGACCTTGGCTGGAGCCCCGGTGCAGCTAAAGCTGATGGTTCCGTTGTAGCCATAGGCAGGGGTAAGCGTAAAGGACATCAGACCGCTCTGGCCCGGCGCCACGCTTACGGACGTGGTTGTCGGCGGAGTCAGCGCAAACGTGGGAACTCCCGACACGACGGTGACCGGAGCCGAGGTCGAGGTCAAGAAGTTTGTATCTCCGTTGTAGGTCGCGGTCACCACATTGTTTGTTGTCGCTCCGACAGCAGCGAACGTCGTCACATAAGCGGCAACGCCGGTTGTGGAATCGATCTGGCCCGTTCCAATCAGTGTCTTGGTCGTGCCAACCGTATTGAAAAAGCTGACGCTGCCTGTCGGAATCGAAACCATGGCGTATGCCGTCTGGTTGGCGACAGTGGCTGTCAAGGTGACCTGTGTGGTGCTGTTGACGCTGCTGGCAGACGTGCCAAGCGTGACGAGAGTGTTGTCCGGCACGATGGTCAGCGTACCGCCGGCCACACCGTTGGGACCGCCGTTAGCAACGGTCACTGTGTAATTGGTGAGGGCGCTGCCGGTCACCTGAGCCGTAATCAGATACTGGCCCACCGGTGAACCCGCAATGGCCGACGTGCTATAGGAAATACCGATCTGCTCGCCGTTTTGAACGCCGCTCAATTTTCCGGTAGTGACGGGATTGGGTACTGGAGCGTCGAAGTTCACGGATGCGTTGTTGACCGTCACGGTAAGAGGCGCTTGTGCGAACGTCAGAGTCAAGGTGGAGCTTGTGCTTGTCACGGACTCCGAGTCACCGCCAAACGTGACATAAATGCTGTGTCCACCGGCGCTGAGGCCTGGAAGCTGCACCGATGCAATCGAATTGGTGGTTCCTGGAGTCAGCGTTGCGTTAATGGGCGCGTTGCTGTCGACATAAACCGAAACATTCCCTGTCGGAACCGGCGTCGGTGGCGGTTGGCCCGGGGATACTGTCACGGTAACGTTCACCGTAACAGTATCCCCGTAGACCCAGCCCCCGCTCGGTGCTGTCGCGGCGATTGTTGTTGTGGTCGCGTTGGTAGGATTGGCGCCAGTGCCGTTCAACGTGAGCGTGGGCTGGATGACGGGTATGGTGGAGTCATAGGTATACGTGGCGCTCCGGTTCCCTGTTGCCGTGGGGGTGAAGATGGCCGTCAATGACACGCCATATCCCGCGCCGGGAAATTCGGTGATGGTGGGAAGCGTAGAGGGCGAGAGAACAAAGTCCCCTGGGGCGCTGCCGCCCGGTGTCCAAAACGACGCACCGAATGTCGCCGGTTCTGTACCCATGCTGATGATATCGGCGGCGACAGGGTTGGAGCTTTCAGCAGGCGTGCTGCCATTTTCTGTCTTCTCGGCGTTGGGGAAGTTGATGATCGCGGAGCTGCGAACGAATGTGTAGATCGCATTGTTGAAGCTGTCCGCCACGTAAACCGTGCCGCTGCCCGCGATGGCAACCCCCGTCGGCGAACCGAGTCCCGTGATGATGGCCATCTGATCGGCTGTGGTGAGAACGCCGTTTTCGTTCGGGATAAAGGCAATGCGGTTGTTCCGGCTATCGGCAATGTAAAGACTGCCAGCCGGGTCAACAGCCAGACCAACCGGTGAAGAGAGGCCGGAACCGAGCGTCAGGGCGGCGCCACCACCAAAGGGAAGTTCAATGATGTTGTTATTCACCGTGTTGGCGACGAAGACGTTGCCATAGGAATCAACCGTCACGCCGGTCGGCCCGCTGAGGGTTGGCACCGTGGTCTGGTTGGCCAGGAAAATCTGCGCACCCGTACCCGCCAGAATTTCGCTGACGCTGTTGGCGGCCGAATCCGCCACATAAACATTGCCGAAGGAATCCACGGCAATGCCGGAGGGGTTTGTGAAGCCGCTGCCAATGGCGAACTGGCTTCCGCCATTCCCAGGAATTTCAATAACGCTTCCACTGGGAAGCGCCGCGTAAATGTTGCCGGCTGCATCGACCGCAACCGCATTGGCACCCGAAAGACTGGAGCCACGGGTCGATTCTGCCCCGGCAGAGGTCACCGCGACGATGGAACTGGAACCGGGAACCGAAGCGTAGACATTGCCGGCGGCATCGAGAGCGATGCTGTTGACGGCCGTCAGATTCGTATTGGCCAGCGTGCTTTCCGTGCCAGGATCAACCGCCAGCACAGACGCAAGACCGGTGCCGGTCAGCGAAAAGTTTGATGCCTTCCCGCCAGCGCTGGTCACGGTAAGCGGCGCCGTGCGAATGCCGGCGGCAGAGGGAGTGAAGGTAACGGGTAGCACGCAATCATCGGTGTTGTCCGAGTTCGGTGTGCAGGATGCCGTGCCGAGCGCGAAATCAGTGAATCCGCTGGGCAATGCGTAAGCCGAGGTGGCGGCGGGCGTATCGCCAACGCCAAAATGGATATCGATGCTCTGCGTAACCGGCGTACCAACGGCAGTGGCGGGGAACTGCGTACCGACTGAAACCTTGCGAATCAGATTATTGCCCTGATCGGTCACATAGACGTTTCCGGCTGCATCAACGGACAACTGGTACGGCTTGCTAAGCGTCGCCTGCAGGCCGGGGCATCCATCGCCAACCGAATCCGTCTTGGCTGAGCAATATGTCGTGCCCGACTGCCCTGCAACTACATACATCATGTTGGAGGCAATATCTACCCGGGCAAAATAATTGGTGGTGGTGCTGTAGGAGGAGGTGAAGTACACGTTCCCATATGAATCATTGGCAACACCGTATGTATTTTCCACAGCAGTTGTTGACGCAACATGCGACGGCAGTGTGGCGCTGTAACTTCCAAGTACGCCCGCAAACGTGCTAATGGCGCCGCTCGTATTGATAACACGTATCGAGTCGTTGGCTTCGTCTGCAATGTAGATGTTGCCTGTATTGTCGACCGCGACCTGATAGGGGGCATGCAACGTGGCGCTGGTTGAAACGCCGGTGCCGTTGCTCTTGCCGTAGTAGGAGCTGCTGGTGCATCCAGGGGTGGTTGTGTAAGGACATCCCGCACCGGCGATGGTAAAGATTTCACCGGCGGGAACCGTATAACCGGCAATCGTGGTGGCTGCACTGCCCAGGTTCACCACATCGACAACATTGTTGTAGTTGTCGGCAATGTAGAGGTTCCCCTTCTTGTCGAATGTCAGGCCGTATGGACGATAGAGCTTGCCGTTGGCCGCTGTAATCCCTGTTGCCGTGTAGTTGACATTGTCTGCCTTGTAGCCGGAACTCCCCGTTGTGTTGACGATCGTATAGAGGATGCCGGTGCTCTTGCTGACCTCCCGAACCGTTCCCTGGGTATAGTCGGTAAACCAGACATTGCCCTGTGTATCCACCGCGATGCCCTGTGGCGCAGCCAGGATGATGCTGGTCGCAGGGCAGCCTCCACCAACGGTGTCGGTTGCCAGCAGCGAACCGGAGGGGCAGGTGCCGCCAACGCTCGTAACCGTCGCAGTCCCAGCAACAGAGCCAGCGACAGTCGTGATAATGCCGGTGTGCGCATCGACGCGGCGAATGCTCTGGTTGTTCGAATCAACGATGTACAGATTGCCTTCACTGTCTGCCGCGGCGGCACGCGGCGTCGACAACAGAACCTGGGTCGCGAGACAGCCATCACCCACCTTATTCGTTGCCGTAAGTGTGCTACCAGTTGCGCAGGCCTGGCCAACACTGAAGGGCTTTGCGCCAGAACCGTAGGTCGTGCCATAGGTTCCGCCACCGGCCGCGGCGCTCACGGTATAGGGCAGAAGCTGCGGTGCAGCCTGCGCCGCCGCGCTTGAACAGAAACCTACAAGCGCGACACAAGTTATAAGCAAAGACAGACGGCAATTTGCAAAACCAGGGATCTTGATGGATGTAGACACGAAGGAAGGCTCCTTGACGCGATGCGTGCAGGAGATGAGAACAGAAAAGACTCATTCGCTGCAAAGAGCAAATATAGTCGGGGCGCTTTGAAAGGTCTAGCTAAATCATGCTGTGTAACAAGAATTTAATGGGAATCATCTTATATAGATACAAGAGCGAAAAGCGTTGGCAAGGTGCTGATTCTATGCGATATAATCTATTATGCGTGCCATAGATACCGGCCTGCTCGACTCCCGAGTTCCCGGTTAATGTCTCTTTTTCAACAGCTATCGTCTCAGGCGGTCTTCAAGTTACCGGGCAGTTTTTCAGAGGTACTGGATGAGGACACGTTTCATGTGCTTGGTCTCCAGTAACTCCGCAATTCGCTTTACGATATTGCGCCGCAGGTCGAGTTCAACCGGAATGCCGCGCTCAAGTTCGAAGTGCAACAGATCCAAAAGGGATAATGTTGCATGGGGAAGTCGTATAAGCATTTGAGTTTAGTGGAACGGGCTTTGCTTCAAACACAGTTGGTGTTGCGTTGGAGTCCGGCGGCTATAGCCGTCGGACTCCAACGGGCACGCTCGACCATCACCCGCGAGATGGCACGCAACGGCTGGCAGCCTGAACCGAAGATCGCCCTGCGCGGACGCCCCAAGGTAGCTGGCGGCTATCGTGCTGAGGCCGCACAGGAGCGTGCCGGCGCACTCACCTCGAAGCCGCGCGTGGTGCGCAAACTGGTGGTGGGCAGCGAACTTTTCCTGCAAGTCGTCGAACACTTACGGGACGGCTTGAGTCCAGAGCAAATTGCGTTCACACTGGGGTCTATGGATGAACCGGTGCGCCTTTCGCACGAGACCATCTACATAGCGCTCTACGCTATGCCGCGCGGTCAACTGCGCGCCCGCATCCTGACGCTGCTGCGCCGCGCTCATCAGCATCGCCGCAAGCGCTCGGCGGGCAAGGACCGAGGTAAGTCCATACCCAACATGACGTTGATCGATGATCGCCCCATCGAAGTGTTGGAGCGGTTGGTTTCCGGCCACTGGGAAGGAGACCTGATCAAGGGCAAACGCAATCAATCCCAGGTAGGCACACTGGTCGAACGCACTACGCACTACGCTCTATGTGGCTTTGGTGAAGCTGGAAAACGGCCGGGCCGAGACCGCCGCCGAAGGCTTCGCGGAGATACTCAACCGCTTCGATGCCGCGATGCGGCTCTCCATGACATATGATCAGGGGTGCGAGATGGCGCGGCACGAGTTACTCAGTGATCGAACTGGCCTGAAGGTCTACTTCGCGCATCCGCACAGCCCGTGGGAAACGTGGCCGCAACGAGAATACCAACGGCCTGTTGCGCCAATATCTGCCTAAAGGAGAAGATCTCGGCGGCTACTCGCAGCAACAGCTCGACGACATCGCGGCAAGCCTCAATGCGCGACCAAGGAAGTCGCTGGGCTGGAAAGCGCCTGCTGAACTCTTCCTGCCAAAAGGCGCCTTCGACTTCAAAAAATACTGGTCAACACCAAACGCAATCAACCGTGTTGCACTTAGAACTTGAATGCGCCCACAATCCGTATCAGTGAACGTCGGCTCAATCAGCAAGTGATGTGCAAAACTGCGTTCGTCGTTTCCTGCCCGCCTTGCTGCAGTTCTTCAATTGCGCTGGCGGTTGGAAGAACCAGGATTTCAATTTTGCGCCGTTCCGCTTCGCGCATCACCTCTGGCAATACGGGCATTTTCCCGTCTACGCCCGTGCCGATCACCAGACGGCAGCAATTCCAGGGAATGTCTTCTTCCGCCGACAATGGGGTGTGCCCATAATCAGCACGAAATTTTCGGGATGGCTTTTTCTCGCGTTTGCGGACCGCGCCGCCATCGATCACCACATCGTCCTCATAGACGGTGCCATCGATCCGAATTGAGCCAAAGGAAAAGTCCTGAATCTTCATTTCAACCTCCAGCATTTACCACTGGCAAGGAAAAGGCTCTGTGCACCATCGACCAAGCCATTCCCTCGCTGCTGTTCTTCGAGTTTATCCAACCAGATTCAGAAAATCCGCAGGCCGCACCACGCGCACATCCTTCCACGGATCAAGCACCAGCAAATCCTCATCGCTACTGACCAGGACCTCCGCCTCGGACTTCGCGACCAGGGCCAGGAACTTGTTGTCCTTCGGGTCGCGGCAAGCGGGATCAAGCGAAAGAGCATCCTCCTGCACCACGAACCGGCGCACGTTGTTCTCGATTCTTTGCACGAACTTCTCACGAGCTGCATCCGTCAGGTAACGGTGGAACTTCGCTCTGGCCATAACTTCTTTCAACTCGTTCAAGGTTGCTTCACTAGCGCAAAGGTCACAAAAGCGCATGGCCTGGAGCAATGCCTGATGAGGGATCGAGTCCAGTCGCAAGGCGGCCGAAACCAGCGTACTCGTATCGAATACCACACGGTGAACGGTCATCGCGCTTCATGTACCATGCGATTGACTTTCTCGTCCGTCAACTTCGAAGCGGCGGCGGCCTGCTCGGGTGACTGGCTTCTCTTGGCTTCGGCGCTCCACGCTTCCATCTCGGCCACGGCCTGGCTGCGCCTGCGCCGGACGTCCATCAACTCTTCCATATCGCGCGGAGAAACGATGAAAGCGGCCGTACGGCCATGCCGTGTAACGGTGATGATCTCCCGCTGGGCCCCGTCGATCAACTGGCCAAAGCGGTTCTGTGCCTCTACGGATGTGACAGTCACCATCGATGCCTCCAAACTAGCTACTATATATAGTATAGGTATTCTGGCTTGTTTTCAACCCTGCATCCGTCACGGTCAGGCAGCGGCATTCCAACGTGCAAAACTGACTTTGCCCTCAGAATGCGTATCCCTTAACCGGCCGGTTTTGGGGGATGTTCATTCATCCCCGTCGTCGTCGAGGCTATGGGAGTGTGGGAATCGCGTAGCGATTTCCACACTCCCATAGCCTTTTTCATGTGGCAGCTTTGAGCTGTTCCTGCTGCCAGAGTTGTTCGAACTCAGCCGGACTGCGATAGCCAAGCGTCGAGTGCATGCGTGTTCGGTTATTTCCTCAGGATGGCATGGCAAGAGCCAGAGTTGCGAAATGTCTCAGAGCGCGATTACATGCAAAGTTGGTACGCAGAACAGTTTCCGGTGAGCATCGCAGGTAAGATTACCCGGATCATGGAGCAGTATTACCACCTGAACTTCATTCATAAGCCGGAGTTCATGGGTTTTAACGGCAACGATGACGAGATCCGTCATACCGCTTTCAATCCCCTCGCGTGGGGCGATCAGAATGAACAAAGAGTGAAGGCATGGCAGCACCTGACCGGGGAGGCCGAGAGTCTTGCAGCCCAGTTGCCGCCAGAATATCGCAACACATATTTCGAGCTTGTTGGATATCCAGTGGAAGCAGCCGGCGCTCACAACCTGAAGCTGCTTTGGAACGATCGCAGCTATCTTGATCAGCACCGGCACGACTATCCAGGCATGGAGCGCGATGCAAAAGCCGCGCGAGCAGCATATGACCAAGTGCAGGTATTGACCCGTCAATATAATGAATTGGTGAGCGGAAAATGGGAGGGCATGATGTCTTCACATCCTCGGGATCGTCGGGTTTTTGAGATGCCGGAGACTGCTACTGTTCTCGCCACAGTGCCTGTCCAGCTACCCGAAAACTGGAGCGCAGGTCAGGCGGAGCCCCAAGTTGCACAAGCGCCGGGTTTTAGCGAGCAGAACAACACAGTCTCGATCAACGCTACACATTTTCAATCGAAGCACGATACCGAACAGGGTCAATGGCAGGTCTGGCCAGACCTGGGCCTCTCCGACGGATCGGTTTCCATCGCAGATCCGGGCAAAGCAAGAGAAGCTTCATGGACTCTGCCAGTTCAGGCCCTATCGCCGGATACGATCATCGGGACGCCTTCCCTCGACTATGTCTTCACGACCACGAGCAGCGGCGATGCAACCGGTTTCATCTATCTGCTGCCAACGTTTCCCATCGATTCAGATCATCGGCTTCGCTATGGCCTCTCGATCGACGGTCGAGTTCCTGTGTCCCTCGATGCTGCCGGGGCGGAAGAACACAAGCATAATCTTTCGGATTGGAGTTCGAATGTGCTACGCAACTCGATGATCCAGAGCGTTCCGCTCGGCCATCTCGCCGCTGGCAAGCACACACTGCGTTTGTTCTACGGCGATCCAAGTCTTGTGTTTGAGCACATCATGATCGTCTTCCCCGGAGCGCCGCCAGCGTATCCGTTCGCACCGGAGACGGGAAATCCATCACCTTTCATAACGCCACAGAAATGAGCGATTCGCTGGCGCAATAGAATGACCGACGTTGCTGATCTCTAGGTCTCTGACCGACGTATGATGTACCTAATCAGGCACTTATGGAGAGCGTGGGTTGGTCGCATAGTGAAGAGATGCGAACGAGCTATCATCGGATCCATGTGAAGTTGGGGAAGAAGGATCGGCAGCAAATTTCCATGATGCTGACGAAGGGGCGGGAATCGGCGCGTGTGCTGCGGCGGGCCTTGATACTTCGCCAACTTGATCAGGGCCAAACGGCAGCGCAGGTACACGGGGCAGTCCTTTGCCGATGGCGTCATGGAACGGCTCAAGGCCACCGTTCAAGTCGTCAAGCGCAATGAACTGCATACGCTTGTCGTGTTGCCGAAACGTTGGGTCGTAGAACGCTCCTTCGGCTGGCTGGAAAAGTGCCGCCGACTATGGAAAAACTGCGAACGAAAGCTGAACACAAGTCTGCAAATGGTCCACTTGGCCTTTCTCAGGCTGCTGCTCAGAAAATCGTAAACAGGCTCTTAGAATCAACACGATCTTGGAATCTGACTCCCGCCGCCTCCACCATTTATTTTCAATAGTTTACAGACGGTCACAAGAAATAGTACTTCGTGAGTAGTACGTGACCTCAGGCTCTATTTGGCTTTGGACGACGCGTCCCGGCGGGATGCGAGAGCTTGGGCGTGGCGCAGTTTCCACTGGCCATTCAGCCGCCAGCAGTCGCCGACGCATTCAATGGCTCGTAACTGTGAATCGTCCCGGCCCGCGTAACTGCAGCGTTGCGCGCGTTCCACTTTCCGCAGGCACAAATGCCGCATCCCTGCCATTCACCTCGATACCCGCGCCATCGTGCGCCAGCGGAGCAATCAATTCGGTTTCTATCCCCGCGGGCAGCTCAATCTCGATCCGCGGCTCCGGCCTCTGCCGCATCTCGACGCGGATCACCCCGTACGGCGTCGGGACCTTTCCCTTGATCCAGGCCAGTCCTGCCAGATCGGGCCGAATGGTTGCCTTGCTGTAACCCGACTCCACCGCACGAATCCCCAGCACCTGTTCCATCAGCCATGCCGTTGGTCCGCTCGACCATCCGTGCGCCAGACTCACAAAATAGCCCGTTTTGCCATCGGCTTCCAGAAATCGATGCGGATCGTCTTTCGGCCAGTGCAGGTCATAGGCCTCCCAAAAACTCGTTGCGCCTTCCGCAATCATACCGCCCCAGTAGGTCCGCATCCAATCCAGCGCTTCCCGCCGATATCCCATACGCGCCATCGCTTCCAGCACATACGCGTTGAAGTACGGGCTGATGATCTGCGTCTCCTCTTTGCCGGTTCGGCTCAGTGACTCGGTCCAAATCGCGGGATAGTCCTTGCTGCTCGCTACGCCCGCGAGCACCGCCATTGCATTGATCTGCCACCGCTGTCCTGCGCCTTGCGCATCGGCAAACTGCTGTCGCGCCTGTGCCGCCAGCGCGTCAGCGCGCACCCTATACCGCGCGGCTCCGGCCGTGTCTCCCAGTTCCTCCAGCAGCCATGCGCCCTCGCGGTAGCCGCGCACAAACTCCAGCTCCGTTCCTTCCGCAGCCTCCGGCGTAAACGCGAACAGTCCTGCCGACCAGTCCACAAACATCCAATGGTGGCCTTTATTCAGGAAGTTTCCAGCATCGTCGAACTCTTCGTCCATCTGCGCCAGCAACTGTTCGAGCGCCGCGTGTTTTTCTGCCAGTAGACTTCTGTCGCCGCTCCGCCGGTAGAGATCGGCCAGCGCAGTGATCCACAATGCCGTGTATCCGGGTATCCCGTTTACATGCTGCCCGCGCGGCGGAATCAGCCGCGTAAGCGTCTCGTTCAGCAGCGCGCTATCGGCAAACACGTCGCCGATTACCGGCCCCATCACGTCCAGGTCGCCAGCCCACCATCCGCGATCCCGCTTCGGCGCGTCCCAAATGCCGTCCTGCATGCAAAGATGAGCCGTGTACGCGCCTGTCTCCCAAATACGATTCAGCAACGCGTCGGACGACTGGAAGCTCCCCTTGTACTCTGCCGGATAAGCAATCCCTTCCAACCGGATTGCACGAAATGCTGTCCACTGAGCGCCGTCCACGAAGCGCAGGTACACGTAGCGAAAACCGCTCTTCGGTCCCCGCGCCACTCCGCGCGGTGGAATCCGCAGTTGAAAGGTGCCGAGGTAATGTTTTCCGCTCGTAGCTTCGGACTCCGACTCACCGTAGCTCGCTTCGATTTGCGCTTCGCAGTCGCACGCCGACTCGATCAGCAAACGCCCCGCCACCTCGCGCCCAAAGTCCAGCAACAGCGATGGCGCTCCGCCTTCGCGCGCGGAACCGTCCGGCAGCCTTGCGGCGAACTCCGCTGATCTCCGTCTGTCTTGCGATGTGTGGACTGCTCCGCGCGTCAGCGCATCCACATGCAGAAATTCGCCCGCTCCCACTTGCCGGCGGGTTACTGCCGCGGCGCGCAGCTCATACGTGCGCAGGTAAGGTGACATGCCCATATATCCCGGCCAGTCGTAGAGTCCCGCGTCCAGGTTCCATTGGAAAAACTCCGGCCTGCTTTCGATCGCGCCCAACGCCTGCACGCGCGGCCATGCTGTATCGTCGAACCCTGGTAACTGCCAACCCGTCGGAGCTGAGGTTGTACTGCGCCATGTGCCATCCGATGTCACCAGTGTTCGCGCGTCGACTCCCGGCGCGGCGGCAACGATCTTTGCCACCAGCGTTTCACCGTACGCCAACTGCTGCACGGCCGCCGTATCGCTGGCAGCTACAATCTCCCGTCCACGCACCGCCTCTATCGCCAGCACATTGCGTCCTTTGTGCAGAGCGGCTCGCACCTCAGCACGGAAGACATGCGTAGCCAGCGGTGACAGTGCATCGCTCTCTGCATCCAAGACAAGCGAGCCGTTCAGATACGCTTTCGCAGTGCGTGGCCCGGCTACATACAGCGTGGCTGCCGCGGGCATCCGGTCCACATCGAACTGCGTACGGAACATATGCAATTCCGTTTTGCGTTCACGGTCGCGGTAGTTAAACTTCGCGTGATCGGCGCGCATCGCCGCCGCATCGCCCGCTGTCCAGATGTACTCTTCCGCCAGCGGCCGGTGTGCCGATTGCACCAACACCGCGGGGTCCGACGCCGGGTCCAGGCGAAAACTTTGTGCCGGAGCCGCAACTGCCGTTGCCGCAAGCACCGCACAGGCTACTATGCCTTCCATGTGATGTTTCAATATGCCGCCAGCGTGTCGCCGCATGTGTTCTTCTTCACCCGAATGCGAAATGTAAAGGCCGGCTCATCGGGCTTGTTCCTGGGCAGTTGGATGTGCAACCCGTCTTCAGTTTGCCGAAAGCCGATTGCCTCTTGCGCACCCAGCAGTTCCATCGAGCAGACCGGACCCGCCAGGTAAGGGTTTCCCTTCCACAGCGTATGCAATCGCAGATCGCCGTCCGCCGGCCATCCCAGCGCTATGGCATAGAGTGTCGTACCGCGCATCGTGTAACGCAAATCGCCGGCCGTGAACGCCTGCCGATCGGTATTCAGCGCGGAACTGTCCACCTTTGTCGGTCCCTCGCCGAACACCAGCCAAGGCCGCGATCCGTAAATCGCTTCGCCATTGGTCTTCAGCCATGCGCCTATCGCCAGCAGAGTCGTGCGCGCCTCATCAGGAATCGTGCCGTCCGCCTTGGGGCCTACGTTCAGCAGCAGATTACCATTTTTGCTTACCACGTCCACCAGCTCATCCACCAGCGACTTTGCGTCGCGGTACTCATCGTTTTTTACGTACCCCCACGAGTGGATGCTAACCGAAGTATCGGTCTGCCACGGCAGCAGGCGGATCGCGTCCAGCTTTCCTCGCTCAATATCCAGCACTGCGGCGTTGGCGGGAAAATCGTCCTGCTTATAAGTCAGAACCACACCTTGCCGCCGCTGCGCCGCTTCGTTGTAGTAGTAGGCAGCGAACCGCTTCAAATACGGTTGGAAGGCTGGTTGGCCGATCCACCAATCGAAGTAGAGAAAGTCAGGATGGTATTTGTCGACGATCTCCGAACTGCGCGCCAGCCAGTCGTCCAAAAACGCGTGGTCCGGCGCCAGCCACCGCTCCAGGTGCGAGGAATCCGGCTCCTTGTTGTCATCGTCTCCGGCCAACGCCATCGGCCGCGCAGGCCCGTAGAGTCCGGCATAGCGTGGATCGCGCACATCGGAGTCGAACTTCGTTCCGCCGCCATACCACCACCAGTGCTCGGCCCGGTGCGACGACACACCAAAGTGCAACCCGCGTTTGCGCGTTGCCGCTGCTAGATCGCCCACCACGTCCCGCTTTGGCCCCATCTTCGCGGCAGTCCACTCGCTCATTCCGGAGTCGTACATGGCGAATCCGTCGCAGTGTTCCGCCACCGGCACCACGTATCGCGCTCCTGCCTGCGCAAACAAGTCGACCCAGGCATCCGCGTCGAAGTGTTCCGCGCGGAACTCCGAGATGAAGTTCTTGTAGCCGAACTTCGACTGCGGCCCGTAGGTCTCCACGTGATGCTGGAAGGCGGCATTCCCTTCGATGTACATGTTGCGCGGATACCACTCGTTGGCAAATGCCGGAACCGAGTACACGCCCCAATGCAGAAAGATCCCGAACTTCGCGTCGCGGAACCACTCCGGCACACGATACGCGCCCAACGAGTCCCAATCCGCCGTGAATGGGCCACTGCTCACGCCCGTCTGCACACGCTTGAGCTGCTGCTCGACGACTAGCGGTTTCTGTTGTGCTCCTGCCGTTCCTGCACCTGCCAGCAAAGCCGCGACGGCCATCCACACCAAGCCGGAACGAAACCGCGCCAAATGCACTTCAGCCTTCCTCATCGACGTTCCTTTTCCGTAAAATCCCGTGAGCGCGCGACCGAAATGCCCCGCACCTCGTTCGGCCACTTGTGTGAAACCGCACAGTAAAAGTGATAGAGCGCCCCGTCGTGGCTAATCACCGACGTCTTGTGGGCAAACGTCTCGTCCACGCTTCCCGGAACTCCCACATCGACCATCGTCTCGTCCACCTTCGTAAAGTGATAGGGGTCGTGTCCCAGTGCCAGCAGCTCACGCGCCTTGCCGTGCAGATCGAAACCGAAGTAGTACATTCCCCACAGGTTCTTGTACCGCACAACAAACGGATTGCTGGCAAACCGAGCATCGCGCGACTCTCGGCCGCCGTTTGTCAAAATCGGATTGCCTGCATAACGCGTCCAGGTCTTCAAATCCCGCGATGTCGCCACGCCGCTCTGTTCGCGCCATCCACCGCCCTGCGCCTTGGGCAGCGAATCGGTCTTGGCGTTATAGAACAGATAGAAGACTCCGTCCTGTTCCACCAGGTTTGGCCGGTAGAGTCCTCCGTATTCCCACGGCGCGCCGTCGGACGGAAACAGAATCGGATCGGTCAATTCCCAGTGGAGCAAATCGTCGCTCCACGCCAGGCCAATGACGGCAGCTCCTTCTTCCAATCCCGCGTTTGGATACGCATTCCACGCACCCAGATACCGCCTATGCACTTTCTTCAGTCTTCCTGCCGACATCAGCTGGTTCTCGCGTACGATGCACGCCAGCGCCAGGTTGTATTTTGTGTATTTCGCGCTTGGATCGCGCCGCGCCACGCATCCGACGCGCTCCCAGTGCAACAGGTCCGGCGACTTCGCCAGCCCCGTCTGGTAGCCGATCCCGTCGTATCCGATGTAGAGCATCTGAAACGCGCCATCGTGATAAAACACAAACGGATCGTCGACCGTTTTCTCGTCGAACGTTCCCGCTATTCCCGAGGCTGCCAGCACCAGCTTTCCATACTTATACGGTGTGCGGAACGGAGCAATCTCCGGCTTGCTGAATTCCTCTTCCAACGCGTTCAGATCACCTGCCAGCGGCATCGCGGCCAGTGTCAGTCCCAATCCAGCAGTAAACTCCCGTCGTGTTATCACGCGCTTCATTTCGCTCTTTCCTCGCCTGCCGCCGTGCGTGGCATGTCGTCTTCAAGCACTGCTACTCCCTCGGGCTCAAGCGTCACCTTGTCGATCAATCGTCCGTCGTGCAACACATCGCGCATCGCCGCCGGCAGCGTCACGGTTTCCGTCTTTGCGCCATGCCCGCCGTGACGGATGAGCACAAACACCGAATGCCGGCTTCCAGTTCTCCGACAAACTTCGACGTCCTCCGGCAGCGCTTCGAACTCCGCTTTCACTCCGGCGTCTTGCGTGGCCCACTCCACCACGCGCCGCATCAGCTCCGGATCGAGCACTGCGCCAAGATAGCTGATGCGTCCTTTTCCCAGTGGCCGCGAAATCATCGCGGGCTGTCCGTCCAGCCAGCCATTCGCCTTGCCATAGCGCAGCAGAGCCTCCGCCGCATTGCGCATAGAAAGCTGCTCCGCCCACACAGACGCTGTTCCCTCGCCCATCTTTCCGCTCACCGGAACGCTTGCGTCCAGTGCGTAGAACTGCTCCACGCGCCCGCCCAGCGTAGTGGCCAGCGGCCCTGGCTGCCGCTCAACATTCAGTGCATTGTGTTCGTCTTTCATCCCCGAGCGCGGACCCATCAGCAAGTGCCCACCTTGCCGCACATATTCGGTCAGTCGTTCGGCCAATGTTGCGGAAATCACGTTCAGACTCGGCACCAACACCAACTTGTAGCCATCGAGCGGAGCATCCGCGTCCACGACGTCCACCGTCAGCCGCTCCGCGCGCAGCGGCCGATAGTACCCCAGCAGCACTTCGAGCTGGTCGTATGCGCTATTGTGCAACTGGAAGTCGATCGCCCACCGGCCATCGTAGCTATGCAGCAGCGCCACCTGTGCGGCCGGAACCGTTCCGGCCAGCGCCGCCGAGGCCTTCTCGAATTCCTGCCCCTCTTCACGCACTTCTTCATAGATCGGCAGCGGCTCACCATCCGGCCCCACAAGCGCTCCGTGATACTGTTCCTGCCCGTTCAGTGCGCTCCGCCACTGCCAATAGAGCACCGCGTCGGCTCCGTGCCCGATCGCCTGCCATGCCATAGCGCGCGTCTCGCCACGGTCCAGCATCGTATTCACCGGAGCCCAGTTCACCACGCCCGGCTGCGTCTCCATCACCCAGAAATTGGCTCGCTTCCATCCCCGCACAAAGTCGTGCATAAAAGCATTGCGCGCGGCGTTCAAGTGTCCCTGTCCCACGTAGTCGTCCCACGCGGCAACGTCCAGATCGCGGTTGATCAGATAATGATCGAAGTTGTCCGACCAGCCCAACCCGCCCAGGTTCGTCGTAATGAACTGCCGCGGATCGGCGTATTTGTGGATCGCCTCAATCTGTGCCTGCTGGAAGCCACGCCACGTGTCGCCCACAAAATGCCGGTGCTCCAGCAGAAGCCCGGGATTGCCGCCGCCCGTTGGCAGCGGAATCTCGTCCCAACGGTCATAAGTCTGGCTCCAATACGCTGTCGCCCAGTCGCGGTTCAGCGCTTCCAGCGTGCCATACCTCCGCTCCAGCCAGGCCTGGAACGCGCGCCGCGTCTCCGGGTCGAATGACTCGTCCGCGTACTCGTTGCCAATCTGCCAGCCGATCACGTTCCGGTCGTGGCCGAAACGCCGGGCCAGCTCCCCGGCAATCTCAGAACAAAAGACTCGGTAGCGAGGGTTCGCATAGTTGAACTGCCGCCGCCCTCCGTGTTCCGCAACGCGGCCCGTGGCATCCACGCGCAGAGTCTCCGGATAGACCCGTGTCAGCCATGCCGGCGGCGCATCGGTCGGCGTTCCCAGCACGACCGCGATATGGTGCTTCTCGGCCAGACGGATGGCCCGCTCCAGCCAGTCCAGCTCATAGCGGCCCTCTGCCGGCTCCATCGTGCTCCAGGCAAACTCACCCACCCGCACTACGTGCAGATGCGCCTCTTCCATCAGCCGTAAGTCGCTTTCCCACCGCGCCTCCGGCCACTGCTCCGGGTACCATGCGGCGCCCAACAGCAGCGAGGACACAGGTTGCGCCGCCGCTGGACTGAGTCCGGCCAAGATTGCCACCAGCAGACAGTACAATCCCCATACGCCCCTGCGGCACATGGGCGATACTCGTCTTTTCATTCCTTCGTTACTCCGTTCCCCGCTGTGATTGTCATCCCGGAGCCACTTCTATCACACCCTGCCCCATAAACGCTTCCCCTTTCCTGCTGGTTCCTCCCGGCCGGCTTGCAAGTGCCCCATCCATCAATTGTTGCTCATGCATATATCGCTGTTCAGGCTCTGCGATTGCAGAATTCGATTCCATATCGCGGAACACTCCGAACCTTGCATTACTTCCTCGCCACTTCGTCCCATATCCGCTATCGTTGAAAAGCTGTTAGCAGCCGGCGTGCTACTCTCGGTTAGTTTTTTGCACCGAATCAATGGCTGGATTCACCGGTGTGCGGAAAGGCACAAGACTTTGGCTTCGATAACATCCCCCACCCTGGCTCTCATTCACACTAGTCCAACGCTTACTCCTCTTTTTACCGAACTCTGTCACGAGCACATTTCCCAGGCGCACATCTTCCACATGGTTGATGAAAGCCTGATCCAGGACACGATACGCGCCGGCGAACTGCGCAAGATCACCATGCGTCGCGTGGTGCAACTGATCGCCTCGGCCGTTGATGCCGGCGCCGACGCCGTGCTCGTTACCTGCTCTTCCATCGGCCCGGCCGTCACCTTGGCCAAGCAGTTGTTTGACATTCCCGTACTGCGTATCGATGAGGCCATGGCTGAGGTCGCCGTCCGCCAGGCGCTCACCATCGGTGTTCTGGCCACACTTCGTACCACCCTCGATCCCACGACGGCTCTGCTGCGTAGCAAGGCGGCGGATGCCGGACGTACGGTCGAATTGGTAGAGTGCTTGTGTGAAGATGCTTTTCCGGCTGTCATGTCGGGCGATACAGAGACCCACGACCGCATCCTGCGCAAGGCTCTGCTCGAGGATCTCAAGGATGTGGAGGTAATCGTTCTGGCGCAGGCCTCGATGGCTCGCGTCGTGGCGACTCTTCCCAAAGACGCGCTACGGGCTCCCGTGCTTTCCAGCCCCGAGTTAGCCGTCTTGCAAGCCCGCCAACTGCTGTTGAAAGGACCCCTGCCGGAGAGGACGCGCGTTTGAAGCAACGCCACAAAGTGCTGGGCCTGCTGGGCGTTCTATCCGCCCTCACGTTCCTCGATCGCATGGCCATCGCCGTGGCCGGCCCCCGCATCCAGATGGACCTGCACATCCAGCCCCACTACTGGGGATGGGTGCTCAGCGCTTATGTCTTTGCCAACGGCGTTTTTGAAATTCCCTTCGGAGCTTTCGGCGACAAAAATGGCCAGCGCCGCATTCTGCCGCGTATCGTCGCCTGGTGGTCCAGCTTCAATGTGCTGACTGCCCAGTGCCGTTCTTTCTGGCAGCTCTGTACGGTTCGCTTCTTTTTCGGACTCGGTGCTGCGGGCGCTTATCCCAACTGCGCCGGGGTGATTGCCCGCTGGTTTCCACCCGGCGAACGTGCACGCAGCCAAGGCGTCGTCTGGGCCGCGAGCCGTCTCGGCGGAGCGCTGGCGCCGCTCCTGATCGTTCCTCTCCAGCAGCTTTTCGGTTGGCGGCCGGTCTTTGCCCTGCTCGGCATTGTTGGTTTCTGCTGGGCCATCACCTGGCGTACCTGGTTCCGTAACCGTCCGGAAGAAATGCCCGGCATTACGCCCGAGGAGATCGCCGAAATCGGTGCGGACAACTCCGTGCATGACCATGGACCCATTCCCTGGCGGCACATGGCCCGCTCCCGATCCCTATGGCTCATCGTCATAGCCTATGGCTGCTACGCCTGCGGAAGCTGGTTCTATTTTTCCTGGTTTCCTACATGGCTGGTTCACAGTGCTGGACTGTCCATGAACGGCGTAGTGCTGGTATCTCTTCCATTCCTTGTCGGTCTTGTCGGCAACCTCGTGGGAGGCGTCCTCGGCGACTGGCTTACTTCCCGCTGGGGTGCGCGTCTAGCTCTACGCATCATCCCAGGCGTTTGTCTTCTTTTCACCGCGCTTGTGCTCGTCGCCATGGCTGTCTTACATGGCAGGTTAGTTGTCATTGCCCTCTCCTGCCTTGGCTTTGGACTCATGGACCTGATGCTTCCCTCGGCCTGGGCGCTCTGTGTTGCTATCGGCGGCCGTTTCAGCGGCACAGCCACGGCCATGATGAACACCGCCGGCCAAGCGGGCGGTGTCCTGTGCACGGTACTGTTCGGCTACATTGTCCACGTCACCGGCAGCTACAACCGGCCGCTCTGGTTCATCGCCGCCATGGTGTTAGTCAGCGCCGTAATCTTTTCATGCATCGATTGCACCCGAGGTCTGGACACCACCGCAATGGCAGAATCATCTCCAACAAGCAAGAACCAGGATGCCAATGCGCCGGTTTACCGGCCGTCCCGCACCTGAGCAAAAAAGTCTTCCGGCCCGATCTGTCCCCCCTTCAGCACCAGTTCCAGCCCGTCGAGCGGCGAGCCATGCGCGTGGCCCTTGCACAGCGGCGCGCCCGGCGTCAGTGGAGCCGCGAAGGTCAGCGCTTTCAAGCCCAATTGCTTTACCGCATGCGTTGAGGTATCTCCGCCGGCAATCAGCACCCGTCGAACCCCCGATCGCAGCAGAAGGCTGTGCAGCCGATCGCCCAACATCGCGCTGAACTCCTCTCCATATGCCTTTCCGGGGCTCTGCGGTCCCAGAGCCGTATACAGCACTACGCTTTGCCCGCACCCGAGCGCCTCCTGAACTCCCCGTTGCACCTTCTCCCACACCGCACCGGGTTGCAGGCACCACGCTCCGAATCCCTGCCGCTTCGCCTGCCGAATTTGCCGGGCCGTCACCGGCGAGCAACTTCCGCTCAACACCACCAACCGATTCACTGCCGGCGGCCGCTCCAACGTTGGCGGCTCTCCGATCAAACCTGTGCGGCGCCAGTGCTGCAACAGTCCGTAGGTCAGTCCTGAACTGCCCACAGCGAAGACAGGACGCCTGCGCGCCCGCTCGTATAAAAGCCGTCCGGTTTCGGTCAACGTTGCCTCATCCACGCCGTCGAACACAACTACACTGGCGCCGTTGGCGATCTCCGTCTGCAAACGCTTCCCGGCCTTTCCTGCCTGGAATGCAGCCAGATCCACCAGCCCAATGCGCAACTGCGTTTGCCTCCCCAGGTGCAGCCGCAGGTCCGCTTCGTTCATCGGAGTGACCGGGTGCTGCCGCATCGTCGGGTGCCGGTCGATCCGGTACACCTCTGCCCCGTCGGCAGCGAACAGGTTCCCGAAGGCCACCCAGCGGCCCAGGTGCGGCGCACCCACAATCACCGGCACAAAATCCGCTGCGAACACTTTGCAACCCAGTTCAATGGCGCGCCCGATGTTGCCAAGTTCCGGAGCGCTGTCAAATGTCGAGCACACTTTGTAGTGGTTGATCGCCGCGCCCAATATCCGCATCTGGCCGAACACGCCAGGCAGGTTCTCATCCATCCATTCCGGACTGCGGCTGCGGCTTTCCCCGGCAATACCGATAGCGCGGCAATGCGCAAAGGCCGCCAGATCCGCCTCATCCGGAACACGCGTGAACAGCACCGTGGGAATGCCGTCCAGCGCCAGCCGCTCCAGCACATCGGTTGAGCCTGTAAAGTCATCGCCGTAGTAGGCGTATAGCGGTTTGGATCGCCCAGTGTTGGTCAAGCGGCAAATTTCTCCAGCGCTGCGCGCAGTTCAACATGGTTACGAGCATAATCGGCAAGCGGCACGCCTGCGATCGCGGCTTCCCACGCCTGGTGCAAGCTGCGCACGCCCGCCGCTGGTCCCTGAGGATGCGCCAGGATGCCTCCGCCGCAGGCGTATAACAGATCGTTGGTTCCGATCGCCTTGTAAGTATCCGGCGCCTGTCGCGCCGACTGTCCCGACGAGAACACCGGCAGAATCGTGCACGGCGCGTACGGAGCAGGAAACAACGGCGTCAAACACTCACGCGCCGAGGCAATCACCGACTCGTCCGGCTCGCAGAACTTGTTGCGCAGTCCGTTCACGTGGACATGATCGATGCCCGCCAGCCGCCAGAATTTCTGGAAGGCGATAAAGCTCATGCCCGTCGCATGGGAGCGGCTATACATGCCCCACCCGTTGCGATGACCGTGAATCGCCAGTTGCGAGTGCTTGCGCAGTGCCACCATCGCAGGCAGCCCGATGCTGTTCATGCTGGCCATCACGCAGGTTCCGCCCAGGGAAGCCACCAGATCGTGCCGGCGCAGCATCTGGTCGATTTCGCCCGTGATGTTGGCCGCGTACATCACGCGCTTGCCGGTCTTGCCGGCAAAGTCGTTCAGCACGCGCAGCACGGCCGGAACTCTTTGCTCAAACGGACAATGCGGCCCGTCGGCCTGCAACTCATCATCCTTGATAAAATCAACGCCCGCCTCGGCCAGCATGCGCACCTGCTCCGCGGTTTGTTCAGGCGTCATGCCCACGCTCGGCTTGATGATCGTTCCAATCACCGGTCGGCCATAGACACCGGTCAGCTTGCGTGTGCCTTCTACACCGAACTGCGGCCCCTGATACGCCTTCAGAAACGCGGGCGGAAGCTTTACGTCCAGCAGCTTGAGTCCCGAAAATGGCTTCAACTCGAAGAGGTTCCCGGCCACCGTCGCCAACAGATTGGGCAGCGACGGCCCCATGTTCTCGATCGGCCAGGACAAGGTTACTTCGGCTGTCCGCCGCACTACCGGTCCTGCCTGCTTTTTGGGCAGTCCGGAACCCGCCAGCGACGGTGTATCCACTGTACCCAATTCTTCGATCCGTTCCACCCGCGCCGCGTACCGTTCGCGAAGCTCGTCGGTCTCGCCTGGAACCCGAACAAACGTTCCCGTAGATTGTTCTCCGGCCATCATCGCCGCCGCATCCGCCAGCGGATATGCGGTTTCAATCCAATAGCGAGCCTCGATCCGCTCGTGCGTTGTGCTCTTTTTGTCGGTGCTCATCGATGTCATCAGCTCTTTTCAAAATAGGTTGTGTAACTCTCTTCGCGTACAAAGTAGAACGGCGCATGGACGCGCTGGCGCCCGGTCGCCTGCTCAAGAAACATCCCTTGCGTTCCCTCGACCGGCCGCAGAGCATCCAGGCCGGCCATCCGCTGCTCTCCCTCACCCGGGTTTATCTCCACATAGAGCAGCGGGCCACGCAGTATAGCCACCGTTCCCGGATGCAGATCGTCGATCGCCTCGATGCGGAAACGTTGCGGCAGTTCCAGCCGCACCGTGTCGCCGTTCTTCCAGTTCCGCCGCAGCGCGACGAATCCTTTCCGCACATCCATGCGTTCCGGCTTCCCGTTCACGTACACCATCTGCTTCCCCTCGGCCCACGCGGGAATCCGCAACTGCAACATGAACTCGACGGACGCGGCGCAGCCGATGCGCAACTGAACAATCTCGCTGAGTGGATACTCGGTCTCCTGCGTCAGTGTGACGGCGACGCCCTTCTCACTCCAACACAATTCCGAGGGCGCATAGAACGCCATCGCCACGCCGTCCGGCGCGCGGAAATAAAGGTCCTTCACGTAATCCGCAACACCTTCTACCAGCGTGCCCGAGCAGCACGGCCATTTCTTCGGGTAGTACACCTTGCGCGCGCGCCCGCCATACGTCGAGTAGTACGGGTAGTTCCCGTCGCTGTCCGGCGCCTTCACCGCTAGAAGTGCGTTATAGACCACGCGCTCCAGCCCGTCCCCATAGCGCCCGTCGCCAGTAGCACACAGCAGGTAGCGCGCCAGCTTGATCGCGGCATAGCTGCCGCAAGGCGTCTCGAAGTGGTCTTCGGTCGTACGCAGGCTCTTGTAGAGTTGCCCCTTGTGCGGCTCGATAAACGTTTCGTTCGGCCCCCAGCCTCCGGAGGCGTACTGCTGTGTCGTCGTCAGCAGTTCCCACGCGGTCTCCATCGCACGCAGATATTTGCCGTCATTGAGAACGAGACGGGCTTTTCCCGCCGAGCTTAGCGCAATGGCGTGACTGTAGGCTTGGCGTCCCGGCAGCACGTCCTCGCCCCGAGCCAGCGGGTCGAAGAACTCCCGGTCCAGCAAGTAGGCCACGGCGCGGTCGCGAAACACCCGCTCCCCGGTCAGCTCATGCGCTGCGAACAGCGTCTCCGGCAACACGTAGGTTTCGTCGTACGGCGGGTCTTTTTTGCCTATCCGGTCGCGGCCCTGGCCGGGAAGGTACGGCAGCGCCCCGCGATAGACTTGCGGAATCAGTTCGCGCGCCTGTTCCACACCGCTCAGGCTATAGGCGTCGATCAGCCCCGCCAAGTGCTTATCCAGGATGTAACACGGCCACAGCTTTTCCGCGTTCGGTCCGGCGAAGATCCGATCTTTTTTGCCCATCGTTGCTGCAAATCCTGCCACAAGGCTGGCGACCTTCGCCTGGCAAGCCGCGTCGCCCGTGGTTTTGCCTATCCGCGCCAATCCAGAGATGTATTGGCCGAGCGTGTGCCCGGGCACAAACCCGTCCGCGTCATACCAGCCGCCCATGGCCGCACCCGGCGCCGGTAAGCCCGCCCGTTCCCGGTAGACCTTCAGCAGCCGGTCGTTATCCAGTGCCAGGTAGGTTGCATGCACCCGGTTGTACTGTTGCTGCAACGGCCCGCCCATCAGCCTTACCGCTCCGTACTCGAACTCCGTGAGCGGAGAAGGCTGCTGTGCCGCTGCTGCCGCCATGGCGCGCGCCGCCGGCAACCGCATCGCTACAGCCGTTGCTGTGGCGCCGGCCATAAATTTCCGCCGTGACATCTGGGCGCTCATCTCCGTGTCTTTCACTCCTTCGCACGTTACGTGCAGTCCCCCATCCTTGGCGAAGTCATAATGATGCTGTCTTTGCGGTTCCGATATGCGGAACTACTCATCCTGCAACCAGTGGCTGTCGTGCGTCTGCTTTTGCTGCCGTTGCAGCCGCCGTTTCTTTGTCCAGTGGATAGATCAGGTCGACATTGCGCGGCGTCAACAACTGATGCTTCACAAAGTTGGTTGACGGCGCCGGCTTTTGCCGCAGTATGTTCATTGCCAGCGAAATCAGTTCTTCTCCGTAACTCTCCGGGAAGTACGCCACCGAACCCACCAGCCTTGTTCCTGGCCGGCGCAGTTCCGCGCGCGCCTCGCGCAGTGCATTCTGGCCCATCACGGCACATTGCTCCGATGCTCCCGCTTCCTCGAAGGCGCGCAGCGCGGCCAGCGCGCAGATGTCGTTGACCGTCCCGATCAGCGTGCGCCGCAGGCCGCGCCGCCGCAGGTACTTGCGCAACACATCCAGTATCTGCTCGAACGTTCCCTTCCCGTTCAACCGCGCCAGGGGCGTATCGAGAATCTTCGGGAGCTCCGCGCGCAGCCCGTCCACAAATCCTGTCAAGCGCAGCTCGAGCAGAGAGCCGGCAATGGGCAGCTCCATCAGGAGCACTTGGTCCACCTTCCCGTTCCAGTTTTCCTTTGTCCAGCGTCCCAGCGCCTTGCCGCCGATCAGTCCGGCCCTGTAGTTATCCGCGCCAAAGTAGGTGGCTCCCGGATGCGGCACTTCAATGGCAATCACCGGCGTATTGGCGGCCAGAAACTTTGAAGCGATCACCGATGCCACACGTTCGTAGGTCTGGAACTCCAGCACTAGGTTTACGCGCTCGCGAATCAGCAAATCGGCATTGCGCAAGGCTTCGCGTGCGCTGTACCGGTTGCTCAGTGTAATCAGGTGCACATGTTCGCGCGCAGCCGCGGCTTCCACGCTCCGCGTCACCTCCTGGGCAAACTCCGTATCCCCCTGCGAGGCAAAACCAATGCGGAAAGGCCCGGAGGTAATGGGACCGAAGCTATTGCGATACATCCCCGTGCCAGCACGCTCGATCAGCCCCCCGTGGATCAGGGTTCGCAGCAGGCGAAACGTAGTGGTTTTGGGCAAGCCTGTGCGGTCCATCACGTCGGCCAGCGTCAGGTCTTCTCCCAGGTGACGGAATGCCCTCAGCACCTCGCAGGCGCGCAGCACGGTCTGCGACTCATTGCGGTCTCCATTGCGGCCGTCTTTAGCGGGAGCCTCCAGCTCTTCCTCGAGGATTCCGTCGTCAATTGGTTCGTTCATGCCATTTCCTGTTTCGCAAATACGTGCAATAGAGTACATTCCGCAAGTCGGAACCGGCAAGTCCAATTTTGTGGTTCCTCTCCTCAACCCGGCAAATGCTGTATCGCTCTGCCTGCGGCACACCGCCTCAGTCTTTCTGTGTTCTGTGCTTTCCGCAGTCAAGCGCGGTGATACGATACTGCCCCGAACCCAGCACCAACTCGACACCATCGGCCGTGATCTTGCTGCTGAGCACACCGGCAGCCTGGTCCGGCGGCACTTCATCGACCGTCATGCGCTCCGGTGCGCAGCTCTTTAATTTCACCGTCGCTGTGGCGTTTACTGGAATGGTGAACGTGTACTCGGTTGCTGTATTGCCTCGGTGCCACTCGCTTTCGATTGGCCCCCAGACCGAGTCGTAGCGGCTTCGCACCCAAGCTAGTTGGCCCACCACCTGCGGACGCAACACCAGCCGCTGTGCTGGGGCTGCGGCAAGGTTCACCGCAATCCCACCCAGGCCGCGATAGAACCACTCTTCCGCGTCTCCTAGCATGAAGTGGTCTTGCGAATTCTGTGGGTTGGCGTCCCACGCCTCAGTCAGCGCGGTTGCGCCTTGCGCCAGTTGATAGCCGTAGCTGGGTGCGTCGGTTCGCTCCAGCATGTCGTAGAGGACGTCCGAGCGGCCCGCATCGAGTAGTGCCGCCACCACGTAGTGATAACCGATGTCGCCCGCCGTCACATGATCATTGTGGGAACGGATATTCGCGATCAAAGCGTCCAGCACATGCTCTCGTTCCGTCGCGGGCGCCATGTCCAGCGCCAGAGGCATGGCCTGCGCCGTTTGACTTCCCTTGTCGTAACGATGCTGTGCCGCATCGAAAAAACGCGTGTTGAAGGCCTGTCGTACGGCCTCCGCTATCCTTCCGTAGTGCAGGCTCCCGGCCGTATCTCCGGCCAGCGCCATGACTTTTTCCAGTACGCGCAGGTCCTGGTAATAGATGGCCGTCGCCGTAACGCCTGTCGTAGTCAGTTTGGAAAATCCCGGATCGCCGGGTCCGATATCGTACCAGTCTCCAAGCCCGTATTCCACAATGCCATCGTGGGCTCGCGTCCCCAGATACTCCACATAGCGCCGCATCACTTCGCGCTGCCGCAGCAGTGCTATCAGATTGCCGTTCCGCTGGTACGAGTACCAGGGAGCCAGTACCGCCGCGCTGCCCCACTCCGGCGAGTCGTTGAAAATATCCCACTGGGGATCAAAGACCACATACTGCGGAGCAATCTCCGGCACCATGCCTGCCTTTGCGCCTGCCGTGCACTGTGCGTCGGCGATATTGCGCGCCAGCCCCGCATAGATACCACTAAAGTCAAAGTCGTACAGAATCGACGGCGCCAGCAGGTGGGTTTCCTCCAGCCATCCCAGCTTTTCCCGGTGCGGGCAGTCGGTCAGCAGACTCTGCGCGTTGTTCTCGACCGCGCGCACGATGATCGCATGGATGCGGTTCAGCAAATCATCGGAAGAAGCAAAGCTGCCGATCACCGCCGAGGATGTGTGGACAGCCTGTCCCTCCAACTCGGTCACCCGCGCTTTTCCTTCTTCTGCTCCTTCCACCTGCACGTAACGGAACCCGTAATAGCTGAACCGCGAATGCCACTGCTCAGTTCTCCCGCCCTTCAGCGTGTAGGAAAACCACTGCGGTCCTCCCGAACTGCGTTGCGAAACCGTTCCATCCGGATTTAGCAACTCACCCGGAATCAACTTTACCGTCGTGCCCGCCGTTCCGCTGACCGTGATCGCTGGCCACCCGGCGAAGTTCTGTCCCATGTCGTACACCGTAACCCCGGCCCTGGGTTCTCTTTGGCGGATCGGAGCATAGTTCCTCACCACTTGGACGGGGGGTGCCGCCTCTGGACAAAGCGCGCCGCCCGGCCCGGCCGTCGTTACCACCTGTTTCCAGTTCGCATCGTCAAAACCTGCTGTGTCCCATCCTGCCGCCTCTCGCCGCGCATCGTAGTCTTCTCCGCCATACGTCGACGAGAACACGATGGGGCCCGGCAACGTCTTCCAGCTTGTGCCGCTTTCGATGTTGAGGCTCTTGCCCGTGGTCATCTCGATGTGCAACTGCGCAATGCACTGCGGCGGCCCGTAGCTTCCCACGAACTTTGTGTAACGTCCCGGCGTGCTTTGCACGCGATACATTCCGTTGCCTAACAGAACGCCCACCGCGTTCGCCCCACTACGCAGCAACCGCGTCACATCGTAGCTGCCATAGAACACTGTCTTGCGATAGTCGCTCCACCCAGGAGTCAGTTCGCTGTCGCCCACCTTGATGCCGTTTACGTGAACCTCGTACTGTCCGAGTCCTGCGATGTACAGTACCGCCGACTTCACTTGTCCAGGAACGCTGAAAGTTTTCCGCAGCAGCGGCATTGGCTCCCTGCCAGCCTCGGCATCCGTCGCGTGGGCGGCGATCCACTGCGCGCGCCACACCGGAGCCTCCCTCCAGTGCGCCGGCCGGCTCCATAGGCTGGCGTGTCCTTTCTCGTCCCAAACCCGTACTTGCCACCAATACTCATGTTGCGGTTCCAGGGGTTGCCCCGCGTACTCCGCTGCCGGAACCGCTTCCACGCCAGACGGTGTTTTGCCACTGTTCCATAGCAGCCTGCGGCCCGCCGGCAAATCCTTCTTGCTTGCCGCCACTCTTACCTGATAGGCCGACAGCCGCACTCCGTGCAGCCCGCCCGCTGCAGCCTGCAGATTCCAGGACAAGTCAGGTCGCGCCTCCGCCACGGCCAGCGGATCGGACATTCCTTCGCAGCGCAGCGCCACTGGCGCTGCCAGATAAGACCGCTCCGTTTCGGTCTTCTCCGCCGCAGCCGCCATCATCGCTGGCCACAACAGGACCCCGCACATCGTTAGCACAGGAAGCAGCTTCCGCATCGAAAAACAGGTAGATTGGGAGAATGCTCTCATTTCCTCCCGGTCATATAACAGTCCGGTCCATCATGGCAACCCGTGCAAAGCTCGTGTCTATCTTTGCCTCGCGGGGCTTATCTTCTGCACCTTCCAAACTGTACAAAATTCCGCAATACGGAACACGCACGATCAACAACTTTCTACTCTCCTGCTGCTCGTCACCTGCCGAACGAAAATTCACATGGCTTCCAAACAGATGATTCAAAAGTTTATCCTGAAAAATCCTTCCTCGAAAATCGTCTACGGTTTTCTTCGTCCGGCAGAAACCGTGTCTATCGATCTCCAAAGAACGTTCCGTAAAGCGGAATTATTCATGAGCAAATTTTCTTCGTTTTATGCCATCAATCCTTTGAAATCTATGGTTTCTCCGGAAGCAGAAAGAAATGTCGGTTTCGCGTTGACAGCTTTTCTCGCTTCTTCTAAATATTCAGTCGCAATCCACCCTGCTCGACTCTACTGAACGAATCAGGCAGAATCCAGGATTACTTATCCGGGAGGCAACAATGAAGTTGAAACTATCGAAGAAATTTTTGCTACCTCTGATAGTTGTCCTCGCTTTTGTGACCACCTTGCCGAATTGGGCACAGAATGCGACCAGCTGTACAATCAGCGGCACCATCACAGACAGCACTGGAGCAGTCATACCAAGCGCTGATGTAACGATTACCAATCGGTCCACCAATTTGACTCACTCGGTAACCAGCAATGGAGCTGGTTTTTATATCCAGAGCGCCATCCCTCCAGGCGACTACTCCATCGCAACCCAAGCTCCGGGGTTCAAATCTGAGGTCATTACGAATATCCACCTCGACCCTGGCCAGCGCCGCGACATTGATATCAAGCTCTCCGTGGGCACCGTGGGAACTTCGATCACTGTTGAAGCGAATGCAGTAGCCGTACAGACGGAAAGCGCGGAAGTCGGCGGCACGATTACCGCCAAGGAAGTTCAGAACATCATGCTCAATGGCCGCAACTTCCAGGCCTTGCTATCGGTCGTACCCGGCATCTCGAGCGTCAATGGCGCTAACGGCTTTTATCAGTCGGGGCAGGGAGCCAACACCGCCGACACGGTCGTCAACGGCTCCTCGGGTGAAGAGAGCATGTACACCATCGACGGCATGTACAACAACACCAGCGCCAGCGATGTGACGATGGCCGTCACTCCGACCGTGGACTTTGTCGATGAGATGCGTGTTCTTGCCGACAACTATGGAGCTCGCTATGGCTTGGCCGGACGTCAGATTCTTGTCAGCACCAAAAGTGGAGGTGCGCAATATCACGGCGGCATGTATGGATTCGAGCGCAGCAATGAATACGGCACCGCGCACGGATTCCTCCAGAACGGACAGGTTGCTCTGACTTCTCTGCATCTCACCGATTGGGGACTCACGGTCGGTGGTCCACTGCAGATTCCCAAGATATTCAACACCGATGGTAGACGGAAAATTTTCTTTTTCGTCGGGGCAGACTGGAAGGCAAACCACTACGCTAATTCCTTGAACAGCCGCAACACGTTTACCAGCACCATGCGTACCGGCGACCTCAGCACTGAACCCATTCTGACGTCCGGCGCGGCCCTGAACGCCTATTCGTCTCTCGATTCAACCCATCAGTCGATTTTGGATACCCGCTATGGAGGCGGGTCCGGCTCTGGAGCTGCATGTATTTACAAGAATACCTCTGGCGGCAATTACAACCAGATCCTACCCAAGTGCATGGACTCGAACACGGTCACCTTGATGAACGCATACTGGCCGCTGCCCAACTACACTTCCACGTCGGCCAACTACATTAACACCAACCCCGTTAAGTTTGCCGACAACGAAGAGATTTATCGCGGCGATTACAGCCCGAACGACAAGCACACCATCATGTTCCGCTGGTTGCGGGAGGAAGTGCAGCAGATTAATTCCTCGCGCAACTACAACGACCCGGCTCCGAATCCGATCTCCATCCCCTACACACCCGCGGCAAACGTGCTCGTACGCTGGCAATGGAATATCTCGCCCTCGGTCATCAACAGCGCGAGCTTCGGCGTTCTCTGGACAAAATATTACAATGACCTCTCCGGAACCTATACGCTGCCCAGCGGCGTGAACATTGCGCAGGCGTATTCCAATGCCGACCCGCTGAATCGTATGCCGAACATCGAGTTGGTCAACGACACGCATGGCTCGGAGAACTGGTTCTGGATGGGCGTCGGTACTCTGCCGACCTACTCCAATGACGCCGACCAGGAAATTGCCGACGACTTTACCTGGGTCTACAAGAATCACCTCATCCAGACCGGCTTCACGTTCCTCAACAACCAACTTCACATGAACGCTAGCGCTGCTCTGCCGATGGGCATCTTCTGCTTCCACGGTGACTTCACCGGCGATACCGCGGGCGACTACCTGCTAGGCTTTCTGGCCAATGCCAGTTCCGCCTGCACCAACAGCGCTTCCAGCGGCTATGAGCAGTCCAACTCGCAGCGCGCCGGCAAGGTCCGCAACAAGTGGACCGAGGCTTACGTCCAGGACGACTGGAAGGTCAACCAGAAGCTGGCGCTTAACCTCGGTGTGCGCTACACCTACATCACAGCTCCCACTCTGGATACCAACCAGATTGCGAATTTCATCCCAGCCTCCTTCACAAGCTCGGTGGCGCCGGTCGTCTGTCCGTACACCAGCGGTGCGGGTTGCGCCAATTCCACCTGGATGTACCTTGACAGTTCCAACAACCCTCTAACCAGCAGCGGCTCCGTTGCCAATCTCTATTCCGGTATGGTTGTCGCCGGGCAAGGAGTTCCCAACGGTTTCTCGACGCCCCGCAAGGGTTTGTTCGCGCCTCGCCTCGGCTTTGCCTATAAGATCACCAACGATGGCAAGACATCTCTGCACTGCGGCTTCGGAATGGGCTATGCGCAGGTGGGCCTGCTGCAGACGCAGAACCTGCTCAACAATCCTCCTTACGCGAAGAACACCACCTACAACGGCAACGAGTTCAGTACGCCGACCGGAGGCGGAACTGCGGCGGCTCCCGGACTCCAGACGCCCGCCGCCACTTCGATTTCGGGCGCTATCACCTACCGGCCTGCCACTATTCGCAACTACAGCATTACGGTCGAGCGGCAGATCACCTCGGGCGGCGTGCTGCAGGTCGGCTACGCCGGCATGACCACGCAGCACATCTTCACGACTGGTTACGACCAAAACTTCCAAGTTAATTCCTCCTATGTTTCAACTTCGGGCAGCGCGGCCTGTGCAACAACAGGAGCATCGCAAGCCGGTGTAACCTACCAGTCTACCTCGGGTTTTGATTTTGATCCTTGCATTAATGCTGGTACGGTCAACAGTAACTACTACCGTCCCTATGCCGGATACGCCGCCATTAGCACTGGCGCAAGCTTCGGCGTGGCCAACTACAGCGGTCTGCTGGTTGGCTTCGAGCAGAAGATGCATGACTTGACAGCCCACGTTTCGTATACCTGGAGCAAGACGCTGGGCGACATCAACGCCTCCGGCACGCAGGTGGCCTACAGTTCCAGCGGCAACTTCCAGAACGCGAGAAACCCGCTGGGCGATTATGGCCGTCCGGACTATGATCGTCCACACGAGTTCGTCAGCTCCGCGGTCTATAGCCTGCCCGTGTTCAACCACGCGTCCGAACAATGGCAGCGGACCCTACTGGGTGGCTGGTCGATGACTTCGTATTTCCTGATGGAAAGCGGATTCGCACAGACGGTTTCCTACAGCACTGGATTGGCAACACGCCCCAATGCAACCGCTCTGATTCGCAATCATGGGACCAGCGGCAAGCCGGGTCAGCAGCCGCTCTATTCTTACAAGAGCTTCAGCCGTCCGGCCTACGGATTCTTCGGAACGGCGTCGGTTGGCTCTCTGCGCGATCCCAAGGAGGTTGCTCTTCACCTGAGCGCCGAAAAGCAATTTGCAATAACCGAACGCTATAACGTCAAGATTGGCGCACAGGCATTCAACGTCTTTAACCACCCAAATGTGATGAGCATCAATACGGGCTGGTCACCGACAGCTCAAAGCACCTTCGGTTATGCATCGGCGTACGGCGATCCTCGCCAGATGCAATTTTACGTTAGAGTCAATTTCTGATTTTGTTCGCTCCATCGCTACATAGCGGCAGCCAGCGATATACTGGCTGCCGTTTCTTTCTTGAAATTGGCCGAAAACAGCCTCGTCCATTTTTTTTGATAGCTATTATTGATCTGGTATGAAACGAATTCATCGCGGTGCCCCACCCAATCGCAATGCTTTCATGCCGAATCAATACGATGCCGCTCTTTCGTCAAGAGCTAAGTTTGAGAGCGAAAGGAGCAATGTTGCTGATACGACACCTACAACCCAGTCCTTCGGTTGAAACTCTTCGCACCATTCTTCGCTGTGGCAGCGATAAACCTCGACTGCACACAGCAAGATTCCAACGGTTTTTGCTGCATTGCTGGTTGGTTTTTTCCGTCCTTGGCCTTGCGCTTGGCGCCGTGGCGGCGCAAACTGCGCCCCTCTCCGTCAAGCCCATCGCCATCACAATTGATTGGGCTGTCATGCAACCTATGCGCACGACGCCCACGCTGCAGGTGGTCGTCAATCCGCTATTGCGCCGTGGCTCGCCCATTCACGATGCTGTCTTTTCCGCCCTCCAGCAGCTCGGCGCCGACTATGTCCGCTACGTCCCCTGGCATCCCTATCCCAAGCTCGCCGTAGCCGAACTCGAACCGCCTGCTAATGGACACACCTCCTGGGACTTCAACCTCATCGATCCCATGACGCTGGACTTCTTCCACGCCACAGAGGGACATAGCACGATCCTGAACTTCTGCACCAATCCCGCGTGGCTCTACGCCACTGAAAAGCCGGTCTCTTATCCCGCCGATCCTGACACCGTTGACTGGAGTTATACCCAGGGCAAGGAACTGCGCGATCCAACCTGTTCTGAGCTGGCCGCCTACGATGAACGCCTGGTCGGCTGGTACACGCAGGGTGGCTTCACTGACGAAGCGGGCAAGCGCCACGAGTCCGGTTATCACTTCAAAATCCCTTACTGGGAAGTCTCCAATGAAATCGATGTCGAGCATCAACCTACACCGCAGCAGTACACGGCGTGCTACGACGCCGTCGTGTCTGCGTTGCACAAGCTCGACCCCGGTATGAAGTTCGTCGGTTTGGCTCTCGCGTTTCCTGAGCGGAATCCCAACATGGTCGAGTACTTCCTCGATCACTCCCACCATCGGCCGGATATTCCGCTCGACATGATTTCTTACCACTTCTATGCCACGCCCACCCTGCAGCAGGGGCCGGATCACTGGCAGTACAGCTTCTTCGATCAGGCCGACCGGCTTATCGCCTCCATGCGCTACATCGAAGCTGTCCGCAAACGACTCTCGCCGGAAACCCGCACCACCGTTGATGAAATAGGCTCCATCCTGCCCACCGACTGGCACCCGGACACACCTTATGACCCCGGCCCGCCGATTCCGCGAATCTACTGGAACGCCTCGGGCGCCCTGTTTGCCTACTTCTTCATCGAGTCCTCCAAACTTGGTATTAATGTTACCGGCGAGTCGCAACTGGTCGGCTTCCCATCGCAGTTTCCCAGTGTCACCATGGTGGACTGGAACACGGACAAACCCAACGCGCGCTTTGAGGTCTTGCGTCTCTTGCACGATTACACGCATAGTGGCGATCAAATTGCGCAAACTCGCTTCACCGGCTCTGATATCGATGCGCTCGCTCTAGCCAGCAACAAAGACAAGCGTCTTCTGCTCGTCAATAAGCGCAATCGAGAGGTCCCAGTCGCGTTACCGAAGGACTTTCAATATGCTGATTTGGCTTCTGTTGCCGAATCCACCAACGGTTCTTCTAGCGTCGTTCCGTGGAACGATTCGGTTCTCACCCTCCCGCCCTTCGCTGTTGTGCTGCTGACAGAGAGTCCCACGAAACCAGCCCAGCAGGGCAGTTCGTGTGCGGAACTGACCAAGCTGAAGCTTGAGAACGTGGAGATTGTCTCGGCCAAGGCGGTTCCCGCCGGGCCGGGCAATGCGCGTGTGAACTCTACGCAGGCCTATGCCAACGCTCTGCCTGCGTACTGCCGCGTAGATGGCATGATCGCACGGCGCAAAGGCCGCTGCCGGCGAGGAGTTTGGTATAGGCTTTGGCGGTGGCGCACATGAACATCAATGCTCCATTCGATACCGCCAGTAGTCCAAACACCGGCTCACAGTTGTGCTTCAGCACACCGTAGCTGGTCGGCGGCACGGGTGTCGGATGTTCGCAAGTCGGCGGGACCAACGCGAGTCCTTATCCGCAGCCGACGATTCCGACCCAAGCCCAGGCTGTGTTCCCAGCCCAGTCCGGGTGGACTTTTCTGCCCCCGCAGTTCCATGTTTCCGACACGCTTCAGTGGACATTGAGCATTCAGCACGAGTTTTCTCACGGCTGGCAGGCACAAATCGCCTACATCGGGAATAAGACATCCAATATGCCCATTGGCACCCCAATATCGCCGGCCATCTATACGGCCGGTGTTTGGGGGGCAAGCGTCACTGGCTGCGGCAGCGTCGTTACCACTGGCACTGGCCCTGCCGCAGCCGCGGGCGCAGTCGGGACACTCTGCTCTACTACCAAAAACCAGCAGGCACGCTTTTCACTTACTGAAGCCAATTCCTCCCAGGGCAATCAGTTCTTGGGAGGCGCCGGCTCCTACATGGTCAAGGACATAGCCTGGGCCAAATATAACGGCATGGTGGCCTCGTTGCAGCATCGCCTATCGTCTACCTTCAGTATTCTGTCTAATTTCACTTGGTCAAAGTGTCTGGATGTAGCTGATGCCAACGGGGACATCAATGGCGTGGTGGAGGAGAATCCATACAATCTTCGCATGGACTATGGCCGTTGCGGTTCGGATTACGAACGAATCTTCAACACAACGATGGTTGCCAAGAGCGCGTTCCGGCTGCATGGCCTGGTGAAGTATGCCGTCAATGATTGGGAACTGGCACCGCTCTTCCATATCTTGAGCGGAGCCCCGTACAATATTACACAGGGGTCGGATATATCGCTGACCGACATCGGCAACGACCGCCCGAACCGTGTGCCAGATACTCCAGCAGTCAAGTGGGTAAAGATGCATTCAGGAACAGGAGAAACAAACAGGGGGTATTTGAATCAGGCTGCCTTCACGCTCAACACAGTACAGGGAACATACGGAAACTTGGGTAGAAACGTCGTAAGCGGTCCCATGACCTTTCAGTTCGATTCCCAGATCTCTCGCATCTTTACAATCGACGAGAAGCTTTCCCTGGCGTTTCGCATTGAAGCATTCAACGTGCTGAATCATCCATCGTTCAGCAACCCCAGCGCAAGTAACCCCTCGTCCGGCAGCTTCGGACAGATATCTGGAACCAGCATCGGCGCCAGAATCTTCCTGGGGGGCATTCAAGGTCGTTTTTTAGGAAGTGTTTGAACCAATCTTTAGAAGCCGACCCTACAAACAGAGTGTCCCGATTCAACGGGGCACTCTGTAGTCGTTATTCATGAGCGCTCTTAGAACCACAAAACAAGGACAGATATGCTTTCTCGAAATAGCCGTCTCATGTTCCTCGCTCTGTTGCTGATCGCCGCCTCTGTTCAGACCACTTTGGCCGCTCATCCCGACCATTGGGTAGGCACCTGGGCCGCTGCGCCAGTCTCGCTCAATAACTCTGACGCTCGATTCGGCTCTGCCGACACCACATACCGTGAGATCGTTCACGTCTCACTTGGAGGTACGCGTGTCCGCATTATCCTTACCAACGAATTCGGCACAGAATCACTCACTATCGGTGCGGCCCAAGTGGCGCTTAGCGCCGGCAAAGGCGACATCAAAATTACCACCTCCAGCACCATCACGTTTGGCGGCAAGTTCTCCATCACTATCCCTCCAGGCGCTCTCGCCATCAGCGATCCATCCGATCTCAAATTTTCTCCATTTGCCGATCTTGCAGTGAGCCTTTTCCTTCCTGCCCAGCCTCTGCAGCACGTCTCTATCCACACTTTCGCCGATCAGACCAACTACGCGGTCGCCGGCAATGCCGTAGGCGCGGCCAGGCTTGACACTCCCAAAGAGATCTATTCCTGGCCCTTTCTTAAGGGAGTCGATATTTATGCCAGCGGCAAGTCATCATCCATTGTTACGTTTGGTGACAGCATCACCGACGGTGCCCATAGCACACGCAACGCTAACGCTCGCTGGCCCGACATCCTCGCACGCCGCCTACAGGCCGACAAGAAGACAGCCGACCTCGGCGTTCTCAACGAGGGCATCGGTGGCAACCGCATTCTCCACGACAACGCCGGCCCCAACGCTCTGGCTCGCTTCGACCGCGACGTGATCTCCCAGGCAGGCGTCAGATATGTCGTCATACTGGAAAGCATCAATGACATTGGTCACGCTACCGCTCCCGTCAAAGCCTACGATCCGGTCACTGCTGAAGATCTCATCCAGGCATTAGTACAGATGATCGAACGCGCTCACACGCACGGCATCAAGGTCATCGGCACCACCATCACTCCCTATACGGGCGCCGCTTATGCCTCTCCCATGGGCGAAGCAATACGCGAGGCCATCAACCAGTGGATACGCACCACCAACCAACTTGACGGTGTCATTGACTTCGACAAAGTTACCCGGGACACTGCGAACCCAACAGTTTTCTCACTCACTGCTGGATCTTCCGACCATCTCCACCCCGGCGACTCCGGCTACAAACTCATGGGCGACTTCGTCGATCTCAAGCTATTCGAAAAGTAGAGTAAAACGTCGTGATTGCCTACATAACGTTTTCTTCTGAGCCCGCGTTAAGGGCTGTTCCAAAACCCACACCTTATAGAACAGCCGGATTTCTACGATGAACTGAGCTGCGGAGTGAAACCGCTCGATCCGGCCCAGGTAGTCAAATACTGCACGGTAGCCCTGGATGTCAGGGTCACGGAAACGCGTCACAAAAGCGGCTTGTGCCGATCCATCGAGGCAGGCATGGACTTTGGCAGACGTGGCAAAGACGGCGACGACGGCGAAGGTTATGCATTGGACTTGTCGCCCTTGGCCGAGATTGCCGCGTTGCCTTTCCGACTGGAAAATAACGCGACTGCGATTTACTACGGCGACGATACGTATGATCGGAAAGACGGTTTGGCCTATACGCCGAGTTTGCTGGAAGTGCTCGACGCCATCTTCTTCGACATTTCTTTCCACGGTTCGTCGGCCGACAAGGCAGAGCGCGTACTTGATCTGAAAGCGCAGGTCAAAGCGATCGATGATAGAATAGTAGCTTTGATTCCCGTGAAATTGGACGACGAAACGATTCAGTGAAGGCTGTGTAGAAAGAGAAGAGCAAACGGTCGGCGGATTCAAAGTCCAAGTGCAACGGCGCATCATCCAGATGAGTCAGGAGACGGCAAAACGAGGCCATGGAAAAGATGGAAAACAAAGGGCTTTATCCACTTTTCCACGGCACTCCTGCGGCTATCTCTTTGAATCTGTTCACGAATTTTGTTGCACTTGGACTTTGAATGTACCATTGTCCTATATCGCTCAGAATCACTTGTAATGCATATTTTATTGGGAGGATACGTCCAAATTCATCTCTATTATTTTTACTGAATATACCACTATCCCGCATTCTAAAAATTGCGCGTATGAAAAAATAAGGTTCCTGGTGCAAGCTCGAATGAGCCGCCACCAGAAGCCTTAACTAATACACTGTAGAAGATTTGCTTCCCTCGTATTATTCTGAGGGTGTACATATTTTACTTCAATTTACGCGATGCGCGTAGTTTTTCTTGACATATAGACGATAGAGCAGTATAATCTATTTTGATTGACGGCTTATACTGCCCTCCTGCCTCGCATCACTCCACGGTGATGGATTCTTTCAGAAGCAAATCCCCCCGACGCTGAACTACGTCAGCCCGATCCAGTTCGAACAAGACTGGACACTCCGCTTAAGGAATACGCATTTTCGGGGCCAAGTCAGAATGCATGAGGCCCAATTCATCTTCAGCCTGGATCGGTCGCTAGCCCCCTGGAACAACCAATAAATGCGTAGACCGCAACGAACACGTAGCCCACCAAGGGCACCAGATAGGCGAGCGCAGTGCGGTGACTGAACTCCGCAATCAGACCCATGAGCGGGGTGAGTACCGCACCCCCTATAATAGCCATAACCAGAAGAGAGCAACCCAGCTTGGTGCTGGGTCCCAGTTGCTTGATGCCCAGGGCGAAAATTGTCGGAAACATCAGCGACATGAAGAAGCTGGTGAGGAAGATTGCCCACAGGCCAATCCAGCCGGGCCGCAAAACGCCAACTGCCACCAGCAGGATGTTGACCAGCGCAAATACGCCCAGCATCCGGTTGGGCGCAAAGAATCGCATCAGGTAAGCGCAGGTAAAGCGGCCCACCGCGAAAGCTACCAGCGTGCCAGTCAGAAAACCTTCTCGGGCTCATGGGTTGCCTCCTGGACGTACTGGATGAAGTAACTCCAAGTGCCTACTTGCGCCCCGATGTACATGAACTGCGTCAGGATCGCAAGCAGGAAGTGGGGATAGCGGAGTAGCTTGCGGAAACTCCCATGGTCGCCCCGGTCTGCTTCATGCTCACTCTGGATCGCGGGGAACTTGGTGCGCAGAATCACCAAGCCCAGTAGAAGAGCAATCGTTCCCAGCACCATATATGGCTTCACCACGCGCAGCGTTTCGGACCGCAGATACGCCTCATACAAGTGCTGCGTCTTGAGCGAGCCGATCTGTGCCGGGGTCAACTCCACTCCGGAGAAGATGAAGACCGTGCCCACCAGCACCCCACTGATGGCGCCGAGCGGGTTGAACGCCTGCGAAAAATTCAGCCACCGCTCCGAACTGTGCTGCTCGCCCAACTGCGCAATGAAGGGATTTGACGCAGTCTCCAGGAAAGACAAGCCGGTGGCGATGACAAAGAGGGCACCTAGGAAGTAGAGGTATTTGCCTTCGATCGCCGCCGGCCAGAAGAGGAACGTGCCGGTGGAGAACAGGGCCAGTCCGATCAGGATGCCAGTCTTGTAACCGAATCGGCGCATCAGTAGGGCTGCGGGAATGGCCAGCAGGAAATAGCCCAGGTAAAACGCGGACTGCACCAGTCCCGCCTCGAAGCGGGTCAGGACAAACGACTTCATGAATTGCCGGATCAAGACATCGTTCAGATTATTGGGCACGCCCCACAGAAAGAACAACGATGTAACCAGAGAAAAAGGCAGCATCTGCCCGGCTGGAAAGATTCCGTTGGTGCGCGAAGCTACGCGGGGAAGATCAGCAGTCATAACAGACATAGTTCCTTTCCTTCGGCCTGCCTAGAGGGGCAGAGACCTAGTATCTGAAAAAGTGCACACAGATGATCCCATTGATCGCACCAACGGGATTAGAACGCAGAAGATTGCGATGGTCTTAGGCTTTTACCGCTTATTGTTGTACCAACGCCGGGTGCCCACCCCGGCGCACCGTAGTCTTTGCACCTAGCGTAGGAGACCACAGCATTCCATGACAACGCACGAAATCGCGCGGTCAGAGATCTAGTAAGCTGGCAGCCCGCCCAGATACATGTATCTCAGAGACTCCGCCTTTGCAATCAAGGCCGAGATAGCCGGGTCAGGAAAGCGCTTCACATAGGTCTTAGCCCAGCCGATCTCTTCCCCAGTAGGCGGGCCATTAGGCACGTCCTGCTTGATTCCCGTCTGCTGATCGAAGTATCCACTGCCGGCCAGACCCGCTGTCGCGCGCCGCACCAGCAGTTTCAACGCGCCGTTGTTTTCCGCGTAGAGATCGAGACCGTTATCCTGGCCGAATTCAGCGATGTAAACCAGCGGCGAGGCCGCGTACAGGTGATAGTGCAGAGCCCGCTGGCCCCGCCGCATTTCCTCCGGCAACGTCCCCTCGGGCGTGATTTGCCGGTCCCCGTTGCGATACGCCGCGACCGCCCAGTCGAACATCCTGCGGTCGTTTGCGGCAATACCTACGGCTCCCGCCTGCACCCCGGCCCAATAAAGATGGTTATTGCCATTTCCATGGTTTGGCTTAGCGAGCGAAGCGTCGTAGTAATCCATGGTTTGCCTGGTTACCGTCTGCATCCAGCTGGTAATCAGATGCGCATCGTCGCCATCGATCACTCCGCTATCGCGCACCTTCAAGTAGGCGATTCCCAAGCCGCCAATCACCCACCCCCTGCACGAAGTACGCCTGGTTGGATGACATCTTGCCGGTGAGGGCTTTGTCTAGAGTGGCGGTCTTTTCCAGTTGAACCACGCATTCGACAGCCTGTCTGCTGCCCGTTGTCCGATAGACATCGGCCGCATCCACGGCCAGATCACCCAGCTTTTTGTACGGGCCGGAAGATTCCGCGTAGGCCTTCCACTTCTCGGGATCGATCATCGATCCTTTGCTGTCTGAGTAGAAGCCGGAGGTCGTGAGATCGGGCGAGAGCCGCATCGGTGCTGGACAAACATAGGGAACATTGGTCCCCTTGATCCTGGTTGTATCCCAGGGCGACCGCAGTGGCGTTTCCGCCGCGCACGCGGTTACAAGAGCCAAGCTGATAGCACATCCAGTAAACAGTTTTTGCAATCGCGGCATCAATAACCTTTTCTGATTGGATATGGGTTCCATCGCGCCAGAAGGACCAATCTGGCAAGAAGCATTGCTTTGTTTATTGTGGAGCTATTCCGCGCCCACGCTGCCGAAAACTTTCCCCGGCAGCGTGGACTTAGAAAGCGCATGGCGTGATCCACATCGGCTTTTTTCATGCTTGCCGAAAGATTCTTCGCCAGCGGTCCGCGCTCCCATTCTGGAGAACAATTTTACGCTCTTCGCGTGGCTGCAATCCTTAGTGAATGACCACCGGCGCCGTCGTGGTGGCTTTGCCTTCTCCCGCTTCATTTACAGCAGCGACGCGGAAAGTGTAGGTGCCGGGTTTGAGGCCGGAGATCACTTTGAAGGTGGTGCGTTTTCCGTCCTGCAACGTGATGATATTGCGGCCGGTCAACATTTCCTTGCGGCCGCCCGGTTCCACCGTAACTGCGTAAGCCGTAATGGGACTGGGATCTTCGTCCTTGTGCTCGACACTGGGATTTTGAAAATGAATGCTAACTTCGCCATGCTCACCAGCATTCGCCGAGACTGCGGAAGGCGCTGACGGTGCCTTGACGGCGCGCTGCTTGGGCGTAACGGCCAGGGAGGAAATGGAAGGCACGCTGGTCCCCGCGGCATTGCTCGCGGTAACGCTGAAGGAGACCGCCTTGCCGTTGGTTAGCGCGGGAAAACGCAGATACGCCAACTTCATGAACTCTTCGGCCGAAACAGTAGTCTTGGCACCCGTCGACGCGGTCACGGTATAGCTAAGCACGGGTAAGTTGCCATTAGCTACCGGCGGAGCGAAGCTAACATAGGCAAAGCCGTTTCCGGGAGCGGCGGCTAAGTGGCTGGGCGCTTCCGGCGCAGATACGGGACTTAGTTGCGCATAGCGCTGTTCCAGTCCGCTCCGGTACGCCGGTTCGAGACCTGCGTTATTGAGTATGGACTGCGGATCCTCTGCAAGCGAATCGATCAAGTGGTTGCCCTTGATCGTCACGTTGCCCTTGGCGGAATCCTCGTCTCCCTGCTGCCAGTAGTTATCTTCAATCGTAAGCGGATCGTTATCGCGGCCATCTTGGCCGTCATAGTAGTCGTGATGGGGCGTGCCCCAGTTGTCGTGGTTGGTATTGAACAGCACATTGCCCCGGATGGTCATCATCGAAGACCCGTTGTCTGAATAAATCTGATGGCCGGAGCTAAATTGGTTGTAAATGACGTTGCCGGTTATCTTTTCCCCGTTCGCAAGGTCTTTTCCCGTAAGTCCCTGGGTATAAATTCCGCCGCCATCAGAGAGCACAATCATCAGGTCGTGAATCAGATTGTCACGAACGATGTTGCGGGCTGAGTTATTGGCCTGCCCGGCCATCTTGATTTTGTCCGGCCAGCCACCCTATCCCATGGAGATCGCGGCATAAGGAACTTGGTCGATTTGATTATGCGCCACGATGGAATCGCGAGCATAGCCAACGACGATGGCGATTCCGCCGCGGTACTCTGCGCCAACATTGCGAAACAAATTGTTCTCGATGTGGTTGCCGCTGGTGAACTCAGCGATGGGCGCCAGCGGTGCATCGACGCCGCCGAGTTGCAGTCCGTTGCCGGAGATATCCGCGAAAATGCAGCCCTGAACCAGATCGTTCTGTGCCCCGTCGCCAAGTGAAAGTCCGGCCGCCCCCAGATGAATAAACTCGTCTTTGACAAACTGGATGTCGTGCGCGAATCCCAGATCGACGTTGCCGGGTTCTGGGGTCCATGCGCCATAGGGGCATTTCCCGCCGGGTACCAGCGCGCAAAGCCCCTGCCGCGGGTATCCATCCGGACCAGTCACTTGATAGTTGGCCTGAATCTCAGAGAAGCCCTCGCTACTGCTGGGGCCAAGCCAGGTGGCGTAGGAGAACTGCAAGCCCGAGAAAACAATGTTGTGCACTGGGCTAGCCGCGCTGCCCTTGGCTTTGACCTTTCAATTACCCAGAATTCGGTCCTGCCGGTGTGGGTGTTGACGGAGCAGATTCGGTCTCAAGCGAGGTACTTTTCAGAACAGCCCGGCAGGCATTGAACTGTTGTCATGGAAACAACAACAAAA
>Ga0224529_1000246_pt1 | contig 42889 bp, 35 predicted proteins | sample CBST50metaG_FD_179893 | JGI IMG/M metagenome (GOLD analysis project Ga0224529, IMG submission 179893) | Peat soil microbial communities from Stordalen Mire, Sweden - C.B.S.T50 | ecosystem: Environmental > Terrestrial > Soil > Wetlands > Peat | place: Sweden: Norrbotten County, Stordalen Mire...
CTCTGGCGGTGGTGGTTTTGGCGGTTTCGGCGGCGATGGCGGCGGCTTTGGCGGCGGCGGCGCCGGGGGCGACTGGTAGGATTTGAACTGATTGATCCGGCACGAAACGGAATCATTGTGCTCTCCCACCCTTTCCGCACAAAACGCGGAAAGGATGGGGCACCCAATCGCAGTGCTTGATGCCGGATCAAGAATGAAGAGGCTTTCCTCAATAGGGGAGGCCAAGGGAGAAAAACAGACTATGCGTCGTGGATACTGGATTGCGCTTGGAGTGGTTGGCTTTTTCGTCCTGATTCTGCTGATGGTCTTCGGCAGCTATATTGGCGCCAGGAACCAGATGGTGGCCAAGGATCAGGCAGTGAAAAGCAAGTGGTCCGAGGTTGACGTGCAGTTGGAGCGGCGCGCCGACCTGATTCCCAACCTGGTGGAGACGGTGAAGGGCTTCACTAAGGAGGAAAGCACGGTCTTTGGCGACATCGCCAATGCCCGCGCCGGAATGCTGAATGCGCAGGGACCGCAGGCCAAGATCGCCGCCAACGGAAAGTTGGATTCAGCCCTGGGCCGCCTGCTGTTGCTCACCGAGAACTATCCGCAACTGCGTTCGAGCGACCAGTTCATGCGCTTGCAGGACGAGCTTTCCGGAACGGAAAATCGCATCAGCGTGGCGCGCAAGCGTTACAACGATTCCATTCAGGAGTACAACACGTTCATTCTTCAATTTCCCAACAACATTTGGGCCGGCATCAGCGGCTACCGCGAGAACGATGCCTATTTCGCGGCCAGCCCCGAGGCGCGCAATGCGCCCGCCGTCAAGTTCTAGCCGTTTGCCGGTCAGGTTCGCAGACTGCACAGCGCGGGAAAGCCTGTTCGGCTTTCCCGCGCTATGCGACAGGACACTTCGTCGATCAAGCCCCTGAGAAATGCTCCGCTGTGAGCTCAAACCCCTGCATGAAATCGCTATTCCCGACAGGCTTCTATAAAAACAAAAAATATCTTGACGCCTGTATTGTGTGCCAATACGATATACACATGATTAAAAGTTTCCGCCATGCCGGTCTTGAAAAATTTTACCGGACTGACATCAAGGCAGGAATCCAGCCAGCACACGCTGCAAAGCTTCAAAGGCAATTGACGTTGCTTGATGCCAGTTCATCGCCGCAAGACATGAATGTGCCGGGCTGGTATTTGCACCAACTCAAAGGAAGTTTGAAAGGGTGCTGGTCTGTACGTGTCAATGGCAACTGGCGTATGACATTTCAATTCAAAGGTAAAGATGCCATCTTAGTTGATTACCATGATTACCACTAAGGGAGAATGACAATGATGCACAATCCAGCTCATCCAGGCGAGATTATTCAGGAGTATATGGAGGGTCTTGACCTGACGGTTTCTGCTTTGGCTGCACACCTGAAGATTACGCGTGCAAATCTGTCACGGATGATCCATGGCAAGACGGGTATTTCTGCGGATATGGCTTTACGCTTATCGGATGCCTTCGGAAATTCTCCAGAAGTATGGGTTAATCTGCAAGCCAATTACGATCTTGCAAAGGCGATGCGCGGCAAGCGCGTCAGAATAGAACGGCTTGCCGCCTAGCGCAGGCGCAGCGATTCATTTCGCCGTTTCGACGGGCTGGCCGGCAACTTGCAGGTAGTTCTTCACACTGAAGATGCCGGAAACGCTGTTGGCGCGGATGAAGGCCAGATTCTTGTCACCCTGCGAATCAACCGTTCCGTACAGCTCCGCATGGCCGTTTTGCACCGAGATGCGGATCGGCTGGGCTGGATCGATGGCGTAGTGGTTCAGCAAGGAATCGCCGTAGACGGCGCGGAAGAGCCGACGCCGAATCTGGTCGTCCATGATGGAAACGGGATCGACCGCGATTTCACCCACTACGTCCTTGACGCCAGCCGTGGCGGCGATCAGCTCCAGTGCGGAGTCCTTGTCCACGTCGGTGCGGGCATGGCCGCCCACGGTCACCACATCGTGATCGACGCTCACCGTGATCGCATTGAAGGCGTTGCCGTAGCCGGCGCGGTCATAGGAGAGTTCCTTGGCGAGCTTGGCCTGCAACTGAGTGTCGGAAACGCGGGGGCCAGCGACTTCGATCAGGTTACGCACTGCGGTGACGCCGTGGGCCTTGCGCACGCGCTTTTCGGCGGTGGCCTTGTACTGGTAGAGGCTGACGCTGCCGGCCAGGGTGGCAATGTCCTGGTTCACGCTCACCTTCACGTTGCGAAATTGCTTATTGCGCAGCCGGGCCGCGGCGGCTTCGTTGGCCGGGTTGGCTGTCTGCGCCGTGGCGGTACTATTTTGCGCCGCCGCCAGTGAGGTTGGTGGAAGGCTGAAGAGTGCGCCAGCGATGGTTGCCGTCAGCAGAACGGCGCGGGAAATTTTCATCGTCCAAGTCATCGTTTCACTCCTTCTGGTACTGCACACGTATAGACCCGGAATCCGGAAAAATGTTACGGGCGAACACGTGGCGCTTTTCTGACCCCTGATCCCTGACTCTGATCTCTGCTTCTATCGGTAGCGGCGGGTGGTCTTCAGAACCACGGAAAAGACGCCGGACTCGTCGCGCGCCAACTGCAAGGAAACGTGGTGATTGATGGCGACATCCGCCTGAATCAACTGCTGGCTGGTAGTGTTTACGTTGGTGGCGTAAGTCAGGGTAAGGACACGTCCCAATTGCTCCTCGACAATGATGCGGGAGGTGGAGTTGCCCAGGGCGCCCAGGTAGTTGGGGTCCACCTTGACGCTGCCCGCGCCGAAGAGCTTTTGCACGCGGCTGCTGACGGTGGCGTTCAGCGCGCCGCCAAGCAGGGCGTCGGTGGAGGAATTGACGAGCGCCTGCTGCTGCTGCATATAAAGGCGCTGCTGGCTGGCAGTGCGGCCCAGGGCCAGCAGCGCCACCACGTCGGATTCCGGCAGCGGGGGATCGGAACGATAGCTCATGGCCAGCTTCTCCGGCGTTCCGTGCAGGCCGAGGGTGATGTCGTAGTCCTGGACGCGGGCTGTGGCGTTCAAGTCGATGTTGGGTTGAATGCGGACTGGGTTGGTGAAATTGATGTCGCCGCGCTGCAAGTCGTAGCGGGTTCCGGCGATGATGCCGCTGCCCTCGGTGATGGCGATGCGGCCCAGCAGCGACGGCGTGGCCAAGGTGCCGCGCAAGCGCAGATCGACGTTGCCGGCCAGCTTGGCGTAGGCGTTCTGGAAGCTCAACTGCGGCGAGGAGCCGATGTGCACATCGAGGCGGATGCGGTTGGAGGGCGCATCGGGCGGAGCGATGGTCTGAACGGTGTTGGCCTGTGCCGCCAGCGCCGCAATATCCACGTCGGGGCTTACCGAAAAGCGGGTGATGAGCACGTCACCGGAAAGCAGCAGATTGTCCCGCTGCCCCTGCAGGTGAAACGAGGCGTCGGCCAGGGCGCTGACCCCCTGCGGGTAGCGGATGCGAACCCCCTTCCCGGTGGCGGTCAGGTCGGTGTAGATGCCGTGCTGGTAGGCCAGATAGCCGCTCACGCTCAGCAGGCCCCCGCCGCTCATGGCCGTCAGTGACTTGACCTCCAGCCGGTTCTGATTGAACTCCAGCGTTCCGTGGATCTGGCTGAGGCTGTTGGGCACGCTTTCCAGGGACAGCGAGGCATTTTGAATGTCGACGCGTCCCTTCAGCATGGGATTCGTCAGCGGACCGTGCGCCTCTAACTGGAAGGAGGTGTTTCCGCTGGCGGTGAGATTGGGATCGAGCGTCTCGGCCAGCTTCAAATTGATGGTTCCGCTGGCGGCCAGGTCCAACTGGCGCTTGCCCATGACCGACAGGGTGCCCTGGGCGCGCAGGTCGGTTTCCTCGCCGGTCACGTGCAAGGGGTCCAGATGGATGAGGCCATTGTTGAGCCAGGCATGAACCTCGCCCTCGCTCTTCAGATGCACGCCGGAGACGGTGACCGCCATCGGACGCAGGCGGGCGTCGCCGCGCAGCTGCTCTGGCCGCGCCAAAGGCCCTTCAATGGCGATGGAGCCCGCCAGCGCGGAATCGGCGCTGAGGCCCTGCACATGGGCCAGCTTGAAAAGGAAAGCGACGTTGAAGCGGGAAAAATCCAGCCTGGCTTGCGTGAAGTGATCGCCGGCCAGAGCAGTCTGGCCCTGCGCCGTCAGATCGGCACCCTCCGGATGGGTCGTGAGCGTGTAAAAAACAGTGTGGTTATTGGTATGCGCGCGCAGATCCAACCCTCCCAGTGATTCTCCGCTGAGCACGAGGCCGGGCAGGGTGGCATGAGCTTCCAAATGCGGATCGGCCGGCGTTCCGGAGCCGGTCAGCGTGAAGGCCAGCTTGCCGGTCGCATTCACGCCCTGGCCGCGCAGCCAGGCAATGCGCGCCAGATCAATTCCCGTGCCGGTGGCGTCCAGTTGAAAGCGGCGCGAGGGAAGATCGTAGCTGCCGGTGGCCGCAATCCTGCCGCCCGCTTCGTCCGCGGCGGCCGAAGTGATCCGGATGACGCGGTTGGCGAAGCTGCCCTGCGCGTGGAGGCGCTCGACCGGCTCGCCGTAGACGCTGCCCTTCGCCAGCTCGATCCAGCCGGAGCCTACCGGCGCGCGCAGAGGGCCGTCGGCTTGAAGCTGCGCGTCGAGTACGCCCTCGACGGGCAGATCCTGGCCGGTGAAGGCGCGCAGATCATGCACGTTGAGCTTGGAAGCATCAAGGCGGAGTTGCAGCAGGGAATTGCCGTCGAATGTGTGTTTGGGACCGCGCGCGCTGGCGATCAGGCTGCCGCTGAGGGCGACTTCGGCGTTCCCGCGGCGCAGCAGGCCGTGGGAGAGATCAATCCGCGTGGCCGAGTAGCTGCCGGTGGCCTCGACCGCGTCCAGAGAGAAAAATTGCGGCTGGCCGGATGGAGAGCTGGAAATGGCCGTCCATTCAACCGCCAGTTGCGTGGCCTGCACGCTGCCCGCAATCCGCGGATCGGCGATCGAACCGGCCCAAGTGCCGTGAAAATCCGCCTGTCCGTGGAGCGCGACAGGCAGGGCCTCCGTTCCATATTTTCCGTTGCGGCTTAGCCCCAGGTCGCGCAGAACGGTGTCGAACTCGTTCAAATTCCGCGAATGGAAATCGACGTCCAGGGCCGTGGGGCTGGTCATCGGATGCGCGCCCAGATGGGCATGCGCCTCCAATAAGCTGGCGGGCGTGCGGAATTCCAGCTTGCGCAGATCAACCGCGCCGTCGCGCTGCGTGTAAGTGGCGTCCACCAGGCCGCTGGCGAGGGTTTTGCCCGTGGCTGCCTGGGCGGGCGCGGTAAGGGTCAGCAGGGTGCTGACCGCGAGCGTGCGCACATCGCCGCTGTTCCAAAGCGCGGTGGCGGGGCCGTTCAGGCGCGTGTCAAAGCCGAGATGCTCGTAGGGCGGCTCGGAGACCATCTCCAGCAGTGTGTCCAGGGCAACGTTCTTGAATCGCGCGCTCACCTTGCCGTCGACGGGGAGGGTGAGCGCGTCGGCTGGCAGCATGGGCAGCCAGTGAGCCAGGTTCACGTCACCGTCAATTTCGCCGCCCTGGCGCAAGCGGGCAACAATCGAAGTGATCTGTAGTAACTTGGGATCGGCATGAACATACGCATCGAGACCAACGCCGGTAGCGATGACCCCGGTCCCGATGTATGCGCCATCCTCGACGTGAATGCTGCCATCGGCGCGGAAAAATCCGCCCTGCCCGGCCGCGTTCAACTTCAGATGGGCAATGCCCATAGGTGCAAACGGATAGCCGGTGAGTGGGTTGAGCAGCCGCATATCCAGCTCGCCCACGGCCCAACCCCGCCAGCGTGGATGGGCGAAGTTCTCAAGGAAACCGGAGATTTGCAGTGAACGGTCCCGGACGCCGCGGCTGCGGGCGGTAATGCGCAGCGAACTCAACGTTGCGGTCGAGCGCGTCAGATCGAGAGAGGCCTGCATGAATCCCTCGACCGGCGGCGTCTTGCTTGTCTTGGCGCCGCGCGCCAGGCTCAGATCGCGCGCGCCGGCCTCAACGTGATAACTCTCCGGCGTTCTGCCTGACGCCGGCTGGTAGGCCATGCTCAGCGAAACGTCGCTGGCGGTGAAGTCGAGCGGGATGAAGCGGTCCTGGAAGTCGAAGGCGGCGGCGCGATTTTCGTAGTCCAGAATGCCCTCTTCCACCTCGATGCGCCCGGCTTGCAGATCAAAGAATTGGTCGAGCGCGGGCTTGCCCGTTTTTTTGCGCCGCTGGGGCTGCGGCTGGTTGGTCGCGCCATTGGGGTAAACGATCAGATGCAGCCGTGGGTGGTAGATTTCCAGATCGCGCAGCAGAATGCGCGGACTCCAGAAGCCCAGCACGCTCAGCTTGACGCGCAGGCGCGCGGCCTGGGCGTAAGGCGCTTCATTGGGAGCTTCCAGGCCGTGGATAACCAGCCCATCCGCTTCGGCCTCCAGCGGCAGCAGATGCCAGTGGAAGGCGGCGATCTCGATCCGCCCGCCGGTGGCGGTTTGCAGCTCCTTGATCAGGTGCAAGCGGACCATATCTTCAAATGCCGCGGAGCTGGCCCAGAAAAAGAGGCCCGTGCCAGCCGCCGTCAGCAAGGCGATCCCGCAGGCCAGAGCCAACGGAAGATGGCGCAGGAAAAAGCGGCGGAAACGGCTCTGCCGGGGCGTTTCGGGGGACGGCGCGGCCTCGGAACCGCTGGCTGGAAGAGGAGGGTTGGATTCCGGCTCGCTCATGCGTCTCCTTTTCCTGCGCCGGCAGCGTTTTCAGGCAGTTCGAGCGCCGGATCGAGCACTTTCACGTCTCCTTGTTGGCGCAGGTTCTTGAGCCAGCCGTCGAAGAGCGCGTTCACCTGCTGCTCAAGCAGAATCTCCTCAATGCGCGGGGAGACTTCATCGAGCGGCGGAATCGCTTCGCCCGCTTTGTATTGGGGCAGCAGCGTGTCGCGGTAGTAGACGCCGATCTCCTCGGGGGAGATGCGAATGCCCTGCCGGAAACGCTGCTCGATAAAGCGCAGAATCTCGATCCGGTAGCGCAGATAGCTCTGGACCCGCTCCGGGGCCAGAGCGTGCGCGGAGAGAAACGCCTTCCATCCCGCATCCGAGGCGCAATTGACGCGAATGCATACGGGCAACTGCTTGCGAATCTCCGCCAGACGGGCGTCAACCTCGGTCTGCGTGGGCGCCGCGGCCTCTGCGTCCTCCTGGCGAATCTGCTGCTGAATCAGCGCGCGGCTGATCAACTGTTCCAATGCAAGCTGTGGCGTGAGCGCGCTCGCTCTGGCCCAGCCAGGGTCCAGCACCGCCAGCCGCATCTCCTCATCCACATCGCTGGCCAGAATCGCCTGATTATTGACGACGGCTACCACCCGGTCGAGCACCACGGGCTGAGATGGACTCTGCGCCAGGCACGGAGCCGCCGCTGAGGCAGCCAGACAGGCCACCAGCGTCCAGGCGCGGATCGCTCCGCGCGTGGTCCTGAGCCGAATTACGGCGCCGTTGCTCATCAGAAGCTTTGCCCCAGGCTGAAGAAGAAGTTGAAGTGGCTTGCCTCACCCACATGCGCCGGTCGCGACAGATGCGAGTAATCGTAGGTGATCGGGTAGATGGGAGGATTCAAGTTATAGCTGAAGTCCAGCCGGATAGGCCCTACCGGCGTATGGTAGCGCAAACCGACTCCGGGCGCATGAGAAAAGTAATTGAAGCTGCACGCTCCCTGTACGCCGGTCGAAGTGCTGGCGCCGGACGGAGCTGTGGGAGGATTGGTGACGGGAATCGGAGTTTTACAGTTTTCGCGTAACGGCTGGCGAACCCTGAGGGCGCTGGCCCAGGCATCGCCGGCGTTGGTGAAAACATTGCCCATATCGTGGAAGAGGACAAGGCTGATCGAGTTGCCAATCCAGGGCAATGGGGTGGGCGGCAGGCGCAGTTCGGTGCTGTTCGTCAACGATCCGGCGCCGCCGATGGGGTAGCCTGTCTCTGGATCGCGCGGACCAGCGGAGTTGGCGCCGAAGCCCCGCAGCGAAGCCGCCCCGCCGGCGTAGAGCCGTTCTGGCAACGGAATCAGCTCGTCTTCAAGCGCGCCAAAGGCCCGCTCCTGGCCGTAGCGCGTGTTGCGGGCCAACACAAAGCGATCCTTGCTGAAGCCATGGTAACTCGAATTCGACAGGTCAAGGCGGTTGAAGTCGGTTTGGGCGCCGAAGGCCTGGGCGGAGAGAAAATCCTGGAAACTGGAGTAAGTGCCCCGATGCGCGTCCAGAGGCGAGTCGCGGGTGTCGCGAATCCAGGTCAGCGCCGGTCCCGCCACGCGCACCGCCGTGGCCAGCAGCGCGATCTCGCTGGGGTAAACCTGAAGGCTGTCCGCCTCGACCTTGACGCGGCGGAAGTTGAGCTCGTAAACCAGCGTATTGGCCTTGGAAAGAAACGAACCCGGCGTATTGAAGTGCTCTGTCAAGCGCAGGCCGCCCTCCAGCTTGGAGGCCACGTAGGTGCTCACGTCCAGGCTGCTGGCATAGCCGCCGGAGAAGGTCAGGCCGAAGTTGCGGTTTCCCCTGAAGTGCGGGTTTTGGAAGAGCAGTGTGGCCTTCTGTTCCAGCAGGCCGTAGGTCAGTTGCAGCGAGGCCGACTGCTCCCGACCAAATAAATTGTTGCGGGTCACGTCGAAGAGCACGCGGGGGCTGACGCCCGTCTTGCCCTCCGGATTGCAACTGGCGCCGCTGGTGCGGACTCCGCCGCAGTTGTATTGCGGCGTTCCGGTCTGCACCTCGAAGCCAAAGCCGTAGGTCAGCGCCCAGCGCCGCGCCTCGGCCGTTTGCAGCAGCACGGTCTTATAAGTCTCTCCGCCAGTGGGGTTTTCGATGGCCGTGTCAACCTCGTTAAAAAGGGCAAAGTCGTAGAGGTTGCGCTGCGTTTCGGTCAGCGCTGTCTGGTCGAGCGGGTCGCCGGGATGCAGCGTGATGGCCTTGGCGATGGTCTCCGGCCGGGTGTAATGCAGGCCGCTCACGAGCACCTTGCGCACGAAAATCTGCTGCCCTTCGGTGATGTGGAAGGCTACATCCACCCTGCTTTTGCCGGCTGGTTCCGTTTGCTGCGTAACCTCGACCCGCACATGGTCGAAGCCGTGGCTCATATAGTTGGTTAGCAGAGTATCCCGGTCTGCGGCCAGGTTCTGCGGCGAAAGCGGTTGCCCGGCAACGGTGCTCAGTTGCGGCATGAGCTGGGCCGTGCCCAGATGCTCGTTCCCCGCGATGCGCACTGCGCCCACGCGCAACTGTTCGCCCTCCTCAATGTGGTAGACCACGGTGAACGGGACCGTCTTGCGGGCCTTTGACCCCGTTGGCGAAGGGCTGCTGGACTTGGTCTCCACGCCGCTGGTTTCCGGGGAGATTTTGACCTTGGAGAAGCCGTTGTTCTGATATACGGCCTGCAAGGCGCTGATGTCGGACGCGACCAGCGCCTGCGAGTACGCGCCATGTCGGTCGAGCGCGCTGGCGGCATGAACATTGAGCATTTCCTTCAGCGTGGCGGAATCGAAATAGCGGTTGCCCTCGACCGAGACCCGCTCGACCCGCCGCTTTGGCCCCATCCGCACATGGTAGAGAATCGTCACCTCGCCGCCGACGGCGGTTTGCCGTTCGTGCTCGACTTTGACGTCGAAGTAGCCCAGCCGCTGATAGTAATCGCGCAGCCGGCGATTGCCCTCGTTCAGCAGATCCTCGTCCACGCTGCCTTCCTCGAAGATCGGAATCACGTGCTTGAGCTTCTCCGGGCTGATGCGGACGCCCTCGACCCGCACCTTGACGACCGGCCCCCGATTGGCGGAGAAGTCGAACTCCGTCTGATGGCTCGCGGCGGAGTATGGCTGGGCTTCGAGCTTGATTTCCGCCTCCAGCCGCTGCTGGCCCTGGTAGACCTTCAACGCTCCGGCCAGCGCCTTGTTGCCGGTATCGTGGTCCACGCGCGCGCCGGCCTTCAAGCGCGCATGACGGCGGAAGTCATTCACGCTCATCCCGGAGTCACCCGTGACCTCGACGGCCCCCACGCGCGCCTGCGGGCCGTTGACCACATGAAACGCAATGTCAGTCAGTTGCTCATCAGGGCGCGGCGTCACCGTCGGGGTAATCACCGGCTCGTGGAAACCGTTCTGCGCCAGGGTCGCGCGCATCTGTTCGATGGCCTGGCTCAGTTTGGCCGGGGTATAGCGCGTGCCAGGAGAGAGCTGGCTGGAGCGTTCGAGCTGCGTATTGAGCGTGGCGCCCTTGGCCCCGTACACGCTGACCCTGCCGATGAAGGTGCGCGCCGCGCCGCGAAAAACCAGCACCACGCCGCCGTCTTCGCTTGTTCCCTCGACGGCCAGGGTGTCAAACAGCCCGGTCGCAAAAAGCTGTTGTAGGCTCTTCTTCAAGTCTTCGCGGCGCAACGGCGCGCCCACGGCCTGGGCCAGATGGCCGGAGAGAGACGAGAGACGATCGATTGAAACGCCGTCAAAGGAGATGCGCCGCACCGGCAGGCCCTCCCACTGAGCAAGCGAAGCGGCTGGCGTCGCGGCCTCTGCTCCCGCGCTGGAGGCCTCCGCGGCGCTGGCTTGGTTCTCCGTCCAGCCGGGGCTTCCGCCCGCAATCCCGAAGACAAGAAGGCAGGACAGAAGAAAGCCGCATGGCCACGGCAGCCTTTCACCCCGCCGGCAAACCGCCGCCGCTGGGGAGCCCGTCTTTCGACCCCGCCGGCAAAGACCCGTCGCCGGGGACCCCGTGTTTGTCTTCAAGACCATATTCCACCCTGAAAATCAGAGGCCGGGGATCAAAGATCAAGGAGCAATCGCCGCTTTCTCTGGTTCCTTGTTCTCTGTCCTTCTGTTCTCTATCCTCTCTATAGTAACGAGGGATCGCAACCTAGTGCATTCGCATCGGGTTGCGTGACGATTTTGAAGCCAGCGCAGGTCCGCTTTTCCTACGCCTTCGCCAGCTCGCCGATCAAAATAGCATAGCCGGGACAGCCGGTGTTCCCGGCGAGGATTCCAAAGAGGGGCTGGTTCTGATTCAATACTTCTGTGTGTGGATTTCGGTGCTCACTTTCGCTCACCTTCCCCAGGCTTTCGCCGATACACGTTCTGAGAAGCGGTGCATCCGCATTCGGGCAGCAGTGCGTTCAGTGGAGAGATGTACGCTTATGGCAGTTCGATCTGGATGGCTTGAACGGGCCACAACTCGAACCGGACCCGGCAATTCGGCCGGAAGCTTGGCCGCGCAACTCACCGCTGAGGAACTGTGATGTAAGTTCGAACGTACCAGAGCGCGACGGACGAGGTCAGTTGGAGAAGAGCCTGGGAAAGAAGAACACATTCTGAAACTTTTTACAATCTATGTCGTCAAATGAAGAAAAGTTGACAAAAGGACACTCAATGCCAAACGAGCCTCGCAATTCGCCGATTTCCCCCAGTCCTTCTGCAAAGGACGATTCCACTGTGCGCAGAGTTGCCGTCCTGCCGGTCCGGGATACTGTCTTGTTCCCTCATGCGGTGCTGCCCTTGACGGTTGGCCGCGAAAGTTCCATCCAACTGATCGAGTCGCTCGGTGAAGCGCGTTCGATTGTGGTCGTGGCGCAACTTGACCCGCGGCTCGACCTGCCCAAGCCGTCGGATCTGCATGACGTGGGAACCCTGGCGACCGTGCACAAGATCGTGCGCATGCCCAACCAGAGCCGCTTTGTCTTTACCGAGGGCGTCGAGCGGGTGCGTCTGCTTCGCTATACGCAGACAGAACCCTTCCTGGTGGCCGAAGTGGAGGTGCTTGAGGATGCGGAACCGGAGGCTACGGCGGGCGCCGAGGCGCTGGTGCGCAACGTGGTGGCGCAGTTCCAGCAGGTGGTGGCCGAGTCGCCCACGCTTTCCGACGAATTGCGGGTGATTGCCGCCAACATCGAGGAACCGAGCCGCCTGGTGGATTTTGTCGCCTCGTCGCTGCCCTTCCTGACCACCGAAGACAAGCAGCAACTGCTGGATACGCCCAGCACTGCCGCCCGCCTCGATATTTTGAACCAACATCTGGCCAAGGAGATCGAGGTCCAGCAGTTGCGCAACAAGATTCAGAGCGAAGTGCAGGACCAGGTGCAGCAGACGCAGCGGGATTACTATCTGCGCGAGCAGTTGAAGGCCATTCAGAAGGAGCTGGGCGAGCAGGACGAGGGCCAGCGCGATACCGACGAACTGCGCGCGAAGATCGAAGCCGCCGGAATGCCGGAGGATGTCAAAACTGAAGCGCTGAAGGAGCTGGCGCGCCTGGCGCGGATGTCTCCGATGGCCGCCGACTACTCGATGACCCGCAACTACATCGAGTGGCTAGCCATTCTTCCATGGGCCAAAAGCTCCGGCGCCAAGGTCGATATTGGCAAGGCCAAGGAGATTCTGGATGAAGATCACTATGGACTGAAAAAGGTGAAGGATCGCATCCTCGACTACTTGAGCGTGCTCGAATTGAAGCCGGACATGAAGGGGCCGATTCTGTGCTTCGTTGGACCGCCGGGCGTGGGCAAAACCAGCCTGGGCCGCTCGATCGCGCGGGCCTTGGGCCGCAAGTTTCAGCGCATTTCACTGGGCGGCATGCACGACGAGGCGGAAATCCGCGGCCATCGCCGCACCTACATCGGCGCGCTTCCTGGCCAGATCATCCAGAGCATTCGCCGCGCCGGGACCAACGATCCGGTAATCATGCTGGACGAGGTGGATAAGCTTGGCCGCGACTTCCGTGGCGATCCGTCCTCGGCCTTGCTCGAGGCCCTGGACCCAGAACAGAACTTCAGCTTCCGCGACAACTATCTGGACGTGCAGTTCGATCTGTCGAAGGTGCTGTTCATCTGCACGGCCAATATGCTGGATACGGTTCCGCCGCCGCTGCTGGATCGCATGGAGCTGATTTCGCTGGAGGGTTACAGCGAGGAGGAGAAGATGCAGATTGCTTCTCGCTTCCTGATTCCCCGCCAGATCAAGGAGAACGGCATCACGCCGGAGCAGATCGAATTTCCCGAACCGATCACGCGGGATGTGGTCCGCCACTATACGCGGGAGGCCGGCGTCCGCAAGCTGGAGCAGACCATCGGCACGATTTGCCGCAAGGAGGCCCGCCGCGTGGTCGAGGGCCAGCAGGAAAAGCTGCTGGTGACGCCCGAGGTCATCAAGGAGTTTCTGGGCGGCATCAAGGTGCGCGTGGAAACTGAAATCGCCGAGCGCGTGAAGCGGCCGGGGGTTGCCGTCGGACTGGCCTGGACGCCGGCGGGCGGCGAGATTCTCTTCATCGAAGCCAACAAGATGAAGGGCAAGGGTAACTTCACCATGACCGGGCAGATCGGCGACGTGATGCAGGAGTCGATGAAAGCCGCGCTGACCTGGGTGCGGTCGAACGGCGCTGCGCTCGGCCTCGAAGACGACTTCACCAAGGATATGGACCTGCACATTCACGTGCCGGAAGGCGCCATTCCCAAGGACGGCCCCTCGGCGGGCGTGACCATGGCCACGGTGCTGGTTTCTCTGTTGACGGATAAGCCACTGCTCCCGCTGACGGCCATGACCGGCGAGATTACGCTCAGCGGCAATGTACTGCCGGTGGGCGGCATCAAGGAGAAGTTCCTGGCCGCGCGCCGAGCCGGGGTGAAAACCATCATCCTGCCCGCCGAAAACCAGCAGGATGTGGAAGAGGATCTGACGCCGGAGCTGATCGAGGGCGTTGCGATTCACTACGCCAGCCGCATTGAGGACGTTCTGACCATCGCCTTGCCGGGGTTGAAGATTCAGCCCGGCTTGCATTCCCAATCGCTGACGGAGGCGGAGCTGGCGGCGAGCGCCGTGGCCTGAGCCGCGACACGGCTTATCACGCGAAGGCCGGCGAACCTGCCGGCCTTTTTCGTGATTGACGCCGGGGCAGTGTGTAGGCCGGGGCGCAATACAGGGCGAAGGCGTCATAGCGGCGCCGGTTCATTCAGCAGACTGGGGCCTGTTGCGAAGCGTCTGAAAGGCCGGTAGAAACAGGTTGACTCTGGAGCACTAAAATAAGAAGTTGGTGATTATGGCAACCGAACCTCCTGTAACCCCGCTGAATCTCTGTGAAAATGCCTCGGAAGGCCAGAAAGCGCAGCTTCAGAAGCTGCTTCAAGAGGCCGCCCAGACAGCCTGTCAGAAGGCTTTGGGACGGCTGGACCGGAACTGCGTGCAAGCAGCGCTGGAAACGGGTCAGACGCTCCAGTCCGAGATCGCCGATGCGTTGGCCGAGATTGTCCAGCGCCACACGGTAAGCGACAAATACAAGAACGAGGAAGTGAAATCGGATAGAAGCTATCCGCCCGCCTATCGCGTTCTCCCGGTCGAGGCCCAGGTAGCGGAGTTGCGCAGGCTTTTCCCCTCCCTGGGCGGTTGCCTGGTCAAGCTCGCGCGCAGGCCGTTATTGGAGGGCGCGGAGGCCTGGTTTGCGATTCCCCGCTGGCAGGCGCTGGCGCCCAGCTACAACGAGGCCGTGGAGATGGCGCTCGCTGCCCTGGCCACCAAGCGGAAGTTCCAAAATCGCATTGCCGGCCGCCTGGGGCCGGAGCATTTACGCCAATCTGATCGCACCAAAATGGCCGAAACAGTTCTGGCTGAGCAGCAGCAGGGACAGGACATCCTGCTGGTGCCCGCGCAGGCTGGGATGCTGCATCGTGGCTGCTCGCCCCGCCGCTTCCGCTTGAGAATGGCGGGCAACGAGTTTGGCGCGGGAATTCTGGCCGTAGCCTGTATGTTGATTGTTCATCCAGAGAGACTATCCAGGGAAGACGCCCTGATGGTGGACTGCGCCGGCGACGAGTATTCAATCGGAGGCAATTCCCTCTACGACCGCGCGCCGCTCTTCGACTACGACATCAGCGGCATCGATCTGAGCATCTTCTATGAAGACCAGGCGCGGAACCGCTGGGGCGCGCCCTCAGGCTTCCTCTACAAGTTTTCCTGAGGTCCGTCTGCCGCGTCTAACCAGAGGACGATATTCTTTCAGGATGATGCGGATGCGCGTGTTCTCCTTTGACGTGTTGGCGGAGTGGCTGGGCGCTTTCGCGCGCTGGCGTGCGGTCTGTTCCGTGCTGCTCGCGCTGGCGCCACTGGGGCTGGCGGCGCAGGAAGCGACCCTGCGCATCGACGTGAAGCTGGTCAACGTTTTTGTGAATGTGACGGACGGCAAAGGGGCCATCGTGGGCGGCCTGGCGCGCGAGGACTTCGCGCTCACCGAAGACGGCCGGCCGCAACAGGTCGCGGTCTTCGAGCGCCAGTCCGAGTTGCCACTGAATCTGGCGCTGGCCATCGACACCAGCGGCAGCGTGCGCAAGGACATGACCGCGGAGGCCGATGCGGCCAAGCGCTTTGCCCATGCGCTGTTGCGTCCGCAGGACCAGATGAGCCTGCTCCAGTTCGCCACCGGCGTGCGCGAGATTGTGCCCTTCACCAGCAAGAAGAACCAGATTGACCGCGGCCTAGGCCAGTTGCGCGGCGACTGGGCCACGGCGCTCTACGACGCCATCTGCCTTGGTTCCGAACGCCTGGGTGGCAAACAGGGACGCCGCGTGCTGGTGCTCATCTCTGACGGCGACGACACCGCCAGCAAGGCCACTTACGCCTGGGCCGTCGAGCAGGCCCTGCGCCACGAAGTGATGATTTATAGCTTGATCGACGTGCCCATCGAGGCCAGCGCCGGCCGTGACCTGGGCGGCGAGCACGCGCTGATCGCCCTGGCCGAGCAGACCGGCGGCAAAAGTTTCTACGTCAGCGATGGCGGGCTCGACAAGGCCTTTGCGCGCGTCAGCGACGACCTGCGCACGCAGTACCTGCTGGGTTATTATCCAAAAAATCAAGAGCCCGGCAGAACCTTCCATCGCGTGCGCGTCACCATTCCCAGGGCCGCGACCGATGCGTTCAACATTCGCCATCGCACCGGCTATTACGCGGATTCGCCGGTCCCGAGCAAATAGCTTTCTCTTCGGCGCGAAGCTTTTCTGCGTCTCTTGACCACGCCGACCTCAATCAGATTTTGGCAAAAGCGGAGTTTTGATTGTGCCGAGAGCGGAGTTTTGAAAGGGCACGGCTTCAGCCGTGCCGTAAAATGCTGATAAAAAGCGGCGGGCTTTAGAGCGAAACCAGAGTAGGTGTGCCCTGGCGAGTTCAGTGGCGGGTCGCCGCTCTCTCCACCCCACGAACAAGGATCCGTTCGTGGGGACCCTGGACCTGTTGGTCGCGTCGACTTGAGGGTTTCGCTTTAGCCCCCGAGGAATGGTTTCCATTCGTTTTGACTTTTATCACATACTGTAAAGGAAGAAGCAATTGCTTCCGAGGAGGCTTGCCGATGAGCAGCGATCAACCAGCAGAGTGGGTGTGGGTTCCAAAGGCGGCGGCCATTGCCCGCGAAGCCGGCGCGCGGCTGCGCGAGTTCTTTTCGCAAGGCGTTGAAACCGAGTACAAGGGCGACGTGGACCTGGTGACGGTAGCCGACCGGACCAGTGAGAAGCTGATCCGCGAACGGTTGGGCGAGGCTTTTCCAGAGCACGGCGTCTTCGGCGAAGAGGGCACGCGCGAGCGCCTCGCGGCCGAGTTCCGCTGGTACGTTGATCCGCTGGATGGAACCACCAACTTTACCCACGGCTTTCCGCAGTTCTGCGTCTCGCTGGGACTGGAGCAGCGCCCCGCCGGGCTGCCGCCGGACCGCGACGGCGCGCTGGTCGCGGCGGTCATCTACGACCCGCTGCGGGATGAACTGTACGCCGCCGAGCGGGGACGCGGCGCGCGGCTCAACGGCAAACCGATCCACGTTTCGCGCCGACCCTTGCTGGCCGAGTCGCTGATTGCCACCGGCTTTCCCAGCAGCAAGCGCCAGGAAAACCCGAATGTCCACTTTTACCAGGAGTTCACGCTGCGTTCGCACGGCGTGCGGCGGGCTGGTTCGGCGGCGCTCGATCTGGCTTTTGTCGCCGCGGGCCGGCTGGAAGCCTTTTGGGAATTCAATCTCAACCCCTGGGACACGGCGGCCGGTGTGCTGCTGGTCCAGGAGGCTGGCGGGCAGGTCACGGGCTTTTCCGGCCAACCCTTTCTGCTGGACAGCCATGAGGTTCTGGCCTCGAACGGTTTGATTCACGGCGAGTTGAGGTCGCTATTCGATGATATGTTCGCCGGACGCAATCTGGCGCCGATTCCCACGCCGCACGAGTTTGCGGTGCGTCGCGCGGCGCGGGCGGCGAAGGTCGACTGAGAGCGCCGCGAGCCATTGCGGGAAAGAAAAAACTCAGACCCGGTCGGCAAGAGCCGTGGCGCCAAGGGCCAGCAGGGCGCGGGTGACGCGGCCTGCGTCGTGGCGGACGACCGCCTCCTCGCTGGCGAAGTTGCCGGCAATCGCGTGTAAGCCCAGCGCCTCAATGCGCTCGATGTCGGCAACAATGGGCTGCGCGCCCTGCTTCGCGTAACGAGCTAGCGTCTCTGGCGAGAAAGGCGTGGTGTTCACCAGCGCGTAGTCGAAGACCGGCGCATGAGTGTGCTTATAGATGCGCTCAATGTGCTGCGAAGCAGTCAGGCCCAGGCTTTCGTTGGCCTGGGTCATCAAGTTGCAGATGTAGACGCGCACGCCGCGCGTTTTGGCCAGCGCCGCGGGCATTCCCCGCACCAGCAGGTTGGTAATCAGCGAGGTGTAAAGCGAGCCAGGCCCGACGCTAATCAGGTCAGCGCGTTCGATGGCCTCCAGCGTCTCCGGCAGCGGCGCGGCGTCCACCGGATCCAGCATCAGCTCCGCAATGTGCTGGCGGCTGGCGGTGATTTTGGTCTCGCCGCGCACCAGCGAGCCGTCGTCCATGCGCGCCACCAGCTTGACGTTGGCCGTGGTCACCGGGTAAATCCGCCCGCGTGTGGCCAGAATCTTCGACGCCAGTTGAATGGCCAGGGCAAAGTCGCCGGTAATCTCCGTCAGTGCGGCTACAAACAAGTTGCCGAAGCTGTGCCCGCGGAGTCCATCGCCTCCGCTAAAGCGATGGTCAAAGAGCTGCGTGAGCAGATCCTCCTGTTCGCTGAGCGCCACCATGCAGTTGCGCAGGTCGCCCGGCGGCAGCATATTGAAGTCCTTGCGCAGCCGGCCGGAAGAGCCGCCATCGTCGGAAACGGTGACCACGGCGGCCAGATCGCCGATGAGGCCCACTTCAGCGCCAGCCTGATGGGAGGCGGTCACATAGCCCCGCAGCCCACGCAACAGCGTAGAAAGCCCCGTGCCGCCGCCGATGGCCACCACGCGTAGCGACCGCGTCAGCTTGATGGCTTCCGCCTCCACGGACGTTTGCGGCAATTGCTCCATGGTCAATGTCGAACTGTCTGAGGAAGTCATTTGAGGCTCTGAGGAACCTCGGGATAGAGCAGCTCGGTAAACCGTGGGTCGTCCGCCATGCTCTGGAAATCGCTGTCGGTCCGGGCCTGAAACCGGCTCTTCGGATTCAGGTTGATGGCCCGTGCCAGGTTATCGAGGCAGCCCTGCGCGTGTCCGGTCATCGCATCCAGCAGCGCCAGGCCATAGTAGGCGTAATCGGCCTCGGGATGGCCAGCCAGAATGCTATGAAACTGCTCGCGCGCCTCCTCGTAGTAGCCGGTATTCAACTGCGAGATGGCATAGTCGTAGTGCTCCTCGGGCGTCGGGAAAGTCAGTTCGTGCTTTTCCAGTTGATGCTGGCAGGTGCTGATGTACATCTTGCAACGTTCCAGCAACTCGGCGGGTGCGATAAGCAGCAGTTTCTCAAAAGCCGCCAGTGCCTTGTCGTACTTGCCATTCTGCACCAGTTGCAGCGCGGTCTGATAATGCTGCAAAACTGACGCCGAGGCCGCAGCGGAGTGGCGGGTGGGTTTGTCTGTCGTCGAATGTGTCTTTTTTCGGTCTTGCGCCAAGGATCGGCCCTCTTGCCTCATAAGTTTACCAAGAGCTCGCGCGCCACCGGGAGCGGTTGAACCGGCTCACCGCCAGCTCACCGCCATTAGAGAACCCGCGCCGGGGTTGCGCTGCTCAGGCCACCTTTATACGCATTCGCCCGCCTTTCGTCAAGGCGGCCCTCCCGGAGAGCGTCATTTCCCGCCTGGTTTGGCTGGCGCGGAATGCCGGTAAATCGCGGGATTCAGCGAGGGATCGTTATACATTTTCAGTTGGCGATAGAGTTTGAAACGCCGCGTCCCAGCCAGGGTTTCGCGCCACAAGGCCTCCAGACAGGCGGCCAGATCGGCGCGCTGCTCCTCCAGAATGGCGAGCCGCGCCCGGTTACGTGCGGCGTGGTCCTCGGGAGCATCCACGCGCTCGGCCTCTTCGCGCGTATGGTAGATCTTCAACGACAGAATCGAGAGCCGGTCGATCATCAGCCCCGGTGACTCGGAGTTCAGCTCCGCGGCCGCCTTCGGCAGTCCCCGCGGCTCCAGCCACGCAAGCAGGGCGCGGTCCAGCTCCTCGGCCAGATCGTTGCGCAATTGGTTGGTCCGGTCCACGCGCCGCTTCACAGCCGCCAGCTCCGCGTCGGTGGCGCCCGTGGCGCGCGCCTCGTCCTCGATATGCCAGAGTTTGAAGTTCTCCTGATGCTGGCGGCGAACCAGCGCAAGCCAATCGGAGGCTGGCTGCGGCTCTTCCGAAGAGCATCCCTCAGGGCCTAAAGGCCCCGTTGCTTGTGCGGCGCTTACGGCACGACTAAAGTCGTGCCCTTTCAAAACATCGCGTCTTTCCGCTGCATGATCAGAGGCAGCAGAATGCCCAGCGCGGGTTTCCCGGTCCTGCAGGTTGACGATCTCGGTTGCCGATAGCATTCTGGGGTGATCCTCGGTCTCGGTGCGTGCGCCTGAATCTGGTTGCAGCGTCTATGGTAGAACGCTCCTCGGCAAGGGGTCCAGAACAGGGCGAACGAAACCTATTCGAGCGGCACAAAACGATACTGCTCCGTTGAAAACTATTTTGTGCCAGCCTACTTTCATACTCGCGGGTGGCCCGATGGGCCATGAGTACTCCACCGGAATCTCCGGGGTACCCCCACCCCTATTTTGGGAGCAAAATCCTTGTTTTCTTTGGCTTACGGGATGGTTGTCGCTGCAAAATCTTCAAAACAAAGGAGCTGTTTGCAAAATCTTCCAGTGAAAGGAGTTATGCGCGACTTTTCGCCTTTGCCAGCAGTCTCCGGCGGAAAAGCGGCATGAAGACTTCTGAAACCATTGTGCGACAAAGTCAGAAAATCATCCGCAAACACCTGCCTTGTGGCGGGCGCGCTGCGCGGATGAAGAGTGTGAATTTCCAGGTACCAAAATGCGAGTTTCCCCGTGGCCTGAAGGCCACGGCTCCCTCCATCGACGCAACTTTCAAGAAAGCCCCGCGCAGCCTTCCCGCTGCGGCCCAGACGATGGAGCTGCCGCTGACGCCGGGCGAGTAGCGCGGGCGCAATTGTAGCGCCGACCTCAAGGTCGGCTGTACTGGCAGCGTTCTCCTGTGGGCCGGGAGGCCCACAGGACAGCCGACCAGGAGGTCGGCGCTACAAATTTTCGTCCAATTCGCCGCTCTATCGCAGCACTTTACAATGGAATGCGGGAGAAAGCATGGACAAGAAGTGGCAATACCCGCATCGGCGGTGGAATCCGCTGCGGCAATCCTGGGTGCTGGTTTCACCGCACCGCGCGCAACGCCCCTGGCTGGGAGAAGTCGGCCAGAAAGCCACGCCCTCGGGCCTCACTTACGACCCGAAGTGCTATTTGTGCCCCGGAAACCAGCGCGTTGGCGGCGAGGTCAATCCGGCATACGAAGGCGTCTTCTCGTTCGTGAACGACTTCTCCGCGCTGCTGCCGGAGCTGCCCGCCGTCGCCGAGCAGCCCGGCTCGCCGCTGTTGGTGTCCGAACCTGTCCGCGGACTCTGCAAGGTGCTCTGCTTCCATCCCGATCACAGCCTGACGCTGGCCCGCATGACACGCGAGGAGATTCGCCGCGTGGTCGATGCCTGGACCGGGGAATTCCGCGAACTCAGCGGCCTCGACTGGATCGAGTACGTGCAGATTTTCGAGAATCGCGGGGCGATGATGGGCGCCAGCAATCCGCATCCCCACTGCCAGCTCTGGTCCACCGGCTTTGTGCCTGACGAGCCAGCCGCCGAGACCAAGGCGCAGCACGATCACCTGGCCAGCACCGGTCATTGCCTGCTCTGCGACTACCTGGCCGCCGAACACGCCGCAAGCGAGCGGATCATCTTCGAGAACGAGCACTTCACGGCTCTCGTCCCCTGGTGGGCCACCTGGCCCTTCGAGGCGCTGCTGGTGAGCCGCCGCCACCTGGGCGCGCTGCCGCAGTTGAACGGCGAGGAGCAGGACGCGCTGGCCGACGCGCTGAAGCGGCTGACGACGCGCTACGACAATCTCTTCCAGACCAGTTTTCCGTACACGATGGGCTTCCACCAAAGTCCAACGAAGGGCGAGCATCCGGAGTGGCACTTCCACGCGCACTTCTATCCGCCGCTGCTGCGTTCGGCCACGGTGCGCAAGTTCATGGTCGGCTTTGAGATGCTGGGAATGCCGCAACGGGACATTACCGCCGAAAGCGCGGCGGAGCGGCTGCAAGCCAGCTCGGAGACGCACTTCTGGCCGCGCGGCTGAGGTCCTTGGCCGCAAACGGCCCAGGACTTCATCGAACGGGGGGTGAAAGGATAGTCTATGGAAGTAGCCGATCCGAGTTGCTGATTCAGGTTGCAGCGGCTGCTCGAAGGGGCAGGCCCCCCAGAGCGGCAACAGGAGCGGCGAATAGACACCGCAAGGCATTGAGGAGAGTCCCAATTGAAGAAGTTGCTGTTTACGATTCTAGCCATGGTCCCAGCCGCGATTTTTCCGCTGGCAGCCAGCAGCCAGATTGCCCCTGATCGCCCCGTTCGCGCCGAACGGGCTGGAACGGCCACCAAGTACGAGATCTTTGCCGGCTACGGCTACACCAGCCTCAACCAGGTGAACCAGTCACGCAACGGCTTGCAGGGCGTAAATCTGTCGGTCACCCGCGATTGGGGGAAATACTTCGGCGTCACCGCCGACGGCGGCTATTACGCCTACGCCTACGGAGGAACCAACCCCGGCGACCCGACGGTGGAGACGGTTCTGTTTGGCCCGGTGCTGCACGCGAATCTCTTCAGAAACCTCGACGGCTTCTTCCATGTGCTGCTGGGGGGCGAACATACAGGGGGCGAGAAGTATACCCATCCCAAGGTCTCCTTCGCGGGGGGCGTCGGCGTTGGCGCGGACTACAAACTGAGCCATCGCATGAGCCTGCGTATTTCCGGCGACGACATCGCCTCGTCGTTTTCCTCCAACACCAGCAACATTCTCTGCAACGAGGGCGACGAGTGTTCAGCGCATAGGCGGAACAATGCCCGCGCCGCCGTCGGTGTTGTTTACAAGTTCTGAGGCAAAATGGTCTCTGACAAATTGCCCAATTTTATACAAGAAAGCCTCTGCGTTGACGCAGAGGCTTTTTTGCGTGTTGGGCGTGGAAATTGCGGGCCGCTACGCCCCAGCCTTCTTTTCGATTTTTGCCCATGAATCTTTCAGCGGCAGCGTGCGGTTGAAGACCAGCTTCTCCGCAGTCGAGTCCTGATCGGCGCAGAAGTAGCCAACACGCTCGAACTGGAAGCGGTCTCCGGGCTTGGCGCTGCCGAGCGACGGCTCCAGCTTGGCGCCCAGCAGAATTTCGAGCGAGTTGGGATTCAGATTGCTGAGAACGTCCTCGCCCTCGGCCACGTCATAGGGATCGGCCTTGGCGAAGAGATGGCCGTAGAGGCGGATTTCGGCCGTGATTGCGTGCGCGGTCGAGACCCAGTGGATAGTGGACTTGACCTTGCGCCCGTCGGGCGAGTTGCCGCCGCGGCTGGCCGGATCGTAGGTGCAGTGTACTTCGACGATGCGGCCCTCCGCGTCCTTCACCACGCGCCGCGCGATGACAAAGTAGGCGTTGCGCAGGCGGACTTCCTTGTTTGGGGATAGGCGGTGATACTTCGGCGGAGGAACTTCGCGGAAGTCGTCCTGCTCGATATAAAGCTCGCGGGAAAAGGGCACTTTGCGTGTCCCGGCCGTTGCGTCTTCGGGGTTGTTGGCAACGTCGAAGAACTCCTCCTGACCTTCGGGGTAGTTATCGATGACCAGCTTCAACGGGTGCAGGACCGCCATTGCGCGCGCCGAACGGCGGTTCAGGTCGTCGCGCTGGTAGTGCTCGAGCATTTCGATGTCGGTAACGCCGTTGGTGCGCGAGATGCCGATGGCGGCGCAGAAGGCGCGCAGGCCTTCCGGGGTAAAGCCGAGGCGGCGAATGCCGGCCAGCGTAGGCATACGGGGATCGTCCCAGCCGCTGACGCTCTTTTCTTCGACAAGCTGGAGCAGCTTGCGCTTGCTCAGCAGCGTGTAAGTCAGATTCAGGCGGTCGAATTCAGTCTGCTGCGAGGGGAAGATGCCGAGCTGCTCAATGAACCAGTGGTAGAGCGGCTGATGGTCGGCAAATTCCAGCGTGCACAGCGAGTGCGTCACGTATTCAATGGAGTCCGACTCGCCGTGAGCGTAGTCGTACATCGGGTAGATGCACCATGTATCGCCGGTGCGGTTGTGCGTGGCGTGCAGAATGCGGTACATGATGGGATCGCGCAGGTTGGTATTGGGCGAGGCCATGTCGATCTTGGCGCGCAGCACGCGGCTGCCGTCGGCGAATTCACCCTGCTTCATGCGGGTGAAGAGATCAAGATTTTCCGCGACGGAGCGGGTGCGATAGGGCGAGTCCTTGCCTGGCTCGGTCAGCGTGCCGCGATACTCGCGAATCTGATCGACAGAGAGGTCATCGACGTAGGCCTTGCCCGCTTTGATGAGTTGCACAGCCCACTCGTAAAGCTGGGAGAAGTAGTCGGAGGCGTAGCAGAGGCGATCCCACTCGAAGCCGAGCCAGCGCACGTCCGCCAGAATGGAATCGACGTATTCCTGCTCTTCCTTGCCGGGATTGGTGTCATCGAAGCGCAAGTTGGTCTTGCCGCCGAACTCATCCGCGAGGCCGAAGTCGATGCAGATTGCCTTGGCGTGGCCGATGTGCAGGTAGCCGTTCGGCTCAGGCGGAAAGCGCGTCTGGATGACGGCGTCGCCGTACTTTTTGGTGCGCACATCCTCGGCGATCTGATCGCGGAGAAAGTTGGAGGGCGTGTGTGCGTCTTCAATAATGAGTTCCGGGCTTTTCGCATTCGGGTTGGTCATAGCTGCTCTTAATTATCCCACTGGGAGGGCTACGACGGCCCGCATTCATCCCCCACCCGCAATTCTAAGTGGGAACCAAGGTTGCTATTTGCCTGGAAGCAGCAAGGTTTGCGGGAAGCCTTCTCAGGATTTTTCGCTTCCCGGCGCTCAGCCCTCTGGCAACAAGCCCGCGAGGCAAAAGGTCCACGTACACGCTTCTTCGAGCACAGCCGAACCATCTCCGCCTACCTCGTCTTCCCCTTCTGGCAAAACCTCATGAATACCCTCATCTCCTGCAATGCAACGCCCACTTTGAATTGCTGTATCCGCGACATGATCCTAGGACTTTCTCTCTATGAAGAGTAAAATTTATATGATTGCCCTGCCAAGCGAGAGGTAGAGTGTGTTTGGCATGAGCAACAGCGTATTATCTGTGACTTCGAGGAACGTGCGGGCGTCTAAGGAATGATGGAGATGGCGCGGAGGCCCTTCAGGGCGGATCATCCTGCACCAGAAGAGAGGAATCCCAAGTGAATTCGACCTTTAGAACGCTGATGTTCTGGGTTTGTATCGTTGCTGGCCTCATGGTTTTCTTGAGTATGTGGTCCAAGGGAGCAAATGGGGGCAAGGACAAGGAGATTCCCTACTCCGACCTGTTCGCCGCGGTGAAGACGCAGCAGGTGCTTGATGCCGAGGTTCAGGGCGGCGATCTGCACGGTCACATGAAAGCCACGCCCAAGGAGCAGTTCCACACCCACGTTGGAGACCATTACGAGCCTCTTGAAACGGCATTTCTGGCCACCGACGCCCACTTTTCTAAGAAGGCCGAGCAGAACAACTACCTGATGCAGGCGTTATTCAGCATCGGGCCGTTCGTACTGCTGATTGTCATCTGGTTCTTCTTCATGCGGCAGATGCAGGCGGGAGGCAACAAGGCGATGTCGTTCGGCAAGAGCCGCGCGCGCCTGCTCTCGATGCAGCAGAAAAAGATCACCTTCAAGGACGTGGCTGGCGTGGACGAGGCCAAGGAAGAACTGAAGGAGATCATCGAATACCTGCGCGAGCCAGCGAAGTTTCAGAAGCTGGGCGGACGCATCCCCAAGGGCGTACTGCTGGTGGGGCCGCCGGGAACCGGTAAGACGCTGCTGGCGCGCGCCGTGGCCGGCGAGGCGAATGTGCCGTTCTTCTCCATATCCGGTTCCGATTTTGTGGAGATGTTTGTTGGCGTGGGCGCCAGCCGCGTCCGCGACCTCTTTGAGCAGGGCAAGAAGAACGCCCCATGCATCATCTTCATTGATGAAATCGACGCCGTCGGTCGCCATCGCGGTGCGGGCCTGGGCGGCGGGCACGACGAGCGTGAGCAGACCCTCAACCAGTTGCTGGTCGAGATGGACGGCTTTGAATCGAACGATGGCGTGATCTTGGTGGCGGCCACCAACCGCCCGGACGTGCTCGATCCGGCACTGCTGCGCCCCGGCCGCTTCGACCGTCGCGTGGTGGTGGGCCTGCCCGACGTGCGCGGTCGCGAGGAAATTCTCGCCGTACACGTAAAGAAGGTTCCCGTTTCCGACGACACCAACCTCAACGTTCTCGCCCGCGGCACACCGGGCTTCAGCGGCGCCGACCTGGCCAATATGGTCAACGAGGCTGCCCTGAGCGCGGCGCGCATGAATCGCAAGCAGGTCACCATGTACGACTTCGAGGTGGCCAAGGACAAGGTGCTGATGGGCGCCGAGCGCAAGTCCATGCTGCTGACCGACGAGGAGAAGCGGGTAACCGCCTATCACGAGGCTGGCCATGCACTGGTCTCGCTGATCCACCCGCATTCCGATCCCATTCACAAGGTCACCATCATTCCCCGTGGCATGGCTCTGGGCGTTACGATCTTCCTGCCCGGCGACCGGCACAATTACACGCGGGAATACCTTGAGGCCAATCTGGCCATTGCCTATGGCGGCCGCGTCTCGGAGGAGATTTTCCTCAACCAGATGTCGACCGGAGCCGGCAGCGACATAGAAAGTGCTACCGACCTGGCCCGGCGCATGGTCTGCGAGTATGGCATGAGCCGCCTCGGCCCGCTTACCTTCGGCAAGAAGGAGGAGCAGATTTTTCTTGGCCGTGAAATCGCCCAGCACAGGGACTTCAGCGAGGAAACAGCGCGGCAGATTGACCTCGAAGTGCGCCGCCTGATCGACGAGGCCTACCAGTCGGCGCACGGAATTGTGGAGGCGAACGCCGCCGCCATGCATCGCATTGCGGCGGCGCTGCTGGAGCGCGAGACCATTGACGCCGAAGAGGTGAAGATGCTGATCGAGGGCAAGGAACTGCCCGCGATTCGTTCCAATCTGGCTACGCCTTCGGACCCCGGCGGCGGCGGCGACGTGCAGCAGGTGCTGAAGCCGGAATCCAGCAGCGGTCCAAACTATCCCGCAGGTTCGCCTTCACCGGCGTAGCCACCTGCGGTGGGGCATACGCGGCTTCGCCGCAAAAGCAATTCTTTGATTCAACAGTGAGAACGAGAAGGGCCACTCCATACGGAGTGGCCCTTCTCGTGTGCCTGCCGGATTGTTCCTGCTATCCTCAGAAGATTCTGTAACTCATGCCCATGCTGGCGCCGTAAGGCGACAGGGTGGAGTTGCCCCAGGTCGGCCAGTAATGGTACTCGAAATCGGCCGCCCGGAAGCTGACCCGCTTGGTCAGTTTCACGTCCACGCCGCCGCCAAAGGCAATGTCGGTAAAATTGCCAGGGCTGTTCTTGGGGTAGAAGGTCATTTTCGAAAAGCCCACCAGCGTTTTGGCATATACATTCGCGCGCCTGAAATGATAGACCGGAACCCTGGGGCCGATCAGATAGTTGTCCTGGTGAATGCCATCAAACTGGTTAAAACGCAGCCAGCGGCCTTCGGCCTCCAGTTGCACCCAGTGAGTCAGTTTCACATCGACATAAGCGCCTACGCCGAAAAGCGGCTGGTTGCTGGAGGCTGCAAAAGGGTTCCAGCAGTTATTACAGAGAGTGGGATCATAGCAATCAGCAGTATTGAGAAGCGTACATTTCCAGTCGCCCGCCACGAAATCTGGCTGGAAAACGGAGGCCATGCCGCCAGCTGTGACCGAAAACTGGCCAGCGGAGGCCGAGGAAACCACTTGCGCACGGGCGCAAATGGCTGCCGTCGCGAACAAAATCAAACAGAAGATGATGCCAAATCGTCTCATAGGCTGTAGATACATTCTATGCGGACAAGGTTCGCCGCAGTGAGAACACGTTCAAACGGAGAGGTTGAAATTCCGTGTCCGGAATGCGCCGCGCCAAGCGGAGCATTCCGGGAATTTTCCACGAAATGTGCTACTGCTGTGCTGGCGGATTTGAGACGCCCGAAGTCTGCGGGGTCTCCTCGCCGGCGTCTGGCAGAGGAGCAACCGGCGGCGTCGCGGCAGGAACCGCGGACGGAGCTGGCGGAAGCAGCTTGGACGCGTCATAGCGTTGCAGCTTGAAAAAGATCGGCGTCAATTCCAGCGGCATTTTGTCGCGTGGATTCATGTAGGCGTAGATCTTGGCGTTCAACTGATGCACCTTGTCATCCCATGGATCCGTCTTGAGCCAGCTTCCCAAGGGCAACGCCGGACGCTGGGTGAGATCATCCCAGTTCAGCTTGGGCGCCAAATTCTTCAGATCGGCCATCCACGGGGTTCCATCGTCCTTCAGCAGCGAATCCCCCAGTTTGGCTGTGTTGAGGGCCTTCAATTCCTTTTCCCGGTCCACCAATTGCGCATAGTAGAGGCCTGCCGAAGGCAGTCTGTCCTTGTACATGGAGTTCTGAAGATACTCCATGGCCTTCTTGGCGGCCTCGGCGTTGTCATGGTCGGAGTGGTACATATTGATGCGCTTGAAGGTCGATTCATCGGGAAACATCAGGCGGTCATTGAAGGCGTAGCGCGTGTCGATGTGGTGGCCCATCACGATGTGAGCCAGTTCCATGGCCACCACCGAGGCGATAGCTTCCTCGTTGGGCAGCGTGTCGATAAGCCCCTTGCTGATCAGGATGGTATTGCCGACCGTGGTGGCTTCAATGGTAGTCGAGAGCAGAATGCGGGTATGCACCTGGTCGGTGAAGGCCAAGTTGTTGGGCACTTGCAGGTTGATGACGATCTGGTCCAGCACGGTGTTTTCATAGCCGCCCGGAGTCAGCGGCGCCACCAGACCAGCTTCTACCAGGCGGTCGATCACGTTGTTTTCCGCCTGCGTAACCCAGGCGCGCGAGGCCTGCAACGGGCCTACGTCCTGGGAGTCGTCGCTCTTGTCAATCGCATCGTCTACCTTCACGCTTACATTCTCGCTCTCGCGCGTGGGCAGCTTGAGCGAATACCCCCAGAAGTGCGTCTGAGCCCTCAGCCCGGTTGACTTCTTGTCGTTCTCCTGGCGCTGCGTCTCTTCGACGTAGACGGCTGCCGGCAGCCATATCCCCGGCTGGACATTGATTCTCCAACTGTCGAAGTGAAAGTAATAGCGCGAGTCATCCTCGGATTTGGGCGGGGTAAACGTGCCGTTGACGCGGACAATGTTGCCTTCCTGGTCCTCAATCCAGATGCGCCCGTAGAAGCGGCCCATGCCGGAAATCTTCGGATGCACGTCGTAGACTCCTGTGCGAACCGAGCCCAGGAACTCCGGGCGCACATAGCTGAAGACATAGTGCTGATTATCGAAGCCCTTGGGATCCACAAACATCATTTGCGTAAAGCCCAGTGGGTTATAGGTAAAGTGCCGGTCCAGCCCCAGCATCCTGCTCAGCCCGGCAATGGAACCCAGCGAATTCTTGAAGAATCCATGCCCGGACTTTTTGCTGCGCGACTGATAGGACTCGTCGAAGAAGCCCTTGCCAAAATCGATGCGGCTCAGCATATATTCGTCCGAGACCGGCACCTCAGACAGCTTGACGTCCGGCCTGGTGTTCTGGATATAAGTCTCCACCAGCGGCGTGCGCAGTTGAATATTCTTGATCAGCACCTTTTCGCGGACAATGGCTTTCTCCACCAGTGCGGTCTGTTCCGGCGTAAGCTGATGCACTTGCGAATATTTTGGCTGATTTTTTTTAGCGTACGCGCAGGACACGCACAGGGTGATGATCAGGAAGGTGACGGATGTCTTCCGAAGTGTCATGTCAAGCTCCTAAACTGAGGCTTTCCAAGTATACCAACCGCGTGCTCTCTTCGTGAATCGAGCGGCTGAGCGGGCCATGATTCTTGCATCAAACTGATCTTACGCTTCTTACGCTAGCTGAAATGTTATCGTGATGTTGGTTACCGTGTCCACCGGCTTGCCGTTGCGCGTGGCTGGGCGGAGAACGCGTCCATGCAGCACGGCGAAGCGGGCCTGCTCGTCCAATCCGTGGCCAAGCCCATGCACCACACTGACCACTTGGAGCTGCCCACTGGCGTGACAAATTACACGTAAGACCACATTGCCTTGAATCTTCAGGCTGCGGGCCTCATCGGTGTACGACGGCTTGGGTATGGAAACTTCCGGCTGGGTGGGTGGCTGTTCATTGGCCGCCCTGGGGGCAGCCGCCACGACCGTGGGCGCGGCTGAAACGACCGCCGCCGTTACTCGGCCCTGGTGGGTAACGGATGGCCCCACCGCGCTCCTCGGAACCCCCGCCGAGGCCACCTTACCCACGACTCCAGCGCTCGACCCGATTCTGCTTCCATTGCCAAAACCTGCCGATCCGACTTTTCCGTGCGGAGCAATGGCCGGTCCCTGCATACCGCCATAGGGGTTGCCAATGGCCGCTACGGTGGCCGCCCCCCGGGCATTCGGATTGGGAACGACCCCGAAGGTGTCACCAAAATGGACTGGTTTGGTGGAAAATTTGACGTTCTTGTCCTGCGCTGGCATGGCTGCTCCAGCCAGAGCGGCCTTCGGCTGCGGCGCCAGAATCACCTGCTGCTTGGCAGCCTTGATGGTAGGCAGGGCCACCTTCACTTCCAACTGGACCGGCTTGGGCTCTGGCTTCGGCGCGCTGATCTTCGGCGCATCAAAGTTCGTCTCCTCCGGAAGGGGTGCTGGCTTCTCAATTGGCGGAGGAGGAGGCATCTTGACCTTGGGCGGCGGCTCCTTGGCTGGCAGAACCAGCAGCGTCTCTTCATACTGGTGTTCATCGATTGCCCGTTTGGCGGTCGCTCCAATGTAGAGAATCAGAAGCAATATCAGGCCATTAACCACCGCACTGGCGACAAAGGACCTGGTATTGCGCTCGGGTTCGGGAAGCAATCCGACGAAAGTGGCCTGTTCCGGATAAGGTTTCGTTGGCATCATTTCAACCCTTGTTCGCAGCGATTGGGGCAGCGCAGTTCATTTCTGCCGTGCGCAGACTGTCGGAAGCGAAGAACCGCGGCTCACTCTGGCGCCCAGCACTTCGACCCGGTTTGCAATTCCATTGCAGAAAAGATACAGTTCAGCCACCTTCAGTTGCCGATCCGGATGCAGAAAGCCACAGCGTATTCTGCATAAAAAATGAAACATGATTTCTTCATACCGCCAACAGCACAATGAAACCTCTGTGTTCCCGGCACAGCCCTTTCATGCCGAGTTCTGAGCAAAATGAATTTCTGCCCCAAGGCATACCGTTCTCTGACGGCTTCAAGGCTGCCAGAGGCAAATCGACTTACCTCCGCCTGCTCTAATAGACTACAGAATATACTAATCGATTCGGAATGAGGGTACATTTCATGAAGATTTTAATAACAGGCGGCGCGGGGTATATCGGTGGAACCGTAGCGGGACTGCTGGTCGAAAATGGGCATCAACCGGTCATTTATGACAATCTGAGCCATGGACGGCGCGAACTGCTACCCACAGGGGTCGAGTTCATCGAGGGCGAAGTGGCGGACCGGCAGGCGCTGGAAAAGCTCTTCGCCGAGGCCAAGCGCCAGGGCAAGCCTTTCGACGCCGTTCTCCACTTCGCCGCCCTGATCGAGGCCGGCGAGTCGATGGTCCACCCCGAGCAGTTTTTCCGCAACAACACGGCCTCGACGCTCTCGCTGCTGGAGGCCATTCTGGCCGAGGGCCCGCGCCGGCTGGTCTTCTCCTCGACGGCCGCCGTCTACGGAGAACCGGAATCGATTCCGATCAAGGAGGATGCGAAGCTGCTTCCGACCAATGCCTACGGCGAGTCCAAGCTGCTGGTCGAGCATATTCTGGACTGGCTGCACCGCATCCACGGCCTGCGTTCCGCCTCCTTGCGCTACTTCAATGTAGCGGGCGCCCGCGAAGGCGCGAGCGGCATCACCCGCGGCGAGGCTCACCAGCCCGAGTCGCACCTGATTCCCCTCGTCCTCGACGTTGCGCTGGGACGCCGTCAATCGATCAAAATTTTCGGCGACGACTACCCTACCCCGGACGGCACCTGCATCCGCGACTACATTCACGTTTCCGACCTGGCCGACGCGCATTTGCTTGCGCTGAAGGCCTTGGAAACTGACACGGCCGCCAAGCAACGGCTGATCTTCAATCTGGGCAACGGGAAGGGCTTCAGCGTGCGCGAAGTGATCGAATCTGCGCGCCGCGTCACCGGCCATCCGATTCCGGCCGAAGTCTGCCCACGCCGCCCCGGCGATCCCGCCGTGCTGGTTGCGAGTTCGGAAAAAGCCATTCGCGAACTCGGCTGGAAGCCGCACTACACAGAGCTTGATGAGATCGTTCGCACTGCCTGGGTCTGGCACCAGAAGCTGTACGCGTAGTAACGAACGCGGAATTTGACTCCGGGGTGGAAGAAAGCCGTTCAATTGAATTGGCGCACACCCCGAAGACTCCTAGTCTCGAAATATAGCGGAGGATACAGCTTTTCATGCGGCGGTTAGACTGGCCGGGACGCCGCTGAGCGCGGCGATTTCATGCCGTCAACTGAAGTCTGGGCAAATATCGAGCGCGAACTGCAAGGCTGAGGACTGCGAATGCTGAATCCAGCTCAATCGAAGGCTATTACTTATTGCGTAGCTACAAATATAGGTATATATGTGGTATTCTTATCGCGTGGAGTTCGAATGGGATCCAGCAAAGGTTCAAGCCAACCTGCGCAAGCACAAGGTTCCGTTTCTGATGGCTTGCGAAGTCTTCAAGGATTCCAACAGGCTTGAACGTGTGGACGCTTCCGGCTATTACGGTGAAGAGCGTTGGACTGTGCTTGGGCGCGTCGAGCAAACAATTCTTTTTGTGGTCTTTACACAACGCGGACGACGGACTCGCTTGATCTCCGCACGAAGGGCAACCAGCAATGAACAGCGAAGCTACTGGACTGGTGACTTATCGGCTTGATCCCGACAACCCTCCTGCTTTGACCGCGGAAGAGCGGCAGGCGTGGAAGGAGCTGAAGGAAATGCCAGATTCGGCGATTGACTTCAGTGACATTCCTCCTCAGCCCAGCACGGGTTGGCGGCGCGTCTCGGAGCTGGTTCCGTCGGAAAACAAGCAGCAGATCACCCTGCGCCTCGATGCCGATCTGATCGCGTTCTTCCGCTCGACCGGGCGGCGCTATCAGAGCCGCATCAATGCGGCTCTGCGCGAGTATGTGACCGCGCAGAAAAAGGCGTTATAGCAGCCAGGCAAGCCACGCTTCAGACCCGCCAGTTGTCCGGGCGCCAGGTCTGGATGCGCTGCTTGATCTGCTTGCCGCTCAATTTTTCCTCGACAGCCAGATGAGCAAGTCCGATTACCTCGTCATCCGAGGCAAAGCGCAGACCGATCAACTGTTCCTCGGTGAGCTTCTGAATCTGCGGCCGCCATTCTTCCGGCGCCAGCGCGTCCAGGCGCAGCCGCTCCTCCAGCCGGATGACGCGGTCCTGGACCTTGAGCGGGTAGAGACGCAACTTCGCGTATGGGATGAAGACCGCCAGCGAAAGCACCAAAAACCAACTGGAAGCGATGGGAGATTCCTGCCAGTGGCGAATCAGATGGAAGATGGCGAAGATCAGATTGGCAACTAGAACGGCCAACAGCACCACATGAAACGATGGATCGTTCCGCGTGTGGTTCTTGAAATTCTGTTCAACGGAGCTACTCATGCGCAACCTTCATTTCTGTCAGTCCAGCGTTGGCTTTCGCGGCCATGGTTGTTGCCACTTCAGTTGCCTTCGGCGCGCTGGCGGCCTGCGTTCCAGTGTTCAACGAATTCTCGGCGGCGCCGGTCTGAGTTGTCAATGCAAATAGACTCCGCGGCGTGATTAACGGTGGCTTTCGCGGCAAAAGATGATAACGGCCGCGAACAACGTAGTCCACGAACACCCCCCCGGCAATGTAGGGATTCAGCGCCGCGATGGGAACGGCGTAGACGGTGGTTGCGAGCGACTCGGCAACGCTCTTGTTGGAGCGGCTCCGACTGCGATAGCCGGGAATCTGCGGAATCTCGAAGATCGTCAGCCGGGTCTCAGGATGCTGGCCCGCATAACGCTCCAGCTTGTAGGCAATCTGCTTGGGCGTGGTCATGCCCGCATCCGGAAAGACGCTACGCTTGAAGGCGCCTGGAAAGTAGAAATTGAGCGTGAAGCGCGCAAAATCCGCGCAATTGCTGAACAGAAGATTGAAGTGTGAGCGATTCTTGCCCGCGTTCAGCCGCGCCATGAAGGCGTCATCCTGCGCTTCGGTAGTCTCAAAGCGAAAGGCGTAGATGCGCCGCTCGTAAGAGATGCCCACCAACTGCGTCCAGCCGCCATGCACCAAGTTACCTGGGCGCAGATTCTCTCCCAGGCTGAGCAGATGAGTTTCCCGATAGCGGCTGCGCAAATGCTTGACTTCTTCGCGGTTGACCCGCGCGGAAACTTCAGAGGCCTTTTCGACCGAATAGAGGTAAGGAACCAGCGGGATCGCCACCCAATCGTACCCGTCGATTCCCTGGTAGCGGGAGATGACCGCGCCCAGCTCGCCCGCATGACAGCGGCGCAGATGGGTCGGAGTTTCAGCGCAGATGCGCTCGAAATAGATGGCGTTGTGCCCGGTCGGATTGACGGAGCCGAAGAAACCATAAGGCTCCTCCATCAGCAGCGCCGCCTGTGCGCGGCACGGCGCGGGGGAAAAGGCCAAAAAAACCATGGCTAGCAGAGCATAGAGCGTTCTGCTCCTATCTTTCACGAGAGTTTCGTTCCTTCCTTACGCGGGGTTTCGAGTTCCCTTCCCGACTGTTCCGATTCAGAAAAAATCTACCACTTCGACGAACCTTGCCTGCCGGACCGGGAAATCAGAGAAAATCGTTATGGACCGGCAAACCCTCTTATGCTTTTTGACACGATTCAGCAGAAAAAGTTGCATCGGCGCGCCTTTGCGGAGGCTGTTTGCATCGCAGGACGCGAGATCGTTAGTCTGGTAATATTCCCTTTCCGGAGATCGCAGCCGCCATCGGCAGAGATCTCCGTTCAACATTCTGACTTCTGTGAGGCGTCATTTTGAAACTGCGAAATCTGCTTCTGCTTGCATTGCTGCCCTGTGCGACTCTGTGCGCGCAAATCACGCTGCCCAAAATTCTGTCCAGCCACATGGTGGTGCAACGCGATCTGCCAGTACACGTCTGGGGGCTGGCCGCGCCCGGAGAAGCGGTTAGCGTGAGCTTCCGCGGCGAGACGCGCACAACCAAAGCCAGCGAACTGGGCCGGTGGAGCGTCTATCTGAAGCCTAGCGCGGCTGGCGGACCATTCCAGCTCACCATCCACGGTGGAAGCGCCCAAGCCATCACGCTTGACGATGTGCTGGTGGGTGACCTCTGGCTGGCCTCGGGGCAGTCGAATATGGAGTTCAGAATGCATGGGGCAGCCACGGCCGCCGCCGATCTGCCCCATGCAGCCAATTCGCGCATCCGCCTGCTGATGGTCGAGCGCAACGCCGCAGACTACGCGCAGGACGACATCCAGACTAAAGGCTGGGCTGCTTCATCGCCCGAAATCGCCCATGATTTTTCCGCTGTCGCCTGGTACTTTGCCCGCGAGATTGAGGCGCGAGAAAAGGTGCCCGTGGGCGTGATTGATTCGACCTGGGGTGGAACGGTGGTCGAATCGTGGACGCGACTGCAGGCTCTGGGCGAGGACGCATCGCTCGCGCCGGTCTTTGTTTTGCACGGCCGCATGACCGACCGCGAGGCCGAGACGCTGCTCGATGACAAGGAACATCAGCGGCAGATCGCCGCGGCCAAGGCGCAGGGCAAGCCGGAGCCGGAGTTTCCGTGGCATCCGCAACTGAGTATGTGGGCGCCGGGCCTGCTCTGGAATGGCATGATTGCGCCACTCACTCAGCTGCCCATCCGCGGCGTGATCTGGTACCAGGGCGAGAGCAACAGCAACCTCGAAAGAGAGCCGGCGCTATATCATCGCCTCTTCCGCACGCTGATCGAGGATTGGCGCAGCCAGTGGGGCGAGGGCGACTTCCCTTTCCTCTATGTGCAGATCGCCAACTTCAAATCGACCCCGGTCGAGAACTGGCCGGCAATCCGCGATGGGCAACTGAAGACGCTGGAGCTGCGCAATACGGCCATGGCGGTGACCATCGACATCGGCAATCCGGATAACGTGCATCCGACCGACAAGGTAGACGTGGGCTTGCGGCTGGCCCGCGCCGCCCGCGCACTGAGCTATGGCGAAGCCGTCGAATACTCCGGGCCGGCCTTCCGCCAGGCAACTCCAGAGGACAATGCGATTCGCCTCTGGTTCGACCACGCCAAGGGACTGACGGCCAAAGGCGGCGAGCTGACTGCCTTCGAGGTTGCAGGCAAGGATGGAAAGTTTTCGCCCGCCACGGCCAGAATCGAGGGCGAAACCGTCGTGGTTACGAGCGCGTCCGTGGCTAAGCCGGTTGTCGCGCGCTACGGCTGGGCCAACAGCCCGCAGTGCAACCTCTTCAACGGCGACGGGCTGCCAGCTTCGCCGTTCACGTCGGCGAAGTAGTGAAGTTAGCGTTGTTAGCGGTGTTGAAAAACTTCTTTTACCGCGAAGCGAACGCCGCTAACTCCGCTTTTTACGCTAACTCCGCTCCGGCGTCCGCGAGTAGCGCACCACCTCGACCGTGGAGGCGGCGACCAGTCCCTCCTCGACCATGGCGTCGAGATAGGGGGTGAGTTTGCCGATCTGCTCTTCCGTGCCGATGATGCTGATCTGGATGGGAGCGTCCTTGCTATACGGCCAGTGGCTGGCATGACGAATGCGGCTGGCCGCGCCGTAGCCCTCGATGCCACGGAAAACGGTGGCCTCCTCGATACCCAGTTCAGCGCACTTGGCGAGAATCGCCTCATGGAGCGGCTTGCCCTGCCAGAGGTCGTCTTCGCCAAAGTGGACGCGCAGCAAGCGCGCGGTGAATTCTTCCTTCATGGGCGAACCTCCGCCGGAGTGCTCGCCGTCTCCGGCTTCCCTGCCTCCGGCGCGCGATAGGCGTATTTGACGATGTCCACGTCGGAAAAGACGACCAGCCCCTCTTCGACCATCTGCTCGACGATGGGCAGGAACGCGCGCAGCTTTTCAGTGCTGTCGATGACCGAAAGCATGATGGAACCGTGATGCGAACTGACCAGCGGCTTGTCCTGGTGCATACGGCGGTGCGCGCCGTAGCCCAGAATGCCGCGATAGACGGTGACGCCGGCAATGTCGTTGGCGCGCAAGGCCTCGACCAGCGCCTCGTAGAGCGGCTTCGACTTCCAGCGGTCCTCCTCGCTCAGGAAGATGCGCATGATCTGCGCCTTGCCGGCGATCTTGAGGTGCGCCGGAATCGGGGGCTTCACGGGCTTCGACAACTGCGCCGGCTTGGCTACCGTGGTCTCCTGCATCTCAACCAGCCCGCTGCCGGCCAGCTCTTCCAGCTTGCCCAGAATCTCCTCCACCTTTTCGTGGCTTTCGATGAATTCAATCTTGATCGGCAGCCGGTCGGAGATTTCCACCAATTGCTCGGAGTGCATGTGGTGATCTGCGCCGAAGCCGGCAATACCTTTGGTGACCGTGGCCCCGGCCACGCCGCGATAGAAGAGAAAGTCGAGAATGCTGGAGTAGAGCGGCACGCCGTGGTGGGTGGCTCCGTCGCTCAGGTAGATGGTGACTTTGACGGCTTTTCCGGGCTGCAACATTCAGTCTCTCCCCAACAGAATCAGAATTCTATCGCAAAGGGCCGCATCGGCGCTTAAGAGATCGCCTCGGCCAGCAGCGCGCCGCACCAGACCGCGGCCAGGCCCAGGATGAGGCTGCCCAGCGCGTAAATTGCGGCCAGCGCGAAGGCCCCCGCGCGCAGGGTGGAGAGCGTTTCCCACTCGTAGGTGGAAAAGGTGCTGTACGCGCCGACAAAGCCGATCGGAATGAAGTAACGCCAGGCCGGGCTCAACTCAACGCGCTTGCTCAGATAAGTGAGCGAAAAACCAATGATGAGGCACGCGGTGATGTTGATGACGAAGGTGCCGAAGGGAAATTTGGTTCCCGCGCGTCCGGAGATCGTCGAGCCAACCCAGTAGCGGGCGACGGAACCGAGCGCGCCACCGGCGGCGATGAGCAGGTATTTTTGCAATGCACCCCTCTCCCACTACAGATTACAGGGTTTGCGAGAGGTGATCCAGTCTGGACGCTTTCTTGCCACCCCCCTCCCGCAAAATGTGCGGAAGGATGGGGCAGTCGGCTAATACGCTGTGCTAAAAGCCAGAATTGATCAAAATATACCTCGGGGGCTAAAGCCCGCCGCCGATTTTGCAGCATTTACGGCACGGCTGAAGCCGTGCCCTTTCAAAACTGGACTGTGGCCACGAGTTGCTAACTCCGCTAGCATCATCGCTTACCGGTCGGTGCAGGAGTAGCAGGGATCAATCGAAGCCTGGATCAGCGGAGCATCGGCCAGCCGCGCGCCTTGCATCATCCAGCGAATCGACGGCATGACGGCAAAGGTCGGCGTGCGCACATGAACCCTGGCCGGGGTTTTGGATCCCTGCTTCCAGGAGACGCTGTAGAGTACTTCGCCGCGTGGTCCCTCGATGCGCTTGGTAGCCGTGCCGGTGGTGAAGGCAAACTTTTCGCCGGGAGTGTGGATTTCGCCGGGAGGCAGCTTGGCCAGCGCCTGGCGGATGATCTTGCAACTCTCCATAATCTCCAGCGCACGCACCAGCAGACGGGCGCGCACATCACCATCGGTCTGCACCGGCACGTCGAATTCCAGCTCCTCGTAAGCCGCGTAGGGAGCAGCACGGCGCATATCCTGCGCAAGACCGGAGGCGCGCGCCACCGGGCCGACCACGGCGCAGTTGATGGCTTGTTCGTGGGTCAGCACGCCGACGCCCGCGCAGCGCGAGCGCGCCGTGGAACTGGTGGTGAAGATGGGGATGACGGTGTGCGCCATTTCGGACTCCAGCGCCTCGACCATCTTCAGAATCGCCTGTGGGTCCGCGATGTCACGATTGACTCCGCCAATGCGGTTCATCGCGTAGTTGACGCGATTGCCACTGATGGCCTGAAGCACGTCCATTACCTTTTCACGAATTTCGAAGGAGGTCATGAACATCGTCTTGAAGCCCATCAGCTTGGCCGCGACGCCAGCCCAGAGAATGTGCGAGTGCAGCCGCTCCAGCTCCGCCACGATGACGCGAATGTACTGGGCGCGCGGCGGCGGAGTCAACCCGGTCAGCTCCTCCATTGCACGGCACAGCGTGAAGGTATGCACGTTCGAGCAGATGCCGCAGACCCGCTCCAGCAGCGCGACGACCTGGATATAGTTACGGCCTTCGGCCAGATGCTCAATGCCCCTGAAGTTGAAGCCAATGTGCAGTTTGACATCCAGAATGGTCTCGCCTTCGCAGATCATATCCAGCTTGTAAGGCTCTTCCAGGCCGGGATGATAAGGCCCCATGGGAATTTTGTAGCTCATGGCTTCACCTCGCGCAGGTTCACGCCGGATTGTTCTCCCTGGCGCAGTTGCAGCGGTTCGTAGGCGCGGCCCTGGAAATCGAGGCGAAAGCCCTCGTGGACTTCGCGCTCCGGCCAGTTCGCGCCCTCGCAGAGGTGGTAGATGCTTTCAATGGAGTTGCCGGCAATTTCGAAGGCGACGCCCAGCAACTGGCCGTCGAGATCCCAGTGATATTCCAGGCGAAAGCCCTCGTCACCAGCAAGCTGATAGGCGGTGATGGTGATGAAGCGGGCGTGAACCGCGTTCATCGCCTGCGCCACTTCGCGCACGCTTTTTTCTCCAGGCACGAGCCAGTGCGCACCGCCACGTTCAACCCATGGCTCGGTAATTCCCAGCTTCTCCTGAATGCTTTCGAGCTGCGTCATTGCGCGCCTCCAGCTTTGGGTTTCAACGCGGGTGCGGTCGCCGCGGGCCGGGGAGCGGGCGGTTTGCGGACGAGCGTGTAGCTCTTTTTCAACTCGCCGGCGCTCAAGTAGATAGGTGGGCAGGCGGCTTCCTGGCTCAGCGCGTGCGTCTTGCAGCCCTCCACGCAGCGTCCGCAAAAGGTGCATTGGCCGGGATCGTAGCTCCAGGTAAACTCGCCCTTGCCGGGGGTGAACTCGATGGCGCGGGAGGTGCAGCGGAATTTGCACATCGCGCAGCCCGTGCAACGCGAAGGCTCAAAGAGCACGAGGCCCCGGTAGTTATCGCTCACCGTGGGGCGCGCGGGATAGAGCAGCGTCCGCGAGCCGCCCCACAGGTTCTTCCACAGCATGGCGAATAAGCTCACGATCTAAACCTCATGAACAGCGCGGAGGCCACGGCCAGAACCGCGAAGACAAGCGTGCATTGCCAATAAAAACGGACCGTTGTATCGATTTGCAAGCGAGCCGTGGCCGCCGAGACCGCCGACAAGAGCAGCACGATGGCGAAGGAAAGCGCAACGAAGACGAGCGCGGCCAGCCACCAAGCCGTCGCTTGCGGCGCAATCAGCGTGGCCACGAGGCCCGTCGCCGCCACCCATTCAAGGCCGTGCGAAAGCTCCCATAGGGCCAGCTCCGGGCCAGCGTATTCGGTCAGCGGCCCGGCGTAGATCTCCTGCTCCGCGTTGGGCAGCGAGAAGGGATTCAGATGCAGCTTGGCGGGCAGGCAAACCAGCAGCGCGACGACGCCGACGACTTGCAGCGGCGAAACCGGCAGTTGCGCCAGCGCCTCCAGACGGAAGGTGTGCTGCGAGGCCGCAATGGAAAGAATGGCCAGCAGAAAAACCACGTTGTAGGAGACGCTGAGCACGGCCTCGCGCGCCGAGCCAATCTCGCCAAAGATGGAGCGCGAGGAAAAGCCAGCGGCAATCAGGCACATCGAAGGCACTTCCATCAGCCCCAGCAGCAGAATCAGGTCGCCCTCGAAGCCGCCTGAGGCGGGCAGCACCGGCAAAAGGCCAACCGCGACGCCCGCCGAGGCGACGGCCACGAGCGGCCACGTCATCATCAGCAGGCCGCCCACGCCCGCGCGCGGCGGAACGTGCTTGCCCAGCAGCTTGATGAAGTCGAAGAAGGGCTGCATGAAAGGCGGGCCGATGCGGCCCTGCATCCGCGCCACCGCCTTGCGCTCCACCCACAGGAAGAACCACGCGGCGGGAACCGCAAACAGAATGCCGGGAAAGAGCAGCAGGCGCACCAGCGCCGTCACAATATTCATTGCCGCGCCTCCCCGCTCTTTGTTTCGCTGGCGCTTTCGGACGCTGGCGGATGGTTGCCTCGCTCGGCCAAAATCTCCGCGGCCTTGGCGATGCCCTGCAGAATTGAATCGGGACGAGGCGGGCAGCCGGGAACGTACACATCGACCGGAATGTGCCGGTCGAGCGGCCCCTCCAGCGTCCGGCTGTCGATGAAAACATTCGTCGAGGCCGGGCAGGAGCCGATGGCCACCACCGCCTTCGGCCCGTAGACCTGACCGTAAACGGTTTTGATGGCCGCGGCGGCGTTATGCGTGACCGGGCCACTGATGCAAAGGATGTCCGCATGGCGCGGGCTGCCTTCGTGCAGCACGCCCAACTGCTCGGCGTCGTAACGCGGCGTGAGGCTGGCGATCAGCTCAATGTCGCAGCCGTTGCAACTGCCCGCGTTCATGTGGAATATCCATGGGCTGTGGCGGCGGCTGTAGCACATCAATCGCTTCCAGAGATTCATGGCCTTCCTCCCAGCAGCAGTTGCAGCACGTTCGGCCAGATTCCGGCAGCCAGCAGCACGGCCACCAGCGCGACGATCACCGCCCGCAAGACAAATGGCTCCTTTATTGGATGCAAAAGGGACGACTCCGGATGAGGCGGTCCCCACCAGACACGGGTCAAGGCCAGGACATAGGCAATCAGCGTGAACATCGACGAGAGGATGAAAACCACCGCCAGCGGCCAGCCTATTTGCAGAGCCGTTTCGTAGAGCCGCCAGCGGTCGATGTAGCCGAGGGTTGGCGGAATGCCCATCATGGCCAGCATTCCGAAGAGAAATCCGAAGGCCGCCACCGGGTAGCGAACCGCAAGGCCCGTCTGCTCGCCGTCCAGCGCGCCGTCAGCCTCGGGACCGCTCAGGCAAGTGAACAGCAGCGCCTTGGCCAGCGAATGGGTCGTGGCGGCAACCAGTCCGCCCTTGATGCCAAGCACGCTGTTCAGAGAGAAGACAGCCAGCAGCAGAAAACCAACGTCCTCGATCGTGGAAAGAACCAGCAGGCGCTTCAGGCTGCGCTGCGTGAGCATCAACAGCGCGGCGAGGAATGATGTGGCCGCGGCAGCGCCAAGTAGAAATCCATGGGGAAGATAAAAATCGGGAATCGAAGACGCGGAGGCCCAGAACTCGCCGAAGGAGGCCATATCGACGACCGCGATAATCACGCCCAGCACCAGCGCTGGAACCTCGTCGGCCAGCGCCAGCAGCCAGAAGAAGAGCGGAATGGCGGCCAGCTTGACGCAGACGCTGGTCAGCAGCAGCGCCCAAGCCCACTGATTCTGCCCGAAATCGAGCATCAGGTCGCTGGAGACGAGCGAAAGGGCCGAAATAAGAACAACCGCCAGGTAGGTCAGCTTCGCGGCCTTCGTTTGCGCGCTCTGCCAGACCAGCACAACCGTGAGGAATGCGCCAAACTCCAAAAGTCCCATCCGCAGCCCGTGATCCGGAATAAACAGGCCGGCAAGAACGGACGCGACAGCCAGAATCATCAACGGCGCGAGGCGGCGGCTTTTGGCGTGCGCGAGAGCCGCCAGCGCCAGCGCCAACCCGGCCACGGCACAGGCGAGAGAGAGCAGCAACGGCGATTGAATGGGCCCTGAAAGCGGCACACCGCGAGAGAGCTTCCAGGCCTGCTCTCCGGGAGCAAACCAGCGCGTACAAGCCAAAATGACGACCGACAGCAGGATTACCAATGGCAGAGCATGACGCTCCATCCAGGAAACGAGCGCACCGAGGCCGCGCGAAGCCGCTTGCAAGCCGTCCCAGAGACCCAGATAAATGCGGTCCACGTTGGTCCAGTGGAAGAATCCGCGCCAGTTCTGCATGAAAATGCTGGAAAAGTCGCTGGCCGTGAGTCTTCCCTGCTCTGGTAAAGGCTCTCCGCCGGTAAAGATGCCGCCTCCGTCCAAGGCCGCGCCATTGGCAGCTTCCGCCGGACGCCCGGCATAAGCAATGGCGTAAATCAGGCCGCCCAGAATCAGCGAAACCAGGGTCAGCACCAGACCGCCCATGCTGGAGAAGCTGCCCGCGTTGCCCGACAGGCCAAACCAGGTCACTTGAACCGTTTCCAGCTTC
>Ga0224529_1000248_pt1 | contig 42602 bp, 34 predicted proteins | sample CBST50metaG_FD_179893 | JGI IMG/M metagenome (GOLD analysis project Ga0224529, IMG submission 179893) | Peat soil microbial communities from Stordalen Mire, Sweden - C.B.S.T50 | ecosystem: Environmental > Terrestrial > Soil > Wetlands > Peat | place: Sweden: Norrbotten County, Stordalen Mire...
CGCCCGCCCAACCGCCAACAAACAGCGCCCCAAAGCCTGGAGCCAGCACGCCCCCCAAATCGGGCACGAACAGCGCGCCCAAGCCTGCCGTGAATCGCGCCATCAAGCCCGGTGGAACCAGCGCCGTGAAGCCGGGGGCAACCAGCACCGCGCCCAAGCCGCCGAAGGCTCCGTCCTCGCCTGGCGCAGCACCCAAACCGCCGAAGTCGCTCACACGGCCGCGCATGGCTCCTCCGCCACCGCCTCCAAGCCCTCCGCCGAGAGCGCCTCGGCCAACCAACGCGTAATTTTTTGCTATTGATCCGGCGGTGGAAAAGCCGCGGCCAGCTCTTCAGGCTCTTCCTTGGCCAGCCGCCCGGCCAGAGCAATCAGCGCCATCAGCAGCCAGGTCATGCGGTTCTCCTCGACTGTGGCGGTCAGCGAAGTAATCAGCCAGACCACCAGAGCCGTGGCCATCGCCCAGCGCAGCGGGCCGCGGGTTTGCAGCACGGACCAGATCGCCGCAACGACAATGGCCACAGCCAGAAAGAGCGCGCAGAGGCCGCCGGAGACGGCAATCGAGAGCGCCGTGTTGTGCGCCGTATCGCCGGACGCCAAACCAGCCGCCGAGACAAACGAGCCAGCCCCGGAGCCGAAGAACGGCGCGTGCGCAAAGGCGCGCCAGCCGGCCGCCCAGATGTTCCACCGCTGGTTCAGGTCGCCGCCATGAAGCTGCCCGGAGATGGTGGCCAGTCGCTCGATGCTGCTGAGGGGAATGATGAACCAGAGCAGGACGGCGATGAGCGGCAGCGAAAGCCCGGCGGCCAGCACCCTGCGCGGGTGGCCATGGACAAGCAGAACGATGCTGCCAGCCAGGGCCACCAGGGCCGCCAGAAAGCCGCCGCGCGAAGCTGTAAGCAGGACGGCGACGAGCCCCAGCGGCAGGTAGCCGGCGGCCAGCCAGCGCCACGGCCTGCGTGGCTCGCTAACGGCCAGTAGCGCCGCCAGCGGAAAGGCCAGATCGAGAAAGCGGGCCACGTCGTTCGGGTCCTGGCCAATGGCGGCAAAGCGGACCTGGCCCGAGGCAAGCGCGGCTGCGGAGGCGAAATTGGCCATGGTAAGCAGAGCCAGCACCCAACTGCCGGCGACGCTGGCCCGCAACAGCGCACGCAAATCCTGGGTGTTCTCGGCAAACTCCCAAATCAGCCACACGGTCATCATCGTCTGGAAGGTAGCGCGCAGTGAATCGAGCGTCGCCTGCGGGTCGATGGTCCAGAAATAGGTGCAGCAAAACCAGAGATAGAGGGCTAGCGTCAGCCACGGCATGAGGCCGGGCGTGCGTATCCGGCCGGCTTGCAGAACCGCGGGAATCGCCGCCAGTAGCAGCAGCAGGCCAGCGATGCGGGCGATATTGCCGATGGGTTCGCCCAGGTCCAGGGAGTATTCCCATGGAATCGCAAAGGCGAACAGTAGCAGCAAAACCCAGGCTATGCGGCGCATCGAAGCAAACCTTTCAGGAATCCGCATCGGCAAGAAACAATCTTGCCAGGATGGAATCCCGCCGCATCAGCACGACGGGAATCTGAAGAACAACAAACAAGACCAGCGCCTGCGGGAAGCCGATCACTCTGAATGCGAACAACAGCAGGCACGGAAGCAGCACGATTGCGCATAAGTCAAACGTCGAACGCGCGCGACCTGCAGCCCTCATCCGGCCTCTCACGCTGACGATCCACAACCCGCCCAGCAGCAGCGAACCGGCGTCCAATGTAACATCCCAGGCCAATCCTTTGAGCCCGCCCGTTATATCGCCGCGCAACAGATGCAATCCCGACCAGAGGCCGGCAATCAGCAGGATGTAAACCGCAAACTCGAAGCCGCCGGTCGGCTGAATCCGCCACTTGGATGGCAAGCCCGTTGTTTCTTCAGGGCTTGTGTTCGGAGGCGATGGCTCCGCAACGATTGCCTTCTGGTAAAAGAAGACCGTCGGAAGCTGCACGGCGACAAACAGAGCCAGTGCCAGCGGAATATCTATGAGTTTTAACCACACGGGAAGAAAGCACAGCGTCGGCACGATCAGGCAATATGGAATCGACCACCAGCGCGGCAATTCCGCATCCAGCAGGCGTCCCTCCACGTTGTAAATCCAGACGAAGGCGGCAACCACGAGGCCCAGCCGCATCTCCCAGAGCGCCAGTCCGTGGCCTGCCGTTTCTTGCAAATGGAAGAGCGCCGCCGAGAATGCCGCCAGCAGCAGAAGCCGCAGCAGAAACAGGAAATGCCCGACCGGCTGGTTATATTCGGCGTCCGCCGGCGATGGCCGGCTGCGGAAAAGAACCGTTGGCAACTGGAGCGCGGCAAAAAGCAGAAACGTCTGCGTGTCATCCACCACACCGCGTGCGCGCGCGCCCAGGCAAACGGTGAAGACGAAAAGGAAGTATGGCCAGAAGAGCCAGCGCGGCAAGCCCGCATCCCGCAGACGGCGTTCCAGGCTTCTGATCCAGAAGACGCCCAACAGTACGAGCGCGCACTCAACCGCGAGCGTGGCGCGATGGCTCTCCGCATGGGAGCGCAACAATTGCAGAGCGCCGCTGCCGATCAGCGCAACCAGTAGCGAGGAGAGCAGGAAGCTGATGCGCCCAATCTGCTTCGACAGCGCTGAGTTAGGCAATTGCTTCTTCCTTTCTCGCCCAAAAGACCTTCAGCGTCCAAGCGCGGAGAATCCCTGCTCATATCCTGCAAAACGCGGAGTTCCCGCGCCTCAGAACCGCTGCGAATAAACCATACCGGCATAAATGCTGACGCCGACCGCCGATTGAATGGCCGATTCCAGGGACTTGTTCCAGAGGTTTTTGGCCGCCGAATCGGGGACGTAGAGAATGTCGCGGTCGTGGACCGGCTGGTCGGGTTCCTGGCCGTGCAACATTCGCTTGAGGTTAAGCGTGGTGAGGGTGCGCCCGCCCTTTTGTTCGCGGATGAGGACGGCCTTGGCCATGATGGCATTTGGCGTCGGTCCCCAGGCCTGCGAAAGCGCCTGCAGCACGGTGAGGCCTTCCGCTGGATCGACGGGGAATCCGCCAGGACGCTGCACGTCGCCCACCACGTAAACCAAGCCCGCACGACTGATTTGAACCGTGTCGCCGGGGATGAGCTCCGGGTTGTGGTCCGTGGCCGTGTCGGTTCCGCTCGGGTCCAGCACGACGGTATGCGGCGTCTTGGCGTCGTCGCGGTGGTAAATGTTCACCAGGCGGCCAGCGTTCGGCGCAAGGCCAGCGGCCGCGGAGATCAGGTCCAGCAGCCGATGGTGCAGCGTGTAGGGATAAACGCCGGGGCGCACCACCTCGCCCAGCACGCTTACGTCCTGGCCGGCATAGAAGGTGACCAGCACGGAGACCTGCGGATGGAGGAGCATCCCCTGGGCTGCCAGCGCGGCCTCGATGGCGTGCGCCGCGCCTTGCTCGTCCAGTCCGCCCAGTTGTACGTCGCCGATCATTGGCAGTGTGATCGTGCCCGAAGGCGAGACGCGCGCCACGGAATGAAACTCCGGGGTGTGGGATTCGCTCACGTCAAGGAAATCTCCAGGCGCGATGGGGGCGGCCATCGGAGCGCCCAACTCCGCCGCCGTCTGCGGCAAACTGGCTTGGCCTGCGCTATTCCAGACAGCGGGCGCTGTTTTGGGATTGGGCAGATTCTGGGTTGGCTGCGAAACGGGAATGCGAACCACTCCCGAGGGCAGGCCGGAGGTGTTGGGCGTGGGCGCTTGCGCGTGCAATGCCGCGCCAGCCAGCAGAACGGTCAAGAGCGCGACCAGCGCGGCGCCTGCGGGGGGATAAGAGAATGGATGAATCGACTCCAGCAAGAGCGCGCCTCCCAGGGCCAGCCAAAGGCTGACAAAAAGCGTAATGCCTAGGTAGAGCGGAAGATCGGGCGCGACCGGCTTTACCGGCTGGCGCGCCGCGTCCACCACCGCGATATTGGAGCCTTGAATTCCGGCTGCCATCCCGGCTTCCTGCACCCTTTCCAGCATCCGCATATACATCTCATGGTTCGCGTCGGCTTCCGCGCGCATGGCCGCGTATTCGGCGGCTGCCTGATTGGACTTCATGCCTTCGCCGGTAATCTCCTCAAGTTGCTGGCGCACCAACTTCTCGCGATCGGAGGCGGTCTTCCAGGCGCTCTCAAAACGCTGCAACAGCTTGGCGTCCTCGGCTTTTTTTTGCCGGTCCAGATCCTGCAACTGATGGCGAATCTCCACCGTGCGCGGAAAGTTTGGCCCGTGTTCGGCGCTGAGTTGCGCCTGTTCCTGTTCGAGTGCGCTACGGCGAGCCTGAATCTGCTGGAGTACGGCGGTGGCAAAGCTGCCTTCAGCCTGCAGGCCCGGATCGGAAGCAATCACCAGTTCCGGATCGCTTTTCAAAGCCGCGCGGTACTGAGCCTCGCGCTGGATTCGACCGGTGGATGCTGCTACGAACTGGCGGCCCAGTTCATCGATCTCGACCAGCGAAGAGGCGTGCTGGTTATCGCCCGGCTGGCCGTTGGCCAGGGTCTCGGGCGTAGTCAGCAGATGATGCTCACGCTGGAAAGCCGCCAGACGCTGTTGATCGGCGTCCACCTTGGCCTTCAAGTCCCTGATCTGGCTCTGCAGCCACTCCGTGGCTTGCGCGGTGGCCTGCACCCGCGAATCGCTGTCCTGCTCGCCGTAGACGCGAATCAACGTATTGACAACATTGGCGGACAAGGCCGCATCCCTGCTGCGAAAGCGAATCTCCAGCACCAGCGTGCGTGGCATGGTCTGCACGCGCAGCCTTCGCGAGAATCGCTCAAGCAGCCAGGCTTTGGCCTCCGGCGTGGGAGACTCCGCATGAAAATCCGGAAAACGGCGGGCAAAAGATCCCGCGAAGCCTGGCTGCTGGTAGAGTTTGAGGCCGGGGTCCGTGATTACTTTCCAAGCCAGTTGGTCGCTGCGAAAGTAGTCGGCCAGCGTTTCCTGCTGCACCGGCGAGGAAAGAATAGAGGCTGAGGCCATCTGTTCGGATGCGTTCAGGTTGAGCGTCGAGGCTGGCGCCTGACGCAAGGCAACCTTGGCGGTGGCCTCGTACTGATTGGGCGCGATGAGGCAATAGAGCAGGCAGGCCAGCAGCAATCCGCCCACGACTGAGCCAACAAAACGCCGGCGGCGAACCAGCACGCGCCAAAGCTCGCGCCCCGGCATTTCGCGTCTGGACGCGGTAGAGCGGCGCTGATCCGGCTTACGGGGCAAATCGTTCGAAGCGGCGTTTAATTCCTGCACTGGCGGGGAAACCTCGATCCCGGCTCTCTCATGCAGCGCTTTTCCGGAATTCAAAACGGAAAAACGCCGTAAGGGGAACCCCCCGTCAGTTTGCTAGATTAGAGTCAATCCGTCAATAGACAGCTTTATATCGGCGCGAAACCGGTCCACGGATTCTTCACGGCCGCGCGCCATCGAGGCAACAAAACGGCCCAGGCTCGATCCGCGACTTCAGGCCGCGAGCCTCAAGGATACGGCTTCCTGGGTTCGAATCTGTTCGCGCATCTTCACAAACGCTGACTGTGGTCCTTTTTTGGTCTGTTCAGTCATAACGAAGAGGAAGGATACGGCATCTCCGAGCTGCTTTTTATCCGTAATCCTGCGCCTGAATCGTTCGAATCCGGAGATGGCAGAGGCCTTCTTCCAGCACGCGGGCAAGCCGCGAATTACTCGATCAAGTTTCTTGAAATCGATGTTTTGAATCGTTGTTGTCACCTTGTCAATATCCTGTTGACACGCATCGGTGTAGATGCGAGCGTCAAGATATTCAGAAGCGCGAAACTGCGGGGAAGACGTTCCATGCGCCCCGCCAAACAGATGGCCGTGATCGATGAAGTACGCATCGATACCCTGCGCCGCCCCTTCAAGAAAGATTGCCTGGCAGTTATCCGCATTGTCGCCCATCACATCGAGAATGCGCGCGGTCCAGAAACTCTTACGATTGTTGATGCGGCTGAAAGAGGTGCCCGCAAGGGTCTCAAAGGCTGAATCGCTCTCCTTGTTCACGATTCTCGATCCGAAACACAAACCAGCCTTGGGCCGCTGGAGGCCGTGCTCGGTCTCCATCCAGCAATCGGGATTGCTGGTGATAAACTCCCTGGAAACGCGGATCACACGCCACTCTGGAACCAGCAGATCAGATCTGCGGAACAGCTCTGTCCCCACCGCCTCATTGAAAAGTATATTGGGCCCTTGAAGGCTGTTCTGAAACTTCACTACATACAGGAAGCCATCGCTTGCTTTAACCAGAATCGGTTGCGAACCCCCGCGCAACTTGCGGACAAACTCCAATGCTGTTACACATTTCGATTGTTTCATCTTATTTCCTCACTTGTGAATGAATTGTGGCGCGTACAGAATTAAATCAAGTCGATCAGATTTGCTCCTGCGATTACGCAACCCATCGTTTCAACTGTGAAGAAAATCTTCTCTAGCCGCGCTAGGAATCCGCAACTAAAAATAGACTGCTTCCACCGGCGATCTAAGGAAATTGTGCCGGTACTCTCCGCCTGATGCCAACTCAGGCTTGACCCCAGTGTCCTATTACAGTACAGAACCTTTTGCACACTGTTCATAATAGATCACAACCGGCTGGAAATATAGCCAAAGTAACCGAATTTCGCAAATATCCCGATACGAACAGCGCTTAAGCGTGTTTCTAAAGTAACTTAGCTCAGGCACATTTTAACTCTCTTCATCGCCATAGAATTTTGCAAGTAGTTCAAAAATGGATTTATCTGCATTGTTTCAACTTATAAAGCACAAACGATATACCCCCGTGGGGTTGGGGGGGGATGCCTGTGTGAACTGCCTGGAACGCGCGCCCCCCTTATTGAGGGTGCGCTGCTAAATGGACATGATCTGCAAACCCCTGTTCCGGAAGAAGATACCTTCCCAATTCAGGAAAGATCAGCGCCCTACGGCTTTACTTCTCCCAAGAACCGGCCTTGTGAACGCTCTGCGTTGGAGTCATATCAACCAAAGGCAGGCTATACGCAGCGGGAAAATCCGGGATAAGCCTTTTCGATTGAGAATTTACCCCGTTCTACCCAGTCAACCGCATCCGTGACAAGCGGTCCGACCGACAAGTTCGATAGCTGTTGGAAGATTTCATTAGGAAAATCCTTTGAACGGTGGGTCAAATCCACCAGAAGATGATTTGACCACTATCCGGCAGTAGAGCCGGCGAAAGCGTCTGAAACGGTAGACTGGTAGCAGCTTTTCTCGTGATGGGGTGTCACCCGATGGGAGAGTCTTCAAGGGCGGAGACTGCCGTTATCGGCTCGGAGTTGGAATCGTTCTCAGTGGAGACGCCAGGGGTTGTATGCAGATCCGCTGGGATATGGAAGCCAGCGCCACGCCGATCGCGCAGCATCTCAGGAATCAAATTCCAGCTTGTCGAAGCGCCGCCATTTGTAAAACGCAATCGACAAAATCCAGCTCGCGCCAAACAGTACGATGATGCAGTAGCCCAGCGCGCCAAAATTGTTATTGAGTTTGCCGACCAGCCCCCACACTCCGCCCGTCAGGCGCAGCTTGTCCGCCAGCAGCCCCAGCGCCTCGATTCCGCCCACCGCGAGGGCAATCACCACGGATACAGAGGTGATCGTCAGGTTGTAATAGAGCTTGCGGACAGGCTTCAGAAAGGCCCAGCCATAAGCGCCCAGCATCAGCACATTGTCGGTCGTATCGATCAGCGACATCCCTGCGGCGAAGAGCACCGGAAAAACCAGAACCGACCAGAGCGACAGCCCTTTGGAGGCTTCGGCCGCTGCAATGCCCAGCAGCCCGATCTCGGTTGCGGTGTCGAAGCCCAGGCCGAACAGAAAGCCCAGCGGATACATATTCCAGCTCGACCGGATCAGGTTGAACATGGGGCGGAAGAGGCGCGAAAGCCAGCCGTGACCGGCCAGCAGCAGCTCGAAGTCCTCCTCGACGTAGGGTGCTCCGCGCCGCACCCGCAGGAAGCTGCGATAGACCGACCGCAGAATGACCAGATTGACCATCGCAATTCCGAACAGAAAGAAGGCCGAGACCAGCGTGCCTATGGCCCCGCCAATCGCCTTGACTCCATCGAAGCCGTGCTGCAGCGCCAGCGCCGTGGCCGCGATGGCGATTGATCCCAGGATGACGACCGTCGAGTGGCCCAGCGAAAACATCAGCCCCACGGCGACTGGCCGCTTGCCCTGCTGCATCAGCTTGCGGGTCACGTTGTCGATGGCCGCGATGTGATCGGCGTCGACGGCGTGGCTCAGCCCGAAGCTGTAGGCCAGAAAGGCAGTGCCTAGCAGTACCGGAAAGCGCTGAAACGCCATGAAGGCCCAGCACCACGCCGCCAGATTGAAGCCCAGCAGCAAGGTATACACGGCGGCTATCTTGGCTTTCGTTCCGCCGGGTTCGTCGTTAAGCAGGCTTCGCAGCAAAGTGGCCATCGGTTTCCTTGTGCGCGCCGCCATTACGAATTGATTCGCTCGTAGCACGTATACAAGAAATGTATCACGCGGAAGTGCTTTCTTGCTGGGACCGCGATTCGGAGGCAGACACTTCCATGGAGACTCTGATCATGTCCGGATATTTTCCGCATTGAATACGGTAGAAAAGTAACTTTGAAAGAGGTTTGCTAACGCATGGCTACTGGGTTTGATGCCATCCAGGATTTCAATTGAACGGAGATGGTCGAGGTGAAGACCTCGCGTCCTTGCGAAGACAGATGATTGCTGTCTGAAAACAGGGCTGGATCGCCGATGGAAAATCCACGATCACCGTCGATGTAAGGAATATGCCGTGCGCCAAGAATCTCGCCAAAATATTCCTTCAGGGTTTGAATATCAGCTTCGGACGAGACCGGCTGAGGCATGGGAGGATCGATAAAGATCACCTGAATCCCATGGTCTTTCGTAAGATCGAGAATGTGGTAAAGCGCCGCTAGTTGAGCCGGGTTCGGTACATTGCCGGCCGGATTGGCCCGCAGCCGGCGGAACTCTTCCAGCGACAGGCCTGGAAAGTAGAAATCGGTTCTGCCGCCTTTGTAGGAGCCTCTTTCTACGATTGGCGAGTAAACCGGATGGGTAACGATTTCATCGTTGCCGCGGTTCACGACGAGGTCAAAAACATCCAGGAGTGCCGAGCGGTATCCTCCGTGCTGGGCAATGTAGGAGCGAATGATAGTCCACTTCAGGGCCGGGGGCGCGTCGGAGTAGTATCGCGGATCTTCCATATCCGGCTTGCGGGCCAGAAAGGCGCTGTAAGCCTCGACCACCAGATAACGCGGGCAATGCTCCGGCCTTGAAGCCAGGTAATCGAGCATCTGCGCAATCGTGGCCAGGTCCGTGCCGTCATAGCTGATCTGAAAAGACGACGTGACGCCAGTCATCTTCTCCAACTGGCGCATATCGTAGGACTTGCGCGTGTGTGAGGAACCGATCAAAAGCAAATCCAGCTTTGGCCGGGAAAGCACTCCTCCCAGTCCGAAGCTCTTTGGCGCCAGCCTGTCCTCGGTGAAGAATTTCAAAGACACGAGGCAAAAGAGAATCGCAAACACAGAAACAGCGCCGGCGCCAACATAGAGCCATCCTTGCCGCGCGGCTGATTTCTTCATTGCTGGTTCACGCATCGCTCAAGCCATTCCTTCACTCAGAATTGGAAGTAGACAAACGCCGATGACCGCAAGGCGCCAAAAAGCATAATTACGTCAAACAGCGCCACCGTCGTGGCAAACTGATACTTCAACGAACCATGGAAAGCCGCGCGCGCCTTGGGAAAGATATACTCCTGCCCTAACTCGACGGCCAGCATGACGGCGATGGCCAGAACAGTGGTCGCGCCGATGGCCACGGAAGATAAATCGCCCGCGAACTGAGAGATGGCGTTTCCGATGCTCTGCACCGTGAACGATGTGTGCGTGGCAATCCGGACAAGGATCGCCAGCGCGGCATGAAGGCTCTGCGCACGGAAGAAAACCCACCCCGCGCAGACGCATGCCAGCACCACCGCGCGCCGCAGAATATTGCCCGCAAGGTTTGCTGGATAATGCCAGCCCAGGTTGGTGAAAAAACTCTCCACCACGAGAAAAACTCCACAAAGGGTTCCCCATATAACGAAAGTCCAGTTCGCCCCATGCCACAGGCCGCTGATGGCGAAGGTAAGCAGCAAGTTCAGATAGTGGCGGGAGCGGGAAACGCGATTGCCTCCCAGCGGAATATAGACGTAATCCCGGAACCATGTGGAAAGCGAGATATGCCAGCGCCTCCAGAACTCCGAAAAGCTCTTTGAGAAGTAAGGATGGTTGAAATTCGTCATCAGTTGAATGCCCATCACCCGCGCGCAGCCGATGGCAATCGACGAGTATCCGGCGAAGTCCGCGTAGATTTGGATGGCAAACAGCAGCGTGGCAGTCAGCAGCGAGAGCCCGGACTGATGCTCCCAATGGTTATAGACCGCGTTGACGTAGATGGCGCTGCGGTCCGCAATGACCATCTTCTGAAAGAGCCCCCACGCGATCAGATAAAGCCCCTGCGAAAGATTGGCTAGCTCAAAGTGGTGATCTTCGTAGAACTGATGCAGCAGATTCTGCGGCCGCTCGATCGGACCGGCGACCAGTTGCGGATAGAACATCACATAGAGGGCGTAGATGCCGAAATTCCGCTCAGGTTCCTGCTTCCCGCGATACACTTCGATCACATAACTCAGGCTCTGGAAGGTATGGAAGGAAAGCCCGATGGGAAGAATAATGTGCGTAATGGGAAATGTCTGCGCCTCCCCGAACAGGCATTGCAATTCGCGCACCGTCATGCCGAAGAAAGCGCAGTACTTGAAAATGAACAAGACCAGGCAGGTGCTGACAATGCTGATTTGCAGGCAGATCAGCCGCTTGCGCCCGGTTGACCGGGCGATCATTATTCCCATGAAATAATCAATCAGAATAGTGATAAGCAGGATAAAAATATAAGCTGGAATAAACGCCATGTAAAAAACGCAGCTAGCCGCCAGCAGCATCTTCCAGCGCCAGCGCCATTCAAGCGCATAATACAGGACCGTTACAACAACGAAAAACAGAGCGAATTGAAGTGAATTGAATAGCATCTACCTTGCCAGTATCCTCTGCGGATGAATTTCAAGTAAGGCTGCCAAAGCTGAACGAATTTCGTTTGCCCTATCTTACCAGGGGCATCGTGACTGTTTTGTATCTCATACCGTGAAAGCTCTGCAAATTATGCGCCATGGGCATACCGCAGCGCTGTTTTGTGAGGATATGGATGACATGGCATCCATATCCGCTGCGCGGAGGAAGTGGATAGACTCCCGCCTTTCCACTTTCCCCCGCGGCTTCAATAAAAAGCAAAAGATGCTGCTGGCTCACTTCACCAGCGGCACGCGCAGATCGCGGCCCGTCATCTCGCTGGGTTCTTCCAGGTTGAGAATCTTCAGCAGGGTGGGCGAGATGTCGCGCAGCGAGCCGTCGGGACGCAGGCTGTAGCGATGTGCCTCCTCGGCCACATAGATCAGCGGCACGGGGTTGGTGGTGTGCGCGGTCTGCGGTCCGCCGGTCACCGGGTCCACCATCTGTTCGGCGTTGCCGTGGTCGGCGGTAATCAGCCAACTGCCGTTCTTCTCCTTGATCGCTTTGTAAATGCGGCCCAACTGTGCGTCAATCGCCTCGATGGCACGGATGGTCGGCTCTAGCTTGCCGGAGTGCCCCACCATGTCGGCGTTGGCGAAGTTGGAAACGACCAGGTCGAAGGTGTCACCGTTGACCGCCTTCACAATGGCGTCGCCGATGGCCTCGGCCTTCATCTCCGGCGCCAGGTCATAGGTGGCCACCTTCAGCGAGGGAATCAGCACGCGCTCTTCGCCGGGGAAGGGCGTCTCGATGCCGCCGTTGAAAAAGTACGTCACGTGAGCGAACTTCTCCGTCTCAGCCACGCGCAGGTTGCGCAGATGATGCTGCGCCAGCACGTTGGCCAGAATATTCTTCAGCGATTCCGGCGGAACGATGATCGGCAGCTCAAAGTGTCCGTCATACTGCGTCATACACAGATAGTGCAGATTCTTTGGCAGTTCGGCGCGAGGAATTGCCTGGTCGAGCGCTTCCCAGCCGTCCAGATCGCGGCCACCCTGCTTGTTCAGGCCGCTCTCGCGTGTCAGCACGCGGGTGATTTCGCGGGCGCGGTCGGCGCGGTAATTGAAGTTGATACAGACGTCTCCGTCGCGGATCAGGCCGAGCGGCTTGCCCGCGCCATCGGTCAGCACATAGGGAATCAGGAACTCATCGGTGACGCCATTGTTGTAACTCTGCTTGATGTGCGTAACCGCATCGCGGTGCGCTCCGCCCTCGGCCTTGCCCGTGACCATTGCGTCGAAGGCCTTGCGTTCGCGCTCCCAGCGCTTGTCGCGGTCCATCGCGTAATAGCGCCCGCTGACGCTGGCGATTTTGCCCACGCCGTACTCGCGCATCTTCTGCTCCAGCTGCGCGATGTAGCCCGCGCCAGAGTCGGGCGGCGTATCGCGGCCGTCCATGAACGCGTGAACGAAAACCCGTTGCAGGCCGTACTCGCGCGCGGTGCGCAATATGGCGTAAAGGTGCTCCTGCTGCGAGTGCACGCCGCCGTCCGAAAGCAGCCCGAAAAGATGCAGTTGCCGCCCGCCCTCGCGCGCCAGCTTCATCGCCCCCGCAATCGTCGGGTCCTTCTGAAACTCGCCCGCGGCGATGGCGGCGTCAATGCGCGTAATATCCATCTGCACGACGCGCCCCGCGCCAAGGTTCATGTGGCCCACTTCGCTGTTGCCCATCTGCCCGTCCGGCAGGCCGACAAAGTGGTCCGAAGCCTGGATCAGCGTGTTGGGATACTCACGGAGCAGCTTGTCGTAGGTGGGCTTTTTGGCCAGTGCAATGGCGTTGTTGGCGGTTTCAGCACGATAACCCCATCCGTCGAGGATGGTCAGTACCAGGGGACGCTTGGACACAAATACACCTCAATCTCGAACTGAATTTTCTTCTATAGAATACCCCTTGGCGCTGGCTAGGCCGCCAGACGGCCTTTCTCGCATCTCTGGAGCGGGCTTCAGTTACTGCGCCACCGGGTCCACCAGCGGGTTCACAATCTGAACCGCCCCATAGCGCGGTTGTGTCGCTAGGCGCTCGGAGTAGAGAACCGACACGCCGGCGCGCTGGGCGGCCTCAAGAATCAACGCATCCCAATAGCGAACGTGATGATGAATCACGATCTCCAGCGCCGCCAGAATCCCTTCGGAAGTGTTGGGAACCACCTGCCAGGTCGCGTAATCGTGGATCAGAAGGCGGACTTCCTCGACCGGCGGCGGCGTGCTGGCGTTGCGGCACAGATGAATGCACAGTTCGTGCAGGACCTGCGTGCTCACCACGCCCCAGCCCGAATTCCACAGGCTTTCCAGCAGCAACTGGGCGCGCAGGCGCTTGACTCCGGCAGTGCGGTCATGCGCGTAAACAAGCACGTCGGTATCGACGAAGTATTTACCGCTCATGCAATTCACCCCGCGAATGTGTTGGAGTCCATTGCAAGTCATAGCCCGAACGCAGGCGCTCAAGGGCGCTGCGGCGGGCCTGCTCATATCCCTTGCGCTCTCGAATGGCCTCTTCCAGACGAGCCGAGAGCATGGCGCTGATCGAAGAGTCTTCCTCCGCGGCGATCAGGTGCGCTTCCTGCAGCAAATCGGCTTCAATCTTCAACGTGACGCTTGATTTCATGGTTGCGCCAATTTATCAGAAGTTGATTGCCTATTTCGACAAGCTCAATCAGCTTGGCCGGATGGGACGTATGCGCAATTTTAGGTGCTTTCCTTTGAAAATTCAAATATTTTTCCGCTTTCATCCCGGAAGAATTTGGATTTGCGGCGTATGGTAACCTGGCTGTCGAATGGCTGCCGCACCCGCTCGTGGTAATTTTTCCGCTGAATGAACCGGATTTTGCTCTCATTGTAACCTCCTGTTCATCTTGACCCGATAGCCTGATGATGGTGATAGTTCAAGTGCCTGAAATACATATTTCGCAAGCGCAGCTGCTGCCCGATGCCGGCTCTTCTGAGGAGCAAGGCCCGGCAAAGAAGGCTCCGCGCGAAGACTCGGTGATTCGCACCTTTATTCTGTCGCGCGGCAACTCGGCGATGGCCGATCGCGGCTTCCACGGGCTGATGGTGCTCTGCGCGCTGAGCATCTTCGGCATTGTGGTGCTGATTGCCACCGAGCTGGTGTTGCGTTCGCGGCTGGCCTGGCACAGTTTCGGCCTGGATTTCTTTTACCGGGCGTACATCGAGACCTACACCAACCAGCCGATCTACTGGGATCCGATCAACGGGCATTTCAGCGCATTGCCGTTCCTTTATGGCACGCTGCTTTCGTCGTTTCTGGCGCTGCTGATGGCGGTTCCGCTGGCCATTGGCGTGGCGGTCTTCCTCACCGAGATGTGCCCCCAGTTTCTGCGCGCGCCGCTGGCCTTCCTCACCGAGTTGCTGGCTGCCATTCCGAGCGTAATCTATGGCTTGTGGGCGGTCTTCGTGCTGGTGCCGCTGATGCGCGTGGACGTGAATCCGTGGCTGATCAAGCTGCTGGGCTGGACGGGCTTGTTTGGCATCGACAACCCCACCGGCCTGGGATTTTTCTCGGCGGCCATCATTCTGGCCATCATGATTCTGCCCATTATCTCTTCGCTGACTCGCGAGGTGATGACCGCCGTGCCGTACTCGCAGCGCGAGGCGGTGCTGGCCCTGGGCGCCACGCGCTGGGAGATGATCCGCATGGGCGTGCTGCGCAATGCGCGCATCGGCATCGTGGGTGCCGTCATCCTGGGCCTGGGACGCGCCCTGGGCGAGACGATGGCCGTCACCATGGTCATCGGCAACAGCCCGGAGATTCACCATTCGCTGCTGGCTAACGGCAGCACCATGTCGGCGGTCATCGCCAATGAATTCGCCGAAGCCGCCAGCGATCTGCATCTGAGCGCGCTGATGGAACTGGGCCTGGCGCTGTTTATCGTAACCATTATTGTGAACGCCATTGCCCAACTGCTGGTGTGGGCCGTGACGCGCGGCGCGCCAGCCTCGACACACTAGACAGGGACCAGAGATCAAAAACAAGAGCAGGGAATTGGAATTGATCAAGAAAATGGGCGATGAAAAGCGAAAAAACGAGCATGAGTTGCGCGCCCGGGTGCGGACGCTGACTGATGGCGTGGCCACGGGGCTGGCCGTGCTCTCGACCCTTCTGGTGGTGGCGCCGCTGGTGGCCATCTTCGTCTATCTCATCTACAAAGGCGCCAGTTCGCTGAGTCTGGATTTTTTCATCAAGGTTCCCAAGCCGGTGGGCGAGAGCGGTGGCGGCATGGCCAACGCCATCGTCGGGTCGGGAATTCTGCTTGGCGTGGGCAGCCTGATCGGCATCCCGATCGGCATCGCCGGCGGCATTTATCTGGCCGAGTTTGGCCGCGGTACCCGGCTGGCCAACGCGGTGCGCTTTACCGCCGATGTGCTCAACGGCGTTCCCTCCATTGTGATGGGCATCGCCGTCTACTCGCTGATTGTGATTCCGCAAGGGCACTTTTCCTCCTTTTCGGGCGGCGTGGCGCTAGGCATCATGATGATTCCCACCGTCTGCCGCACCACCGAGGAGATGCTGCTGATGGTGCCGAACGCGGTGCGCGAGGCGGCGCTCGCGCTGGGCGTGCCCAACTGGCGCTCAGTGCTGTCGATCACCGTCAGAACCGCTTCGGCCGGCATCATCACCGGCTGTATGCTAGCCTTTGCGCGCGTGGCGGGCGAAACGGCGCCTTTGATCTTTACCGCCTTCGGCAACGTCGATTGGAGCGAGAAGCTCAGTGAGCCAATCGCCGCCCTGCCCTTGCAGATTTACGTTTACGCCATCTCTCCCTACGACGAATGGCACCGTCTGGCGTGGGCTGGGGCGCTGGTCTTGATTGTGTTGATTATGCTGGCGGTTTCGCTGGTGCGCTATGTGACCAGCCGCGGCGTATTGAAGGGGGCAAACTAAGTGGGCGTCGGCATTGAGGTAACGAACCTGAACGCGTGGTATGGCGCCAATCACACGCTGCAGGACATCAATCTGAACATTCCGGCCAACCAGGCGACGGCGCTGATCGGTCCCTCGGGCTGCGGCAAAAGCACTTTTGTCCGCTGCCTCAATCGTATGCACGAGACCAACCCCATCGCGCGGGTCACCGGCTCGGTACTGATTGGCGGCCTCGATATTTATGCCGACGCCAAGCCGGTTGAAATCCGCCGCCGCGTGGGCATGGTCTTTCAACGGCCCAATCCCTTCCCCACCATGTCGATCTACGACAATGTGGCCGCGGGGCTGAAGCTGAACGGCTACAGCAACAAGCGTGTGCTGGACGAGGTGGTCGAGCGCTCGCTGAAGAACTCCGCGCTGTGGGACGAAGTGAAGGACGATTTGAAGAAGAAATCGGGCGCCAGCTTGTCGGGCGGCCAGCAGCAGCGTTTGTGCATTGCGCGCGCCCTGGCCGTGGACCCGGAGGTGCTGCTGATGGACGAGCCGGCCTCGGCGCTGGATCCGGTTTCCACCTCCAAGATCGAGGACTTGGTCTTCCAGTTGAAGTCGCAGTACACTATCGTGATTGTGACCCATAATATGCAGCAGGCCGCCCGCGTGGCCGAGAAAACCGGCTTCTTTTTGAATGGGCGCATGATCGAATTCGACTCCACCCAGAAGATCTTCACCAATCCCACCGATAAACGCACCGAGGACTACATTACAGGCAGGTTCGGATGACGCGCATACGCTTTCAACAAAGCCTTGATGATTTGAAGGATCAACTGCTGATGATGGCGGGCATGGCCGAGCAGGCGATCCAGCGCGCCACCGAGGCTTATCGGACGCGCGACCTGTCGATCTGCGACCTGGTGGACAAGGGCGAGGATGAGATCAACAAGTTGCAGCGGGAGATTGACCAGGCGGCCATTGACCTGCTGGCGCTGGAGCAGCCGATGGCCGTCGATCTGCGTTTTCTGTTGAGCGCAATCAAGATCAACGCGGATCTGGAGCGGGTGGGCGACTCGGCCAAGAACATCAGCGACCGGGTGCGCACCATGGAGCAGTTGAACGCGGCCGAGATGCCGGTGGATATTCCGCGCATGGCGTCGCTGGCCGCGGAGATGGTGCGCAAAAGCCTGCAATCGTTCATCGATGCCGACGCCGAAACGGCCTGCGCTGTGCTGGCCATGGACGACGCGGTGGACGCGATGAATCGCGCCGCCTACAAGGCGCTGACTGCGGTCATGTCCGCGGATGGAGACTTGGCGCCGCAGGCGCTGAACGCGCTGATGATTGCGCGGGCGTTGGAGCGCATCGCCGACCACGCGACCAGCATTGCCGAGGACGTGATCTTCTGGGTGCAGGGCGCCGACGTGCGCCACTACAAGAGCCTCAAATCCGCCCCCGATCCGCACGAGATGGAGTAAGGGCGCTTTGGTAGCGCCGGCCTCCTGGCCGGTTGTAGCGCGGGTTTTCCAACCCGCGCTTCTTTGCCAAGTGATACAAAATTATGATGATCCAATCAGAGGCTAGTTGTCCTCTTCGTCCTGTCTGGGGGTGAAGATGTTGCCCATGCGGCGGATCTGCGCGCCCACGCCAGCCAGCTTCTCCTCGATGCGCTCGTAGCCGCGATCCATGTGGTAAACGCGGTCCAGAATCGACTCGCCGTCGGCGACCAGGGCCGCCAGCACCAGCGACGCCGACGCCCGCAAATCCGAGCACATCACGGCAGCGGCAGAGAGCTTGGCCGGGCCGCGAACGGTGGCCGTGCGGCCTTCCACCTTGATGTTGGCGCCCATCCGCGCCAATTCCTGCACGTGCATGAAGCGATTCTCGAAGATGTTTTCCTGGATTACGCTCACGCCCTCGGCCTGGGTGGCCAGCGCCATGTATTGCGCCTGCATATCGGTAGGGAAGCCGGGATACTCGGCGGTGGAGATGTCCGCCGCGCGCAGGCGGCCCTCGACCCGCACGCGCACCGTGTCGGGGCCGAGCAGGTCGATGCGAACGCCGGCCTCTTCCAGCTTGGCCAGGACGGCGGTCAGGTGAGTCGGGTTGCAGTTGGTCACAATCAGGTCGCCGCCGGTGATCGCTCCGGCCACCAGAAAGGTTCCCGCCTCGATGCGGTCGGGATGGATGCGGTAGCGCGCGCCATGCAGACTGGTGACGCCCTGGACGCGGATTGTCGCGGTGCCCGCGCCTTCGATCTTTGCGCCCATCGCGGTGAGCAGCGCGGCCACGTCCGTGACCTCCGGCTCGCGCGCGCAATTCTCCATCAACGTTTCGCCCTCGGCCAGCACCGCGGCCATCAGCAGATCCTCGGTGCCGGTGACGGTAATCTTGTCGAAGACCAGGTGCGCGCCCCGGAGCCGCTCGGCGTGCGCCTCCAGGTAACCGTGCGCCTGGATGATGGTGGCGCCCATCTGCTCCAGCCCCTTGATGTGCAGATCGATGGGACGGCCGCCGATGGCGCAGCCGCCAGGCATGGCCACGCGCGCCATCCCGGCGCGAGCCACCAGAGGCCCCAGCACCAGGGAGCTGGCGCGCATGGTCTTTACGATTTCGTACTTGGCCACGGGATCGGAGAGCTTGTGGCAGCGGATGGTGGTCGAGTGCGGATCGCCCTCGCCGTCCAGCCCAACCTCCGCGCCCATCGACGCCAGCAGCCGCCGCTCGGTGGCGATGTCCCGCACCTGTGGGATGTTTTCCAGAGTGACTTCATCTTCGGTCAGAATTGCCGCCGCCATGCAAGGCAGCGCCGAATTCTTGGCCCCCGAAACGCAGATGGTGCCCACCAGCGGATTACCGCCGCGAATAACGAATTTATCCATGAATACCGAGCGACTCCTAGCTTTCCAGTGTATATTGCAGCGCCTGATTCCTTCTTGGAAACTCTCAAGAAGTCCGTGGGCGGGAGCCGCGTCTGTTTGGCGGCGGCTCCCGCCGGAAGGTATCATGAGCATGGATGGAAATGCCGCCAACAATTCAAATTGCTAGCTTCGGAATGTGGGACTCGTTGGTCCTGATGGTGCTGGCGCTGGTGGCCTTCGGGCCGCGGCGGCTGCCGGAGATTGCCCGCAAGCTCGGCAAAATCATGTACGAGGTCCGCAAGGCCTCCAACGACTTCAAGTTCGAGATGGAAGAGGAGTTGCGCAAGGTCGCGGAAGCGGATCAGCGCCAGAAGGAAGAGGAGCGGCTGCGGGCGCTGACGCCGCAGGCTTCTACGACGGTGGATTCCCAGGTCCGAGAATCCGGACCTGGGGCACCCAGTTCTGTGCTCCCCAGCCAATCGCCGGTCCCCAGCCCTTATCCAGGGGAAGACGCTTATCCCGAGATAACCGCGGGCACCGCGACCGAAATCGTTCCGCAACTTCCGCCACCCACGGCCGGCGAACAGCCTCCGGCGGAAGAACCCGTCAGCCCGGCGGCCGAGCAGGCCCTCCATGGTTGATCCGGCGGAGGCAATCGGCAAGGCGAGGGCCGCCGTGACTGAGCGCGCGGAGCTGCCCGGCATGAGCCTGATGGAGCATCTGGACGAGCTGCGCAAGCGCATCATCCGCTCGTTTATCTTTCTGGCCATCGGGTTTGGCGCGGCCTGGGGCTTCCATGACCGCCTGGTCGGTTATATTCAGGCGCCGCTCACTCATATTGGCAAAAAGCTGGTTTTTACCCACCCGATGGACCCGCTGAACCTGGATTTGCAGGTCTCCATGGTCGCCGGAGCGATTCTGGCCTCGCCCTTCGTCCTCTATCAGGTGTGGTTGTTCATCGCGCCAGGGCTTTACCAGAAGGAAAAGCGGTTTGTGGTGCCCTTCATGGCGGCCACGGTGGGGCTGTTCCTGACCGGCGCGGCCTTCGGCTACTTCTGGGTTCTGCCCAGCGCGCTGCAGATTCTGATTGTGGACTTTGGCCACAACTTCACCTCAATGGTCACGATCGAAGAGTACATCGGCTTCTTCATGTCGATCATTTTGGGTCTCGGCATCAGCTTTGAGCTGCCGATTCTGATCTTTTTTCTGGCTCTGATGGGCATCGTCAGCCCGCGCTTCCTCTGGAAGAACATTCGTTACGCGATCCTGGCGGTTTTCATTGTGGCGGCCTGCATCTGCCCCAGCCCCGATCCATGGACGATGTGCATCTACGCCATTCCCATGTTGGCGCTTTACCTGGTGGGCATCCTCGTCGCCTGGTGGGTATACCCCGCGCGCCGCAAGGCCAAGGAGGCCAAACAGTGATTTTTTCCTCGTTTTGGATGAATGTTTTAAGAGAAAAACGGGTGCCCCAGGTCCGGGGTCCCCACGGACAGGTCTTCGTCCGTGGGGTGGAGGTCTCGCTTTTGAGACCTGGGAAAACGCTGCTGCTGATGGGCCTCTCACTGGCGCTACTTTTGCTTACTCCTCTTGCGGCTCCGGCCCAGCAGCGCTTCAACGGCGCGAAAGCTCTCGAATACGCGCGGGAGTTTGTGGCCATCGGGCCGCGCTGGCCCACCAGTGCCGGTCACGCCAAGGCCGAGTCTTTCCTGCGCAACCACTTCCGGCGCGACCAGCTCGAAGAGGACACCTTCACCGCGATGACGCCCATCGGCCCCGTGCCCATGCGCAACTTCATCGTGCGCTTTCCCGGCAAAAAGAATGGCGTGATCGTCCTTGCCACGCACTACGAGACCAACTACTGGCTGCGCAACATCAACTTTGTCGGCGCCAACGACGGCGGCTCGACCACCGGCCTGCTGCTGGCCATCGCCGACCAACTGCGCGGCCGGACGCTCGATGGCTACTCGGTCTGGCTGGTCTTCGACGACGGTGAAGAGTCGATCCAACCCACCTGGACTGACTCCGATTCGCTCTACGGCACGCGCCACCTGGCCGCTAAATGGGCCGCCAACGGCACGCTCGGCCGTATCAAGGCCTTCATCCTGGCCGACATGATCGGCGACAAGGACCTCGACATTCAGCGCGAATCGCAATCCACCGGCTGGTTGGTCGATCTGGTTCGGCAGGCGGCGAAAAAATTCGGCGACGATCGCTACTTTTTCAAGCAGACGATGGAAGTCTCGGACGACCATCAGCCGTTTCTCCGGCGCGGCGTGCCGTCAATCGACATCATCGACCTGAACTATGGCCCCCACAACAGCTATCACCACACCGCCAAGGACACCATGGACAAAATCAGCGCCCACAGCCTCGCCATCGACGGGGACGTGTTTCTGGAAACGATTCGGCTCGTGGGGCAGCGGTGAGGCAGTAAACAGTGGTCAGTGAACAGGTACCGGCTATCATAGAGCTTCGGGCAGGGGTGCCGAAACGGACATACTGGATCGATCATTTACCGGATTCGCGGACAGGCTTCCACGCAGCGATACGCAATGGTCCTTGGCTACTGACCACTGCTCACTGACCACTGTTCACTGCCTTTCGGAGAAACTATGATTGCCGGTGTCTCATGGGTTTGGTGGCTGGGGTTTCACGCGGTGGTGGCATTGTTGCTCGTCGCCGACGCGCTACTGCTCGGTCGCCGCAAGGGAACGCCGCGCCCGACGGTCCTGGCGTGGCTCTGGACCTTGCTGCTGCTGCTGGCGGCGGCTGGCTTTGCGGCCTGGGTCGCCATTGTTCAGGGCCGCCAGCCAGCGTTGGAGTTCGTGGCTGGCTACGCCATTGAAACTTCACTTAGCGTCGACAATCTCTTCGTCTTCATGGTCATCTTCCAGGGCTTTGGCGTTAGTGTTCGCCGCCAGCATACGGCCTTGCTCTGGGGCATGGGCGGTGCGGTCGTGTTGCGCGCGCTGTTCATCGCCGCGGGCATCACGCTGCTGCAACGCTTCAGTTGGATCAACTGGATCTTCGGCCTGATTCTGCTCTATGCGGCTTGGCGGCTGCTGTGGGGCGACGAGGACGGAACGGCGGCTTCCGGAGCGCCCGTGGCCATCCAAAATCTGACACGCAAACTGCATCTGGCCCAAGGATCGCTGCTGCCGGTGATTCTGGCCGTCGAGCTGACCGACGTGCTCTTTGCCACCGATTCAATTCCCGCCGTGCTGGCCGTCAGCCACAATCCCTTCGTGGTGTATACCTCGAATATCGCGGCGGTCCTGGGCCTGCGCTCGCTCTACTTTGTGCTGGCCGGGCTGCTGAACCGCTTCCGTTATCTGCACTACGGCCTGGCCGCGCTGCTGGCCTTTGTCGCCTTCAAGATGCTTGCCGCCCGCTGGATCGAAGTGCCCATCACGCTGTCGCTGGCCGTGATGGGCGCGATTCTGGCGCTGTGCGCGCTGGCCTCGTGGTGGGCGGAGAAAAAGATCGCAGCGCGCCAATCCGTCCGCCCAGAGGACTAGCAGTGATTTGGTAATTGCATGAATGTAGCGCTGGCCTCCCGGCCGGCTGTAGTGCGGGCGTCCCCGCCCGCGCTTGTTCATGGCTAATTCCAATTCACGCAGCCATCATGCTACCGGTAAACCTGCGGAATGAAGTTCTGCTCCTGGATGGGCGGTCGCACGTACTTCGTCTTGTCCAGCTTGGGCAGTTCCAGCGGCTCCGGCGTCAGATCGCGGTATTCGAACTGCGACAGCAGATGCCGGATCACATTTAGCCGGGCGCATTTCTTGTCTTCCGCGTTCACCACAAACCACGGCGACTGCTTGGTGTCGGTCACGGCGAACATTTCGTCCTTGGCGCGCGAATAGTCGGCCCAGTGCTTGCGCGACTGCAAATCCATCGGGCTCAGCTTCCAGCGCTTGGTGGGATCTTTCATGCGGTCCTGAAAGCGCCGTTCCTGCTCCTCATCGCTGACCGAAAACCAGTATTTGATCAGGTGAATTCCGGAGCGCAGCAGCATACGCTCAAACTCCGGGCAACTGTGCATGAACTCCTGATACTGCGCGTCGGTACAGAAGCCCATTACGTGCTCAACGCCGGCGCGGTTATACCAACTGCGGTCGAAGAGAACCAGTTCGCCGGCGGCGGGCAGGTGCGCGACATATCGCTGGAAGTACCATTCCGTTTTTTCGCGCTCCGTGGGCGTGGCCAGCGCCACCACGCGGCAGACGCGCGGGTTCAGCGACTCGGTGATGCGCTTGATGGCGCCGCCCTTGCCTGCCGCGTCGCGCCCCTCAAAAAGCACCACTACCCGCAGACCATCGTGGCGAATCCACTCCTGTAGCTTGACCAGCTCCACTTGCAGGCGGACCAGTTCGCTTTCGTAGTCGCAATCTTTTCCCAGGCGCAGGATCTCCGCCTCGGTCGTGGCTGGCACGGGCTGGTCCCCGCTCAGCGGTGCGCCGCCTTCTGGCGCCGCCTTCTGCTTGGTATCGGACTGCTTCTTCTTGTGCTTGTCTTTCATTGGACTTTCCTCCAACGCGCGGACCGGATTCGGCTCGGTCCGCAGTCTCACGTTCTATCTATCGGCGCAATGCGCCGCCGCGACAATCATAATCCTTTAATTTGTGAGAGGAGAATGCCTTTTATACATGGACGCGGAAAGCCAGCCGCCAGCTCTTCTGATCCCTGTTCCCTGATCCCTGTTCCCTGATTTATCTCCCTTTCCACTTCATTGAAAGCGCGGCCAGCTTTTCATCCATTGTGGGCTGTGGCTTCGCTGCGAACTTTTCCGGTTTTCTGGCGGGCTTACCAGACCTTGCCGCCGCGGGCGCTGTCAGCGCCTTGATGGAAAGCGCGATGCGCTTGGCTTTCAAGTCCACGCCCAAGACCTTCACTTTGACGATCTGGCCGGTCTTCACGGCCTCCGACGGCTCCTTGATGTAGTGGTTGGCCAGTTCGCTAATGTGCACCAGGCCGTCCTGGTGGACGCCTATATCGACGAAAGCGCCGAACTTCGTCACGTTGGTCACCACGCCTTCAAGCGTCATGCCGGGTTGCACGTCGGCTAACTCGCGCACTTCGTCGCGGAAGCTGGGCGCGACAAACTTGTCGCGCGGATCGCGTCCCGGCTTGCGCAGTTCAGCCAGAATGTCGTTGACCGTATACGCGCCCGCCGATAACTCGCTGCGGTCCACTTTTTCCAGTAACTGCGGCTCCATAATAAGCTGCTTTACGGTCGTTTTCAGCGACGAGGCAATCTGCTCGACAACCGGGTAGGACTCCGGATGCACGGCGGTTCCATCCAACGGATTTTCACCGTTGCGGATGCGCAGAAAGCCCGCCGCCTGCTCGAAGGTCTTCGGCCCAATGCCGGCCACTTCCAGCACTTGCATCCGCGAGCGGAAACTGCCCTTCTCGTTGCGATAACTCACAATGTTCTGCGCGGTGCGCTCGGTGATGCCGGCGACAAAGCGCAGCAGCGTCCAGGAGGCGGTATTCAAATCCACGCCAACCTTGTTGACGCAGCTTTCGGTCACGGTTTCCAGCGACTCCTGAAGCTGGCGCTGGTCAACATCATGCTGGTACTGGCCCACGCCGATTGATTTTGGATCGACCTTGACTAACTCCGACAACGGGTCTTGCAAGCGCCGCGCAATCGAGATCGCGCCGCGCACCGTCAGGTCAAGATCGGGAAACTCCTGTCGCGCAACTGCGGAGGCCGAGTAGACGCTGGCGCCCGATTCACTTACCGTCGCGGAAAAAATTCCATCTAACTTCTTATCGCGCAGAAACTCGCGCACAAAGGCATCGGTCTCGCGCGAGGCGGTGCCGTTGCCGATGGCGATGGCGCGGACATTGTGCTGGCGTAGCAGCGCTTCGAGCTTTGGCACGGACTCTTCGTTGCCGTGCTTCGAGGTATGCAGATACAAGACATCGTGCGCCAGCATCTTGCCGGTTTCATCCACGACGGCGACCTTGCAGCCCGTGCGCAACCCCGGATCGATGCCCAGCACGGAGATCGGCCCGGCCGGCGCCGCCAGCAGCAAATTATATAAGTTGTCGCGGAAAACGCGAATGGCTTCGGTGTCGGAGCGGTGCTTCAACTCCAGACGAATTTCGCCTTGAATCGAGGCATTCAGCAGGCGCTTCCACGCGTCGTCGATAGCTAGCTCCAACTGCGGCGTCCAGTCGCCCGGCTGGCGCAGCACATGGCTCCGTATAATCGCCGTGGCCCGCTCCGGCGCGACTTCAATCAGGAAGTAGAGCACATTTTCGCCTTCGCCGCGGCGGATGGCCAGCATACGATGCGAGGGAATCGTCTTCACCGGCTCGGTGTACTCGTAGTACATCTTGAATTTTTCCTGCTCATCGACCGCGCCGGTAACTTTTTTGCTCACCACCACGCCCTCGTCGAAGAGCATTTGGCGCAGCGCCTTGCGCAGGTCGGCGTCCTCGCTGATCCACTCGGCGACAATGTGGCGCGCGCCTTCGAGAGCCTCATCCGCAGTGGCCACGCCCAGTTCCGCATTCACAAATGTGGCAGCGAAAGCCTCCAACGGCACATCGGATTTTTCTTGCGCCCACAAGTACGCAGCCAGTGGTTCCAGGCCCTTTTCACGCGCGATGGTGGCCTTGGTGCGCCGCTTGGGCTTGTAGGGCAGATAGAGGTCTTCGAGTTCGCTTTTGTCGAGCGTGGCTTCGATGCGCGCCTTCAGCTCGTCGGTCAGTTTGCCTTGCTCGGCAATGGAGGCCAGAATCGTTTCGCGTCGGTCGGCAAGCTCGCGGAAGTAGGCCAGATTCTCCTGAATTGCGAGAATCTGCACCTCGTCCAGGTTGCCGGTGGCTTCCTTGCGGTAGCGCGCGATGAACGGCACCGTGCCGCCGTCGTCGAGCAGCTCAATTACGGCTACCAGCCCGCGTAAGGGCACGTTCAGGGTTTGCGCGATGTGAAGAAGAATTTCAGGGGAGAGATTTTTTGTGTCCGTCATGAGTGTCTGTTTTCATCGTACATGGAAGCCTGCCGCGCAGGAATGTGCAAAAATGCGCAGAGGACGGATCGCTCCACTTTGGGTGCCCCAGGTCCCGATTTTGGGACCTGGGGAAGTACGAATTCATCGCTCGAAAATTATGCGGCCAAAGACCTAAGCCAGCTCCACCTTCAGCGTAACGGCAACATCGGAAACTTTCTCCGCGGGCATCTGGACCGTGAGGGCCTGATCGTTCTGCTTCCACTTCAACTCGCCCTGGTGGCCGAGCAGTTCGACGCGGCCGATCCGGCCCGGCTGCTGCGGACTCTTGAGGCCCAGCGCGCTCACTGATGCTTGCTTGTCCGGCCAGCCCATGAGAAAGGCGTAGAGCGTGCTGCCCTTGGTGGTGAAGCGCACATCGGCAGCGGTAAGATCCTTTTGCTTATCCTCGTTGAAGTTGCCGGTTTCCACCTTAGCCTTGGTCGCGGGGCCTTCGCCGTAAATCTTCCATGGGCGCGAGGCGTGAATGCCTTCGCTGTTCGTGGCCATCCAGGCGGTAATCTCCGCGAGTACTTTCATCTCTGCGGCATCCAGTTCGCCCGAGTTAGGCAGCGGAATGCTCAGCAGCAGATTGCCGTTCTTACTAACAATGTCAGTGAGCAGATCGATGACTTTCTTCGCCGACTTATATTGTTGGCCGCGGTTGTAATGCCATTGGCCGATGCAGGTGTCGGTCTCCCACGGGTTCGGAGAAATTCCATCGGCGACGCCGCGCTCGTGATCAAGCAGGCAGGTGCCAATGGCGCAGTCCGTATCTTCCTTGCTGGTGTAAACCGCCTCGCAGACGCCACCGTGCAACTGCGCGCTTACGTTGTAAAGATGCGAGACTACCTTCAATCCATATTCCTCGAAGGGAAGGTGCCCGTCGGTGTAGAGAAAATCGGGCTGGCTCTTGTCAATCAGGTCCATCACGCGATCCGTCCAATGACGCCGCCATGATTCGGGAATGCCGTCTTCGTTCCAATCCAGCTTGTCGCCGAAGCGGCCGCTGTCGGCATCATGATAAAGATCGGCGAACTTCGGATCTGTGCCGTCATACGAAACCCCGGCCAGCGGGCCGGTCTTGTCTGCGCCGTGGCTCACCGCCCACCACTTGTAACTGATCCATAGGTGCTCGCTGACGCCGAAGCGCAGGCCGTATTTCTCCGCGGCTTTCTTCCAGGTACCCACCACGTCCTTCTTTGGCCCCATGTTGACCGAATTCCAGCGGTTGTACTTCGAGTCCCATAAGTCAAAGTTATCGTGGTGAACGCCCATGCTAACAAAGTACTTTGCCCCGGCCTTTTTGTAGAGGCTCATAAGATAATCCGGATCCCACTTGGCGGCTTTCCAGTTATCGACCAGATCCTTGTAGCCAACCTTGGAGGGATGGCCGTAATGCTCCACATGATATTTATACTGGTCCGATCCCTGCATATACATATTGCGGGCATACCAATCCCCGTCTTCAATGGCCGACTGCGGTCCCCAGTGCGACCAAATGCCGAACTTGGCGTCGCGGAACCACTTCGGGATGCTGTATGCCTTGAGCGAAGAGCGCGTGGCCGCGAACGCCGCGCTGCTCGCCGCCTGCCCCACGGCGAATTTTGAAAGAGCCAGGGCGGAACACGCGCCGCCCATGCACTGGAGTAACTCACGCCGGTTCAATGTCATGCAAGTCCATTCCTTTCCGGGTCTTGTCCGCACCGGGAGGCGAAAATGGCCTTCTCCGGCCAACGGAGATGTTAACGTTTACTGCGCTCTCAGTAGAATACTCATTCCGCCGCATCTTGGCCATGCCTCAGCTTCCGTCGCGCCCCGCGCTGTCCAGGCCATTTATAGCTACGAGTATACTGAACATAGCTATGCGGTCTGTTCAACGGGAAGCCCGCGCGCCGCTCTCTACGCTGATTTCCCCCCGGAGCGGACTGCCCAATGAGCACGGCCAACAACGCGCTGAATGATGCTGACGACGAGCATCGCGACTGGACGCCGGCGGCGAATCCGTGGATGATCGCCGCGTCGGTGATGCTGGCCACTTTCATGGTGGTGCTCGACTCCTCGGTGGCCAACGTCGCCCTGCCGCACATCGCGGGAAATCTCTCGGCATCCACTGACGAATCGACCTGGGTTCTTACCAGCTATCTGGTCTCGAATGCCATCATGCTGCCCGCAGCTGGATGGATTTCGCGGCGCATCGGTCGCAAGCGCCTGCTGATTGTTTCGATCCTAATTTTTACGGCGGCCTCGTTGATCTGCGGCATGGCCATCAATATGCCGATGCTGATCGTGGCCAGGGTGCTGCAAGGCTTTGGCGGCGGCGGTATGTTGCCGCTGGCCCAGTCCATCCTGCTGGAGAGCTTTCCTCCCAGAAAGCAGGGTACGGCCATGGCCGTCTTTGGCGTCGGAATCGTGGTGGCCCCGGTGATTGGCCCAACCCTGGGCGGATGGATTACCGATAGCTACTCCTGGCGCTGGATCTTTTACGTCAATCTTCCCGTGGGCCTGCTGGCGCTGTTCATGGTGAGCCTGTTCATCGAAGATCCGCCTTATCTGCGCCATGCTTTTCAAGGCGCCATCGACTATCTGGGCTTCGGCATGATGGCCCTCTGGCTGGGCACATTGCAACTGGTGCTGGACAAGGGACAGGAGGCGGACTGGTTCGCGGCTCCGTGGATCTGCTGGACCGCCGCGGTGTCGGTCATCGCCCTGCTGGGTTTCATCCTGCGCGAACTTATGATTCGAGAACCCATCGTGCAATTGCGCATTCTCGCTAACCGCAATTTTCTGGTGGGAACGGTCATCACTTGCCTCTACGGTGTTGTTCTCTATGGCGTCACGGCTGAATTGCCGCTGTTTCTGCAAACGCAGATGGGCTATTCAGCAATGGAGAGCGGCTTGACGGTAAGCCCGCGCGGCCTGGGTTCCATGATCTCAATGATTCTGGTGGGAATTCTTGTCAATTACATCGACGCCCGTATTCTGCTGGGCTGCGGCTTTGCGATCTTCGGCTATTCAAGCATCCTGCTGAGCCACATCAATTTTGCCATCTCGATGGGGTCGGTGGCCTGGCCAAACTTCATGAATGGCTTTGCCGGAGGCTTCGTCTTCGTCCCGCTTACCACCATGTCCATGGGCCTGCTGCGCAAGCAGGAAATTGGCAATGCCGCCGGAATCTACAACCTGATGCGCAACCTCGGAGGCAGTGTCGGCATTGCCGGAGTGACCACCTTCCTGGTGCGCGGCGCTCAGGTCCACCAGAATTATCTGGGAGCTGATATTGCGGCGGGAAATCCCGTCGCGGCATCGATGCTCCGCAGCCTGCAGGCCAAGTTCATGGTCGAAGGAGCGAGCGCCGCCAGCGCGTATCAGCAAGCCATGGGCTACCTCTACCAGAGCGTTCAGCACCAGTCATCCCTGCTGGCTTACGCCGATAATTTCCGGATGCTGGGATTTCTGGCGCTTGTCTGCGTGCCGTTGGCCATGTTCTTCCGGGGCGTCAAGAAGCACGCCTAGGAGGTCTCTGACAGGATGAGATGTACCCATCCTGAACGTAGCGCCGGCCTCCTGGCCGGCTGTAGCGCGGGTTTTCCAACCCGCGTTTCTCTGTCGAGTGGTACAAGATTATGCGATCACAGGCCTAGCATCGCGCCCTTTCAAAACCTGACTTTCGCCACAGACTGTTTACGTTCGCAGCGATTGTGCTTCTTCTTGCCGCTGGTAATCCTCCCACTCGCTCCAGGTGAAGGCGCCCTCAAAATGCTGGAATTCCTTCTGCTTGCCCGGCACAAGGTAGACGCTGAGCACGTCGAAGCGCACCGGCGGCGCGGCTTCTTGCGGCAATTGGCGGACGTAACGGCGGGCCAGCCGGCGCAGTGTGTTGCGCTTGTGCGCGTCCACGGCGATTTCGGCCGGCGAGGCGTCGTGGGCGGTGCGGGTCTTCACTTCAACAAAGCACAGCACCGGCCCGCGCCAGGCGATCAGGTCAATGTCGCCCGGCGCGTCGCCCGAAGTCCAGCGCCGCGCCACCACGGTGTAGCCCTGGCGGCGCAGATGGAAGAAGGCCGCCGTTTCGCCGTCGATGCCAGTCAGCAGGTGAGCGTGAACAGACTCCGGCTGCTCGTGCCGTCGCGACAGCCGCACCAGCCCAGCCAGTATCCGTTCTTCGCAGCCGATGCGCGCATTTGTCATCCATCCCATCGCAAACCATTCTCAACCGGATCAACAAAAGGCGCAAATCCGGCTATTTAGTCAGCCGCGCCGCACCGGCTTCAGGCGACTTCCTTTTCCGCCTGGGCGAGCGCGTCTTCGAGAATGTCGAGCGCGACGGTGGCTTCTTCTTCCTTGACGATCAGCGGAGGCATGAGCCGCAGCGAGTTTTCGCCGCAGCCGAGCACCATCAGCCCGCGCTCAAAAGCCAGCGTCACCACGCGATTGCGCAGCTCAGCGGCAGGCTCGCGTGTGGTTTTGTCCTTCACCAGCTCGATGCCGATCATCAGGCCGCGCCCGCGCACATCGCCTACCAGCGGGTGCGTCTGCTTCCAGCCTTCGACCCGCTCCAGAATCTTTCCGCCCAAGCGCGCGGCATTGGCGACGCCTTCGCGCTCAAGAATGTCCAGCGTGGCCAGCGCGGCGGCGATGGAAACCGGGTTGCCGCCGAAGGTGGAGGCGTGCGAGCCGGGAACCCAATCCATGACTTCCGCGCGGCTCATGCAGACGCCCAGAGGCATTCCGCTGGCGATGCCCTTGGCCATGCAAACGATGTCCGGCTCGACGCCCGAGTGCTCGATGGCCCACCACTTGCCGGTGCGGCCAAAGCCCGACTGCACCTCGTCGACCACCAGCAGAATGCCGTGCCGGTCGCAGACTGCGCGCAGTTCGCGCAGAAAGTTCGTGGGTGCGACAATGTAGCCACCCTCGCCCTGAATCGGCTCGATGAAGATGGCGGCCACCTCCTCGGGCGGGAGGATGGTCTTGAAGAGCTTCTCCTCGATGTAGCGCGCGCAACCCAGGCTGAAGGCCTCCTCCGCCTGCGGGCCGCCGGAGCAGCCGCGATAGGCGTAGGGATAGCGGATGTGCGTCACACCCGGAACCAGCGGCGAAAAACGGCGCCTGTGCTGCGGCTTGGAGCCGGTCAGCGTGAGCGCGCCCATGGTGCGCCCGTGGAAAGCGCCGAAGAAGGAAATCACCTGCTGCCGTTTGGTGTGGTAGCGGGCCAGCTTCAGCGCACACTCGATGGCCTCGGCCCCGGAGTTGCCAAAGAAGAACTTGTGCGGGCCGGGCATGGGCGCAATGGCCGATAGCCGCTCGGCCAGATCGGTCAGATGCTTGTCGTAAAAGTCCGTACTGGAGATGTGCAGCAGCTCAGCGGCTTGCTTCTGGATGGCGGCAACCACTTCGGGGTGGCAATGGCCGGTCGAGACCGCAGCAATGCCGGCGGCAAAGTCGAGGAACTCGTTGCCGTCCTCATCCTCCACGCGAACGCCGCGGCCGCGTTTGGCCACCAGCGGATAGGAGCGGGTGTAGCTGGGTGAGACGAACCGCTGGTCGGCTTCAATCACCGCCCTGGATTTGGGCCCTGGCAGAGGACAGATCAGTTTAGGTCCGTATTGCGCGTGCAATTCCTGCTTGGTCATCTTCTTATCTCCTGGGGAAATTCGGTTATGCGGTCCGCGGCAAATCTTTTACAGGTATCGTGACCACGTGAAGTGGTAATTGCATAAAGGTAGCGCTGGCCTCGCGGGCGGCTGTAGTGCGGGCGTCCTCGCCCGCGCTTGTCCATGGCCAATGCCCCCTTCATGCAGACATGACACTAGACTGCAACTAATCGCTGGCAAAGAGGCTCGGCCGCGTGCGCATGGGCAGCACGCGCAGATGGCGGCGCGGGCAGATGATGCGCGCGCGCGACCGCGACCAGCGCCGTTCGGCCGGCAACAGCAATGCTCTGGCGGCACGCGATTGCATGGAATCTCCGATGGCGTGAGAATAGAACATTTACACTGGCACTGTACAGTGGTACGAAGGAGAACCTGAAAATGGTCAGACTGCTGATTCAATGGCTGCTGAGCGCCTGCGCGCTGCTGCTGGTCTCGCAGGTGGTGCCCGGCTTCATCGTGCGCGGGCTGGGGCCGGCGCTGATTGCTTCGCTGGTAATCGGACTGCTCAACGCGACGGTGGGCGCGCTGCTGAAGATCGTCACCTTTCCCATCAGCATTCTCAGCCTCGGCCTGTTTCTGCTGGTCATCAATGGGCTGATGATTTTGCTGGCGTCGAGCCTGGTGCGCGGCTTCCATGTGCACGGCATCATTCCGGCGTTTTTCGGCGCCATCGTGCTGGCCCTGCTGGGGATGCTGATCCGCGCGGTCACCAGGAACGCGTGAGTCGATGCACGCATACGGACCGGTAGCATGAACCCGGCCGCTATGCTACTTCGATATTTCATTTGAAGAATCGTTTTTTGTTATGGAGTGCGTATGGGGATTTTAAGCCGGATCGGCATTGCCATTGATTCCGATCTTCTACAGCGGTTTGATCGCTCAATCAAGCAGCGGGGCTATACCAACCGCTCGGAGGCCTTCCGCGATCTGATTCGCGACCGGTTGGTGACCGAGCAGACCGCGGCGCCCACCTCGCCCGTGGTGGGCACCGTCACGCTGATCTACGACCACCACGCCAGCGGCATTACCGAGAAACTCACCGAGGCGCAGCACGAGCACCACGAGCTGGTGGTCTCAACCACCCATGCGCACCTGGACCACGACTCCTGCCTGGAAGTGCTGATCGTGCATGGCAAGTCAGCCCAGGTGACTCATTTTGCCGATCAGTTGATCGGTCTGAAGGGCGTGCAGCACGGGCGGCTGGTGACGACCGTTCCCGCGCACGCGCTAACGCCGACCTCCGGGAAAGCGCACAAGCATTGAGCGCTCCTCAAAAGCTTCTTCCGAACGCGAATCGCACCTGAAACGGTTCGACGGGGTGGGCAACGCGCGTGAATACCGACTGGCCTATCGGCGTTCCTTCTGGAGTGAGTCCGGGCGTGACGCGGGACTCATAGGCGTAGTCAATGTCGCTATCGCTGCGATCAAGCATATTCAGGAATTCGGCCGATATATGCCATTTCTTCTTGATTTGATAACCAAGTTCCCCATTGAGCATCACCGTTTGATTGGAGCGAAAAATTCCGTCAGACGTCAGATCGCGCGGGCCAAAGTAGCGCAGGCGCATACTCGACGAAAAGCCTTCGTAATCGTGCAGTGTTAGCCCCGATGAAATCACCACCCCAACCGCTTCGGGCACATGCTTGCCGCCAGGGCTATTCGGCGCGGCATCATCTGAATCTATTTTGGTAAACAGGGCCCTGGAATTTGCAAGGTCGAAATCAACAGCCAGATGTTCCGTTGGTGTGTAGTAGTTCGCCCATTCGACGCCATAGCGGTTGCTCGACTGTTCTGAAGCACTCGTGCCTCCGGTGTCGCCATCCTGCATCAGTTCGGAATTACTGCGGAGATACCAGAGCGCAAGGGTGCTTTGCAGATGAGGAACGGCCGCCGTGCGCGCGCCAATTTCCCCGCCTTTGGTTTGGACCAGGGGAGGAATTCTGGAAGCGGGAGTATTGGGGGCTGGATTGTCCGCCGAAATCGGTTCCACCGTTTGCGTTGTGCCGCGCCCGTCGTTCGAGTGAAAGCTGAATCCGCCCTGAGCATAGAACTCAGTATTGGCCCACGGACCGAAGATCAGATTTACTTTTGGGCTGGGCAGGAACTTGGTGGCCGAGCCGGAATTGGCCGCGTTTACCGCCGCCGAGTAAGCCAGGCTGGTGACGATGAATTTTTCGTCGTCGCCACGCAGCGCCATGACCGAACGGAATTTGCTTGCCCACTGGAGTTTATTTTCCACATAAGCACTGCCTATCGTGTCCGTAAAGCGATCCCGCTCCCGTGTCTTGGGCAAATTCGTAGGAACACCGTCGTCGGTGTTGTAATCGATTTTGTCCATGCGCACGCGATTTTGCGCCGCGTAGAGGCCGTTGTTGATCCAATCGTTGCGGAACTGCAAGCCGAAGGTATTTTCCATCTTGCGGCCACACCATTGACTGAAAATCGTATGGTGTGCGTCCAGACCTGCTACCCAGCGCCTATCCTGCTGTTCGAACTGGTCGCCGCGAATGGGGTCCACCAGGTAGTAAGTGAAATTGGAAAACAAATCGAGATCGTAATAGAACACGTAGGCCATAAGTTTCGACTCGGAATTTGTATCTTGGTGATGGCCCTCAGCCTGCAAGCTATAACGCTGGCTGTGGCCACCATTGGTCGGGTCCAGTGTGCCATATAAACCAACCAGAGGCACGGCGCTCACGGGGATTTGATCGCTCGAGTGCCATTTCCCGTGGTAGCTGCGTGCCGTAATGCCTGCGCCATTGGTGTCATCGCCCTGGCTATACGTTAGCAATCCGTTGAATTTGGCATAGGCATCCGGATGCTTCCATGGGCCGTTATCGTAATACGCTTCTCCGCCGTAGAGCAAAATGCCCGGACCGAGCTTTCGCGATGTGCCAAAAACGCCCCGCCCATAGCCATACGTGCCGCCTTCCACTTTGACGAAGTTTTGTGGCAGCGTTTTGAAATATTCCATACGGGCCGAACCGGCCGAGCCATAGTTACCGACATTCGCGTAATAAGGTCCCTTCTCGAAATTCACACGCTTCACAAACTCCGGGATGACGATGTTCATGTCCGAGTAGCCCTCGCCGTGCGCGTGCGACGGTAGGTTGAGTGGCATATCGTCGATGAAAATAGCGAAATCCGTGCCGTGGTCGAGGTTGAAACCGCGAAGATAATATTGGTTGGCCTTGCCGCCACCGGCGTGTTGCGTGATGATGAGGCCAGGAACCGTCTCCAACACCTCTCCCGAACGAAGAATCGGACGATCTTCAATTTCCGTTGCGCCCACCGTTCCCTGTGTACCGGAAACGGCGATTCCGATCAGGCCATCCTCCCGGCCCTGCACGTTAATTGTGGTGTTCACAGCGCCCACTGCCAGAGAGATGCGTAGCGGCGCCTGCGTCCCGGCAGCCGCGATGGTGACGGTCATTTCTTCGGTTTCAAATCCAGAATTCGACACCACAATCCGATAATTTCCTGTTGCGAGTCCAGAAATCATGAAGGAGCCGTTCGTCTCCGACTGCGCTGTTTTTTTGATATCACCGTCCGCTTTTTGAACCTGTACGGTCGCACCGGCAATCACCGCGCCAGATGGATCAACGACAGTTCCTGATATCTGAGACAGATAAGCCTTGCCACTCGCGGGCTGCTGCGCGTTCATCAGCGCGGCAGCAGTGAACAAGGCAAGGGGTACAATTCTGCGGAAAAGCATCTATGCTGGCTCCTGAATGGATTTGCTTGAAATGATTGTCGCACACGTAGCACGAACATACAAAAGGTATGCGCATACATCTAGCGCAATCGTATGTCTGATTGGAGGAGGCTTCACATGAAAAGCCTTGCGCCGGGTGCCCCATCCTTTCTGCTCCTGAGCGCAGTCGAAGGATCTACGTTTCGCAATTGCGGAAAGGGTGGGATACTCATAAGCGCCAAGGGAAGCAGATTCCCTTCGAGTCGCCTGTCACGCAGTCGAAACAACTCCAGAACCTGGGAAACTTGCGCAAGGCCGACTTGCCGGTAGTAATCTGCGCCGGTTGAAGCTTTTGAGATTGTTAGCTTGGATTCGCGTACAGGTAGGCTTGGACTTTCACCTCACGCAGGCCGTGTCGATTAGCTCATTCAGATCGACAGGCGTAAAGGAAGCTCGAATGAACACGACAATCGTACCAATATCCGCCCAATTCGTGGCATCAGATTGAAATCCTAGTTGCTGCGCAGGCGGGTTCCCCCGGTCCCTCGCTTTTGGAGACCGGGGAGGGGGCGCACATTTATTCTCAATTGACACGGAAGGGTGCCCGATCCTTCGCCACGAACCTCGTCGGCGTCGTTTCCACTCATGCTTGATCCTGGCTCATTGTTGCAGGAAACGCTCCTTGTAGCGTCGCTCTTCAAAAATACTATCGTTTGTATTCAACAATATACAAAATAAATTTCGCGCAAAAATGCGCATTTTGTACCCGTTTTTCCTCGATTCAGGTGGTCATGCAAGCACACCACTTTGGACGGCCGGATGTCCCACAACTCTCAATCCAGTGGGTGCCCCAGGTCCGGATTTTCGGACCTGGGATTCCACCAGCTCTCAGCCACAGCCGCCTGGTTCGCAGGGGCGTGGGCGCTCGGCGGACCTCGACCCGCCTGTCCGGTTGCTCTACACTCAACCCTAGGCAAAATTTCACATCGAGGTTCCGCTCCATTGAGAAGATTTTCGTTTCCCGTCCTGGCTGTTGCCGCGTTTCTGCTGCTTGTTCCCATTCCCGCGCTAACGGCGCAGACGCCGGCTGGCGCTGCGGCGCAGGCCGCCTCGGTCGAAGGGAACCGCAAGGCTCTCAACGCTATTTTTGAGTCGTACTGGCAGGAGCAGCTCAAGCACGATCCCGAGTTTGCCTCCTCGCTTGGCGACCCGCGCTATAACGACCAGATCAGCGACTACTCGGTGAAGGCCATCAACGACGGGCTGGCCCGTGAAGAGCGCTACATGATGCAATTGGCCGCGATTGACCCGGCCGGACTGACCGACGAGGAGAAGACTAGCCGCGATCTGCTGCTGCGCCAGTTTGCCGACGATCAGGAGGAGGCGGAGTTCAAGGAGTGGGAGATGCCGCTGGACCAGATGGGCGGCATTGCCACCACATATCCGGAACTTTGTACCCAACTTAGCTTCAATTCAGTGCATGAATATGACAACTGGATTGCGCGGCTGCACGCCCTTCCAAAAGCCTTCGATCAGGTCACTACAAATATGTCGATTGGCATGGAAGACCATCGCGTGCCGCCCAAATATCTATTGGCAAAGTCGCTGGAAGTGGTGAAGGCGCTGGCCGATCAAAAGCCGGAAGATTTACCGCTGGCCGCGCCGCTAAATCGTTTCCCTGTGTCGATTTCCGCCGCCGAGCGGGAGCGCATACGGACCGAGATGCTGGAGGCGATTGGCAAGGAAGTGCTGCCCGCCTACCGGCATTTTGCGCGCTTTCTGGAGGTGAGCTACATCCCCGCCGGGCGCGAGCAGCCGGGCATCTGGGCGCTGCCGGACGGCGCAAAATACTACCAATTTCTGTTGCGCCAGCACACCACGACCAATCTGACCGCCGAGCAGATTCACCAGATTGGCCTGGACGAGGTGAAGCGCGACGAGGCGGAAATGCTGGCCATCGCGCGCCAGCTCGGATTCGCTGATTTGCCGAGCTTCCGCGTCAGCGTGAAGGTGAATTCCAAGCTGCACCCTGTCTCCGCCGAGGCGCTGCTAGCGGCCTATCGTGGCTATCTCGGCCCGATGCAGGCGCGTCTGCCGCAGCTCTTTGGACGGCTGCCCCAGGCGAAGTTCGAGGTGGACCCGGTTCCGGATTACCAGCAGAAGACCGCCGCGCCCGCCTCCTACGAATCCGGCGCGCCGGACGGTAGCCGGCCGGGGCGTTTGCTGATCAACACATACAACGCCACCAGCCGCAATCTGGACAACGTGGAGGCCACGGCCTACCACGAGGGCCTTCCCGGCCACCATCTGCAAATCTCAATTGCACAGGAGCTTACGAATCTTCCCACCTTCCGCCAGCACGAGTTTTACACGGCCTACACGGAGGGTTGGGGACTCTATGCCGAGCGGCTTGGCAAGGACGCGGGATTCTATCAGGACCCCTACTCGGAGTTCGGGCGGCTGGAAAACGACAACTGGCGCGCCATACGCCTGGTGGTCGATACCGGCGTGCATTCGCAACACTGGACGCGCCAGCAGATGGTCGACTATTTTCATCAGCACTCCGGCCTGGACGAGACCAGCATCCAGACCGAGGTGGACCGCTACATCGCGTGGCCGGGCCAGGCTACGGCCTACAAGATCGGCCAGCTCAAGATTCTGGAGCTGCGCGAACGGGCAAAGAAGGCCCTTGGCGAGCGCTTTGATCTGCGCGCTTTCCACGACCAGGTGCTGGACTACGGCGCTTTGCCGCTGGACGTACTGAGCGAGCGAATCGACGCCTGGATCGCCAGCCAGAAAGCCGCTGTCGCGCGATAGGCTGAAGGGTGGTCTCCTACATCCAGTGCGATGAGGATGATGAGGGCCACCTGCCAGTGTACTTGCAGGTCCACCAAAATCGAGGGAAAACGGGTACAAATTGCGCATTTTTGTAAAAAGTCGATTTTGTATGGGCAGCAACATACTTGCCTGACCTTTCTATAACACTGTAAAACAAAGGGTTTGCTACACTTAGTGCATGTCTGAAGCTAATTCACATCCTTCGGCGCTGGAACTATTTGAGCAAATTTCTTCAACGCCTCTTCGAGAGAAGAGTCAGATTCTATTCGCTGCCGCAGTGGAAGCCATTGTTCGCGAACAACAGCCAAGGCTGCTGGATCAGTCTTCAGTCTCTCCAACAACGCCTCAGCCTGCGCTATGTCCCCGCTGCGGGCAAGAACTGGCAGCAACACGATGAGCGCCTTGTTCTCTAGCTCCAGTTTCTCGATGTGATCCAATAGGCGAATTGCGAGTTGTTTATCCACGGGTTCCTTTCGCTTTGCCCCATGTGAGATACAGCGCCAGCACGAAGCATTCGCCCACAGCAATCTCTGTGAGCATCCGCGGATAGTCCACCTCGATGAAAGACTCCACAATAGAAGGGTCGTGGCTTGGCTGTGGGGGCTGGAAGAAAGGGGCGTGAGCAAGTTTCCAGCGTTGCGCTGGGAGGTGCCCATAAGGCACGTTAGTCTGCACCCATGGCGGGAACATTGCCAGCGCGAAGATGACTGCAAACCCGAACCAAATGCAGATTGAACGCTTCACTTTTCTTCCCTCATTCCTTGAGCCGACAAGTGCGAGATAAAATGCTCGGTAACTGTGAAGAGATATTCCGCCTCAGCTTCCGTGTATTTCCGTTCCAAATCGTGCATGGTCGGATTCCTATGAGAGCGGCTGATCGCCTGAATATCTAGCAACACGGAAGCATAAAAAGGCTCTGAACTCTTCCAATCTTCTGTCTTATCTTGATACTTCGCTGCCATTTTCTTTTCGATGGCGTCTCCAATTGCCCGCCAAGTGCCTGGGCTGTACGGGATGCTGAGCGACGCCCCTACACATCTGAAGCCCATATCAATCGCTCGCATCAAATGGAAGACGGTGGCGGTGCCTTCCCCGAAGGCCAAACATCTCCCGGCCGCGCTCATTTCGACGGCGGCCAAAGGGAAACAATTTGCCAATGCTGGCTCCATCTCCTCCGCATACGTGTAGAAATGCGCCCTTTCCGATGGCACATGGAAGAGGAGATCTAAATTCAACTCATCGGCAACCCTTGCCTGAAAGGTCTCTATCCAACCGCGAAAATGCTCTATGCTTATTGGTTTTGCTTCCTGTATTTCAGCCTGAATGCGCTTGATGTATGCGCAAGAAACTTTGAGCCCAAGCAAAGAACAAAGCCCTGCCATCGGCACGAAACTCTCGTTATATTGAATCCGTTGAACCGCAATATCGACTATCTTCTCTGGACCCCACACGACTTGACAAGCTCCTTTCAAGCGCGCTAGGTGGGCATGAAGTTCCAAGAACGCAGCTCCATAGAATTTCTGCATATCCAGAAGGGAGACCATCCCATAAGGCAGACAAACCGAATTGAATCTCACTGGCTCGGGAGGATAGGCGAACATCGGCACACGCTCTCTTCCCGCCGCGTGGTACACTGCGGCTAGAGGAGCGTGTGTGCCGAATCAACCGACCAGTTCCGCCAAGAATGAGACGGATGAATTCGACCGCTTCAAAAACTTTCTGAGTAGGCTCGTCGCCGTGCCTCACTCCGAAATCAAGGCTCAACTAGATGCCGAGAAAACGGCGAAGCGAAAGGCTAAGAGCCGTTCCGCTTCCCGCGTCTCTGGCGCTTCTTCCAAAACGCCGAATTAGAATCTCGTTTCCTCCACCTTGCCGGTTAGCTCCGCGTATGTAAGCCGCTTTCCAGCAAGCTGTGATAGAGCAAGCATAAACCTATCCGAGTCCTGTAGGGGATTATCTTTGGTTGCGCGATTGTTGTAGCGGAACACCTGCTCAGTCACGTAGCGGTCCATGTGAAACGGCTCAACTGCGATGTAGGTTCCTGTCAGGCCCCGCTTCAACAGACTCCAGAAGTTGTCGATTCCCTGAGTGTGAACCTCACCCCGCACATATTCTTCCAAGTGGTTTACGGTCTCGTGAACGTAGTCCCGTGTTGCCAGATTGTCGTAAACAGTTGCCCCATCGGTATAGACAGTCGACCCCTTTTCAATCTCGCTGAAGATCGCTGCCTGCAAAGTCTCCCGCTTCACGTTGGGAACCACGCCGGCCCGCACCTTACGGCTTCCTCGGTCCAACATTCCCATCACCGCAGTCTTGGCGTTGAGACCTCCTGAGAGTGCTGTCTGCATTTTCAACCGGCGCTCACGGTGCATCTTCTGAGGTTTGGGGCCTATGTAGGTCTCATCTACCTCAACAGGACCACCCTCAGAGCCTCCTAGCTTCACGAATGAACGCGCTGCCATCGCTTTACGAATCCTGTGCAGCATGAACCATGCGCTCTTTTGAGTCACGCCGATAGACCGCGCAACTTCGTAGCTGCTGATCCCGTTCTTTGCATTGGCGAGGAGCCACACAACAGGAAGCCATTTGTCCAGGCCGATGGGCGAATCCTCAAACACGGTTCCCACCTTTAGTGAGAACTTGGCGCGATCATGCCGACCGTAGCATTTGTACAGGTTCGCAGTCTCCAGAAACGTGACCTTCTCAGAGCCACAGGTGGGGCATTTAATTACACCATCAGGCCAGCGAACGGCAATCATGTGCTCGCGGCAATGGGCTGGATCGCTGTAGAACTTCACAGCCTCTAAAAGTGTCTTCGGAATGGGTAAGTGTTCCATGAGTGCGATAATACATAAGTTAGTGCGGTCAGTCAAGTATATTTATGCCTTTGTATGTTATTGAATATAAACGATGATGTTTTTTAATGAATGCCGTTGTACGCGCGTTTCCCGCAACGATGAGCCAGGATCAAGCATGAGTTGGAAAAGACGCCGGCGAGGTTCGTGGTCTCCCACCCATTCGCAAAGAACGCGAATGGATGGGGCACCCGGCCACCTGCGGTGGGGCAGCCGCTCGCTTGTCGCTCGCATGGACATTCGTGGTTTCCCACCCTTCCGCCAAGAACGCGGAAGGATGGGGCACCCGCTTCATCACGATAAAACTGTGATGACGGGGCACAGTTTTCTATGGCTCTTGGTGATCTGATGACCGGGGCACCTGCCTGATCCTATCTAAGTCCCAGGCTTTGGAACTGTTCCTTGCTTCGCCTGGGAAAGATTATTCCTTTCTGCGGGGGGCGGAGAGTCCTCTCACATACATTCAGAAGCGACTGCCGCACTGAATTGACCTTCGAGGCGGCATTGCTTGTCCATCTCAGGTCGCCCTCCTCCTCCTCATTCAAGTCACTGGCCGGAGTTTGCTGCAGGTGCCATTGGCCATCCACACCTCTCACATACGTTGCGCCTTGGTAGATGCGCGATTCGCTTCCTGCGTTGCGCATAATCGTATCCCAGGCATCCCTGGTTTCGATGTGGAGGCGAATCTCTTCTTGCACCGCCTTGATTTCGCCGTTCAGCTGCTCCGTCTCGGAATGGGCAAGTTCCAGACTAGCGGCAGAGGTTTCGCCTCTTGCGTTGCGCACGATCGTATCCCAGGCATCCTTGGTTTCGTTGTGGCGGAGAATTTCCTTTTGCAGTAATTCAATCTCCACGTTCAGCCGCTGCAGGTGCCATTGGCTATCCTTGCTCCTCACATACGTTGCGCCCTGGCAGATGCGCGATTCGCTTCCTGCGTTGCGCACGATCATATCCCAGGCATCCCTGGTTCCGATGCGGCGCTGAATCTCTTCTTGCACCGCCTCAATTTTCGCGTTCAGCCGCTCCGTCTCGGAATGGGCAAGATCCAGACAAGCGGCCTGGGATTCGCTTCCTGCATTGCGCAGGATCGTATCCCAGGCATCCTTGGTTCCGTTGTGGTGGAGAATTTCCTTTTGCAATACTTCAATCTCCATGTTCAGCCGCTCTGTCTCCTGCTTGGCAAAGTCCAGACAACTATCCGTCATCTTGCAGCACTCCTTTCGCAAAACTACCTGCGCCATTCCTTGAAACATAGATGCGAACAAAGAAAGGCATAACGGCAATAACTGGTTGTTTTTCTTCCCGCTCCAGGAACGCAGCGATTATACTGCTCCGGCGGTAGAGTGCAAGGAGAATAATCGATGGCGCCGAATGGCTTGGAGGAAGCCGCACCTGCGGGGAACGAGGTTAATGGATTTCCAGGTTCAAAAATCGGGACCTGGGGCACCCACGATCTTCGATTGTGATCCTCCAGGGCCGTTCTTGGCGCGGCGCGGGAGTGGCCGAAGCGGCAGGGGGCGGGGAAGCGTCGGGAAAAGGCAGCAAGTTAGCTTCGCTGCGCGAGTTAGCAAGTTAGAGCGTTTTCTTTTTTACTGTAGACCATTGAAGCAGTGATTGAACCAGGCTTTTGCGTTGTCTGGGGTGATGAGACGGATGGCTTCGGCGATGGCA